>Ga0075425_100009511_pt1 | contig 10343 bp, 10 predicted proteins | sample SoiMethybrSBSTD4_FD_75300 | JGI IMG/M metagenome (GOLD analysis project Ga0075425, IMG submission 75300) | Bulk soil microbial communities from a Populus tree surrounding site in Tennessee, USA - Soil MetaG P. TD hybrid SBSTD4 | ecosystem: Environmental > Terrestrial > Soil > Tree plantation...
CTCAGCACGTGCCGTCCCCTCGGCGTGGAGATCTGGCAACCAAACCCCGCGCTGCTCGACGGCTGGCGCCCGCCGGAGGTCGCCAGCTATCGAGGCGACCACGGGCTCCGCCGCGGCTAGCCGCGGGAGAGCGAGGAGACTCGCATGGCAACGACTCAGAGCCTCATTCCCGCCCGTCGCGGGGTGGCCGCGCGCGTGGCCGCCGGCCAGCGCGTCAAGGTCATCAACACGCACGGCACCCAGGTCGTCGACACGTGGGCGTTCAGCGCGCGCGACGTCAGCGAGTGGATGTCGATGGAGGCGAGCCGGGCGTGGTTCCTCAAGCTGCGCGCGGCCGTGGGCGACACCTTCCTGACTAACCAGCGCCGCCCCATCCTCACCCTCGTCGAGGACACGTCGGGCGGCGCCCACGACACCCTCATGGCAGCCTGCGACCTGCCCCGTTATCGGCTGCTCGGAGTCGAGGGCCATCACGACAACTGCCGGGACAATCTCCACGCGGCCCTCGCCGCCCTCGGCCTCACTCTCCCCGCCACGCCGTCGCCGCTCAACCTGTTCATGAACATCCCCTGGACACCCGACGGCACGCTGGCGTGGGCGGAGCCCGTCTCCACTCCGGGGAGCTACGCCGTGCTCCGCGCGGAGATGGACCTGATCGTGGCCTTCTCGGCGTGCCCGCAGGACATCCTCCCCATCAATGGCCGGACGGGGCACACCACGGAAGCCCACTTCGTCATCGAGTAGGTGACGGCGCGGTCCCAGCGCCCTGCAGGCTCGCCAGCTCGTCGGCGGGAATGTGGCAGCGGATGCGATGGTTGCCCGCCAGTGCCTGGAGCGGCGGCGGCGTCTCGTCGCAGATCGGGCCGATCCGCCGGGGACAGCGCCCGCTGAAGGGGCAACCCGCGGGCTGCTCCGTGGCGCTCGGCAACGGGCCTTCGAGAACGATGCGGGCGCCGCTCGCGTCCGGATCAGGCACGGGGACGGCGGAGAGGAGCGCCTCCGTGTAGGGATGAAAGGGCGGCGCGAAGACCTGGGCGACGCGCCCCGACTCGACGATGGTGCCCAGGTACATCACCGCGACCTGATCGGCGAGGTAGCGCACCACCGAGAGGTCGTGGGAGATGAAGATCAGGGTCGCCTCGCGCTCGGCCTGGATGTCGTTGAGCAGGTTGATGATCGAGGCCTGCACGGACACGTCGAGGGCGGACACGGGCTCGTCGGCCACGATCACCTCGGGATTGCCGGCGAGCGCGCGCGCGATGGCCACGCGCTGCTTCTGCCCGCCGGAGAGGCGATCGGGCTTCCGTCCGGCCAACTCGGCGGGCAGCCGGACCACCTCGAGCAGACGCGCCGTCTCCTTCCCGTCGTCGCGGGCGCCCACGCCGCGCAGGAGCCGCAGCGCACGACGGATCGCGTAGCCCGCGCTGTGGCTCGGATTGAGAGTGCTGTCGGGATTCTGGAAGACCATCTGCAGCGCGCGTTTGAGGGACAACGGCCGCGACTCGACGCGCAGGCCACCCACCTCCGCGCCGTCGATCTGGACGCGGCCCGCGCTCGCCGTCTCGAGCCCCACGAGCACGCGGGCGAGGGTCGACTTGCCGCAGCCGGACTCGCCCACGATGGCCAGGGTCTCGCCTCGGGCGACGCGCAGATCGACGCCGTTCAGCGCGCGCACGGCGGCGCGGCCCGACCCGAAGAGCCCGCGGCGGTCCACGTAGAGCTTGTGCAGCCCCTCGACCTCCACCGCGGTCGGACCCGCCGCGCGTTCCCCGCTCGCCGCCACCCCGCTGCGCCGGCGCTCCCAGCGCGGCAGCTCGGCGGCGCGGACGCACTGCGCTCCGTGGCCGGACTCGCCCTCGATGGCCACGCGCGCGATCGGCTCCGTGGTGCAGCGGCCCGGCTCCACGTGGGCGCACCGGGGCGCGAAGGGGCAGCCCACCGGCCGCGCGAGGGCCGGCGCCACCTGTCCGGGAATGGGCACGAGCGGAGCCTGGCGCTTGTCGCGGCCGAGGGCGGGCAGGCAGTCGAGGAGGCCGCGCGTGTACGGGTGCCGCGGGTCCGTGAAGACCTGGCGGATCGTCCCCTCCTCGACCAGCTCGCCCGCGTACATGACGCCGATCCGGTCGCACACGCGGACCACCGTGCCGAGGTTGTGGCTGATGAAGAGCACGGCGGTGTGATGGCGGCGGCGCAGCTCGCGCACGAGATCGAGGACGGAGGCTTCCACCGTCACGTCGAGGCCGGTGGTCGGCTCGTCCATGATGAGCAGCGCGGGCTCCGCGATGAGGGCCATGGCGATGACGATGCGCTGCTGCTGTCCGCCCGAGAGCTGGTGCGGGTAGCGCGCGAGCATCCGCTCGCCGTCGAGCAGCTTCACCTCGGCGAGCATGGCGAGCGCCCGCGCGCGGGCGGCCGGCGCGCTCAGTCCCTCGTGGAGCATGGGCACTTCCATGAGCTGCTGCCCCACCGTCATCACCGGGTTGAGGCTCGCCATGGGGTCCTGGTACACCATGGCCACGCGACGGCCGCGCAACGCGCGGAGCTCGGCCGTGCCGAGGCCCGCCACGTCGCGGCCTTCCACGAGAATGCGCCCGCCCACGAGGCGCCCGGAGCGGCCGAGATAGCGCACCACGGCGAGGGCCACCGTGGACTTGCCGCAGCCGGACTCGCCCACCAGCCCCAGGGCCTCGCCGCGAGCGAGCTGGAAGCTCAGGTCGGGGATGACGTTGACCTCGCCCGCGCGCGTCCAGTAGGAGATGCGCGCGTGCTCGACGGCGAGGACGGGCGTCTCAGTCACGGAGCCCGATCTCCCGCAGCCCGACGGCGAGGAGGTTGAAGCCGATCACCAGCGAGGAAATGGCCGCGCAGGGGAAGAGCGCCATGTGCGGCCACACCGACATCATGCCGTAGGTGTCCTTGACCATGCCCCCCCAGTCGGGATCGGGCGGGGGCAGCCCGATGCCGAGGAAGCCGAGGGCACCGATGATCACCACGTTGTAGCCCGTACGCAGGCACATGTCGACGATGAGGGGCCCCCGAGCGTTGGGGAGGATCTCCGCGAGCATGATGTAGAGCGGCGACTCGCCGCGCATCTTGGCCGCCGCCACGTACTCGCGCTCCCGCAGCTCGAGAGTGAGGCCGCGCACGATGCGCGCGATGATGGGCGCCTTGGTCAGGGTGAGCACGGCCACGATGTTGACGGCGGAGGAGCCGAAGTGGGCGAGGATGATCATGTAGAGGATGATCACGGGGAAGGACAGCACGATGTCGCACGCGCGCACGATCACCACGTCGACGACGCCGCGGTAGTACCCGGCGGTGAGCCCGAGGAGCGAGCCCAGGATGGCCGCCCCCAGCACGGCGAGCGGTGCCACGGTGAGCACGGTGCGCGCGCCCCACAGGATGCGCGAGAGGACGTCGCGCCCCAGGTGATCCGTGCCGAGCCAGTGGGCGGCGGAGGGCGTGGGATGCGCCAGTGCCAGCATGTTGCTCGCGTTCGGCGGATAGGGCGCGATGAGCGGGGCGAACACGGCCGCGGCGCTCCAGAAGAGCACGAGCCCCGCGCCGATCGCGGCGGGTCTCGACTCCGTGAGGCGGCCGAGCCGGCGCGCCCACGTCCGCGCGAAGCCGGCGTGCGCTGCGCCGGGGATGGCGGGAAGGCCGTTGGCGGTGGTGGGCAGCGCCACGATGCCGTCAGCTCCTGAGCCGCGGATCGAGGACGCGGTAGGCGAGGTCGCCGAGAATTTGGGTCAGCACGGCCACCGTCACCGCGACCAGCGCTCCCACCTCGACGAGGGCGATGTCCTTGAAGAGGGCCGCCTCCAGCATCATCCGGCCGAAGCCCGGATAGGCGAAGACCGTCTCCACCACCACCACCCCCGAGATGAGGTAGTTGATCTGGAGCAGGATCACCGTGACGGGATTGATCATGGCGTTGCGGATGGCGTGGCGGACCACCACGCGGCGGAAGGCCATGCCCTTGAGCACGGCGGTGCGGATGTACGGGCGCTGCATCACCTCGACCATGGAGGCGCGGATCATGCTCACCACGTAGCCCGCGTCGAACAGCACGATCACCGCCACGGGCAGGACGAGCTGCGACGCGACGGACCAGCCGCCCCCCGCCACCATGGTCGCGGTGCCGGGCAGCCAGCCCAGGGCGACCACGAACACACTCACCAGGAACACGCCGAGGGCGAACTCGGGCACGGAGGCGACCACCGTGCTGAACATGAGGACGGCGCGGTCGAGGGCGGAGGCCTCGCGCATCCCCGCCACGATGCCGAGCAGCATGGAGAGCGGCACGATGCAGGCGAAGGCCAGCGCAGCGAGGAAGGCGGTGTTGGCGAGCCGGGTCCAGATGATGTCCTTCACGGGTACCTTGAAGCGGGTGGAGGTGCCGAGATCGCCCGAGGCGATGCGTCCCAGGAACTCCACGTAACGAACGAGCACGGGGCGATCGAGCCCCATCTCGCGGGTGAGGATGTCGACCTGCTCCTGGGTCGCGTAGGCGCCGAGGAGCTTCCGCGCCACGTCGCCCGGCGAGAACTCGTTCAGGGTGAAGACGAGGAAGGAGACCACGAGGAGCGTGAGGAGCAGGAACGCGACGTGCTTGAGGACGAATCGCGCCACGGTGAGCGCCACCCTACCCCCGTCGGCAAGCCTCGTCAACGTGGGGCGCTTCTCCGCCCTCACCGGAGAGTCGCTCTTCTCCTACGTGCAGCGGCAGCGGATCGAGAAGGCCGTGGGGGTCCTCGCTGCGGGACCCCGGCCCGCCATCCTCGAGGTCAGCCTGGACCACGGCTTCGCCTCCGCTGCGACCTTCGCCCGGGCCTTCCGCACCCGCTTGGGCATGTCGGCGACCGAGGGACGGCACGGCGGCGCGCTGGCGCCGGCGGCGGACGGGAGCGGCGGACACCACTTTTCGCAAGCTGGGCAAAGCCGGCGGCAAGCCTTCGCGTCATACTCCTTCCCACACGAGGAAGGAGGACGCCATGCGCATCACGATGCGAGCGCTGCCGGGCTACTATGTCGCCTACATGCGATACGTCGGCCCTTACGGCACCCGGGGCATCCCCGAGCTCTGTCGGTGGCTCAGGCGCGCACCGGCTGCGCGGCCGAGCAGGGGCCGGGACTCCTTCCGCAGCCAGCTCTGCCTTCCCGTAAGGGCGCTGTGAGCGCGCCGGCGAGGGTGGCGTCCTGGCAGGACTTCGCCGCCGCCGAGCCGGAGATGGCGGAGACCGGGCGCGCGCTCCTCGAGCAGTTCGGGCCGGGACTGGCCTTCCTCGCCACCGTCAGGTCCGACGGCGCTCCCCGCCTCCATCCCGTCTGTCCCGTGCTCACGGGCGGGCGGCTCTACGTGCTCATCACCGCGGAGTCGCCCAAGCGCCGCGATCTCGAGCGCGACGGCCGCTATGCGCTCCAGACTTTCCCCCAGCCCAAGCCGGGCAGCGACGAGTTCTACGCGGCGGGCTCCGCACGCCTCGTGCGCGACGCGGCGACACGTGCAGCCGTGCTCTCCGCCGCGAAGCACATGGCCGATGCCTCCGAGGTCGCCTTCGAGCTCGGCCTGGACCGCGTGATGCACACGCGCTGGGAGGATCCGCTCACGCCCCGAATGCGCCCGGTGCACCGGAAGTGGCGCGCGCCGCGAGGCAGCTGAGGATCTCGTGGCCCACTGCCCTCCAGAGCTCCTCGACGATCTCGCCGGCGTGCTCGCCGAGGTCCGCGCGTGGCCGGGCGTCGTCGAGAAATCGCCCGGCGTCCTCTACGCCAGGCGGCGGCCCTTCCTTCACTTCCATCTCTTCGAGGGCCGTCGCCGGCGTGCCGATGTCAGGGGACGGGACGGCTGGACCTCGCTCGACGTGCCGCGGCCGATCTCGGCGGCGAAGCGTCTCGCGCTCCGTCGCCTGCTCCGAACCCGTTACCGCGAGCGAGCGTCCTAGCATTCTTCGCGAACTCGGAGCGCGAGGCGGGGCGGGGCCCGCCGTCGGGGGCGGGGGAGCGCTCCAGCTGGGTCACCCACTCGCCTGAATCGCCGCCCTGCGGGCGGCGCACAGGACGAGGGGGTCCCACTCCGCCGGAGCGCTCCCCCGCCCCGATCACACGTGCCGCACTAGGCTAGGCTTCGCCGAAGAGACGCGGGCGGCGGCCTGCGGGCCAGTCGCCGCTGCCGGCGCCGCCACCGCTGCTGCTGGGAGTACCGCCGGAGCTCGCGGCGGGGCGCAGCAGCGCGAAGATCCAGATCAGCGCGACGTACGGGGCGGAGAGCGCGTGTATCCCGATGGCGCCCGCGATCTTGAGCGCGGCCGCCTCGAGGAACGGGATGGTGACCACGGTGATGATCACCGCCATCCAGCCGATCCCCGCGAAGCGGCAGCGCGCCGCCGCGGCGATGAGAGCGGCGGTGAAGCCGGCGAGCCCCGTCTCCACCTGCCAGATCGGCAGCCCCGCGAGATAGGCGACGCCCACTGCGGCGACGGAGGCCGCGATCATGGCCGCGCCCAGGTAGATGTCGGCGATGGACGCGGCCACCGCGAGGGCGACGCCGGCCACCGCGTTGGGCAGGAAGAAGATCTGTCCCACCCCGCGGAGCCCGCCCAGGAGAACGAGAAGCAGCGGCGAGGCGGGCGTGGGCGGCACCGCAGGCAGCACCGCCGCGCGGCTCCAAGACGTCGCCGTCAATCCCCCCCACAGGATCCAGAAGACGGGCACGTAGGGGCCGATCACCAGCGGCACGTCCCACGTGGCGAGCACGCGGTGCATGGCGATCGAGATCGGCGCCACGAGAATGCCGCCGAGCACGATCGCCGCGGCGAGGCCGGGTCCCATCGCGAAGAACGTCCCGCAGGCCAGGCCGAGGAACCAGCCGTTGAGCTCGGCCAGGCCCGTGGCGAGGAAGCCCGGCGACGCGCCCACCGCGGAGGCGACGAGACGCGCGAGCACGCTCAGGAGCAGTCCCGTCACCGCCAGGTGGGGAGCGGCCACCGCGAGGATCACGATGCCGGCGAGACCGACCCAGGGGTTGTAGGCGAAGAGGGCCTGCCCGATCGCGGAGAGATGTCTCACCACGACCCGGCGGGACCGGGTCACCACTTCAGCCACGCGGTGCCGTCTCCGTCCACTCTCCATTCACGAGGACGTGAGCACCCCAGCGGAGCACTTCGGGAATCTCCGCGCGGATAGCCAGGTGCCCGTGGTGACCGCTCTGCGCTGCGGGCTCCAGCCAGAAACCCTCGGTGGGATCGTAGACGTGGGCCTTGCCCGGCGCCGAGCGCACCACGTTCACCTCGTGATACACGACGCTCGAACCGATCCAGTTGAAGGCGGTGGGCATGGTCTCCCACTTGCGCCGCCAGTGGGAGATGCGCTCCTCTGCACAGGTGCGCAGGAGCTGGCCGGGATAGGCGTCGATGCCCTTGGCGCGGAAGAGCTCGAGGGCGAAGGCGCCGAACACGCCGCAGTCGATCACCTCGGCCCGCACCGCCTCGCACCACGCGATGGGCCAGCGCGTGGGGCCCCACGCCCAGCGCTGGGTGATCCAGCGTGGACCGGCCAGAGCCAGCCCGTCGGTGGACGAGAAATCGTAGGAGCGACCCATGGCGATCAGCCAGGCGCGCGCGCGATCGCAGCACGGGCCGTGATGCGTGAGCGTCGACCCCGAGACCTGCCGCCACTCCTGGCGGTCAGGGGTATCCGCCACGGCCGAATGCATAGCTCATGCTCCTTTCGTACGCCCCGGCATCGCAGATGACGAGCCGGTCGCCGATGGCCAAGGTATCCGGGAGATCGAGCCCCGCGGAGAGGATGTCGTCCTCCATGCAGATGCGGCCCAGCACACGCACGGGCCCGCGCGCCACGGGCACGAGCTGGCCCTCCACCACGCGGAAGAAGCGGTGCGGGTACACCGAGGCGAGCGGTAGCTCGGCGATGCAGACGTCCACCACCACCTCGTAGATCGCGCCGTCCTGGCGGCGCACGTCGAGCACGCTCGTGACCATGGCCATGGTCGCCTGGGTCAGGGCGCGCCCCGGCTCCACGTAGACGTCCGCGAGGTCGCGGAGCTGCCGGCGCGCCGCGCGCACGATCTCCGCGAAGGGCAGGCGCGCGAAGTCGTCGGGATGGTAGCCGCCACCGAGATCGAGGGCGCGGATGCGGCAGCCCGCCGCGCCTTCGAGCGCGCGCGCCCATGCGATGGCCGACTCCGCGATGTCGCGCCAGTGACCGACGCCGATCATGGTGCTCGCCATGTGCACGTGGACGCCGAAGTCGCGCGGGCCGGGCAAGGCTGCCACCGCCGCGCAGAGGCGCTCGAAGTCCGCCGGCTCGTCCACGCGCACCCCGAAGCGCGAGTGACTGCCGGGAATGCGGAGGCGCACGCCCCGGAGCCGATCCGTGCGTCCCGAGGCGGTCAGCCGCTCCAGCTCCTCCACGGAGTCGCAGAAGACGACGCGGAGGCCGTCCACCGCCCGCTCGGTGGGCGGCCACCACTTGCCGGGGCCGTTCAGGACGATGTCGCCGGGGAGCCAGCCCGCCTCGAGGGCGCGGCGCACCTCGAGGAGGCTGATGCACTCCGCGAGCATGCCGGCCTTCCGCGCGAGCATGAGGTACTCGGCGTCTGGGCTCGTCTTGAGGCTGTAGGCGTAGCGCAGCGAGATGCCGTCGATGGGAGGAGCGGCGTGGAGGCGCGCGAAGGCCGCCTCCGCGGTGCGAGGTAGGAAGAGACGCTGCGGCGTCGCCACCACGGAGGCGATGGCGCGCAGGTCCGTCTCCGTCTCCGGCGACAGCGTGGGCGGCGCGAAACCCAGCGGCTCGTCGGGCACCAGCTTCGGCACGATGGCGGAGAGGGAGGCGCCGTACTTGCCGTGGATGCCGAGGGGCCCGTGCTCGGGCTCGGCGGGCAGCGGCAGGGGCAGGCCCGTGCGTACGGGCACCTCGAGGACCACGCGCGTGAACTCCGGCTGGGCCGAGAGCGCGCGTGGGCCGTCTGCCAGGCCGAGGGCGCGGCGCACGAGAGCGGCGGGCAGGTTGCGCCCGGCCAGCGTCGCGCCGTGCACCCACGCGGGGAAGCGCGGGTTCCACTCGAGCCACCACAGCCGGCCGTCGACGTCGCGCAGGAGCTCGATCTCCGCGCCGCCCGTCCAGCCGATGGAGCGCACGGCCGCCTCGATCGGCGTCAAGAGATCGGGCGGCAGCTCCGCCACGTGGCCCGCCCACGTCTTGCCCTCGGGGGTGGTGATGCGCTTGCGCATGTAGAGCGCGTCGCAGAGCTGCCCGTCGTAGGCGGCGAGGCAGATCGACTCCTCGTAGCCGCGCACGTGCACCTGGAGGGAGAGGCGATCCGTCTGCCAGCCGTCCTTCATGGAGGTGCGCGCGCGCTCGAGCTGGCGCCAGTCGCCCACGGGCACCGCCTCGTGATACGGACCCTTGATCCAGACGCGCCAGGAGTGCGTGCGGCAGAACGCATAGATCTCCTCGTCCGAGGCGGAGAGATCGAGGGAGGGCGCGATCTCGAACGGGAGGAGCTCGGCCACGCTGGGCCGCGGCTTGCGGCTGGGGGCGAGCGCCTTCTCGCATGGCGCCAGGAGCAAGGGATGGATGGGCAGGCTGCGGGCGAGCCATGCGACTTCCAGGTCGAGGGTGGGGATCCACAGGGCGCCGCCGCGGTCGAGCTCGGCCTGGACTTCCCTGGCGTAGAGGTCTTCCTCGATCAGGTCCCACGGCGGCTTGAGCCAGGTTGCGTCGAAGACCTCGTGGTGGAGGCCGGAGCTCCCCGCCCAGTAGTCGACGCCCATGAGCCGGGCCTTGGGGAAGGCCGCGCGCAGGGAGCGCGCCACGCCGAGTCCCGCGGAGGGACTGGGACCCGAGTAGAGGCCGGATATGAAAACTGTGTCTCTCATCGTCGTGTCGACCGCTTCGGGAGGGCTCGCCCAGCGCCTACTCTCGCCGCTGCGCTCCGCGACCGCGCGGCGTGCAGTCATCGAGTATCGGCCGGCGAGACTCGCGCGGCGCGCACCATATCGCAAGAAGGAAGCCAATTTTCGAACGTCTTTAGGGACGATGCCTTGTCCGGCATCACAGAAGCCCGGCCCGAGCTTCCGTAAAGAAACTCGACAGAATCTAGGGGGAGCCGGCAGCGACCGGCGCGGCGGCGAAGGCCCGGAAGGCCAGGAGCGCTATGGCGCCGAGGCCCACGGCCAGGAGGCTGAGAGCCATGTCCATCCCGGCACGATCCACGAGGGCGCCGATGGGCGGCCCCGCAACGACGAAGGAGAGCCGGAACATCAGCGTGGCGATCGAGAGCACGCTCGCCCGGTCCTCGGGCGGCGCATCGTGCTGCATGA
>Ga0075425_100009512_pt1 | contig 10342 bp, 12 predicted proteins | sample SoiMethybrSBSTD4_FD_75300 | JGI IMG/M metagenome (GOLD analysis project Ga0075425, IMG submission 75300) | Bulk soil microbial communities from a Populus tree surrounding site in Tennessee, USA - Soil MetaG P. TD hybrid SBSTD4 | ecosystem: Environmental > Terrestrial > Soil > Tree plantation...
ACTTCGAGCGGATCGGGAGCGACCAGGGCCGCGCCGACGCCTGGGCGCGTCTCGCCAACGTCCAGCTGTCGGCCGGGAATCTGGACGATGCGGCTGAGCTCTTCGAGCGCGCCCGGCGACTGCGGGAGCAGCTGGGCGACCGCCGCGGCGGTGCGCTGGCGCTCGTCGGGCTCGGGCAGGTTGCGACACGGCGGGCCGATCATGCGCGTGCCGCGGACCTGCTTCAGGAGGCGTTGGACACCTTCCGCCGGGCCGGCGATCGCTGGGGGCTCGCCTCGACGCTCTGGCGGATCGCCGACCTGGAGCTGGCCCGCGGTCGGCCCGACGCCGCCGAGGAGCGGCTCGAGGAGGCCCTCGCGGTGGTCGGCGAGACGCGACGCGTGCGCTGGCGGGCCGTAACGTGCGCAAACCTTGCGGAGCTCGCGCTCTTACGGGGGGATCATGTCCGGGCGCGCAACCTTCTGGAGCAAGCGCTGGAGGGGTTCGAGACCCGCGGCGACACGCGCTGGGTGGACTACGTCCGCAAGCGACTCACGGCTGCAAATCCCGCGCAAAGTCCGCGCTAAGCGGGGATCGCTAGAACCGTTGCCTCACGAACCACGAGAAGGAGGCAACAGATGAGCGAGACCCTTGCACCGGTGCTTGGCGAGGCGACCGTCCAGGAGCTGCGGGACGCGCTCCGCGGCGATCTGCTGCAGCCCGGCGACGAGCAGTACGACGAGGCGAAGCGCCTCTGGAACGGCGCCCACGACGACAGCGAGCCGGCCATGGTCGCGCGCTGTATCGGTGCGGCGGATGTGATCGCCGCGCTCGGCTTCGCCCGGGCCAACGATCTCGAGGTCGCGGTGCGGGGCGGCGGCCACAGCGTCGCCGGTCTCTCGACGAGCGACGGGGGGATGGTGATCGACCTCTCGCCGATCCGGAACGTACGGGTCGATGCCGATGCGCGTGTGGCCTACGTGGGGCCCGGAGCCGTCTGGGGCGACGTCGACCACGAGGCCCAGCAGTTCGGCCTCGCCACGACCGGCGGGCTCGTCTCGACCACCGGCGTCGCGGGCTTCACGCTCGGCGGCGGCATCGGGTGGCTGATGCGGCAGTACGGCCTCGCCTGCGACAACCTCGTCGGCGCCGACGTCGTCACCGCCGACGGCCGGCTCGTGCACGCGAGCGAGGACGAGAACGCCGACCTCTTCTGGGGCCTGCGGGGTGGCGGCGGCAACTTCGGCATCGTCACGTCGTTCGAGCTGGCGGTGCATCCGGTCGGGCCTGAGATCTACGCAGGGCCGATCTTCCTGCCCGGCGACGCCGCCGGCGACCTGCTCCGGTTCTACCGCGAGTGGGTGAAGGATGCGCCGGATGCGATCACGACCGCGATCAGCCTCGCGACTGCGCCGCCGTTGCCGGTCATCCCGGAGGAGTGGCACGGCAAGAAGGTGGCGATCGTGATCGCCGTCTGCGCGGGCCCAGTCTCCGACGGCGAGGCGCTCGTCCGCGACCTCAGGACGGTGGCGGACCCGGTCGCCGACCTGTGCGGCCCGATGCCGTACACGTTCATCCAGTCGCTCCTCGACCCGCTGTGGCCGAAGGGGATCAACGCGTACTTCAAGGCGGCGAACCTCGCGCAGCTCTCGGACGAGACCATCGACTCGCTCGTGAAGCTGCATCAGGACACGCCGGGGCCGCAATGCGAGATTCACCTCCACCAGATGGGCGGAGCGGTCTCGCGGGTGGGGCAGGCCGAGACGGCGTTCCCCGAGCGGTCGATGCCCTTCGTGCTCAACGCTGTCACGGGCACGCCCGAGGCCGAGCTGCTCGGCGCGCACACCGAGTGGGCCCGTGCGGTGGTCGCTTCGGCGGAGGCCGACCACACCGGCCGTGCCTACGTGAACTTCCTGGGCGATGCCGACGGCGGGGCCGAGTCCGCCTACGGCGAGGAGACGTACGCGCGGCTCGTCGCGCTGAAGGAGCGCTACGACCCGACGAACGTCTTCCACCTCAACCAGAACATCGTCCCGTCGGTCTAGAGCCGGCAGCCGGATCCGGGGGCGCGTCCTGCGCCCCCGGTTTTCGACTGCGCCAACCCGTGTACATGCTTGGATGCAGATGCCCGGATGAGCTCCGCCGCCGCACGCCTCGTCGAGGTCCCCAATCTTTCGCGCCGCCGCGAGCTGGTGCTCGGCGCTGCGCTGACTGCCGCCATCGCGGGGCTCGTGCTCGCCGTCGGCCCGGCGCCGGGGGACGCGCCGGTGCACCTCTATCGGACACTCCTCGTCCGCGACGGCGCGCTCGTCTGGGACAACTTCTGGTACGCGGGGACGTACCCGCTCGCCTCGTACAGCCTTCTCTACTACCTACCAGCCGCGCTCGTCGGGAACCTGCCGCTCGTCTTCGCCGCCGCGGTCGCCTCGACCGTCCTCTTCTCTTCCATCGCGCTCCGGGAGTGGGGAAGGGCCGCGGTCTGGCCGGCGCGCGTATTCGGCGTGCTTGCCGCGGCGCCGCTGTTCACGGGGCTCTACGCGTACACGCTCGGCTTTGCCGCGATGCTCGCGACGCTAAAGCTGCTCCAGTTGCGGCGGCCGTGGCTGGCGGCGCTCTCCGCCATGCTCACCGTCGGTTTCAGCCCGCTCGCCTTCGCCTTCCTCTGCCTCATCGTCGGGTCGTACGCCGTCTCTCGGCGGCAGATAGCGCGCCGCAACGTCTGGTTTGCCGTCGGCCTCGCCGTCGCGGCGGGGATCGAGGTGGCCGCACTCGTCCTCTTCCCCGGAGCGGGCACCGGCGTGTACCCGTTCCACTGGATCGACTTCGTGGCGGTTCTCGGCGTCACCACGCTCGGCGTCCTCGTCGCCCGGAAGGCTCGCGGCGCCGGGCCGCTCGTCGCGTTCTACGCGCTCTGGGGGGTCGGCAGCGTCGTCATCTACATCGTGCCGTCGCCGCTCGGGGACAACTGGACACGGCTGAGCGCCTTCGTCTTCCCGGTCATGCTCCTCACGGCGAGCCTCGCGGGCTTCCAGCCGCGGCGCCTCGTCGTGTTCGCGCTCGCGGCCGCATTCGCCTACAACCTCGTGCCGTACGCGCTGCTCGTCCCGTCCCGGCTGAATACCGACACGCAGCAGGCGGGCTTCTGGCGCCCCGCGATCCGCTTCCTGCGCGCTCATGCCCAGCCCGGCTACCGCGTCGAGGTCGTGCCGACTGCGGAGCACTGGGAGGCGTACTGGATCCCGAAGTCCGGCCTGCCGCTCGCCCGCGGCTGGTACCGGCAACTCGACGTCACCGACAACCCGGCGCTCTACGCGAACCACCTCGCTGCGCCGGCATATCGCCACTGGCTGCGCTCCGCCGCCGTCCGGTACGTCCTCCTCAGCAGGACCGCGCCGCTCGACTGGGAGGGCGGCCCGCAGGAAGCGCGCGTCCTGCGTTCGCGGAGCTCCGGGCTACGCGCCGTCTTCCGGACTCGGAACTGGACGATCTACGAGCTTCCGCACGCGACGCCGCTCCTCACCGGGCCCGCGAACCCGGTCGTCACCTCCTTCGGCCACACCGCGATCCGCGGGCGGGTGTTCACGGCCGGGCGCTACCTCCTGCGCGCTCACTACAGCCCTTACCTGCGGCTGCAGGGCAACGGCTGCGTCGCGCCCGGGCCGGGCAAGATGACGCTCCTCGAGCTCACGCGGCCCCAGCGGTTCGCGCTCAGCGTCCCGGGCACTCCGGACGGGCTCGTCCGGGAGCTCGTCGGCGGCAGCGAAGCGACCTGCGCCTCGAGTTAGTCGATGGATCCAAGCGGCCGGAATGCGCTCGTGACGGGTGTCAGCCGGCGGGCCGGAATCGGCTACGCGATCGCGCGTCGGCTGGTCGATGCCGGAGTTGCCGTCTTCGTCCAGGGCTGGACAGAGCATGATGCCGCGCAGCCCTGGGGCTCGGAGCCGGGAGGCACCGAGGCGGTTGCCGGGGAGCTCGGCGTGCCGTTCACCGAGGTGGACTTCGCCGACCCGGCGGCCCCCGAGCAGCTCGTCGCGGCTGCGGCGGAGGCGGTGGGGCCGCTCGACGTCCTCGTCGTGAATCACGCTCGTAGCGGCGGCGGTCGCCTCGCCGAGTTGAGCGCGGGGGAGATCGACGCCTTTCTCGCCGAGAACGTCCGCGCCGCCTTGTTGCTGGTACGCGAGTTTGCCGCCCGTCACGACGACTCTCGTCCGGGAGGGCGTGTGGTACTGATGACCTCTGGGCAGCACCTCGCGCCGATGGGGAGCGAGGTCGCCTACGCGGTCTCGAAAGGGGCACTGCAGCAGGCGACTCTGACCCTCGCAGACGAGCTCGCCGACCGCGGAATCACGGTCAACACGGTCAACCCCGGGCCTACCGACACAGGCTGGGGCCTCGCCGACCTCGACCCCACGCAGCGCATGCCGTTCGGGCGGTGGGGGCGGCCGGACGACGCGGCGCGCCTCGTGGCTTGGCTCTGCAGCGACGATGCGAGCTGGATCACCGGCCAGACGATCAACTCCGAGGGCGGCTTCCGCCGTTGGAGCTGATCCCGTCCACTAGCATCCGAACCGTGCCGATCTACGAGTACGTCTGCATGGAGTGCGAGTCGCACTTCGAGGAGCTCGTCCGAGGCGAGGAGCAGGTCGCGTGCCCCGACTGCGCCGCCACGAACGTCTCGCGTCAGTTCTCCTCCTTTGCAGTGCACGGTGTGACGAAAGTCGCCTCGGGCGGCGGCGGGTGCTGCGGCGGCTCCTGCGGCTGCGGCCACTAGCGTCGCGATGGCACGGGGGGACGAAGAGGGCGAGCTGCTGACGCCCGCCGCTCACGAGCAGCTGCAGTCCGAGCTCGCCGAGCTCGAGGGCCCGAAGCGGAAAGAGGTCGTACAGGCGATCGCAACCGCGCGGGCGCACGGCGACCTCTCCGAGAACTTCGAGTACCACGCGGCAAAGAACGAGCAGGGGTTGCTCGAGGCGCGGATCAGGGTGCTGCGCCACCGGCTCCAGCACGCGACGATCGTCGACGAGAAGGAGGCCGCGGCGAGCGGCGTCGTCACCGTCGGCTCGCGGGTCGAGCTCGAGCGGGACGACGGCGAGCGGCTCGAGATCGAGATCACGAGCGTCGGCGGCGTCTCGCCCGATTCGCCCGTGGGTCAGGTCCTGCTCGGCAAGTCGCCCGGCGACGAGATCGAGGTGGACGCGCCGCGCGGCCGCTGGCGGGCACGGATCGTGTCCGTCGGGCGTGCCTCGTAGACTCGCTCCCGTGACTGCTATGCCCGTCGCTGGCGTGGAGACGCTCGAGGCGTACGGTGCGGCGACTGCGAGTTGCACGCGCTGCCGGCTCGCGCAGGGACGGACGCAGGTCGTCTTCGGCGCGGGCAACCCGCGCGCCGACCTGATGTTCGTCGGCGAGGCTCCCGGCTTCCACGAGGACAAGCAGGGCGTCCCCTTCGTCGGCCAGGCAGGGAAGCTGCTCGAGGGGCTGCTCGCCGGCGTCGACCTCAGGCGCGAGGACGTCTACATCGCGAACGTCCTCAAGTGCCGCCCACCCGGCAACCGCGACCCGCAACAGGACGAGATCGAGTCGTGCGAGCCGCACCTCTTCCGCCAGATCGAGCTGATCGAGCCGAAGGTCATCGCGACGCTCGGCAACTTCGCGACCAAGCTCCTCTCCGGGCGGCCGCTGGGGATCACGCGCGTGCACGGCCAGGAGCAGGAGCTCACGATCGCCGGCCGCAGCGTCCTGCTCTACCCGCTCTACCACCCGGCCGCGGCGCTCTACACGCCCGCGATGCTCAAGGTGCTCGAGGCGGACTTTGCTCGCCTGCCGGCGCTCATGGGTGCGGCCGAGCCGGCGCCGCTCGAAGCACTTCCGGAGCCCGAGCCGGAGCCGGCGGTCGAGGCCCCCGCCGAACAGCTCGGTCTTTTCTAGAGCGGCTCGTCGAGGCCCTGCACCGCCACCATGCGCAGGTTCGCGGCGCCCTCGCGCAGGCGCTTCGCCTCCTCGTACTGGGGCGAGTCGTACCAGCGCTTCGCAGCCTCGAGGTCGGGGAACTCGAGCACGACGAGCCGAGAGGGATTCCAGTCGCCCTCGAGCACCGCGAGCTCTCCGCCGCGGACGATGAAGCGGCCGCCGCCGGAATGGACGGCGTCCGGCGACGCCGACTTGTACTGCTCGTATTGCTCGGGGTCGTGGACGTCGGTCTCGACGATCACGTAGGCGGGCATGGTTGGATCGTACGCGTGGAGCAGCAGAGCCACTCGCCGGACGAGACGGAGGCGATCGCGGCTGAGCTCGCGCGGCGGCTCGAGCTGGGCGACGTCGTCACGGTCGCGGGGGAGCTCGGCTCCGGGAAGACGACCTTCGTCCGCGGCGCGTGCGGCGCGCTCGGCGTACGCGAGCGCGTGACGAGCCCGACCTACACGATCGGCCACCGCTACCACGGCAACGATGTCGAGGTCTCGCACCTCGACCTCTACCGCTTCGAGGGCGTCTCGCCGGCGGAGTGGGGAGACCTGGAGCCGTACTTCGACCGAGCGATCGCGTTCGTCGAGTGGCCCGAGGCTGGGGAGGGTGTCCTGCCGGCCCCTCGCTTCGCGGTGCGTTTGCGGCATGCTGGCGCTGGGAGATCGGTGGAGATCGAGGAGTGTTGACGCTGGCCTTCGATACGGCGACCGCGGTCGCGACGAGCGCACTCGTGGACGACGACGAGTTGCTCGGCGAGCGCGTCTCGCGCGCGCAGACGCTGCTCGAGGACGTCGACGCGCTGCTGCGCCAGGCGGGCGCACACCCGTCCGATCTCGACCGGCTCGCCGTCGGGCTCGGCCCTGGCAGCTTCACGGGAGTCCGCATCGGGCTCGCCGTGGCGCGCGGGCTCGCGCTTTCGCTCGACCTGCCCGGCTCGGGCGTCTCGACGCTCGCGGCTCTCGCCGCCGGAGCTTCCGGCGCGCTGCCGGTGATCGACGCGAAGCGGCGCGAGATCTTCACCCTCGTGGACGGCGAGCCGCGCGTGCTCACGCCGCAGGAGCTGCCGCTGGGCGACGGCATCCTCTGCGTCGGAGACGGCGCGAAGCGCTACCGGTCGCTGCTCGAGGAGCGCGGCGCGTCCGTCCTGCCGGACGACGACGAGCGCCACCTGCCGAGGGCCCGCTTCCATGCGGCGCTGGCCGGCGACCCCGGCTCGGTCGACGAGCTCGAGCCTCTGTACCTACGCGTCCCCGATGCCGACAGGAATCTCGGATGACGACGATCGAGCTGCGCCGGCTCGCGCTCGCCGACCTCCTGGCGATCGAGGAGATCGAGCGTCGCTCCTACCCGACGCCATGGTCCCGCTCGATGTTCGCCGGCGAGCTCGCGAAGCCGAGCTCGATCTGCCTCGGCGCCTTCGAGGCGGAGGGCGAAGAGGGTGCGCTCGTCGGCTACCTCATCGTGTCGCGCTACGTCGACGCGTGGCACGTGATGAACGTGGCCGTCGATCCGGAACACCGCGGCCGCGGCGTCGCGACGATGCTGCTCGAGCGGCTCTTCGACCTGACCGCCGACGACGCCCGTCGCGGTTACACGCTCGAGGTGCGCGTCTCGAACGACAGGGCGATCTCCCTTTACGAGCGCCTCGGCTTTTGCTCGCGAGGCCTGCGGCGCGGCTACTACACGGACAACCGCGAGGACGCGCTGATCATGTGGAAGGACCCGGTCGCCCACTAATAAAGCCAGCACTGTGATTCTCGGGATCGAGACGAGCTGCGACGAGACCGCGGCTGCGCTCGTCACCGACGAGGGCGAGATCCGCTCGAGCGTCGTCTCGTCGCAGGCGGAGCTGCACGCGCGCTACGGCGGCGTCGTGCCCGAGGTCGCGTCGCGGCGGCACCTCGAGCTCGTGACGCCGGTGATCCGCGAGGCGCTCGCGGAGGCGGACGCGAGCCTCGAGGACGTCGGGCGCGTCGCGGTCACCCGCGGGCCCGGGCTGATCGGCGCGCTTCTCGTCGGCCTCGCCGCAGCAAAAGCGATCGCGTGGTCGCGCCGGCTGCCGTTCGTCCCCGTCGACCACCTCGACGGCCACGTCGCCTCGCTCTATCTTCAGCCGGAACCGATCGAGCCGCCGTTCCTCTGCCTGCTGGCGAGCGGCGGTCACACGATGCTGCTCGACGTCCGCTCGTACACCGAGCAGCAGCTGCTCGGGTCGACGCTCGACGACGCCGCAGGCGAGGCGTTCGACAAGGGCGCGCGCCTGCTCGGGCTCGGCTACCCGGGCGGGCGCGAGATCGACGCGCTGGCGCGAGAAGGAGATCCGAGTGCCTACGACTTTCCCGTCGCACGAGTGCCCGGGCTCGACTTCTCGTTCTCGGGGCTCAAGACCGCGCTGCTGTACGCGGTCCGCGAGCTGGGAGAGGAGCAGCTCGACGCGCGCCGCGCCGACCTCGCGGCCTCGTACCAGCACGCGATCGTGCGGGCGCTCGTCGAGCGTGTGCGGGAGGCCGCGGAGCAGACCGGGCGCGAGACGATCGCCATCGTCGGCGGCGTCGCCGCGAACTCGGCCCTGCGGGCCGCGCTCCCGGACGCCGCCGCCGCACCGCTCGCCCTCTGCACCGACAACGCGGCGATGATCGCCTCGGCCGCTCGCTGGACCAACGCGGTTCCGTATCCGAGGTACCTCGCTCTCGACGCATATGCATCGCGCTAGACTCGCCGCGGCGTCAGATTTTCGGCCCGTTTGCAGCGACAAAGGAGCAGACCCTTGGCAGTCGACGTAACGACCCACCTGCGCGAGAACCCGTTCGAGCTGGCGCGCGAGCAGCTGCGGCGCGTGGGTGACACGTTCGAGATCGACCCGAATCTGATCTCCGTCCTCGGTGAGTGCAAGAAGGCGATCGAGGTCTCGATCCCGGTGACGATGGATGACGGGACGACGCAGGTCTTCAAGGGCTACCGCGTCACGCACAACATCGCGCGCGGGCCGTCGAAGGGCGGCATCCGCTACCACCCCGACGTCACGGTCGACGAGGTCAAGGCGCTCGCGATGTGGATGACGTGGAAGTGCGCTCTGATGGGGATCCCGTTCGGGGGCGCGAAGGGCGGCATCGTCTGCAACCCGAAGAAGATGTCGCGCCACGAGCTCGAGGGGATGACGCGCCGTTTCACGAGCGAGATCATCAACGAGATCGGCCCGGAGAAGGACATCCCGGCTCCCGACGTCGGCACCGACGGCTCGGTGATGGCCTGGATCTTCGACACGTACTCGATGAACAAGGGCCACTCCGTGCTCGGTGTCGTAACGGGCAAGCCGCTCACGATCGGCGGCTCGCTCGGCCGGGTCGAGGCGACGTCGCGCGGCGCGCTCTTTTGCATCCGCGACGCCGTCGCGAAGCTCGACAAGCGCATCGCCGGGATGAAGGTCGTCGTCCAGGGCTTCGGCAACGTCGGTAGCTACCTCGCGAACTTCCTCCATCAGGAAGGCGCGCTCGTAGTCGCGATCTCCGACTCGACGACGGCCCTCTACAACCCGAAGGGCATCGACGTTCCGGCTGCCTTCGCCTACAAGGCAGAGAACCGGACGCTCGTCGGCCTCAAGGATGCCGAGACGATCACCGACGAGGAGCTCCTGCTGCTCGACTGCGACATCCTCGCGCCGTGCGCGCTCGAGCAGGTGATCACCGCGGAGAACGCCGACAAGGTCAAGGCCCCGATCATCTGCGAGGGCGCGAACGGCCCGGTCACGCCGACCGCCGACGCGATCCTCGAGGACAAGGGCGTGTTGATCCTCCCCGACGTGCTCGCGAACGCGGGGGGCGTCGTCGTCTCGTACTTCGAGTGGGTGCAGGGCCTCCAGGAGTACTTCTGGAAGGAGGTCGAGGTGAACGCGAAGCTCAACGACATCGTGAGCCGCGCGTTCGACGAGACCTGGGACACGGCCCAGAGCCGCAAGCTCCCCATGCGCGTCGCTGCCTACGGGCTCGCCGTGCGGCGCGTCGCCGAGGCGACGACAATCCGAGGCATCTACCCGTAACCGAAGTCGTCCTCTTCAGCGCCTCGGGCTGCCACCTCTGCGCAGCGGCTCGGCGCGTCGTCACCGCGGCACACGAGGAGCTCGGCTTCGAACTGCGCGAGGTGGCGATCGACGGCGATCCCGAGCTCGAGGCTGCGTACCGCGAGTGGATCCCCGTGGTGGAGATCGACGGCCGGCGGCGTTTCGTCTACCACGTGCACCCCGACGCGCTGCGTCGGGCGCTTGCACAAGCGGGCGCCTAAGTAGGCCTGGTACAACAGAGAACGCTGTCACGAAGTCGAGCGAAGGGGGTCGTGTGGCCGAGCGCTTGAACGTCGGCGTCGCCGCCCGCCTGTCCCGGTACCTCCAGGTGCTGACGCAGGC
>Ga0075425_100009513_pt1 | contig 10341 bp, 9 predicted proteins | sample SoiMethybrSBSTD4_FD_75300 | JGI IMG/M metagenome (GOLD analysis project Ga0075425, IMG submission 75300) | Bulk soil microbial communities from a Populus tree surrounding site in Tennessee, USA - Soil MetaG P. TD hybrid SBSTD4 | ecosystem: Environmental > Terrestrial > Soil > Tree plantation...
GTCGTCCCCGGCGTTACCGCGGCGCTCGCCGCAGCGTCCGACCTGCGCGTTTCACTGACGCAGAGGGGCGCGGCCCGCAGCGTCGCGTTCGTGACGCCGCGCGTGGGCGAGGGCGAAGCGCCTTCCGAATGGGCGCGCACCGTTGCGGCGGCGGACACCGCGGTGATCTACATGGGCGCGGGAGACGCGGTGCGTGTGCGCGATGCGCTGCTCGAAGCCGGTGTCGCACGCGAGATGCCGGTGGCGCTCGTCGAGAATGCCTCGCTCGAGAATTCGCGCTCGGTGCGCGGCACGCTTGCCGGGCTCGAAGCGCTTTCGGCGATGCGCGGCTCAGGGCCTGCGGTGATTCTGCTCGGCCGCGTATTCGGCGCAGCGAGCGAAGCCGAGCTCAGCGAATCGGTTGCTGCGGCGATTGCCGCCTGAAGCCGATCCACAGCGCGTAGAGCGCAAGCGCAAGAAACCACGCAAGCGACCACTCGGCGATCGACAGGCCGAGGAATCTCCATTTCACTTCCGCGCACTGGCCCGAGCCGGTGAAGAGCTTTTCGATCGTGCGCCCGAGCGGGAAATTCTCGAGCATGTAGAACAGGTCGGGACCGCACGCAGGGACCTGCGCGGCGGGCAGGTGCTGCAGCCAGACCTGGCGCGCGGCGACGCCGGCGCCGCCGAGCGCAAGCACGAGGCCGGCGATCGCGTACGCGAGCGTGCCCGTGCCGTGCACCGCTGCGAGCAGGAACACGATCGCGATCGCGTAGTAGAAGCCGCGCTGCACGAGGCACAGCGGGCACGGATCCTGATCCTGGAAGTACTGCAGGTAGTAGCCGTAGGCAAGCAGCAGGATGCAGGCCGCGGCAACCGCGCCGAACAGCGTCCGGTTGGAAATCATGCGCTGTATTGCGCGACTACCTGGTCGATCGCGCCGAAGATCGACTGCCCGTCGGCGCCTCGCATCTCGATCCGCACGCGATCGCCGAACTTGAGGAACGGCGTCGCAGGCTTGCCCTTCTTGATGATTTCCTCGGCGCGCCGCTCGTAGAGGCACCCGGCGCCGGTCTTGCGGTCTCGATTGGAGATCGTGCCGGTGCCGATGATCGTCCCGGCAGCGAGCGGCCGCGTCCTCGCCGCATGCGCAATCAGGCGCGGGAAATCGAACTGCATGTCCTTTCCGGCATCCGGCTCGCCGAGAAGTTCCCCGTTGACCAGCGCGCGCACTGCGCCGTGCACGCGACGCCCGTCCCACGCCTCGCCCAGCTCGTCCGGCGTGACCGCGACCGGAGAAAACGCGGACGGCGGCTTCGAATGGAGGAAACCAAAGCCGCCGGCAAGCTCGGCCGGCACGAGCTCGCGCAGGCTAACGTCGTTCATCAGCATGAAAAGCCGGATCTGCTCGCCCGCCCGGTCGCGCTCCTCGCCCATCGGCACGTCGCCGGTAATCACGGCGAGCTCCATCTCGAGGTCGATCCCGCTCGCTTCGCTCGCGACGAGAATCTCGTCGCAGGCGCCGAGGAGCGGCGCGGAGCAGCCCTGGTACATCAACGGCTCGCGCTTGGCGTCGGCGGGAATTTCGTCTCCGCGCGAGCGGCGAATCAGCTCGGCGTGGATCAGGTAGCTCGAACCGTCGGCGAACTGAAGCGCGCGCGGAAGCGGCGCCATCGCTTCGCGCGGGTCGAAGTCGAACGCCCGGCTTGCCGTGCCGCCATTCAGCGCCTGGTATGCCTCCTCGAGCAACGGCGCGCAATAGGTCCAGTCGTCGAGCGCGGCCTGCAGCGTCGGGCAGACATGGCTTACCTTCATCGCGCGCCGCAGGTTCTTCGAGACGACGGCGAGCGAGCCGTCGCGCGAGCCGTCTTTCAGCGAGGCGACTTTCATCGCGCGAGCTAGGCGCGCTGCGCGGGCATCGCGCGCTCGATCAGCGCGTCGAACGGCGTACCCGGCGCGAGCGTACCGAAGACGCCGCCTAGATCCGACTCCAGCCGCGAAGCGCAGAACGCGTCGGCCACGATCGGCGGCGCGTGGCGCGCAAGCAGGCTCGCCTGCACCGCGAGCGCGAGATCCTGCGTGATCCGGCGCCCGGAAGCCTCGAGCGTCGCAGCGTCGGCAAGCCGCTGTTTCAGCGCCGCGCAGAAGCGGTCATACGCGGGATGCGCGCCGCGCGCGGCTTCGAGCTCGCTTGATAGCGCCTCGGCGATTTCAGGCCCTTTTCTCAGCGCGCGCAGGACGTCGAGGCACATGATGTTGCCCGAGCCTTCCCAGATCGAGTTCACCGGCATCTCGCGGTAGATGCGCGCGAGCGAGTTTTCCTCGACGTAGCCGCTGCCGCCGATCGCCTCCATTGCTTCTTCGGCGAAATGCGCTCCGCGCTTGCAGATCCAGAATTTGCTCGCAGGCGTGAGCACGCGCGCGAGCAAGCGCTCGCGCTCGTCGACCTGCGCGTCGTAGGCGCGCGAAAGGCGGATTGCCAGCGCGGTCGCGGCTTCCGATTCGAGCGCGAGATCGGCGAGCACGTTCTGCATCAGCGGCTGCGCGCACAGGCGCTTGCCGAACACTTCGCGCTGCGCCGCATGCCACAGCGCCTGCGCGAGCGCCTGGCGCATCAGGCCAGCGCTGCCGATCGCGCAATCGAGCCGCGTGTAGACGCCCATCTCGAGGATCATCGGCACGCCGCGGCCTTCCTCGCCAAGCAGCGTCGCGTACGCCTCCTGGAACTCGACCTCGGAGCTTGCGTTGGAGCGATTGCCGAGCTTGTCCTTCAGGCGCTGGATGCGGATCGCGTTCAGCGCGCCGTCGGGCCGGTAGCGCGGCATGAAGAAGCACGAAAGCCCGCGCGCCGTCTGCGCGAGAACGAGCCAGGCGTCGCACATCGGCGCGGAGAGGAACCACTTGTGGCCGGTAATGCTCCACGCGTCGCCGCTTCGCACTGCGCGCGTCGTGTTCGCGCGCACGTCCGAGCCGCCCTGCTTCTCGGTCATGCCCATGCCGACGAGCGCGGAGCGCTTGTCGCGCGCCGGAATGTTGCGCGGGTCGTAATCGCGCGAGTACAGCTTGTCGAGCCAGGCTTCGGCGAGCGCGGGATCGCGACGGATCGCGGGAACCGAGCCGTACGTCATCGTCGCCGGGCACTGCGTGCCGTTTTCGACTTCCGCATACAGCGCGTACCCGGCCGCGCGCTCCACGTGCGCCCCGGGCGATCCGTCGGCCCATGCTCCGGTGTGCAGGCCGTGGCGCATCAAGAGCGCCATCAGGTCGTGATACGCCGGGTGATATTCGATCTCGTCGCGCCGGTAGCCGCGCCGGTCGTGCGTATGCAGGCGCGGCGTGTGCTGGTTCGCCGCAGCGCCCTTCCAGAACGACTCCCGCGTGCCGAGCTGCGCACCGAGCGCGGTCAGCCGATCGCGCGCAAGCTGCAGCCGATCGCGCGGCAGGTTGAATGCGAGCGCGTCGTCGAGCGCGCGGTTGCCGAGAAACAGGTTGTAGTTCTCGAGCGGCGCGGGTTGATTGAGCACTTCGTGCGTCGAGAACCGCGCCGGCGGCGCGCCGACCGGGTCGTTCGAGGACGGAAGTTGCGCGCTCATTCGGGTCGAAGAAGGGCGCGTCGAGTCTAGGCTGGCCCATGGGGAAAAGCAATTGCTTGCTAGAATGCGCCGCGCTCTTGCCGGACCCTTGGAGGAGAGGGTTTGCTCAGCCAGATTCTTCAGCTGCTCGTCGCCGGCGTCTCGCAGGGATGCGTCTATGCGCTCGTCGCGCTCGGGTTCGTGCTGATCTACAAGGCGACCGAGACCGTCAACTTCGCGCAAGGCGACGTAATGATGCTCGGCGCGTTCTTCGCGCTCACGGCGAGCGTGACGATGGGATGGCCGTACTGGGCGACGATCCTCTTCGCGGTGGCGGTGATGGCGGTGGTCGGCATGCTCACCGAGCGTTTGGTGCTGCGCCCGGTTCTCGGACACCCGTCATTCACCGTCGTGATGATCACGATCGGCGTTGGCTACGTGATGCGCGGCGTCGTCACGATGATGCCGGGCTGGGGCACCGACACCTACCAGATCCCGACGCCCTACATCGACCAGGTATGGAAAGTCGGCGGCGTGATCCTTCCGGTGCAGCAGTTGATGGTGATTGTCCTGACCGCAGGGCTCTGCGTCGTGCTCTACATGTTCTTCCGCTTCACCCGCATCGGCATTGCGATGCAGGCGACTTCGCAAAACCAGCTCGCCGCGTACTACATGGGAATTCCCGTGCGGCGCGTCAACATGCTGATCTGGGGAATCTCGGCGGGCGTCGCCGCGTTCGCCGGAATCCTGCTCGCGCCGTCGACCTTTGTTCACTCCAACATGGGCTTCATCGGCCTGAAGGCGTTCCCGGCCGCGGTGGTCGGCGGCTTCGGCAGCGTGCCGGGCTCGATCGTCGGCGGGCTCATCATCGGCGTCGTCGAGGCGCTCGCCGGTTTCTATCTCGCCGAGGGTTTCAAGGACGTCGCGGCGTACGTCGTCGTGCTGATCGTGCTCCTCGTCTGGCCGTCGGGAATTTTCGGCGAGACGGTGCGAAAGAAAGTCTAGCGCATGCGATTCCTGTTCAAGACGGGCTACGAGCAGGACGTGCGGCTCTTCCAGCATGGCGGGCAGGTTTTCTCGTACGGATTGCTGGCGGTCGTGCTGGTGCTGGCGCCGTGGTGGGCGGGCGACTACTTCATGTCCCAGCTGCACTTCATCGCGATCTACTCGATCGTCGGCTTCGGCCTGATGATGCTCGTCGGATTCACCGGCCAGATTTCGCTCGGCCACGCCGCGTTTCTCGCGGTCGGCGCATACACCGAGGCGCTGATGCAGGCGGCGGGCGTTCCGTTCGTCATTTCGATCTCGTGCGCGGCGCTCTTTTCGGCAGTGGCCGGGATCATCGTCGGCCTGCCGGCGCTGCGGCTGAAGGGGATCTACCTCGCGATCGCGACGCTTGCCTTCAATGTGATCGTCGAGGAGATCATCACCCGGTGGGAGAGCCTGACCGGCGGCAATTCCGGCAAGCACTTGAAGCCGGTGGAGCTGTTCGGCATCAAGCTCGACACCGACACGAGCTTCTACTACCTGTGCCTCGGCTTGACCGTGCTTTGCGCCCTTGCCTGCGCGAATCTGCTGCGCTCGCCTACCGGGCGTGCATTCGTCGCGATCCGCGACTCCGAGATTTCGGCTTCGTGCCTCGGCGTCGATCTCGCCTGGTACAAGACAATGTCGTTCGCGTTCTCGGCGGCGCTCACAGGGGTCGGCGGCGCGCTCTATGCGCACAAGCTCGCGTTCATTTCTCCCGAGCAGTTCACGCTGTTCGTCTCGATCGAGCTGGTGACGATCGTGATCCTCGGCGGGATCGGCTTCCTGCATGGCGCGGTGCTGGGATCGGCGTTCGTCATCGTGCTGCCGCAGCTGATCTCGATCGCAAAGGACTGGCTCCCCGGGGGTCTGGTGCCGACCGGCCTGCAGGCGGTCGTATTCGGCGTGATCCTGATCCTCTTCATCATCTTCGAGCCGCTTGGCCTGTACGGGCGCTGGCTCAAGGTCCGCACCTGGTTCGAGCTGTTTCCGTTCTATCGCCGGGGCATGTTCCGGCGGCAGAAGTCGTACATGAAGTCGGAGCGGCTGCGATGAGCTTCTTCAAGGTCGAGAACCTTGGCATCCGCTTCGGCGGCGTGGTCGCGGTCGACAACGTTTCGTTCGAGGTGAAGCGCGGCGAGGTGTTCACGATCATCGGGCCGAACGGAGCGGGCAAGACGACGATCTTCAACCTGATCGGCCTCCTGTACCCGGCGTCGAGCGGCCGGATCCTGTACGAGGATCGCGAGCTGACCGGCTTCGCGCCGCATCGCGTCGCCGAGCTCGGGATCGCGCGTACGTTCCAGAACATCGAACTGTTCGAGCACGCGACCGTGCTGCAGAACCTGCTGATCGGCCGGCACCGGCACCGGTCGACTTCGCTGTGGCAGGAGCTCGTGTTCACGCCCGGGGTGCGTCGAGCCGAGGTTGCGCATCGCGAAGCGGTGGAAAAGATCATCGACTTCCTCGAGCTGGCGAAGGTGCGCGACACGCTCGTCGTCGGCCTGCCTTACGGCGTGCGCAAGGTCGTCGAGCTCGGGCGCGCACTCGCGACCGATCCAAAGCTGCTGCTGCTCGATGAGCCTTCCTCGGGACTGAATCCCGAGGAAACCGACGACATGGCGTTCTGGATCGAGGACATCAAGAAACATCTCGGCATCACGGTGCTGATGGTCGAGCACGACATGAACCTCGTATCGCGCGTCTCCGACCGTGTGCTGGCGCTGAACATGGGCATAGCGATCGCCGAAGGCACGCCTGCGGAAGTACAGGCGCATCCGAAGGTCATCGAGGCCTACCTCGGAGCGCCGGTATGAGCGACACGATCCTCGAGCTCGCGAACGTCGAAGCGAGCTACGGGCCGGTGCAGGCGCTGCGCGGCGTGAGCCTCAAGGTCGAGCGCGGCAAGATCGTGACCGTGCTCGGCGCGAACGGCGCCGGAAAGTCGACGATCCTGAAGACGATTTCGGGAATCATAGATCCGCAGAAGGGGCAGATCCGCTACCAGGGAGAGGACATCCAGGGCCGCGACCCGGACTGGATCGTGCGACGCGGCATCGGCCACGTTCCCGAGGGGCGGGAGATCTTTCCGCTACTCACCGTCGAAGAGAATCTCCGGATGGGCGCGTACACGCGGCGCGACCCCGATGGCGTCGCACGCGACATCGAGCTCGTCTTCGGATACTTTCCGATCCTCAAAGAGCGCGCGAAGCAGGAGGCTGGCAAGCTCTCGGGCGGCCAGCAGCAGATGCTGGCGATCAGCCGGGCGTTGCTCTCGCATCCGAAATTGATGCTGATGGACGAGCCGAGCCTCGGGCTCTCGCCGCTTCTGACGCAGGAGATCTTCCGCATCATCCGGCGCATCAACCTGGAGCAGGGCACCACGATCCTGCTGGTGGAGCAGAACGCGCACATGGCGCTCGAGGTCGCGAGCCACGGCTACGTCCTTGAAGTCGGCCGGATCGTCATGGATGATACGTGCGCCAAGCTTGCGGCGAAGGAGGACGTGCAGGAGTTCTACCTCGGCATGAAGGCGCAGGGCGTCAGGGGACAGCGCAGATGGAAAAAACGCAAGCAGTGGCGATGACCGATACGGTGCCGAAAATGTTCTGGCACGGCGTGCAGACGCGCGGGGCGAAGACGTTCTGCCGTCAGAAGCACCTCGGGATCTGGCGCTCGGTCAGCTGGCAAGAGCTCGGGCGCATCGCACGCGAGATCGGCATGGGCCTCGCATCCCTCGGCTACCAGCCGGGCGACGTCGTATCGATTCTTTCCAATACCAACAAGGAATGGGTATTCGCGGACCTGGGGGCGCTCGGCGCCGCCGGGGTCGTGAACGGAATCTATCCGACCGACGCTGCTGCCCAGGTCGAGTACCTGCTGACCGACTCCGGTTCGACGTTCATCTTCGTAGAAGACGATGAGCAACTCGACAAGGTGCTCGAAATCCGCGCGCGTGTGCCGAAGCTCGCGAAGATCATCGTGTTCGACATGGAGGGGCTGCTCGAGCTCTCCGACCCGCAAGTGATGAGCCTCGATGCGCTGCGCGCGCTGGGCCGCGACTACGACAAAGCTCACGCCGCCGAGTGGGAGAGGCGGATCGGCTTGCGCAAGGCGGAAGAGCTGGCAATCCTTGTCTACACCTCGGGCACGACCGGAAAGCCGAAGGGCGCGATGATCTCGCACGCGAACATCCTTGCCACCGTGCGCAGCTACCAGGATGCGTTCCCGCAGACCGAGAGCGACGAGCGAATGGCGTTCCTGCCGCTCTGTCACATCGGCGAGCGCGTCGGCGGCGAATATCACGGGCTCTACGCGGGTGCCATCCTCAATTTCGTCGAGAACCCGGACACCGTTCCGGAGAACGTGCGCGAAATCTCACCGACGATCCTGACCGCAGTGCCGCGCGTGTGGGAGAAGTTCTATTCGGGCGTGCTGATCGGGCTGAAGCAGTCGAGCACGCTGCAGCAGTGGGCGTACAAGGTCGCGATCGGGATCGGCTACAAGCGCGCCAAGTTGCGCGAGGACGGAAAACCGGTTTCGGCGGGACTCGCGGCGGCGTTCTGGCTCGCGCGGTTCTTTGTCCTGAACAACGTGCGCAAGGTGATCGGCGCAAACCGCGCGCGGGTACTGGTCACCGGCGCGGCGCCGATCTCGCCGGACCTGATCCGCTGGTACATGGCGCTCGGCCTCGACATGGGCGAAGTCTGGGGGCAGACCGAATCGTGCGGCGCAGTGACTGCGAATCCCAACGACCGGGTCAAGCCCGGATCGATCGGGACGCAGATGGCTCCGTCCGAAGTGAAAGTGTCAGCTGAGGGCGAGCTGCTCGTGCGCGGTCCCACGGTGTTCATGGGCTACCTGAATCAGGCGGAAAAGACCGCCGAGACGCTGCAGGACGGGTGGCTGCACACCGGTGACGTCGGGCGGCGCGACGACGACGGCTACTTCTACATCACCGACCGGATGAAGGACATCATCATCACCGCGGGCGGCAAGAACGTGACGCCGTCCGAATTCGAGAACCAGCTGAAGTTCTCGCCATTCATCACCGACGCAGTCGTCATCGGCGACAAGCGCCCGTTCCTCGTCGCGCTCGTGATGATCGATCACGAGAACGTCGAGCGTCACGCGCAGGACCAGGCGATCCCGTTCTCCAATTTCGCCAGCCTGTGCCGCCGCCCCGAGGTCCAGGAGCTGATCCAGGGCGAGATCGACAAGGTGAACAAGCACTTCGCGCGCGTCGAGCAGGTGAAGAAGTTCCGGCTGATCGAGCAGAAGCTCTCGCCCGAGGATGAGGAGCTCACGCCGACGATGAAGCTGAAGAGGAAGCTGGTCAACGAAAAGTACCGCGAGCTGATCGAGTCGATGTACCTGAAGGAAGCGGCGTGAATGGTAGAGTAGCCAAGAACCCTGAGGAGGGAACCATGAGAAAGCTGGTCGTTGCGGTTGCGCTCGCACTGGGCGCACCGCTTGCGTTGGCGCAGGTGCAGGGCGTTTCGAAGAACGAAATCGTGCTGGGAACCGCCCAGGACATGTCGGGACCGGCTGTGCCGTTCTCGAAGCCGGCGGTGAACGGCATGAAGATGCGCATCGACGAGATCAACGACGCCGGCGGCATTCACGGCCGCAAGCTGAAGCTCATCGTCGAGGACCACGGCTATGACCCGAAGAAGGCGGTGCTCGCCGCGAACAAGCTTACGCAGAAGGACAAGATCTTCGCGGTCATCGGCCCGCTGGGAACGCCGACGAACCTCGCGGCGATGCCGATCTACTTCGACAAGAACGTGCCGCACCTCTTCCCGCTGTCGGCCGCGCGCGAAATGTTCGAGCCGCTGCATAAGCTCAAGTACTCGACGGCCGCAACTTACTACGAGCAGATCCACGTCGGGCTGAAGCGCCTGGTGAAGGAGAAGGGCTACAAGAAGGTCTGCACGCTGTACCAGGACGACGACTTCGGCATCGAGATCGCGCGGGGCGGCGAGCAGGCGCTGAAGGACCTCGGGATGACCTACACCGAGCGCACGACCTACAAGCGCGGTGCCACCGACTTCTCGTCGCAGGTGCAGAAGATGCAAAGCGCGGGCTGCGAGATCGTCGCGCTCGGCACGATCATCCGCGAAACGATCGGCGTGATCGGGACCGCCCGCAAGCTCGGCTGGAACCCGGATTTCCTCGGGACCACCGCCGCCTATCTGGACCTGATCCACAAGCTCGGCGGCCCGGCGATGAACGGGTTCTATACGATGGGGACCATGAACTATCCGTACGCCGACGATCCCTCGGCGAATGTGCGGAAGTGGTACCAGCAGTACAAGGAGAAGTTCAAGGAGGACCCCAACCTCTCCGCCGTGTACGGCTACCAGTTCATCACGCTGTTTCAGCTTGCTGCGGAGAAGGCCGGCCCGAACCTGACGGTCGACAGCCTGGTCAAGTCGCTCGACTCGATCGTCGTGCCGCGCGACATGTTTGGCGCCGACGAAGTCCGGTTTACGCCGAAGAACCACCTCGGCACGAACCGGGCGAAGCTGTGCCAGATCCAGAACCAGAAGTGGGTCTGCCTGACCGACTACATTACCGAATAAAAATCAACGACTGAAAAAATAGGGACGTACCCCTTTTTTCAGGGTACGTCCTTATTTAGGACGCGAGTGAGAGGCGCTGCCGCGCCGCCGTGTACTCCCGTGCCAGTTGCGACACCACCTCGGCAACGGGAATCACGGAATCGATCTGCCCCACCCCTTGTCCGGCGCTCCAGATGTCG
>Ga0075425_100009514_pt1 | contig 10341 bp, 13 predicted proteins | sample SoiMethybrSBSTD4_FD_75300 | JGI IMG/M metagenome (GOLD analysis project Ga0075425, IMG submission 75300) | Bulk soil microbial communities from a Populus tree surrounding site in Tennessee, USA - Soil MetaG P. TD hybrid SBSTD4 | ecosystem: Environmental > Terrestrial > Soil > Tree plantation...
GTGAGCTGTTCATCCAGCGGATGCTGATGCTGCGGATATGACCCGTTCTCACCGGCTCGTGTTGCGAACAGACAACCCGCGAACGGATTAATTGCTTCGAGTTATGTCCCTTCTGGCGCGGACCTTCCGACTTCCGCGCTGCAGCGATTGCTGGGGGCAACTGACGGTCAGCGGACATCTTCGCGAGAATGGCCCTTGACCGAATCCGGACCAGCCGGATTGCAGTGCATTACTTTATCGGTTCGCACTGTCGAGCGATTTCTCAGCGCGGTTGTGGTACGAAGGGCCAGGCACGGTCGCGAGCACTCCTAGCCTCCGATAGCTTCTATGATGCCTGGCGTTGCTCTGCGTGGCCGAGAAGCATGGCCTCGAGGGTGTGGGTGTCGAAGCGCCAGGATGCGCCCTATGGGTCTGGTGCGTGCCGAGGCTGGCGCAAGGTCAAGACGACAGCTTGGCGAGAGGCCAATCGGGAGCGGCGGCGACTATTTGAAGGGCGAGGCAGTAGGTAGCGGGCGCATTCACGTTTGCATTGAACGTGGAACCGGTGGTCAGCCGAGTTGCAGAAGTAGCCACCAGGTTTCCAGGTTGATCCCGAGTGGCGCGGCGCCTCGGGTTTCCTGCACCTTAGCCAGGCGCCTTTTCGTTCCCGAGAAAATATCGAGGAACAAACAAGCTTTTGAGCTATTGTGGTGCCATCGGCGACACGGAACCCTGGCGTCGCCGGCTGAGAGAGCCCACAATCCGCTCCCGCCTGATCACTGACAGCAGGGAGCCGAAATGGCGCTTACTCCCTACAAGCTCTGGTTACCGAGATCGGGCATAGTCGAGCCCGCATCCGCGACGATATCGAGAGCATCCGGCATACAGCGTCCGCAAGCTGCCGCACTATCGGGGCTGCCCGTATGGCAATGAAGAGAGCCGACGACGCGCCTGGTCGGTCCGTTTGCGCCCACTGTTTTTATCCGCCGTATGGCGCCCTGACACTGCGCGGCGCCCCCTTACTTAAGTGAAACGAGCCCTCGGGAGGCAAAATGAGGCGGCGGGAATTCACTACCTTTCTCGCCAGCGCGGCGCTGGTACGACCGGTTCAGGCGCAGTCACTCCACCATTTGCGTAGGATCGGAGTGCTGTGGCCCGGCCCATCCGCGCCGCCTCCACCTCGGATGGAAGCCTTTGATCAGGGACTGCGCGACGCCGGCTTGGTACAGGGGCAGGACGTTGCAGTTGAGTTGCGTTATTCCGCCCAAGGGGTCGAACGGCTCCGGGAACTTGCGATCGAATTGATCAAGCTTGACGTAGGCGCGATAGTAGCCCTTGGGGATTTGGCACCCCGCGCTGCTCAGCAGGCGACTACGAAAGTGCCCATCGCGGCGATCGCCGACGATGTGTTGGGAGCCGGACTCGTTACCAGTCTTGCTCGACCCGGCGGCAATACCACCGGAGTGACCCTTCTCTCGCCGGAACTCGGTGCAAAACAGAACCCAAGTCGGGACGACGGAAGACGCGGCACGACTGTTGAATGTGGAGCTAGGGGTTTTAGAAGTGGGAAGCCCGAATGACCTTGCCGGCGCATTACAAGCAGCCAAGCAAGATCAGGCCATAAACGTAGGTTCTTCTCTGCTTCTCGCTTCACTGTATCGGCCTATTGTGGATTTCGCAGCAACAAACCACCTTCCTGCGATATATCAGTGGAAGGAACATGCTGCTGCCGGAGGATTGGTAGCATACGGGCCGGGCCTCGCCGAGATGTGGCGAGAAACTGCCCTCTTCGTAGCGAAACTTTTGAGGGGTGCCAACCCTGCTGACCTCCCCGTCCAGCAACCAACCAGATTTGAGCTGGCAATCAATCTGGCGACGGCAAAGCGGTTGGGGCTCACCCTGTCTCAGACGTTACTCATCCGCGCTGACGAGCTGATCGAGTAAGCTTGTTTTCCGCACGTGCTTTCGGTAGTTCCTTGCACTGGGCCGACGATTTTGGCGTTGCAACGAGAGTGTCTCTTGTCAGGGGTCCTACTGATGCGCTCAACGTGTTGATGCGGCGCCCGGTCCTGACCCTGGGTGTGTGAAAAGTCGACCGATGCTGCGGCGTTTATCCCCGTCGAATTTGGAGCTGGCGGCTTGTGAAGCGAGGCTACCTGCCTGTCAGGTTGTGTTTGCGAATCATCAACACAACAGACAGGCGCCTTCGCTATGACGAATAAGGGCATTAGCCCGCTGCGCCGCCGCAGAGCATGCGGATGGCGAGCGGCATGAAGGACATCGGCATTGTAATTCGTCTCGTGTCGACGTGACCTTTGTAAGCGATGCTTGCTGCGCCTGCTCAGGGTAGTTCCTGGCACGACGCTGAACAAATCATGCGGTGCGGCAAGTCCGGCAGAAAGCTAGGCTATTGCGGAGCAAGGCTTGCCATCGAAGCGACCGGCCGCGGACGGCAGAGCATGACCCGTGGCACGATAATGCGAGGTCGGATCTGATGAGTTTGAGCGTGGTCTGGCATTGCTCAAAACGGGACCTGAGGAGAAAGACGTGACGGTGGGGCCTCAAGTTGTCTATGTTGCCAAATCCAGCCGATACCAAGCCCCGATCTCGATCCTGCCGGCACGAGTGGCCGTTCGCCACGACGGGATGTTCTCGCGCGCGATTGTGCCCGTGACCACTGCGTCTGGCGCCGTGGCGGCGACCGCGGTGGCGAAATGCTGGTGCACGGCTGAACCGAGCGCCTGTCCGCGCGCGCTTCGATCGAGCACAATCTCGACCATGTGCACGCCACTTAGACCCGCAATCGTTCGTCGCATCGCAGCAACGATGCCGGCTACACGCCCGTCCACGGCGATCTCGAAGAGTAAACCCTGCTTCGCGCACGATTCCAGCGATTTCCTGCTCTCGATCCTGACGATCCCTTCGAGATGAGGCCGCTCGGCATACATCTCGCGATAGGTGGTGACATAGTGCTGATAGAAATCAAGGTCGGCACGGCGCGTGAGGTTGACGCGTGAATGGCCGGGCGCGGGAGGCCGGGACGCCATGGCATTGGCTGGCGCCGCAAGGAAATGCTGTTCGATGACGGCGCTAGCTGCCTGAAGTGGAAGATGGGCCGGGTGATAGAATGATATCTTGCGCGGTGAGAATGCCGAGAATGCCTCAGCCAGCCGTTGAAAGACGGTCACATCGGCAAGGCTGCCCGGTGAGGTACTTGCCCTGATGATGTCGATGAAGCCGTTGCGATCACTGGGCGACTGAAAATCGATACGGGCGAGAAAGCGATCCCCGTTGATGGTGACCAGTCGCGCCAGAAACTCTTCCACTGCAAGGTCTAAGCCCATGGTATCGGCAAAATGCCGTGCAGCCTCTCCGTCGTGCATCCGGCGCACATCATCGGCGGTGGTTTTCGCGAGGTCGCCAGCGAGTTGCTCGCCCCGCCATGCCCGCACGAGGGGATGTACCTGTTCAAGGGCATAGGCGCTGAACTCGCGCTCCAGATTGGCACTGTCGGCCATCTTGCTGGCCTCCATGACGCTCTAACAACTGAGCTTGAGAATTCCTCGAACGTCTAATCTACCCCAGGCCTACGCGTTGACCATTGCCGAATTCGTGCTGAAACACGACCGCCTCCTGATCGACGTTGCCTGCCACGTTACGGGGTGCAATGTTGGCTGACCGGCAGCTACGAATGCCGAGCCGCGCTGCGTCGGTGCAGCGTCCAGGGAGGGTAACCATGAAAATCATCGCCAAGTTCACGACCAGCGACGGCAAGGTCACGACCGCTACCTTCGATCGGGCAACCGGCACGGTTGTCAGCGACGACGGCCGCAAAGGCACCTATAAGCGAGAGGGCAACATCCTCAAAATCTCAGGCGACCAAAGCGTCACCCTAACCGTGCAAGGCAACATTCCGGAACCGCCCACGGCCGGCTTCACGGCGCCGTACACCTCGTCGATCGGCACGACGGGGACGATGACTATAGTTTTTGTTGATTGAACGGCTGATCGGCCGTCGTTGATCGATCTTGTCTAACCCCTCCTGCACGATGTGCAGGTAGACGGCGTGGTTAGTCGCTCCGCCACTACCTCGATGACCGCTATCGAGCCCTGCAATCCGCGCGCGACAAGGCCGAATTTTGAACTGACAATGACGTCGATTGCGCAATGCAAAGGTCTCGGGAGGATGGTTAAACCTAGATCCGGCAGTTTGTTTGGTTGCGCGAGGATGAATTTGGCGCATTGTCAGGGTCATGACCGGCGCGCGTTAAAATGGATCGCGCCGAACGCAGGCGACGCTACCGAACTGCCGTTTCTAGGTTAAATAGATCTCAATGATGGGCAGTACAGCCTAAATTTGCTGCCAAACGCGGGAGCCGCTCATCAAGGTCTCGCCATACGTGGAAACGCAGACGCGAGCACCACATGCGCGAGAAGAATAGAGAAACAGAAGGACAAATGGTAGATGAAGATCCGCTGGTTTCGTTCGCGACAGTAGTCCAGAACTACTGTGCCAACTTCGGCATTCCAACGATGGTCACGACGAGCCGATCGGCCCTGAGAACTTCCGCGGCAACGCGTTTGACGTCCTCTAGCGTTACGGCGCTTATCCTCTGATTGCGCGTCAGCAGGTAAGCCGGATTTTCCCCATGAAGCCAGATGCCCAGCAAGGAGCTCGCGACCTTGGCATTGGTATCGAAATCAAGCAGGAACGATCCGGTCAAGAAGCGCTTGGCATTGTCGAACTGGAACTGTGTCGGCCCATTGCGGACTGTCCGAGCCAGCACATCCTTAACAACGCTCAACGCTGCGCCCATGTTCTCATTCTTGGTCGAGAAGCCACCAAGAACCAGGGATGAGATCGAATCGTTGAGCAAGCTGGTCTTGATGGAATAGGCGAGCCCACGCTTGACGCGGACCTCTTCCATCAGGAGCGAGTCGAAGTCTCCGCTCCCAATTACGTGGTTCAGCACCTGCAGCGCAGGAAAGTCCGGATGATCCGTGGGTAGCGACGGCAGGCCGAAGGTTGCGGTCGCGAGGGGCTGGTCCATGGTGATGACGACCGGAGCTTGCACCGCGCGTGGCTCAACCTTCGTCACGGGCGTTATTTGCCCTTTTTCCGGGATGCTGCCGAAGATATTGTCGATCGCTCTGGCTGCGGCGCTGTTGTCGATATCACCGACAATCACGACCCTCAGGAAGTCTCTCGCGAATAAGGCAGAATGCTGGCCCTTCAGATCGTCGCGTCTCACGCTGGCGATCGAGTCCGGCGTCCCGCTGACTGGACGCGCATAGACGTGGCCGGGAAAGGCCTCCGCGTACCACTGATTTACCACAACCTTCGTTGGCACGTTGGCGGCCTGGGCCAGGTCGGTCAGATGCTGAGCGCGGATCTGGTCCACTGATTCGGCATCGAATCGCGGGGTAGTCACCATAAGCCGCAACAGTTCGGCAGATGGCCCAAAGCGCGCCGTCAGCGTCTCAAGACCCCCATAGATTGCATCCCTTCCGGCCGCGGCCGAAAGCCGAGCACCGAGCCGCAGGAACCGCTCCTTGAAGGCTGCGGCCGGAAGATCGCCAGAGCCCTCCGTGAGCAGATCCGACATCATGTCGGCTAGTCCCTCCTTGCCCACCGGGTCCTGGCTGGCCCCACCCATGAACGCGAACTTGATCGCAATCAGGGGGACGCTATGCTCTTCGACGAGCCATGCTTTGATCCCCCTCTCGGTGGTGATCTCTTCCACCGTGAGTGCGCTAGCTGGGCCGGGGATCAGACCGGCGAGCACGCAGATAACTGCGAATGTCCGCCGAAGTCGTCTGGCCGATCCGGATTGACGTTGTGCGTTTTGCATCCGGCAGCCTGCCCTGGCTTAATGCTTGGTGGCGAGTGAGCCAGTTCCAGTGGCGGTCTCGCCGGCCGGCGGCGGCGCCAGCGTTCCTGTCACCGAACGGGCAGCAACGAGGTATTCTCGTGCAACTTGTTTGATGTCATCCACGCCAATCGCCTGAATGCGACGGGGCACGTCGTCGAGGTCCGCAATCGAGCGGCCCAGCGCCACGGCTTCGCCATAGCGGCGGGCTAGCGACATCTGATTGTCGGACTCGAACACACGCCGCGCTTCGAGCGTAGATTTTGCACGGTCCAGCTCGTCCTGCGTGATGCCCTTGTCACCGATGTCCGCAATTGCCTTGTCAAGCACCGCTTCGACTTGCTCGGGAGGAATTCCCGGAAGCGGTACGATTACGAAGGCCATGCGTCCGCTACCGAGGCCATTGCCGACGTAGTCGGAGCCAGCGGCCGATGCCAGGTTCTTTGCCACGAGCTCCCTATACAGTCGGGAGGAGTCGTCGCCTCCAACAACTCGTGCCAGAAGCTCGAGACTCTCCGCATTCCCCGGTCGAGCCGAAGAATAACTTGGCACTTCATAGTAGCGAAGCAGGGTAATCGTGCCGGCACGAGCGTCTTCAAGGCGCACACGTCGGGCAGCGACCGGTGCAGGCTCCTTCGGCCGGATGTGAGGCGCCAAAGCCGTTGACCTTTTGATGAGCCCATACGTCGCCTGCGCAAGTGACCGAACCTCCTCAGGCGTTACATCGCCAGCCACGACAAGAACGGCGTTGTTGGGGGTATAAAAGCGCTTGTAGAACGTTACTGCGTCTTGGCGGGACAGCTGGCTCATTTCCTCCATCCACCCCAACGCCGGCCTGCCGTAAGGATGGTTCAGGTAGAGCGCGGCCTGCATCTGCTCGTCCAAGATGCGGATTGGGTTGCCGTCAACACTGGACCGGCGTTCCTCCTGGATAACACTTCGCTCGCTCAGCACCTCCTCCTCGACAAGCCGAAGATCGACCATGCGATCCGCTTCTAACGCCATGACCGTACGCAGATGTTGCTTGGCCACGCGCTGAAAATAGAAGGTTGTATCGTGGTTCGTCTGTGCATTGTCTCGACCACCGAGGCCGGTGATGATGCGCGTAAACTCGCCGGATTTCATCTTTTTTGTTGATTTGAACATCAGGTGTTCGAGGAAGTGCGCGATGCCAGAGGTGCCCCACGGGTCATCAGCGGCGCCAGCGCGATACCAGACCATGTGTGTAACAACGGGCACCCGATGATCTGGGATCACGACAACTTGCATTCCATTGGCAAGATTGAACGTGCTCACGTGTGGTTCGGCTTTTGCCCTAGTGCTGGCGACGCCTAGCGCAGCGAGCGAGAGCGCCGCAGCGAGCCCACACCTACAGAACATTCCAAGAAATCCAAATGGGCCGCAAACGATTGCCGCATACCGACGGCCGTGCAATGGCTCTAGCATCTCGGCACACCTGCCCGCTAGCGAGCGGAGCGATCGCAATAGGCAGCCACGCTTTCCGTACGCCGCTCCAATAGCAAATCCTGCGGACGCTCACATTGAGGCGTCCGCAGGTGGCAATCTCAAACCGGTCAGCGAGCGACCAGCCTACTTCTGCTTCGCAAGAGGCGAAGAATTGACCTGATTCCAGACGTCCTCGGGCTTGGCAAGGGCCGACCCAAGTTTCTTGAAGAAATCGTCCGCGAACCGCTCGTCGCCGGCCGAGCAAGCATCAAACCCACGCAAAGCCGTGCGGCTGAGTGCAGCGTATTGCTGCGGAGTCAGGTTCTTGGCGAGAGGCGAGTTGTTATCCCAGAAATCCTTGTAATCCTTGGCACAATCAGCGGCCAAAGACGGGGTCGCTAACGCTGCAAGTGCAAGTGCTGACACTGCGAGACGCTTCATGTCGAAATCTCCATCCTCTGGGCGACGATGGACATACCACCGCCAGCTGTTTGTAGCTACGACACAACGCCTGCAAAGTTTCAAAGTCCAGGCAAAAAAAGTTTATTGATCATCGGTCACCGCGGAGAGAGCCTCAATCCGGTCGCGCGGAGCACAAGTTCACCAGCTCGTGCCCTCTCTAGGGTTGCCGGCGTCACTTGCACTGAAACCATTTCTCCCTATCCTTCGTATCTTCAAGCGAGTACGGCGCGGATCGCGTCTAGGTCTGCTCGCCGTTGTACTCCGAGCGAGACAAAGCGGCCACAATGTAGAGAACCCGTTGGATTGGGACGAGTTCGCATCTGATGAACGGGTTGATTGCAATTGTGAGTACTTGCAGAAGTGCCCTAGGTGATGGCTGACGATGACATCGAGGGACTGGCAGCCGAGTATGTACTTGGCTCGCTCGATTCTGCCGAACGCGCGGACGTCAACGCCCGCAGGGGGGATACATCGCTGGCCGCCGCAATCGAGGCGTGGCAGCGCCGTCTCAGTCCGCTGAGCGAGTCTGCGCCGGAGATCTCACCGCCTCCGGATCTCTTCGACAGCATCCTATCCCGAATCTCAGGGGAGACCGGCAAACCGACGCACCCTGGCCAAGTCATCGCGCTGCACCACAATCGCAAGAGTTGGCAGCGAATCGCGGTTGGCGCCGCCGCATTGGCTGCGTGCCTTGCGTTGGCAATTGGTTGGTTCATCCATACACCTGGCACCTCTCCAAAACACATCACCACAATGGACTGCAGCCGACTCTACAAGGAGTTCTGGGGAAGGTTGGCGGACGATAAGTACGCGAGAATATCGGCCGAACACCTCGCGGGGGTGAGCCGCATGGTGCTGCGCGCATACGATGCCTGTCAAGCTGGCGATGAGCTGGACGCAAATGCCCTGTTCAGGCGACTCGACCGAATGCAGTTCTAGACCTATGCACGCGCGCGATGACGTCGTTATGTGCCCATTTACTGTTGATGGGTCGGTCGTCGAGGCGGGAAAACCTTCTTTGGGTCACGGGTGTCGAGCCCATGCCCTTGATCAGGACCCGCCTCGCGAACCACATCAGGGCCAGCAGTCGTCAAACAATGACTGCACCAACAGGCCAGACACATGACAGCACCGACCGCAATCGTCGCCATGCCAAACATAGTGCTTGACCGCAAGGCACCGTCCACACATGGACCCAAAGCGGGCATCCCTCGTCGCGATGCAACAATTATATTGCAAACGCTGTCTGCCTGGGCTGCCGCCGACCACACACTACAGCGGCATGGCAATGCCCACACCGCGCCGCCCGCGCATTCGGCTAGCGGCACCTTCATTCGCTTTGTTGGGCTTCTAAGATTTCTACGGCCTGCTGCATGGGCCTTGGCGAAACACGGATCATATGCCCGAAGCCGTGCTCCAACTCGAGGAACATTGCAACAGCGCCGGCTACAGCTAACGCGCATAATGTCAGGATAACCGCAGATGTCGAATTATGAGGCGCGAATAGACCGAAACTAGCGAACAGCAGGGCAAGCCAAAACACCAGGAGCGCGACGAATGCTTTTGGCGTTCCCTCATCCACCTGTTGGGCGATCAGCCAGCGCGTGTCTCCGATCTTGCCCGCAAGGGTCATAGCCTGACCCATCCACCATTGGTCGCGAGCGTTTGCAGGTTTCAACGCAAGCAACATATCCTCGAGCTGCTGGAGCAGTTCGTAAGTCGACGGATTGCCGAGGCGCACATTTGCTGGTTGATCGGGGAACAGATCGGCAGCCTTTTGTTCAGCAACTGTCGCAGCGTTTTCCGTGCCACGTGTGTATCCGGACCGTAACGGCGCAGAATTTGATCGAGCCGGAGGATTTCCGCCGATAGCGCGGTCACTTGCCCCCCGAGGCGAATAAAGGATGAGTTGGCGTTGGAGATGAGCAGTCCAAGGACCAGCGCCGATACCGTCGCAACCACCGCCGTCGACAAGGATATAAGACTTTTTGTCTCTTCTGTCAGATGCTCCGGTGGCAGTTGCTTTCTGAGCTTCCAGCCGGTGACTGCGCCAGCCAAAATTACGGCGAAGGCGGAAAGCCCGATGATCAGCGGTTCATTCATCATTGAGTTCCCACCGCATTTCGCTCGGAAAGTCTATTCCTGTGCCGCGTACAATATTAGCTGTTGCCATGTCCGCACCAATGCCCCCCAGCTCCATCCATAATGGGCCTCCGCACGATGGGCTGAGACAAACGTGATCATCGGCGCGAAAGCAACAGTCGCAGCGGCGGTTGTGAAGGTTCGAGCTTTCATTGGATGCTCCCTGATCGTACGCGAACCCAATGATCCCTTCGACAAATTACTCACAAGATCTCCGGTGCAACAGTCATGGCTCCTCATGCCATCAAGGCTCAACGAGTCCATTGCGAATTGCGTAGCGAACCAGTGCTGATGCCGATGTCAGATTTAGCTTCCGCATGATCGCCATTCGGCGGCTCTCGAGCGTCTTGTGACGGAGCTTGAGGATGTTCGCGACCTGCCTGTTCGTACGACCTTCGATAATCAGTTGCACCAAAGTCCGTTCCCAATCACTGAGGCGAAT
>Ga0075425_100009515_pt1 | contig 10341 bp, 8 predicted proteins | sample SoiMethybrSBSTD4_FD_75300 | JGI IMG/M metagenome (GOLD analysis project Ga0075425, IMG submission 75300) | Bulk soil microbial communities from a Populus tree surrounding site in Tennessee, USA - Soil MetaG P. TD hybrid SBSTD4 | ecosystem: Environmental > Terrestrial > Soil > Tree plantation...
GCGAGCTTCTTGCCCTTCTCGACCGCCTCTTCGATGGTGCCGACCATGTAGAACGCGGCTTCCGGCAGGTGGTCATACTTGCCTTCGCAGAGGCCGCGAAAACCCTTGATGGTATCGGCGAGCTCGACGAACTTGCCCGGCGATCCCGTGAACACCTCGGCCACGTGGAACGGCTGCGACAGGAAGCGCTCGATCTTGCGGGCTCGCGCCACCGTCAGCTTGTCCTCTTCCGACAGCTCGTCCATTCCCAGAATTGCGATGATGTCCTGCAACGACTTGTAGCGCTGCAGGATCTGCTGGACCAGGCGCGCCGTGGTGTAGTGATCTTCGCCGACCACGAGCGGCGACAGCATCCGTGACGTGGAGTCGAGTGGATCGACCGCTGGATAGATGCCCTTTTCCGAGATCGCGCGCGACAGCACGGTCGTCGCGTCGAGGTGCGCAAAGGACGTTGCGGGCGCGGGGTCCGTCAAGTCGTCGGCCGGAACGTAAATCGCCTGCACCGAGGTGATCGAACCCTTGGTCGTGGTGGTGATTCGCTCCTGCAGCGCGCCCATATCAGTTGCAAGGGTCGGCTGATAGCCGACCGCCGACGGAATACGGCCGAGCAGCGCCGACACCTCGGAGCCCGCCTGGGTAAAGCGGAAGATGTTGTCGACAAAGAAGAGCACGTCCTGCCCCTGGTCGCGGAAATATTCAGCCACCGTTAGCCCGGTAAGACCGACGCGGGCACGCGCTCCCGGCGGCTCGTTCATCTGACCGTAGACCAGCGCGCATTTGGATTTAACGTTCGGATCGGGATGGCGAGGATCGGCATTCACCTTCGACTCGATGAACTCATGGTAAAGGTCATTGCCTTCGCGCGTGCGTTCGCCGACGCCCGCGAACACTGAATAGCCGCCGTGCGCCTTCGCGACGTTGTTGATCAGCTCCTGAATCAGCACGGTCTTGCCGACGCCGGCTCCGCCAAACAGGCCGATCTTGCCGCCCTTGGCGTATGGCGCGAGCAGGTCGACGACCTTGATGCCGGTAACCAGGATTTCAGCCTCGGTGGACTGTTCGGTGTATTCGGGCGCCGGCTGATGGATGCCGCGCAACTCTGTGGCCTTGATCGGGCCGGCTTCGTCAACGGGCTCGCCAACCACATTCATGATGCGCCCGAGCGTGCCGTCGCCGACGGGCACGGCGATCGGCTGGCCAGTGTCTTTCACCTCCTGCCCGCGCACCAGGCCTTCGGTCGCATCCATCGCGATCGTGCGCACGGTGGATTCGCCGAGGTGCTGGGCGACCTCGAGAACGAGGCGGCTGCCGCGGTTCTCGGTTTCCAGCGAATTGAGAATGGCCGGCAGGTGGCCTTCGAACTGGACGTCGACGACGGCGCCCATGACCTGCGTGACGCGACCGATCTGGTTGGCTGCTGTAGCCATTCAACTATCTCCTTAGATCCGAACGTTCTTTAGCTTGAGAATGACCCTGGCGATAACCGATACCGGCTCTTCCGGATCATGCTCTAGACCACGGTCAGCTTGACCGGGATGTTGCCTTTCGTTGCCTTGGAATAAGGGCATATCGTGTGGGCTTCCTCGACTACCGCCTGGGCCTTGGCCTTGTCGGCGCCGGGAATGGAAACCTTGAGCTCGACGGCCAGCGAGAAGCCACCATCGGTCTTCAGCGTGACATCCGTGGTCACTTTGGCGGCCTGGCCGTCAATGCCGTGCTTTTTCGCGACGACGAGAATGGCCTGACCGAAGCAGGCGGAATAACCGAGCGCGAACAACTGTTCGGGATTGTGCCCGTCGCCCGCGCCACCCAATTCCTTCGGCAACGCCATTGCAAGCGCGAGCGCGCCGTCATCGAGCATCGCGCGTCCGTTGCGTCCGCCCTTCGTGGTTGCCGATGTCGCATAAGCCATGGCGTCCTCCTTGCTAGACTGCTTCGGCGCCGGAGATGATTTCGATCAGCTCCTTGGTGATCATCGCCTGGCGCGTGCGGTTGTAAACAAGCGTTTGCTTGCGAATCATCTCGCCGGCATTGCGCGTGGCGTTGTCCATCGCCGTCATCTGCGCGCCGTAGAAGGAGGCGTTGTTTTCGAGCAGCGCGCGGAAGACCTGGACCGAAAGGTTCCGCGGCAACAGGCGGGTCAGGATTTCATCTTCCTCCGGCTCATATTCATAAGACGTCGCGGGGCTGTCGGCAGAAGGCTCCGTCACCGCGAGCGGGATGATCTGCTGCGCCGTCGGTATCTGCGCGATCACGGATTTGAACCGTGAAAAGAACAACGTGCAGACGTCGAACTCGCCGGCATCGAAGCGCGCAATCACCTTGCTTGCGATGTCTTCGGCGTTCTTGAAACCTATTTGGCGAACGCCGCGCAGATCAATGTGCTCGACGATCTGCTTTTCGAATTGCCGCCGAAGCTGCTCATAGCCTTTGCGGCCGACGCAGAAGAACTTGACTTCTTTGCCCTGGTTCGACAGCGAAAGTGCTTGCTCGCGCGCCAGGCGAACGATGGAAGAGTTGAATGGACCGCAGAGGCCGCGCTCGCCGGTGCAAACCAGGAGCATATGCACCTGATCCCTCCCCGTGCCTCCGAGAAGCGGCGTGGTACCGGGGGAACCCGCTGCCGCGGCGGCAATGTTGGAGATCACGGCTTCCATCTTGTCGGCATATGGTCGCGCGGCTTCGGCCGCGCCTTGCGCGCGGCGCAGCTTGGAAGCTGCCACCATCTGCATGGCCTTCGTGATCTTCTGCGTCGCCTTGGTTGAGGCGATGCGGACCCGCATGTCTTTCAAAGCCGCCATACTTGCTCACCCCGGCGATCCGATCTCAGACATCGCGACCGCTAACCCGCTTTTCCTCACGCCCGGATTGTGCCGGGCAAAACGCCCATCAGCCGAATGACCTGGCAAACCCTTCGACGACACCCTTCAGCTTGGCCTCAGTCTCGCCGGTGAGTTCGCGGGTGTCGCGGATGGTGTTGAGGAGATCGGCATGCTTGCTGCGCAACAGCGCAAGCAGGCCGTCCTCAAAACCACGCACCTTGTCGACAGGGAGCGGATCAAGATAGCCATTGGTGCCGGCCCAGATCACGCAGACCTGCTCTTCCATCTTCAACGGTGAGAATTGCGGCTGCTTCAGCAGTTCGGTCAACCGCGAACCGCGGTTGAGGAGGCGCTGCGTCGTGGCGTCGAGATCGCTGCCGAACTGCGCAAACGCGGCCATTTCGCGGTATTGCGCGAGCTCGCCCTTGATCTTGCCCGCGACTTTCTTCATCGCCTTGGTCTGCGCCGACGAGCCGACGCGCGACACCGAGAGACCGACGTTCACCGCCGGCCGGATGCCCTGGAAGAATAAGTCCGTCTCAAGAAATATCTGGCCGTCGGTAATCGAGATGACATTGGTCGGAATGTAGGCGGACACGTCGTTCGCCTGGGTTTCGATGACAGGCAGCGCGGTGAGCGAGCCCGAGCCGTTTTCATCGTTCAGCTTCGCGGCACGCTCCAGAAGGCGCGAGTGCAAATAGAACACGTCGCCAGGATAGGCTTCTCGGCCGGGCGGACGGCGTAGCAGCAGCGACATCTGGCGGTAGGCGACGGCCTGCTTGGACAGGTCGTCGTAGATGATGACCGCATGCATGCCGTTGTCGCGGAAAAATTCGCCCATGGTGCAGCCGGTGAACGGAGCGATGTACTGCATCGGCGCCGGTTCCGAGGCGGTCGCCGCGATCACGATCGAATATTCGAGCGCCCCCTGCTCTTCCAGCACCTTGACGAACTGCGCCACCGTGGAGCGCTTCTGGCCGACCGCTACATAGACGCAATAGAGCTTGATCTTCTCGTTGCCCGTCGCGTTCAGAGGCTTCTGGTTCAAAATCGCGTCGAGCGCGATCGCCGTTTTGCCGGTCTGTCGGTCGCCAATGATCAGCTCGCGCTGGCCGCGGCCGATCGGGATGAGCGCATCAATCGCCTTCAGACCGGTCGCCATCGGCTCGTTCACCGATTTGCGCGGAATGATGCCGGGTGCCTTCACATCGACGCGGCGGCGTTCGCTGGCCTGGATCGGACCCTTGCCGTCTATCGGATTGCCGAGGGCGTCAACCACGCGACCGAGCAGGCCCTTGCCGACGGGCGTATCAACGATGGCGCGCGTGCGCTTTACGGTCTGACCTTCCTTGATCTCGCGGTCGGCACCGAAGATCACGATGCCGACGTTATCGGTTTCGAGATTGAGCGCCATGCCGCGGGTACCGTTCTCGAACTCCACCATCTCGCCGGCCTGAACGTTGTCCAGTCCGTAGACACGCGCGATGCCGTCGCCTACGGAAAGCACTTGCCCGACTTCGGAAACCTCGGCTTCCTGGCCGAAATTCTTGATTTGATCCTTGAGGATCGCGGAAATTTCCGCGGCGCGGATGTCCATCAACCTGCCTCTTTCATCGCGTGCTTGATCGAATTGAGTTTGGTGCGAAGCGAACTGTCGACCATGCGGCTGCCGAGCTTGACCACCAGGCCGCCAATGAGCGAGCGGTCGACTTTCACATTGAGGATCACGTCCTTGCCCGTCACTGATTTCAGCGAGGCCTTGAGGGCATTAAGATTCTTGTCGGAAAGCGCCTCGGCCACCGTCACGTCAGCGGTCGCCTCCCCCTTGAATTTTGCGACCAGCGCATTGAAAGCGCGAATGACGTCGCTGATGGCGAACAACCTGCGGTTGACAGTGAGGACCTTGAGAAAGTTGGCGGAAACGCCTGTTATCCCTGCCTTGTCGAGTACTGCCGACAACGCTTTCAATTGCGCCTCCGCGGCAAACACCGGACTCCGAACGAGACGCCTCAGATCGGCGCTTTGCTCCAGCATTGCGGCGAACGTATCGAGATCGGCCTTGACCGCGTCGATCGCCCTCTCGTCGCGTGCCAGTTCGAACAAGGCCGTCGCATACCGGCCGGACACTCCTGATACTGACGGATCTTCAGCAGCCACAGACGCGCTCTTTTAGCTGTCAAATTCGCAAGGGGAAAACCGTCGCCACAAGCAGCGGCGCCTAGCGATCCAAGTCCTTGGAATTCAAGCGGGACTTCGATTTTCGACCGGTACGATCGGTACCCGTCAGTTAAAATCGCGGCTTTGCTAACATAGCGAGAGCGCAGGTGCAACATGACCTCGGCGACGGATCGCCGCGCGTCGCACATCCGCGCAAGCGATTCGACAGATGCGTCGAGGCGGAGTGCGCATCCGAAGAAGCGCACCTTCAAAAACGTTCCTGCCTCTCGCGCATGGCCGCTACGCGACTGGCGGCAGCCCGCACGGCGGCAGCCTCGCGCACGGCATTTGCCAATTACTAGCCCAAAACTTGCACTATCGCACGATGACTGTACTTACAAGTAATAGAAGGTATTATTACAGTAATCACCTTGCCGCAAAGGAAGATTACGGAACATCTCTTGATTACCTCCGTGGGTAACAAGTTATTTCAGTCCGAGATAAGTATCCTTTACTGCCCAATTCACGCCATATTGCGACGCAAAACGGCCGCCTCCTCAAACGAGGAACGGGGGTCCACTAGTCACGTGTGTGACAATACTATTTTAAGGGACGAAAATATGCTTCTAAAGAAACTGGCATCGGGGACTTCACCCCGGTCGCGTAAGGCGCTCGGTGTGGTCGCCGCAACTCTTCTGATCTGCGGGACTGCAACGGAAGCCTCGGCGAAGTCGAGGCATTACCGTCACTACCACCACAGCCATAGTGTCCATCACACGGGCACCGGGTCGGCCGAACGCGCTGGCGGCCTGTCACGTATCGCAAACGCAATGACGGCGTTTGCGCACAGCTTCACCGGAGTTGCTTCCATGTATGGCAACGAATCCGGCAGCCAGACAGCATCAGGCCAGCGCTTCAACGAGAACGCGATGACCTGCGCCCATCGCTCGCTGCCGTTCGGCACCAAGCTGCGCGTGACCCATGGCAGCCGAAGCGTCGTCGTCACCGTCAATGACCGCGGCCCGTTCATCCGTGGCCGTGTGCTGGACCTGTCCACGGGTGCTGCCCGTGCCATCGGCCTCGGCGGCCTGGGCCAGGTTACCGCTGAAGTCGTCTCCTGATGCGCCCCTGAGCGCATAATTTCATCTACAAGACATCGCAGTTATTGGCGCCCAGGGCGGGTGCGAGAACAACTGCGCGCCAAGAACAATCCCGCCGTCAGCCATGACGACGGGATTCTTTCTGTCCACATAGGGTGCTGACAGCATCTGCGAATGAACCAACGCGTCACAAGAAACTCTGCGGATCGACGTCGACCTCCAGCTTGAGATTACCTTTCGGCTTTGGTCCGGCGGCGAGCCATTGCCTGAGATAGTCCGACAGGTCGTAGCCACGCGCGGATTTCAGCAGCAGGCGAAAACGGTAGCGGCCCTTGATCACCGCAAGCGGCGCCTCCGCCGGGCCCAGCAACTGCGCGCGCTCATCGAGCGGGGCGACAGAGACCAGGCGCCGCGCGAAGCCTTCTGCACTTGAGCGGTCGCCCGCCGAGATGATCAGGCTTGCGAGCCGGCCGAACGGCGGATAACCGGTTCGCTCACGCGAAGCGATTTCGCTCGCAAAAAATGCCTCACGGTCACAAGCAACCAGAGCCTTCATGACGGGATGATCTGGTTGATGGGTTTGCAGATAGCCTACGCCGTGCCCCTGATCCCGCCCGGCCCGCCCTATCACCTGGTTGAGTAATTGCCATGTGCGCTCGGCCGCGCGCGGATCGCCGTTGTTCAATCCGAGATCCGCGTCGACCACGCCGACCAGGTTAAGCCTCGGGAAATGGTGACCTTTGGCCACCAGCTGCGTGCCGATGATAATGTCGACGCGGCCTTCGGCGATCTCGTTCAACTCGTTCCGCATGGTTTCGATCGATGTAATGAGATCGCTCGACAGCACCATGGTCCGCGCCTGGGGAAACAGCGCGGCCGCCTCCTCCTGCAATCGCTCCACGCCCGGACCGACCGCGACCAGCGATTCCTCCGCCGCGCAATTCGGGCAGGCGTTGGGGCGCGGCATCGAAAAACCGCAGTGATGGCAGACGAGACGCTGACGAAATCTGTGATCAACGAGCCAGGCGTCGCAGATCGTGCAGGCGAAGCGATGGCCGCAGGCGCGGCACAACGTGAGCGGCGCATAACCGCGGCGATTGAGGAATAAGAGCGCCTGCTCGCGTCGCCCGATCGCAGAGTGGATCTGCTCCGCCAGTCTCGGCGAGATGAACCGTCCCCGCGCCGGCGGCTCGCGACGCAGGTCGATTGCCTCGATCCGCGGCATACGCTGGTCGCCGAAGCGCTGCGGAAGCACCACGCGCTGGTAACGGCTCTTGCGTGCGTTCACCTCCGATTCGACCGACGGGGTCGCCGACGCCAGCACAATCGGAATCCGAGCTATATGCCCGCGCACGACCGCCATATCACGGGCATGGTAATGGACGCCGTCGTCCTGCTTGTAGGACTGATCGTGCTCCTCATCCACCACGATCAGGCCGAGGTTGGCATAGGGAAGAAACAACGCCGAGCGCGCTCCGACCACAACCGGAGCGTCTCCCGCCGCGATCGCCGCCCAGTTGCGCTGCCGCGTGCGCGGAGTGAGTTCCGAATGCCACTCCAGCGGCAGCACGCCGAAACGTCGTGCAAAGCGGTCAAGAAATTGTCCGGTTAGTGCGATCTCCGGCATCAGGATCAATGATTGCTTGCCGCGGCGGATCGTTTCGGCCACCGCTTCAAAGTAGACCTCGGTCTTGCCGGAACCGGTGACGCCGTCCAGCAGCGCGACATGAAAGCTGCCGTTGGCGGCGAGCGTGCGCATCACGTCGATCGCGGCGCGCTGCTGCCGGGAAAACTCCGGTTGCGCGAAATTCGGATCGGGCGGATCGGGCGGCTTCGCGCGCGGCAGCGGCTCCGTCAAAAGCGTGCCTTCGTCGACAAGCCCGTCGATCACGCCGCTGCTGACGCCGGCCTCCTTCGCCGCCTCGGACTTGCCGCGTAGCAAACCATCGGCGAGCACCTCGATGACGCGCCGCCGCGCAGGCGTCAGGCGCTTTGGCGCCTCACCGGCGAGGCGCACGCCCATCCGCACTCGCTCGGGCCCCAGATGCTCGCCCATCCGCAGGCACATGCGCAGGACCATGCCGCGCGCGGACAGCGTATATTCGGACATCCAGTCGACAAGACTGCGCAGCTCCTGTTTCAACGGCGGCACGTCAAGCTTTTCGCTGACATCCTTCAGGCGATTGTGCAACCTTGGATCCGGTTGCGAGTTCTCGCCCCACACCACAGCCAGCACCTCGCGTGGCCCGAGCGGCACGGCGACGACATCGCCCGCCCGCAGCTCCATCCCCCGTGGCACGCGGTAGGAATAGGTCTGATTGAGCGCAACCGGCACCAGCACATCCACAATGTGCGTCGCCGTGGCGGATGAGGCGTGACGGTGCGGCGCGTGGTCCATCAGGAGAATCGGGTGATTGCCAAAGGCAGGTTAGCGAAGGTTAAAGGAAAGCGGTGCGATATAATTGCGCGAATCAGAGCGCTCCATGGCAAAACCTGCCCCCGAAAGCCTCGAACTCGACAGCGCCGACGGAACAGTCGCGGTCGAGATAGCGCGCTGGTTGGCGCATTTGCGCGCAGAGCGGCGACTGTCGCCAAAAACGCTCGAAGCCTATGCGCGCGATGTGCGGCAATGCCTCGAGTTCCTGTGCGAGCACTGGGGTACGAGGGTTACGCTGTCGCGGTTTTTGCGGCTGGAAGCAAGCGATATCAGAGCCTTCATGGCGATGCGGCGCGCCGACGATATCGCCGGCCGGTCGCTGATGCGGGCGCTTGCGGGTTTGCGCTCCTTCGGCCGCTTCCTCGAGCGTGACGGCAGGGGCAAAGTCGGCGCGCTTTCCGCCATTCGCGCGCCCAAGATCGCAAAGAGTCTGCCCAAGCCGCTGCCGATGGTTGCGGCCAAGCGCCTGGCCGATGCTGACGAGCGCGCCGGAGAAACCCGCGAGAGCTGGATCCTCGCGCGGGACGCCGCCGTGATGGCGTTGCTCTACGGTTCGGGCCTGCGCATTTCCGAAGCACTTTCCCTGAAAAGGCGCGAGGTGCCGCTGCCCGGTGAAGGCGACGTGCTGGTCGTCACGGGCAAGGGCCAAAAGACGCGAATGGTGCCGGTCCTGCAAAATGTGCTGGCATTGATCGCCGACTACGCCGCGCTATGCCCGCATCCTTTGGCGCCGGAGGCACCGATGTTTGTCGGCGCCCGGGGCGGCCCGTTGAGCCCGCGCATCATTCAACTCACCATGGCGCGGCTGCGTGGCGCCCTCGGGCTACCCGACAGCGCCACGCCGCATGCATTGAGACACTCCTTTGCAACGCACCTGCTCTCGCGCGGCGGCGACCTGCGCGCGATCCAGGAACTGCTCGGCCATGCCTCGCTCTCGACCACCCAAATCTATACCGGCATCGACAGCGATCGGCTGCTGGAAGTCTATCGGGCCGCCCACCCGCGCGGCTGAGCAACCGCTTGCCTAGCCCCGATACAATGGGCTGCATTATTTTGTGCCCCTTGCGCCGGCGCCGCGGTTCGGTCAATCGTGTGCCGGCCAATCCGGAGGTGGAATCATGAGCGCGCACGAGAGCATGGAGCAGGCGGATCAGGCCAAGGAGGCGTCCAACGAAAACAGGAAGATTGCCCTGCTTATCGCCGTAATCGCGCTTTGCCTGGCGCTATCGGAGACACTAGGCAAGGGAGCTCAGACCGAATCGATCAGCAAGAATGTGGAGGCTTCGAATCTATGGGCCTTCTTTCAGGCCAAGTCGGTCCGCCGTACTGTCGTGCAGACCGCGGCCGAACAATCCCGGCTCACGCTTGGCAGTCTCTCCGACGAGGCCGCCAAGGCGGCAACGCAAAAGCAAATCGACGATTGGCAGAAAACGGCCGCGCGCTACCGCTCTGAACCGGAAACCGGCGAGGGCACTGAGCAGCTGTCCGAGCGTGCCAGGCATGCGGAAGAAGAGCGGAATCTTGCAACCGCCAAATATCATCACTTCGAACTCGGCTCGGCCGCTTTTCAGATTTCCATCGTGCTCGCGTCGGCGGCCATCATCACCGGCATCATGGCACTGGCCTGGATTTCGGGATTGCTGACGATTGCAGGCATCGCGATCACCGCGTTCGGCATATTCCAGCCGCATCTTTTGCATCTGCACTAGAGCATTTCATGTTTTGATTGAAGCGTATCCTGCATTGGCGAAGTAGTTGCTGCATTCGGGAGGCTGGATGGATGTGACGAGGTCACCGAGGTGTCGCCAAGTGTCTTCGAGGGTGC
>Ga0075425_100009517_pt1 | contig 10340 bp, 5 predicted proteins | sample SoiMethybrSBSTD4_FD_75300 | JGI IMG/M metagenome (GOLD analysis project Ga0075425, IMG submission 75300) | Bulk soil microbial communities from a Populus tree surrounding site in Tennessee, USA - Soil MetaG P. TD hybrid SBSTD4 | ecosystem: Environmental > Terrestrial > Soil > Tree plantation...
CTTCAGGATGGCCGATGACACTTCGAAAGCGGTATCGCCTGCGAACGGGCGGTGACCCGTGGCCATCTCGTAGAGAAGCACGCCGAGCGCCCAGATATCACTCCGCGCGTCGGCAGGGTGATCGCGGAGCCGTTCGGGCGCCATGTATGCCAGCGTTCCCGAGATGGTGCCGGTTTCGGTTAACGTGCCGGTCTTCACGCTGACTCCACTCGTCGTGAGCCGCTTGGCAATCCCGAAATCAAGCACCTTCGCGCGACCTTGGCGAGTGACCACGACGTTTGCAGCCTTTAAGTCACGATGGATGACGCCGCGTTCATGTGCATGCGCGAGTGCGTCGGCGATTTGCGCTCCGTACTTGACGACGTCCGCTGGTTCGAGCCCTGCAGGCGGGATGGTGGCGCTCAGGGGCCGGCCATCGATGTATTCCATCGCCAAGTACGGACCCCGGTCGAATTCACCAACCTCGTAAACCGTGCAGATATGGGGATGGCTTAATGCCGATGCGGCACGGGCTTCGCGCAGAACCGCTGTCCGGCTCGTCTCTGAATCGAGAACGATCTTGAGCGCGACGAATCGATCGAGCTTCGTGTCGTGCGCACGGTAGACGTCGCCCATGCCGCCCGATCCGAGCGGCTCGATCACCTCGTACTGGCCGATTCGAGTACCAGGTGGCAGAGCAACCGCGATCGCTTCAACATCATCGAAGGTGGCTCGCAGCGCCCGGGCACCTCCGGCCACTGCGGGCGCATCCAGGAACGGTCGCTCGTCCTGATGCGCCGCGAGGAGCGATTCCACTTCCGTGCGCAAGACGATGTCTTCACCGCAGGCGCGGGCAAGAAATACGTCGCGCTCGTCGGCACCGAGGTCCATCGCTTCCATGAAGATGGACTTGATCGCCTGCCAATCACGTGGCGACGTTGCGCTCACGGTTGCGGCTCTCCAGAGATCGCGCGTCGCAACCACGCTCGCGCCATGCTCCACTCGCGCTTGACGGTGCCGGTCGAGATCCCCATGACCTCGGCGGTCTCTTCAACCGTCAGGCCGCCAAAGAAGCGCAGCTCCACGACGCGAGCGGCTGCAGGATCGATCGCCGCCAGCTGGTCGAGCGCGCGATCGAGCGCAACGACGCTGACGTCCATCGCCTGGACGGCGATCGACAGCGCGGTGTCAATCGGTTCGGCGGCTTCTCCCGCGCCTCGCTTCGCCGCGTCGCGCGCGCGGGCATGGTCAACCAGGATCTGGCGCATCAGCCGTGCTGCGATGCCGAAGAAATGGGCGCGTCCCTCCCAGGAAACCTGCCGCCCTTCGATCAGACGGACGAACGCCTCGTGTACGAGTGTGCCGGTGTGCACGGTGTGATCGGGGCGCTCGCGACGGAGATAACTCCTGGCGAGCGTCCGAAGCTCCTCGTACACGTGGGGAAGTAAGCGATCGAGGGCTGGCTGATTGCCCTTGCCCCACTCGACCAGCAGACTGGTGAGCTCTCCCCGCGCACCGTTGGTCATGCCCTGGTTGTCCCTTTGCTCAGAGATTATGCCTTGATCCCACTTTCAGCGGCTTTCCGCACGTACCAGCAGGGAGACCTGCATGGTACTCAACGTTCAATTCCTGAAGGCGGCCCGGGTTCGTCCTCGGGTTGCCGTTCTGATTCCCGTCATTCTGGTTGCCATTGGGGCAAGTCTACGGGCAGAGCGGCCAGCTTCGATGCCTGAACCCTCGCGTGCATCGAGTCCCGGAAGCTGGCCCCGTCTGCATCTGCCGGATCCTGTCGGCGCCCACGTCGCACGCAACGCACTCGGCCTCGCGTGGGAACGACTCGCCAGGATCGAGTGCGCCGATCTCTTGAATTCGTTTAGCGATCAGGCCGGTCATCCGCTTGCCGAGCGGCTACAGGAACTCGCCGTCGACCGCCAAACCTATCTCACGATGCTGGTCTTCATCGACGGTTCACGAGAGACGCCGTGCCTGAAGGGCAGCTTTGCGTTCACGGCGCCCGGCAGCCGGGTCGTACGCATCTGTGTTGAGGAACTGAAACGGACGTGGCAGGCGAGCCGGGAGCACGCCGTATCGAGAATCATCCACGAGATGCTGCATACCCTTGGCCTGGGCGAAGACCCGCCGTCGTCGTCGGAAATCACGCGACGTGTCCTCGCAGGGTGCGGCGGGCGATAAAGACGGCGACGGCGCGCTATTGCTGTAGGGCGGGGTCTTTAGACCCCGCCTGCGCGCGCGGTCTAAAGACCGCGCGCTACAATAAGGCGGTTTCTCAACATCTTCTGAAAAGGCCCGCGATGTGTGCGCGTAACCTCACCGTCATTGCTGTCATTGTGCTCGCCGCACTGATGAATGGTGAGGCCTCTGCCCAATCCACGTCCGCCACGGTGTTGGGGGTTGTTGTCGACGAGCAGCGAGCCGTGGTGGAAGAGGCTACGGTCACGCTGACCAACCTCGATACCGGCCTCATACGAACCACTGCTTCGGACGCGGTCGGCGTATTTGGTCTGACCGGCCTCGCCCCTGGTCGATATGAGCTTCGGGTCACGCGATCTGGTTTCGCGACAACCATCCAGCGACCGATTGTGCTGACTGTCGGGGAAGAAGCCCGAACTGACGTGATGTTGCGCCTGGCAGCGGTCAGCCAGGAGACCGTTGCGGAGGCACGTGTCGCCGGGATCGAACCGACGAAGACGGTTCTTGGCCGCACATTCACTCAACGCGAGATCGACTCGCTGCCGGTACCAGGACGAGACTTCACTACGCTGGCCACGCTGACACCTGGCGTATTGCCCGATCTCAATCAGGGCGGAGGTTCGAACCCGAACCTGACCGGCTTTGCCACAGCCGCCCAGAACGGCCGCAACAATGCCGTTCTCATCGACGGATTGAGTAACGATGATGCGCTGCCGGGGGCGATGCGGGGGATCGTGTCGCTGGAGGCCGTCCAGGAATTCGTCGTCGCGACCAACGGTTTTGCCGCCGAATACGGACAGGCGTCCGGCGCGCTCGTCAATGTCGTGACCCGATCGGGAACGAACGCGTTCTCGACCCGCGCCTTCTACCTTCATCGCGACGACGACTGGGATGCCACGCCCGGATCGGCGAAGCTCGCGGTGCCGCCGGCTGGTAAAACGCGTCTCAACCAGCGAATCATCGGCGGATCGGCCGGCGGGCCAATTGTTCAGGACCGCGCTTTCTTCTTCGCCTCGATCGAACATTTCGTTCGCGACACCGATTTCATCGTCACGTCGTCAAAGCTGCAAGTGTTTCGTCCAGGAGAGGACCCGCGACTGCCGCAACACACTCGCAACCCCAACTTGCTCGGTCGCGTCGATCTCAACCTCGCTCCGAGCAACCGGCTGACGGTTCGCTACCGCCTTGATGACAGTACGTCGACGAACCGGTTCACGGAAGCCGATCTTCGGCTCGGAATTGGTGAGCGCGCACACGATCTGATCAGGCGCGATCAAGATCTCGGCATCATCGACACGCACGTTCTCGCGTCCAACATCGTCAATGAGCTGCGCGTGCTGTTCGGTCGCCGTTTCGTCGATCTCAACGTCGACGCGCACTGCGGAAACTGCGTAACCCAGGATCGGCCCAGCATCAAACTGGGTAAATCGTTCAACCTGCCGCAGAAGCGAACCGAAGACCGGTGGCAATTCGCCGACACGTTCACCCGGTCGGTGAGCAATCGAACCGGTCAGCACATGATGAAGGCGGGCCTCGATGTCAGCGTCATCCGCGACGCCAATATCTTTCCCCTGAATTTCGCCGGGACGTTCATGTTCAAGACCGATCTGCCTTTCGACGAGAACGATCCCGCCACGTACCCGACGAAGTTCACGCAGGGCGCCGGTTCACCCAATGTCGATATCGACGACAACATGTACGCCCTCTTCCTCCAGGATCAATGGAGGCCCTCATCGGACTTGACGATCAATGCCGGACTTCGATGGGATTACGAAGACGCTCCTGGGATCTCGCAGGATCACAACAACGTCGCGCCACGCCTTGGGTTGTCCTATGACCTGACGGGTGCGGCAAAGACCATCCTTCGCGCAAGTTACGGTCACTATTACGATCAGATCCCCTTGCAGGTCGCGCGGGAAGTGGAGCAGGCCGCGGGAATCAGCCAGATTGTGATCTTGAACCCCGGCTATGAGGGTCACCCTAACCCGAAATCGCAGCCCACGCCCCCGAGTCAGACCCGCTACGGCGACAACAACCAGACTCCGCTCGCAGCGGAAGGAACCGTAGGGATTCAGCAACAGCTTGGTGCCAAAACCGTAATGAGCGTCGATGCTGTCTGGGCCCGCGGTTGGCATCTGCTCGAGGCGCACGATGTCAATTATCCAGACCTCACCGACGCACGCCGGCCGCGCCCCAATTCCGCTTACCTTGTGATCACGGCGTACGAGACACGGGGGAACTCGTGGTACTCAGGTCTGCAGGCTTCGCTCAGACGGCAGCATGCAAATCGTTACTCGTATTACGTCGCGTACACGCTCTCAAAATCGGAGCGCGACACCGAGGACTATCGATTCGTGCCTCAAGACCAGCGCGACTTCGCAGCCGATCGCGGTCCTGGTGCCAACGATTCCCGCCACCGACTCGCAGCCAATGCGGCAGTGGACTTGCCGTATGCATTTCAGATCGCCGGAATCCTGACCGCGCGGTCGGCGCTGCCGTACAACATTACGACCGGCGGCGACGAAAACAATGATACTTTCCCGACCGATCGCCCGCCAGGCGTCGGTCGCAATTCGGCTCGCGGCGATCCGTTCTGGCAGACGGATGTCCGGATCTCGAGAGCCTTCCGGCTCAAGCGGACCCGAATCGAATTGCTGGGCGAAGTGTTCAACCTCGCGAATCACCGGAACTGGATCGGAAACAACGGCAACATGCTCTCGCCGCAATTCAGGCTGCCCACCGCCGCAGCCGGCGCGCGCGAAATCCAGCTGGGCGTGAGAGTGCAGTATTGACGGCTACTTACTCACCGACAAACGCCTGACCAGCTCGTAAAGAAACGTCTGCGCCTCGAAGAAGGACTGCACCTTCACGCGCTCGTCGCGTCCGTGAAAGCGAATGTCGTCGCGATCGTAGAAGATGCCCTGAACACCGTAGGTCGGGATACCCGCTTCTCGCAGATACAGGCCATCGGTTGCGCCCATCACCATCATCGGCACTGCTGGCACGCCCGGCCAGAGGCGGTTTGTTATCGTGCTCACGGCGGTCATCACATCCTCGTTGATAGGGGACGGCGGTCCGCTCCGCTTGACGCCGACAACCGCGATGTTGACCTGCTCGTCGTTGATGACCCGCTTCAATGTCGCCGTGACGTAGTCTTCGGTTTCGTCTGGCAGCACACGACAGTTCACGTTTGCGGCTGCCAACTGCGGCAGCGCGTTCAAGGCATGTCCTCCCTCGAGCATCGTCGCGACGCACGTCGTGCGTAACGTCGCGTTCCAGGCGGGAGAGGCACGGGCGATGCGTTCCATCGCATCCTGAGCACCGGTCGAGACCTTGGCAAGATCTCCACGGACGGAAGGGTCCTCGATCTTCGACATCGCCTGGAAGTACGCCTTCGTCACATCATTGATCTTGAGCGGGAATGCGAACTTCGAGAGGCGGTCGAGCGCTGCCGCAAGGTGGTAGATCGCGTTGTCGCTGACCGGCAGCGAACTATGACCGCCGCTGTTGCGGACTTCAAGGCGGTAGTTGCGGACGTACTTCTCGCTGACCTGGACGTTGTTCGAGAGCCGTTTGCCGGCGACCGCCTCGCCCCATCCTCCTTCGTTCAGGCAGAACTCTGCCTCGATCAGATCCCGTTTGTTCTTCAACAGCCACTCGACGCCGTTGTACGGACCGCCACCCTCCTCGTCGGCAGTCAGCGCGACGATGATGTCGCGATCGGGTTTGAAGCCCTCACGCTTGTAGCGAATGAGATTGGCGATCCACAAGGCAGCCTGCGCCTTGTCGTCGCCGGTCCCGCGTCCATAGAAATAGCCATCTCGTTCAACAAACGTGAACGGGTCCATGCTCCAGTCTTCGCGCTTCGCTTCGACAACGTCGGTGTGGGCGAGGAGGAGAATCGGCCGAAGCTTCCCAGTGCCACGGTAGCGGACGACCAGATTTGCTTTAGTGGGAATTGCGCCGCCGACGAACACGTCAGTATCGGGAAATCCGGCCGCCTTGAGGCGTCGTGCTACGGCCTCCGCGACGGGCGTCGTCGCGCCCGTCGTGTAGCCGGACTTGATTTCGACCATTTCCTTGTAGATTTCGCGCGCCAGCAGTCGTTCCGATTCCGGTGGTGTTGCAGCGCCACCCTGAGCGCCAACGAGGACGGCTCCGGTGCACAACAGGAGCGCGGTTGATTGCAAGCGACGAATTCGATGTGCTCGTGGGAAAACGCGAGGCCTCAACATGGGCGGATGCTATACCAGGTCTGCGCCCTCGGCGCGATCCATTCGACAGAACCTGACGTCAAGAACTTCCGTCTATCCCGCCTATGCGCTCGGTCAGGAGGCTGGGACTCGTTCTCGTCGTCGCTGCTGCGGCGGAACTCGCTATCTCGGCCTTCCCGCTGTCTTCCGCGCCACGACAAACCGATCGAGCGTCTCTTGTCAAAGCAGCCGTCCCGGTTGATTTCGCCGCTCCCTACGCGCCGACGTCATTCGCGTTCTTGAACGAGGCGGTTGGGCAAGCGTCGATAGTCGAACTCGGGGAGTCGATTCACGTCACTGCTGAGTTTCCACGTGCGCGGCTTCGGCTGGTCCAATACCTTCACGAAGCCCTGGGCTTCGATGTGCTCGCTCTCGAAGGCTCGCTGACTCAAGCGTGGCTGGCGCAGGAGCATCTCTATAGATCTCAGGAGCCAGTCGAACGCAAAGTTGAACGGGCACAGCAACTCGCGTGGTTCAAGCTCTGGAACACCGTCGAGATGCGGCAGCTGATGGCGTATGTTGAAGCGTCTCGCGGCACGGCCACTCCGTTGTATCTGACAAGCTTCGACGTTCAAACGGGCGCGTCAGCGGAGTTTGGAATGCAGCCATCGGTGCTCGAGGCACTCGCCGATGCTCTCGAAGCATTTGGAACCGCTCCAGACCATCCACACATTACCAAGAGCGAACTCTCGGCCAGGCTTGCCGCCGTCGTGCAGTGTCCGATCGGCAGTTCTGCTGGTCTTGGTGCTGCGAAACAGCCGGCACTCGATGCCATCGATGCGCTTCAACGATGGATTGACCACATCGCTCCTGCCGTCACGCATGCGCGGCCAGCCGCGCACCTGGCCACGCTTCGCCTCATTCCGGACAACCTGCGAGATCACGTGACGCTGTGCGAACACGCATCGACCTGGCAGAGGACGCGGGACGAACTGAATGCAGAGAACGCGTTGGTGTTGCGTGATCAAGCATCCGCCACTCATAAGATCATTCTGTGGGCGCATCACAGCCACGTTTCGTACAACTCGATCGGCGACACAACTCCGTCGATGGGGCAGCACATCCGCGAGCGAGTTGGGCGTTCGGTCTATACCATCGGACTGTTCGGAGGTGGCGGACGATTTCTCGATGTCGCGCCGCTATCAGTTCATCATTTGCCGTCACTCAACAAGGTCGGAGTCGAGCGGCTGCTGGCATCCGTGGGCGAACCTTCGTATTTCATCAACTTGTCGGCGTTACCGATGGATGATGCTTTAGCCCGATGGCTTGTGCCTCAAAGGTCACGGATGGAAGGACGATGGACGCGCTCGACGGTGTTGGCGCGCGATTTTGATGGCGCGATCTATCTTCAGAGTGTGAGTCCTGGTACGGGCATGGTCGCCGATGGGCCGATGCTCGTGCTTCGTGTATTTGGGTTCTTCGTAGACCACGTGGTTGGCGTCGCGATCGTGCTGATCACGTGGGCGATCTTGCTCTCGATTCGCTTGTTTCGGCGGGTCTCGCGCAGAGCGGGCCGAGAAGACGGATCTCGCGCCGAGATCGGGCGACCTCTGTAAGAGTTAGATTAGAAACCTGCCGGACGCGCTAATATCGCTAGGCTTGGAAGGAGTTCTCATGCGCAAGCCATGCCGCTTCCAATAGGCACGCGCCTCGGCTCATTCGTCATCGAGGCATCCATTGGTGCTGGCGGGATGGGTGAGGTGTATCGCGCTCGTGACTCGAAGCTCGGGCGCGACGTCGCGATCAAGGTGCTCCCGGCCTTGTTTGCAAACGACGGCGATCGCCTCGCGCGCTTCGAACGGGAGGCCAAGGTCCTCGCCTCCCTCAATCATCCGAACATCGCGCACATCTACGGCGTCGAAGACTCGAACGGGACGAGTGCGCTCGTGATGGAACTGATCCAGGGTCCGACGCTTGCCGAGATGATTTCCGCAAGCGCGGTCCAGGGACGAGGCATTCCCAGCGACGACGCCGTGTCGATCGCGATTGCGATCGCGGAAGCGCTCGAGGCGGCACACGACCAGGGCATCATCCATCGAGATCTCAAGCCTGCGAACATCAAGATTCGTCCTGACGGCATGGTCAAAGTGCTCGACTTTGGTTTGGCGAAGGCGCTCGAGCCCTCTCCGCAGTCGAGCGCCAGCGCGATGATGTCCCCCACGATGTCCATCCGCGGGACAGAGGCAGGTCTCATCCTCGGCACCGCCGCCTACATGTCGCCCGAACAGGCGCGCGGAAAACCGGCCGATCGTCGCGCCGACATCTGGGCCTTCGGCGTGGTCCTCTTCGAAATGCTTGCCGGTCGTGGTCCTTTCGACGACGGCGATGTGTCGGATCTGATCGCTGGCATTTTGAAAAGCGAGCCCGCGTGGCAGGCATTGCCAGCCGACACGCCACACACCGTGCAGCGGCTCTTGCGACGATGTCTTCAGAAGGATCCGCGCCAACGGTTACAGCACATCGGGGACGCGCGCGTGGAACTTCTGGATCTGCAGCGCGAAGCTGATTCGGGAATCGTCGTCCGTTCGCGAGGTCCAGTCGTGTGGCGCGAGAGGATTGCCTGGATTCTTGCTCTCGCTGGTGTCGCTGCCACCCTCGCGTTCGCAATCACGCGACGACCGGTGGTCGAGGCGCCCGAGCTGCGTCCGGACATTTCAACTCCGCCGACGGCACGGACATCCTCGTTCGCCCTTTCGCCTGACGGCCGCACCCTTGTCTTCAACGGGGAGGGCCCTAACGGCCCGCAATTGTGGCTAAGACCGTTGAACTCCGAGACGGCGCGGCCGCTGCCGGGAACGGAAGTTGGCCTCTTTCCGTTCTGGTCCCCGGACGGGCGATTCGTCGGCTTTTTCACCAACAACCGGCTGAAGTACGTTGACGTCGTCAGCGGCCAGGTGACGTCGCTGACAAGCGTCATTACGCCGGCAGGCGGCACGTGGAACGCCGAGAACACGATTCTGTTCGTTCGCAGCGACAACAATGCGGTATTGCAGATCGCGGCAAGCGGTGGCGCATCGAAGCCGGTCACGCCACAACGGTCGCCAGACCTCGCGACACGCGTGCCTCAGTTCCTGCCTGACGGGCGGCACTTCCTGTTTTATGTCGCACGCGGAGGCGAGCCTCAGGGAGTCTATGTCGGAGAGTTAGGTCAAGACGGTATCCGCAGAGTTCTCGAAAACGATTCACCGGCCATCTACGGACTCGGACACCTGTGGTATCTGCGGCGAGGCACGCTGTTCGCGCAGCCGTTCAATGCGTCTACGCAACAGCTCGGGGGTCAGGCGATCCGCATCGTCGACAAGGTCGGATTCGGCCTCTATTCTCCCTGGCTTTCCGTGTCGGCTGCAGGTCACGTCGCTTATCGCGCAGCGCTGTCGTTGAGGCGCCAATTGCGGTGGTTCGATCGATCCGGAAAGGAGTTGGCCGCGGTAGGGGCCGAAGGCAGTCTCATGTCGAATCCTTCGCTGACTCGCGACGATCGCTTCGTCGCAGTACAACGTACCGATCAGGACAACATCGACCTCTGGTCGCTCGATCTCACGAGAGAGGGAGACTTCGTACGTTTGACGGTCAATCCAGGAATTGACGCGATGCCACTCTGGTCTCCCGACCGGAAGCAGATCGCGTTCAACACGGTCATGAACAACGAGAGCGTGGTCGCGATCAAGCGCCTCGATGGCAGTGCGCCAGACGAAGTGCTGACACTTCCAGGCACCGGCGCGCACATCGTGTGCGACTGGTCGGCTGACGGACGATTCATTGTGTACAAGCAATTCGATGAAGCATCTGGCACAACGGATCTCTGGGCAGTTCCGATGCAGGGAAACCGGACACCGTTTCCGGTGGCGCAGGGCCCGTCTGACGAGAGGGAAGGGCAGATCTCGCCCGACGGCAGGT
>Ga0075425_100009520_pt1 | contig 10338 bp, 9 predicted proteins | sample SoiMethybrSBSTD4_FD_75300 | JGI IMG/M metagenome (GOLD analysis project Ga0075425, IMG submission 75300) | Bulk soil microbial communities from a Populus tree surrounding site in Tennessee, USA - Soil MetaG P. TD hybrid SBSTD4 | ecosystem: Environmental > Terrestrial > Soil > Tree plantation...
CCTCTCCCGGCCAGCGCTTCGTCCGTGCCGCCCGATCGGCCGCCGTCCTCTGGGCCTTCGCGGTGGGCTTCGTGTTCGTCCCCGGGCTGCACTTCGTGCTCGTGCCGACCTTCTTGATCTTGGGTGCGGTCGCCGGCTTGCGACAGCTCCGGGGCACCGAAGTGGTGTCGGGCGTGCACGGGACCTGTCCCCGCTGCGGGCGCGAGCAGGACTTCACCACGGGGAATCGCCTCGCCCCGAGCTGGACGCTCGACTGTCCCGCCTGCCACAACACGCTCACCCTCACTCTCGAGTCGGAGAGCGTGCCCAGCGGCCTGACCCCGCGCGCTTAGCGAAGCTCGGCGAGGGCGAGCGGCTTCTCGCCAACGGCGGCGGCTACCGCGGGATGCACGACGCGGCCGCGCCAGATGTTGACGCCGCCCGCCAGCTCGGCATCGTCCCGCACGGCCTGGAGCGGTCCCTTGCGCGCGAGGGCGAGAGCGTAGGGAAGAGTGGCGTTGGTCAGGGCGAAGGTCGAGGTGCGCGGCACGAGCGCGGGCATGTTCGTCACGCCGTAGTGGAGCACGCCGTGAAGGGTATAGACCGGCTCGAGGAGGGTGGTGGGCCGGACCGTTTCGATGCAGCCGCCCTGGTCCACCGCCACGTCCACGATGACGGCGCCTGGCTTCATGCGGCGGACGAGGGCCTCCGTGACGAGGCGCGGCGCGCGCGCCCCCGCCACGAGCACGGCGCCCACGAGGAGATCGGCCCGCGCGACTACCTGCTCGATGTTGAAGGCGTTGGAGGCCAGCGTGATCACGCGGCCGCCGAAGACGTCGTCGGCGTGGCGCAGCCGATCGAGATTGATGTCGAGCAGCGAGACGTCCGCGCCCAGGCCGAGAGCGCTCTTGGCCGCGTTCAGCCCGACGGTGCCCGCGCCCAGGATGGCTACGTTGCCGTGGGGCACGCCGGGCACTCCGGAGAGGAGGATCCCGCGCCCGCCGTACGCGCGCCCGAGATAGTGCGCGCCCTCCTGGACGGCGAGCCGGCCCGCCACCTCGCTCATCGGCGTCAGGAGGGGAAGGCTGCCGTCGGCTCGCTCCACCGTCTCGTACGCGATGGTGATGGCGTTCCGCGCAACGAGCCCCCGGACGAGGTCGGGCACGGCGGCCAGATGCAGATAGGTGAAGAGCGTCTGGCCGTCGCGGATGCGCGGCACCTCCTCGGCCAGCGGCTCCTTCACCTTGAGGATGAGCTCGGCCTGACGCCACAGCTCCACGACGTCGGCGAGCTCGGCGCCCGCCGCGGCGAACTCTTCGTCTCGGAAGCCGCTTCCCGCGCCGGCTCCCGCCTCCACGAGGATGCGGTGGCCCGCGTCGGAGAAGGCTCGGGCGCCCGCGGGGGTGAGGGCGATCCGCTGCTCGCCGACCTTGATCTCCTTCGGCACGCTGACGACCATGCTTTCACTATGCTCGCGCCCGGAGCGCGCGGCAAGAAGGCGGTCGCGGGCGGCGCCGCGCGTCGCCTCAGGAGCGACCGGATTTGACTTCTCCTGGCGTCTAGTGGACTATCCCTCCCACATGTCCGGCCGGGACTACGACGCCATCATCGTGGGCGCCAGCTTTGCCGGCCTCGCCGTGGCTCGCCGTCTCCCGGGTCGAGTCCTCCTCCTCGACCGGCATGAAGTCGGCGCCGTGCAGACCTCGGCCTGCGGCACGCCCCTCTGGGTTCCTCAGGCGCTCGGCGTGGCCGATAGCGTGCTGCAGGTCCACGACAAGCTCACCGTGCGCGCCCCTACGCGCAGCGTCACCTACGATCTGTCCGCCGTGCCCTTCTGCACGTTCGACTACCGACGATTCTGCGAGGGGCTGCTCGAGCAGACGCGGGCGCGCTTTCTCCGCGCCTCCGTGACGGGGCTGGAGGACGGCGCGGTGCGCACGAGCGACGGGCGCTTCACCGCGCCCATCATCGTCGACTGCTCGGGATGGCGCGGGGCCCTCGTCAACGACGGCGCGCCCGCCTCGCCCGGGGAAGGACACTTTTCCTTCGGCCTCGAGACGAAGACGGATCTCTCCGACGACGGGCTCTCCTTCTGGCTCGACGGCCGGCTGATCCCGCGCGGGCTCGGCTGGATCTTCCCCGTGGGCAAGGGCAGCCTGATCGGCCTCGGTTCCTACGTGGGACTCTCCAAGCTCAAACCGGCCCTCGAGCGCTTCCTGCGCGACCGCGGCGCGGTGGCCACGACGTACCACGGCACCTACTTTCCGAATCGCCTCTTCCGTCCCACCGTGGGGCGCCTCTTCGCGGTGGGCGACGCAGCGGGGCAGTGCCTGCCCCTCACCGCGGAAGGCATCCGCCCCGCGCTCTACTTCGGCGTGGAATGCGGACGCATCATCGGGCAGATCTTCGAGGGACGGCTCGGTCTCGCCGAGGGCCTCGGACGCTACCGGGCCCTCGTGGAGCGGTATCGCCACGCCTACCGCATCCTGCGTGTGGCGCAGTGGGTCTGCGAGCGCACGCCCACCGCGTGGTTCGTGGCGCTGACGGGGCTGGCGGGACGCCGTCCCGTCCTGCCACGGTGGTGGCCGCGCTACGGCTGGTTCGGCCGCTTCGATCCGGATCCCGCGGTTCTCGCGTGAGATCGCCGGGCGCGACGGAGGATCGGCTCTGACCACCCGCGCCCGGTGGGCGCTGGGCGTCGTCGTCACGGTGGCCGTGTGCGCGGGCTGTGTGTGGCTCGTGTGGACGGACGCGCCCGTCTACCGCTTCCTCCACCGCCTCTTCCACGACAACCAGTTCATGAAGGACAAGCTCGTGGAATGGGGGGCGGCCGCGCCCCTCATCTTCATCATCATCCAGGCCCTGCAGGTGGTGGTGGCGCCCATCCCCGGCGAGGTCACGGGCATCCTCGGCGGCTTCGTGTTCGGGCAGTGGATCGGGCTCATCTATTCCACCATCGGCCTCACCATCGGTTCGCTGGCCGCTTTCGGACTCGGGCGCTGGCTGGGCGACTCCTACGTGCGGAACCTCGTGAGCGAGGAGACGTGGAACAAGCTCGGCTTCATCGTGGAGGCGGAGGGCACGATTCTCTGCTTCATCATCTATCTGATCCCCGGGCTGCCCAAGGACATCATCTGCTACCTCTTCGGCCTGAGCCCCATGCCCTTCTGGGTCTTTGCCGTGGTCTCCACCCTAGGGCGAATTCCCGGCACCTGGGTCCTGTCCGCCCAGGGCGCCAAGACGGCGACCGGTCACTACACCGAGGTGATCGTGCTCACGGTGATCGTGGCGGCCCTCGCCATCCCGCTCTACTACTACCGCCATCGCATCGTGGGACGGTTCGAGGGGCGGAGTCAGGCCAAGGGGGTGACCCCGGAAGAGGAGAAGGGGCCGTCGGGCGGGCACGACAGAGCTTGACAGGGCAGGGTCGACCGCGTAAAGTCTCCGTCACTTTCGTCATGGGGGTCGTGAGCCGGTGAGACGTCGGGGAATGCACGCCGCGCAGGTCTGGCAGCGGTATTTTTACTTTCCCCACGTCTGCCCACTGGCTCCCATGAGCTGAACCGGGGAGCCACGGGGCGGACGATCCGCCGGCCCGTGGCTAGGAGAGCGAACAAGCGCCGCGGGGCACGGACCCGCGGCGTTTTTCATTTCTCACGAGGGGAGACGACATGATCATCGTGCTCAAGTCGGGTATCGGGGACGACGCCATCGAGGACGTGTGCCGTCGCGTGACGGAGATGGGCTACGCGCCGCACGTCATCCGCGGCGAGTTCAAGACCATCGTGGCCGCGGTGGGCGAGGAGCGCGGGCGGCCGGATCTCCGCCTCCTCGAGGCGGTGGAGACGGTGGAGTCGGTCATGCCCGTGCAGCAGCCGTTCAAGCTGGCGAGCCGCGAGGTGCGGCCGGAGCCCTCCGAGGTGCGCGTGAACGGCATCGCCATCGGGGCCAAGCCCATCGTGGTCATGGCCGGCCCCTGCTCGGTGGAATCGGAGGCGCAGGTCCAGGAAGTGGCCGACGCCGTCAAGTCGGCCGGCGCCAAGATCCTCCGTGGCGGCGCCTTCAAGCCGCGCACCTCGCCCTATGCCTTCCAGGGGCTCAAGGAGGAGGGGCTCAAGTACCTCGCGGAGGCGCGCAAGCGCACCGGCCTCCCCGTAGTGACGGAGGTACTCGAGACGGAGAGCGTGGAGCTGGTCGCCCAGTACAGCGACATCCTGCAGATCGGCGCCCGCAACATCCAGAACTTCACCCTGCTGCGCCGGGTGGGGGAGATGGGTAAGCCCGTCCTCCTCAAGCGTGGCATGGCCACGAGCATCCAGGAGTTCCTCCTCTCCGCGGAGTACATCCTCTCCGCGGGCACGCCCGACGTCATCCTCTGCGAGCGCGGCATCCGCACCTTCGAGACGGCGACGCGCTTCACCCTCGATCTCAACGCGGTGCCCGTGCTGAAGAAGCTGTCGCACCTGCCCGTGGTCGTAGATCCCTCGCACGGCACCGGGCACTGGGATCTCGTGGCGCCCATGGCCAAGGGTGCGGTGGCGTGCGGGGCGGACGGGCTCATCATCGAGGTGCATCCGAAGCCGGAGGAGGCGCTCTCGGACGGCCCGCAGTCGCTGAAGCCGTCGAAGTTCACGCAGCTCATGCGCGAGCTCAGGCCGGTGGCGGAGGCGGTGGGACGCAGCCTCTGAGGAGCTTTGTCGTGAAGTAGCCGTATAATCGATCGCGCATGCAACGGATGTGGGCGTGGTGTCTGCGCTACCTGCCCGAGGACCGGTCCAACCGGTATCTCGTGGTCACGGTGGTCATATCCGTGCTTCTCCACATCGGGGTTGGCCTCGTGCTGATCCTGAGTGGCGCGCAGCAGCGCATCATCAGCAAGCGCGGCGAGCCTCTCCTCGTCGACATCACGCCGAGTCGGCCCAACGAGACCGCGCCCCTCGGCGATCCCTCGCGTCAGGTGGGACCGGACGCGCCCAAGCCCGCCGCGCCACCCACGCCCCCCGCGCCGCGCGCCGCACCGACGCCACCCGCTCCTGCACCGCGCACTGCGCCGAAGGCCCCGGAGGCGCCGAGGGACGTGGCCAAGGGGCCGCCAGCCCCGCCCAAGTCCGAGGACCCGGGACCCGCGCCCAAGACGCCGCTCCAGCCGACGCCTGCTCCCGACCCGTCGCAGACAGCGAAGGCGACGCCCCAGCCGGGCGCGCCCACGCCGCTCCTGGGGGCGCCCAGTCCGCCGCGCGTTGCCTCCGCGCCGTCCGACCAGTCGCCGACGGCGGGCATGTTCCGCCGCGGTGGCGGAGGCGGGCTCAAAGGTGGGCGCGGCGGCATCGAGGGCGAGGCGATTCCCCTCGACACGCCCGATCCGCGCTACCAGGACTACTTCAATCAGATCCGCGAGCGGATCAAGAGCAAGTGGATCTACCCGTACGAGGCATCGAGCCGCGGCATCGGCGGGGAGTTGGCCATCGAGTTCGGCATCGCCAAGAGCGGAGAGCTGCAGTTCATCGAGCGGCGGCGATCCTCAGGTGTGGAGCTGCTGGACGACTACGCGATGCGCGCGGTGCAGCTCGCCTCGCCGTTTCCTCCCGTGCCCGACGCCATCTCAAAGGGCGGGCTACCCATTTACGGGATCTTCCGCTACCAGCTCCTCGGCTCCGGCATGATCAACCAGTACCTCCGCTGATCCTCCGTCGTTGCGCCTTCGCGCGGCGCTCCTCCTCGTCTGCATTGCTCTGACCGGTTGCGCCGTCTCGCCCTGCGAGACACGGCCGCCCGTCCGCATCCAGCTCCTGCTCGTCAACGACGTCTATCAGCTCCAGCCGGTGGACGGTCGCGGCGGGCTCGCGCGCGTCGCCACCCTTGTCCGCGGCCTCCGCGCCCGGACGCCGCAGACGCTGTTCGTCCTGGCCGGTGACACGCTGTCCCCCTCGGTGCTCTCCACGATCTTCCAGGGCCGCCAGATGGTCGAGGTGTGGAACGCGCTCGGGCTCGACGCGGCCGTGTTCGGCAATCACGAGTTCGACTTCGGCCCCGCCGTGCTCCGCCAGCGCATGCAGGAGTCGCGCTTCCCGTGGCTCGGCGCCAACGTCGTCGACGCCGCGACCAGCCGGCCGTGGGGCGGCGCCGAGGCGACGCTGATCCGCGAGTGGAGCGGGGTGCGGGTGGGCATGGTCGGTGTGACCCTGCCTCGCACTGCGCGCAGCTCGAATCCCGGACCCGGCATCGTGTTCGCGCCCGCGGTGGAGAGCGCGCAGCGCGCGATCGCCGATCTGGGCGCCCTCGACCTCCGGGTGGCCCTCACGCACCTCGAGATCGAGCAAGATCACCGCCTCGCCGCCGCCGTCCCCCTCGATGTCATCCTGGGCGGCCACGATCACGCGCCCATGGTCGAGATGGAGGGAGGCACGCTCATCATCAAGGCGGGCTCCGACTCCGTTAACGTGGGGCAGGTGGAGTACGAGCTCGGCTGCGGCGCCCGCGTGCTGAGCCAGCGGCATCGGCTCATTCCCGTGGACTCCACCGTCGCGGACGCCCCCGACGTGGTCCGGCTGGTCGCGCGGTATCACACGGAGGCGGGTCCGCAGCTCGAACGCCCGATCGCCGAGCTACGCGTGCCGCTCGATACCCGCGACAGCGTGATCCGCCGAGAGCCCACCCCGGTCGGCGCCTTCGTCGCCCGGGTCATGCGCGATCGCATGGGAGCCGATGTGGGACTCCTCAACGCCGGGGGCATCCGCGGCAACCGCGTCATTCCTTCCGGCCCGCTGAGCATGCTCGACGTGGCCACGCTCTTGCCCTTTCGCAACACGGTGGCGCTCCTCGAGGTGGACGGGGCCGCCCTCCGCGCGATCCTCGAGCACTCGGTCGAGGCGTTGCCCCGGCCGAACGGCCGGTTCCTCCAGACGGCGGGGCTCGATTACACCATGAACGCTTCCCGGCCAGCGGGAAGCCGTGTCCTCTCGGCGTCGGTCGCGGGCCGCGCGCTCGAGCCGGCCCGGCGCTACCGGGTGGCCGTGCCCGACTTCCTCGCCCGGGGAGGGGATGGGTACGTGCTCCTGGCCCAGGCACGCAGCCTGCTGTCGAGCGAGGACGGCCCGGGCCTCATCGAGATCGTGGTCGAAGCCCTCGAACGAGGGGCGTCCCCTTGACAGCCGTGTCGCCTATCCTGTAGTCTCGTTTGTACTTTTTGGGTGTAGGCTCGTAGCTCAGCGGGAGAGCGCTACCTTGACACGGTAGAGGTCGGCGGTTCGACACCGCCCGAGCCTACCATTCCTTCACCAGCCGTTGAGGAGAGGCCATCGCCGGGAACGGGCAGCACGTCAGTGGTTGAGGGAGTGCGAAGCATCACCGGGCGCAATCCCCGTGATGCTTTTTTGTCTCTAGGCCCGGAACCTCACACACGCACATGATCAATTCCGAAGAAGACCGGCATCTCAATCTCGCCGGGGAGACGGACTGCGCGCCGGAGCCCCTGCCCACGCTCCGCCACTCCACCGCGCACTTGATGGCGCAGGCGGTGAAGCAGATCTTCCCCGAGGTCAAGGTCACCATCGGCCCCGCCATCGAGGACGGTTTCTACTACGACTTCGCCAAGCCCACGCCCTTCACGCCGGAGGACCTCGAGCGGATCGAGGCGCGGATGCGCGAGCTCGCCAAGGCGAATGCGCCGTTCGAGCGCTCCGAGCTGCCCCGGGAGGAGGCCATCCGCTTCTTCGAGCAGCGGAACGAGCCGTTCAAGGTGGAGATCATCCGCGGCATCGATGCGCCCACCGTCTCGCTGTACAAGCAGGGGGATTTCATCGATCTCTGCCGGGGGCCGCACGTCGCCTCCACGGGCCAGATCAAGCACTTCAAGCTCCTCTCGTCGTCCGCCGCCTACTGGCGCGGCAACGAGAAGAACCCGATGCTCCAGCGCATCTACGGCACGGCGTGGCTGACCAAGGACGAGCTGGAGCAGTACCTCTGGCGCATCGAAGAGGCGAAGAAGCGCGATCATCGCAAGCTCGGGCGCGAGCTCGACCTCTTCGAGTTCCACGACGTGTCGCCGGGAGCGGCCTTCTGGCTCCCGGGCGGGATGGTGCTCATCCGGGAGCTCGAGAAGTTCGCGCGCGAGCACCTCGACGCGCGCGGCTACCAGGAGATCTCCACGCCCGTGCTCGTGAACAAGAAGCTGTGGGAGCAGTCGGGGCACTGGGAGCACTACGGCGAGAACATGTTCAAGCTGGAGATCGAGGAGGAGACGTTCAGCCTCAAGCCCATGAACTGCCCCGAGTCGACCTACGTCTACCGGCGCGGCTTACGGTCGTATCGCGAGCTGCCCCTGCGCTACTCGGAGATGGGGCGCTGCCATCGCAACGAGCGGTCGGGCGTGCTCTCCGGCCTCGTGCGGGTGCGCCAGTTCACGCAGGACGACGCGCACCTCTACTGCCGGCCCGATCAGCTCCAGGACGAGATCACCGCGCTCCTGCAGCTGGTGGGAGAGTGGTACAAGACGTTCACCCTGCACGCGTCGTACAAGCTCTCCACGCGCCCGCTCCAGCGGCTCGGGACCGACGAGCAGTGGGACCAGATGGAGCAGGCGCTCCACGAGGCCTTGAAGGCCAACGGGCTCGCCTATGCGCTCAACCCTGGCGACGGCGCCTTCTATGGACCCAAGATCGACATCGACGTGCACGACTCGCTGGGACGTCCCTGGCAGCTCGCGACGATCCAGGTCGATCTCAACCTGCCCGACCGGTTCGACTGCGAGTACATCGACTCGGACGGCCAGCCCAAACGCCCGGTGGTGATCCACCGCGCCATCTTCGGTTCCTACGAACGCTTCGTGGCCATCATCACCGAACACTTCGCGGGCGCCTTCCCCACCTGGCTCGCCCCCGTGCAAGCGCGCGTGCTCCCCATCAGCGAGAAGCACAGCGAGTACGCGCGGAGCGTGCACGCGCGGCTGCGCGTGGCGGGGATTCGCGCTCACCTCGACGATCGCAATGAGAAGCTCGGCTATCGGATCCGCGAGGCGCAGGTGCAGAAGGTGCCGTACATGCTCGTGGTAGGGGAGCGCGAGGCGCAGCAGGGGACGGCGAGCCTCCGCCAGCGTGGGAGCGAGCAGTCGGTGGTGCTCTCCGTCGACCAGATCGTGCACGACCTCGTGAGCGAGGTCGGCGCCCGCTCCGCCACTCTCACCGTGGGCCGCTCAGGCTGAGCGACGCCCGCAGCTAAGGGAGACGCCCATACAGTCCAAGGAAATCCGGATCAACGAGGGGATTCGCGTGCGGGAGGTCCGCGTGGTGAGCGCGGACGGCGAGCAGCTGGGGATCCTGCCCATCGCGCAGGCGCTGGAGCTGGCGCGGCAGGGCGACATGGATCTCGTCGAGGTAGCCGCGGAAGCGGTGCCCCCGGTGTGTCGGATCATGGACTTCGGGAAGTACAAATACATGCAGGCGCGCCGGCAGAAGGACGCGCGCAAGAAACAGACGACGATCCAGGTGAAGGAGGTCAAGCTCGGTCCCAAGACGGACACGCACGACTTCGACTTCAAGGCCAAGCACGTGCGGCGCTTCCTCGAGGAAGGCAACAAGGCGAAGGTGACGGTGCGCTTCAAGGGGCGCGAGATGGCCCACACGGAGCTCGGCTGGAAGATGCTCACGAAGATGACGGAGATCATGTCCGACGTGGCGGTGATCGAGAATCATCCGCGGATGGAAGGGCGGATGCTCTCGATGATCCTGTCGCCGAAGCCGCACTAGATCCCCTCGCCCCCTTCGGTCCCTCGCCCCGAAGGGGGAGAGGGTTAGGGTGAGGGGCGGAGCGGATTGGAGACACACTAAGGGACCCTCACCCCGGCCCTCTCCCCGGCGGGGAGAGGGAGATGAGAAGGAAGGGAGCACCAACCCTCACCCTACCCTCTCCCCGAGGGGGAGAGGGATAAGAGGAGGAAAGGCTCACCATGCCGAAGATGAAGACGAAGCGGGCCGCGGCCAAGAGGGTGAAAGCCACGGCGAGCGGCAAGCTCAAGCGCCGGAGCGGATGGAAGCGCCACAAGCTGGAGGGCAAGAGCCCCAAGCGGCGGCGCCAGCTCCGCCAGGCGACGCTGATCTCGGAAGCGGACCAGCCGACGCTCAGGCGGCTCGTCCCGTACCTGTAACGCAAAGGAGAGCGAGCAATGCCACGGGCCAAGGGCGGGTCCAAGACCCGCCAGCGCAGGAAGAAGATCCTCAAGCAGGCGAAGGGGTACTTTGGCGGACGCCGCAAGCTCTACCGCACAGCGGCGGAGACGGTGCTCCGCGCGGGCGCCTTCGCCTACAAGGGCCGCAAGCAGAAGAAGCGCCGGGCGCGATCCCTCTGGATCGTGCGCGTCAACGC
>Ga0075425_100009521_pt1 | contig 10338 bp, 8 predicted proteins | sample SoiMethybrSBSTD4_FD_75300 | JGI IMG/M metagenome (GOLD analysis project Ga0075425, IMG submission 75300) | Bulk soil microbial communities from a Populus tree surrounding site in Tennessee, USA - Soil MetaG P. TD hybrid SBSTD4 | ecosystem: Environmental > Terrestrial > Soil > Tree plantation...
CCAGCCCGATCTGATCGATCCGCCAATCGACGTGGCGCCCGACGGCACGATTGCCGTGCCGACCGGCGCCGGTCTCGGCGTGGCGATCAACGAGGAACGACTGCAGCGGGCAACGGTCCGCGTGACGGACCTTCACGCGATTACCATCTGAGCCGACATGCGCGCGTTTTTTGTTTGTGTCCTCGCTGTTTTCGCCGCCGCCTGCGCCAGCGCGCCGCCCGCGCCGGCGCCCACGGCCCCGGCAGCCCCCACCGATCCGCGGAGCTTCGGCCAGAAGATGGCCGGCATTCTGCGCCTCGAGGATCAGCGGATTCTTCGCGATCCGGCGCCGCCACCGCCGCCGCCGACTGCCGCACGCGGCCGCGCGGCCGCGCTGCCGCCTCCGCCGGATCTGGTGAAGCTGCTGTCCGACGACGAGGCGCGGGTGCGGCGCCGCGCCGCGCTGGCCGTCGGCCACGTCGGGCTCGCCGAAGGCGTGGCGCCGCTCATGACGGCGCTGTCGGACACGGACGCGGAAGTGCGGCAGATGGCGGCGTTTGCGCTCGGCCTCCTCGGCGATCGCCGCGCGCGCGATCCGCTGATGGGCGCGCTCGGCGACGCATCGCTCCTCGTGCGGAGCAGCGCCGCTGAAGCGCTGGGACTCATCGGCGATCCCGGGGCCGCCGACGCCGTCGCGGGCCTCGCGTATCAGGTCGTCCAGTCTGGCGCGCTCGCACAACCGCCGGGCGACGACGAGGACGTCAAGCGCGAGACGTCTGCGGCCAATTTCAGGCTGGCGGTCTTCGCGTTGGTTCGGTTGAAGGCCTATCCGCAGCTCGCGGCGGCGGTGCTCGACGGCAGCGGCCAGCCCCGCGTGCGGTGGTGGCCCGTCGCCTACGCGCTGCAGCGCCTCGAGGACCGCCGTGCGCTGCCGGCGCTCTTGACGCTCGCGAAGGAAGCGAACCCCTACACGCGCGCGTTTGCCGTGAAGGGCCTCGGCGCGCTCAAGGATCGCCAGGCGCTGCCGGTGCTGATGCCGCTCTTGTCGAGCGGCACCAAAGGCGTGCTGGTCGAAGCCGTCCGCGCGCTCGGCAAGATCGGTGATCCCTCGTCACTCGATCCGCTGCTCAAGATCGTCAACGACGCCTCCGCCGATCCACACGTCAAGCTCGAAGCGGTGACCGCGCTCGGCACGATCGGCGGACAGCCGTCGCCGGCGCTCCTCGATCGGCTGCTCGATTTCACGTCCGATGCGAGCCCGCCCATGCGCGCGGCGGCGCTCAAGGCGATCGCCGCGCTCGATCCGTCGCAGTTCGTGGCCGTGCTCTCGGGTCTCGACCCCGATCCGCACTGGAGCGTGCGGGCGGCGCTGGCGGGGATTCTGGCCGGAATGCCGCCGGGACTCGGGGCGACGCGCCTGCAGGCGATGCTGGACGATTCGGATCAGCGCGTCATGCCGGCGGTCCTCGATGCGCTCGTGAAACTGAAGGTCGAGAACGTGGCCACGATCCTCGTTGAGAAGCTTCGCGTCGACGATCCTGCCGCACGCGCCGCCGCCGCGCGCGGCATCGGCGAGCTGAAACCGGCCGGCGGCGCGCAGGCGCTCGCCGAGGCGTATCGCTTCGGGCAGCGCGACGCGATCTTCACGGCCCGCACCGCAGCGCTCGACGCGCTCGCGAAGTACGGCGCGACCGATGCCGTGCCTGTGCTGCGGTCGGCGTTCGCCGACAAGGATTGGGCCGTACGCGTCCGCGCCGCGCAGCTCGCGCGGCAGCTGGACGCCGCGGCCGACCCGGCCGCCGACATCCGGCCGGCGCCGACGACACTGACCGCGGACGTGTACGAGGCGACGCGGCTGGTCAACCCGGCGGTTGCGACGCAGGTGTACCTCGACACCGATCGCGGCACCATTCAGATCGAGGTGGCCGTCCTCGATGCGCCGCTGACGGTGGAGAACTTTCTGACGCTCGCGCGCAAGGGCTACTTCACGGGGCTGGGCGTGCATCGCGTCGTGCCGGACTTCGTCGTGCAGGACGGCGATCCGCGCGGCGACGGCGAAGGCGGACCTGGCTACTCGATTCGCGACGAGCTGAATCCGTCCCCGTACCTGCGCGGCACGGTCGGGATGGCGCTCGATCCCTGGCCCGATACGGGCGGCAGCCAGTACTTCATCACGCTGTCGCCGCAGCCGCATCTCGACACCCGATACACGGTCTTCGGTCGCGTCGTCTCCGGCATGGATGTGGCCGACAAGATTCAGCAGTGGGACGTGATCCGGCGCGTGCGCGTGTGGGATGGGACGACGATGACTGAAAAATGAAAAGGGGGGCACGTGGCCCCCCTTTGTATTGCGGGCGAGGTCGGTTTACCGTTTCTTGCCGGCCTTCTTCTTCCCGCCCTTGGCTTTCTTCGCCATTGCTTCTTATCCCCCCCTTCAGTTGGGATGCTGCGACCCCCGCTTGAATCGTTGTGGCTGCCCGCCTGGCACGCTCACAAGATCTCAGCGGTTCGCGTCGGGGCACCTAGGGATGGCCTCAGTGCGCCACCCTCATACCAGATGTAGATTATGAACCTCCCCCGCGCAGTGTCAAGCACAATGTGCAGAAAAAGTCAAAAATTTCTGCGCTACACGCTCGTGCGCAAGCGTTGTTTGTCAGCGTGTCGATCGATGCCGAGTGCGATCAGACGATCGAGCAGCCGCGGATACGTGACGCCGCTCGCTTCCCACAACTTCGCGTACATGCTGATCGTCGTGAAGCCCGGAATCGTGTTGAGTTCGTTGACGTACAGCACGCCGCTGTCGCCGGCGAGCAGAAAATCGACGCGCGCGAGGCCGGCGCCGTCGATCGCCTTGAACGCGTCGATCGACAAGCGCCGCACGTCCGCGGTCTGACGGTCGGTCAGCTGCGCGGGAATGATCGCGCGCGAGCCCTCGTCGAGATACTTCGCTTCGTAGTCGTAGAATTCGCGCGACGGCACGATCTCGCCGGGCACGGAGGCCTCCGGCTCGTCGTTGCCGAGCACGGCGCATTCGATTTCGCGCGCAGCAGGGACCGCCGCCTCGATCACGATCTTGCGGTCGTATTCGGCCGCGAGGTTGATCGCCGCGCGAAGCTCGACCGCATGCTTCGCTTTCGAGATGCCGACGCTCGATCCGAGGTTCGCCGGCTTGACGAACAGCGGAAACCCGAGGCGATCGACGACGCGCGTGAGGACCGCCGCCTCGTTGCGCCGCCATTCACGGGCGAGCAGGACCTCGTAGTCGCAGATCGGCAGCCCTTTGGCGGCGAAGACGAGCTTCATCGCGGCCTTGTCCATGCCGACCGCCGACGCGAGCACGCCGTCGCCGACGTACGCCACGTTGGCGAGCTCCAGCAGGCCTTGCACGGTCCCATCTTCCCCGTAGGGCCCGTGAAGGACGGGGAACACAACATCGAGCGCGAGACCTGAGACGGTCGCCGGCGTGGCGCTGGCGCCGCGGTCGATCGTCATCAGCGTGTCGCCGCCCGGGTGCGCGACGAGATGCGCCTCGGGCGTGGACGCGTCGGCTCCCGGCGTTTTCGACGCGGCGATCGCGTCGGCCGCGGCTTCCAGCGCCGGCGGCGCCGGCGGCAGGCTCCAGCGCCCGTCTTTCCCGATCAGGATCGGAACGGCATCGTAGCGATCGGGATCGAGATTCTTGAACACCGCTGCCGCGGACGCGAGCGACACCTCGTGCTCGCCCGAACGGCCGCCGTAAATCACACCAACACGCAATTTCTTCAATCAATTACCCAATTACCAGATTACTCGATTACCCAATACACTTTTCGTCCACGTGTCTTTTGCATTTCGCGTGACGCACACCGAGGGCGCAGCGCGCCGCGGCGTCATGTCGACCGCGCACGGCGACGTCGAGACGCCGGCGTTCATGCCGGTCGGCACGCAGGGAGCGGTCAAGGCGGTGACGCATCGCGATCTGGAGGCGATGGGCGCCGAGATCCTCCTGTGCAACACCTATCACCTCTATCTGCGGCCGGGCGACGAGCTGATCGCGCGGCGCGGCGGGCTGCACCGATTCATCGGCTGGTCGAAACCGATCCTCACCGACAGCGGCGGGTACCAGGTGTTCAGCCTCGCCGCGCGCCGCACGATCGACGAAGAAGGCGCACGCTTTCAATCGCACCTCGACGGATCGCCGCATCTCTTGACGCCGGAGAAGGCCGCCGACATCCAGGCGAACCTCGGATCCGACGTCGCGATGGTGCTCGACGAATGCCTCGCCCATCCTTCCGAGCATGCGGCGGCGCGTGCGTCGATGGGACGGACGCTGCGGTGGGCGAAGCGCGCGCGCGACAGGTTTCTCGAGATCCGCGACGCGACGAACCCAGGCCAGGCGCAGTTTGGGATCGTGCAGGGGAGCGTGTTTCCGGATCTCCGCGAAGAAAGCGCGCAGCGGACGGTCGAGATCGGCTTCGAAGCCTACGCGATCGGCGGGCTGAGCGTGGGCGAGCCGGTCGACACCATGTACGAGATGGTCGAGCGGACGACGCCGTGCCTGCCGGCCGACCGGCCCCGTTACCTCATGGGCACCGGCACGCCGGAGGACCTCGTGGAGTCGGTGGCGCGCGGCATCGATCTGTTCGACTGCGTCCTGCCGACCCGCAACGCGCGCAACGGGCAGTTGTTCACGAGCGAAGGGCGCATCAACATCAAGAACGCCCGATACGCGGAGGACGACCGGCCGCCGGATCCGGCCTGCGACTGCTATACCTGCCGCACCTGCTCACGCGCCTACCTGCGCCATCTCTTCGCGTCGGGTGAGATCAACGCAGCGACGCTTAACACGTTGCATAACCTGCACTTTTACCTTGACACCCTGCGGCGGATCAGGGAAAGCTTAACGTTTGGGCGGTTCGAAAAGTTCAGGCTATCGTTCCATCGGAGCTTGTCCCGCCAGCTGCACGATCCATGATGAGACTTGCCGACGCATTCTTCGCCATGGGCGCGTCGCCCGACGCGAATCCGCTCGTCAATATCATCCCGTTCGTCCTGATCCTCGGTATCTTCTACTTCATCATCCTGCTGCCATCGAAGCGTAAGCAGCAGAAGGTGCAGCAGTTTCTCGACAATCTGAAGGTGAACGACAAGATCATCACGACGAGCGGCATTCACGGCCAGATCACGCGCCTGGGCGACCAGAGCGTCCAGGTGCAGGTCGCCGACAAGGTGCGCATCGAGATCTCCAGAGCGGCCATCGGCGGCTATCAGGGGCAGCCGCCGGTCGTCGAGTCGCAGAATCCGTAGGGTCTTGACATGAGCAATCTCCAGTGGAAGGTTCTCGCCGTTGTTGCCGTCGGCGTCCTCTTCAGTGCCCTCGGCATCTATCCCATCGTCGCCGCGCGGTACGGGGTCCATTCGCCCGGCTTCCTCATGGACAAGGCGCTCAAGCTCGGCCTCGATCTGAAGGGCGGCGTGCACCTCGTGCTCCGCGTCGAGACCGATGATGCGCTGAAGGGCGAGACCGACATCGAGATGGAGCGGCTCCGGGAAGAGCTCTCGAATCGCAAGATCAACGTGACCGGCGCGACCGCCGTCAGCCCGACGCAGTTCCGCGTCGACGGCGTGCCGCCGGCGCAGGACGCCGACTTCCGTCAGGCCGCCACCGAAGTCCAGACGAACTTCGATCGCGGCTCGAACGTGAACGGCTCCTACACCTTCACGATGAAAGCGAACGTCGCGATCAACCTGCGCGACGAGGCGGTCGTGCAGGCGCGGCAGACGATCGAACGCCGCGTCAACGAGCTCGGCGTGACCGAGCCGAGCATCGCGCAGCAGGGCGCCGATCAGATCCTCGTCCAGCTTCCCGGCGTGACCGACGTCGACAAGGCGAAGAGCATCATCGGATCGCCCGGCAAGCTCGAGCTGAAAATCGTCGAGGGCGGGCCGTCGCCGACCAAGGAGTCGCTCCTCGTGAACGGCCAGGTGCCCGACGGGATGGAAATTGTGTCGGGATCGAGCGGCACGCCCGGCGACAGTGGCACGGTCTATTACACGGTGCGGCGCGCCGCCGCCGTGACCGGCCGCGACTTGCGCAACGCCCGGCCGTCACTCGACCAGAACAACCTGCCGGCGGTGTCGTTTACGCTGAACAGCGACGGCGGACGGCGGTTCGGAAAGGTCAGCTCGGAGAACATCGGCCGGCTGCTCGCGATCATTCTCGACGGCCGCGTCCAGTCGGCGCCGCGGCTCGAGGGGCGCATCACCACCGACGGACAGATTTTCGGCAGCTTCACGCAGGAGGAGGTGCAGAACCTCTCGCTCATCCTGCGGTCTGGCTCGCTGCCCGCGCGCATGACGTATCTCGAAGAGCGCACGATCGGGCCGAGCCTCGGCGCCGACTCGATCCGCTCGGGCATCGTGTCGTCGATCGTCGGTCTCGGGCTCGTTGTTGCGTTCATGCTGATCTACTACAAGCTCTCGGGCGTGAACGCGATCGTGGCGCTCATCTTCAACCTGGTGATCCTGCTCGGCCTGATGGCGTATATCGGCGCGGTGATGACACTGCCCGGAATTGCGGGCTTCGTGCTCACGATGGGCATCGGCGTCGACTCGAACGTGCTCATCTTCGAGCGTATCAAGGAGGAGCTCGAGGCGCAGCGCGGCGTCCGCGCGTCGATCAACGCCGGCTTCAACCGCGTGTTCTGGACCCTGGTCGACACGCACATCGCAGCCGGCATCTCGTGCGCGTTCCTCTTCCAGTTCGGAACCGGCCCGATTCGCGGCTTCGCGGTGACGCTGTTCATCGGTCTCCTGTCGAATCTGTTCACCTCGATTTTCGTTTCCAAGACGCTGTTCGAGATGGTGCTCGCCAACCGGCAGCAGGTCACGACGCTGAGCATCTGAGTCGTTTATGCACATTTTCAAGGACACGAAATACGACTTTCTGCGGTGGCGCTACCACGCACTGGCCCTGTCGTGGCTGATCATCATTGCCGGCGTCGCGGCGCTGTGGACGAAGGGCCTGCCGAAGGGCGTCGAGTTCGCCGGAGGGACGGTCGTCATCGAGAAATTCGAGCAGCCCGTCAGCGTCGAGCAGGTGCGCCAGGCCCTCGACCGCTTCTATCCGGGCGGCGGCCAGTACTCCGTCGTCCAGTCGTACGGCGATCCGTCGCAGCGGCAGATCATGATTCGCGTGCCGCAGGTCGGCGGCGAATCGGGCCAGTCGCTGAGCGGCATGGCCGATCAGGTCGAAGCGGCGCTGAGGCAGGCGAACGTCGGCGGCTTTCAGCGGCAGGGCACGGAAATCGTCGGCCCGACGGTCGGCCGCGAGCTGACGAGCAAGGGGATTTGGGCGACGGTTCTCTCGCTCGTGGGCATCCTCGCGTACCTGGCGTTCCGGTTCCAGTTCAGCTTCGGCGTCGGCGCGGTCGTCGCGACGATCCACGACCTGCTGATCACGCTCGCGTTCCTCGCGTTCTTCCGCTACGACATGACGCTCAACGTCATCGCCGCCATCCTGACGATGACCGGCTATTCGACGAACGACACGATCGTCATCTTCGATCGAATCCGCGAAAATATGCGGTCGATGCGGCGAGATGCGCTGGGCGACATCATCAACGCCTCGGTCAACCAGACGCTGGGCCGGACGGTCATTGTCTCGGGCACGGCCCTCCTGACGGCGCTCGCGCTGTTCTTCTTCGGCGGCGAGGTGCTGCACGGCTTCGCGTTCACAATGGTCGTCGGCATCATCACCGGCACGTACTCGAGCGTGTTCATCGCCGCGGCGATCGTCAGCTTCTGGCGCGGCAAGTCGCCGACGCGCGCGGCCGCGCACGCGCCCGCGACCTCCGCGGCGCCGCAGCCGCGGGCGCCGCAGCAGCCACAACGGAAAACGAAGCCCCAGAAAAAGGCGAGGGCCTCCTGACAGTCGGCAGTCCGTCGTCGGGCGCCAGTCGCAGTCGTCTGTCGACTGAAGACCTCGACTAACGACTGCTGACTCTGACTGAAGACTGCCGACTGAAGACTGCCGACTGATACATGCCCGCGACTCTCCAGGCAGCGCTCCTAGGGATTGTTCAGGGAGCCACAGAGTTCCTGCCCGTCTCGAGCTCCGCGCACCTGATCCTCGCGCGTGCCTTCTTTGGCTTCGACGGCGACCGCTTCGGCCTCGCGTTCGACGTCGCCTGCCATGTCGGCACGCTCGTCGCGGTACTCATCTACTTTCGACGCGAGCTGATGGACATGATCGCGGCGGTTCCGCATCTGTTCGATCCGGCCCGCGACGCGAACGCGCGGCTGATCTGGCTCCTCGTGATCGGCACGCTCCCGGCCGTCGCCGCCGGGCTGCTGTTCAAGCACCAGATCGAGGACTCGCTCCGCACGCCGCTCGTGGCCGCCATCATGCTCGCGCTCGGCTCGATCGTCTTTCTCGTCGCGGAGCGGACCGGCGCCAAGACGCGCAGCGACGGCACGCTGACCTTCGCGGAAGCCGTGTGGATCGGCTGCGCGCAGGCGGTCGCGCTCGTGCCAGGCGTGTCGCGCTCGGGCATCACCATCTCGGCCGCGCTTCTGATGGGGCTGCGCCGGCCGGACGCGGCGCGATTCATTTTTCTGCTCGCGATTCCGGCGATCCTCGGCGCCGCGGCCAGCGAAGGCCCGCACCTGCTCAAGGCCGGCATGGACAGCGAGGCCGCCGCGCTGTTTGCGATTGGCGTCGTCACCTCGGCCGTCGTCGGCTACGTGGTCGTCCGGTTTCTGATCCGCTTCCTGGCGACGCATTCGCTCGACGTGTTCGCGTGGTACCGGCTGGCGCTCGCGGCGGTCACGTTCGCGTGGCTCGCGCGGTGAAGACGATGGCACACGGAACTCGCGGAATTCGCAGAGAAGACCTGGATTTGTTTTCTGCGTGTTCTGCGTGTTCTGCGTGAACTGTTATGCAGTGGCTTCGCCGGGCGTTTATCACCGGGTTCTTCGTTACGGTGCCGCTGTTCATCAGCGTCGCGGCGATCGTGTGGATCTTCGGCATCGTCGACGGCCTGACGACGCCTTATTACGACCGGCTGCTGGGACGTCGCCTCCCCGGGCTCGGGATCGCGTCGACGGCGGCGGCCATCGTGCTGGTCGGCGCGTTCGCGCGGAACGTCATCGGCCGCCGCGTCCTGCAGCGCACCGAAGGCTGGCTGCTCAAGGTGCCCGTGTTCCGGACGATTTACGCGCCGGTGAAGCAGCTCGTCGCGGCGTTCTCGCCGGACAACGAGGCCGGGTTCAAGCGCGTCGTGCTCGTCGACGATCCGGCGCGCGGCTTCGTGCTCGGATTCCTGACGCGCGAATTCACGGTCGATCGCGGGAAGGGTCCCGAGGCGCTGCTCGCCGTGTACGTGCCGACCAATCACCTCTACCTGGGCGACATCGTCATCTGCGACCACGCGAGGGCGACGTTTCCTGACATTTCCGTCGAAGACGGGATTCGGATTTTTTTGACGGGCGGCATGGCGCTGCCGTCAAAGATGAGCTTATAATCCCCACTTTTGTGCGAGGTCGAATGATCGTGTCCGTTGAGAACCGTGTGCCGCTCTGGTCGAGAAGGAGCGTGGTCGTTCCCGTCTTGCTGGCATTGCTCCTGACCGGCGTAGCGACCGCGTCGTGGGCGCAGCCGGCGGGCGCCGCGCAGACCGCTGGGGCGGCGCGGCACGAGGGCGGCGAAGCGAGCATGGTGCTGCCGGACCTGTCGACCGTCGACTTTCACGGCATCAACGGGCGAACGCTGCTGACGAGTGGTCTGCTCGTGTGCGGGCTCGGCCTGTTGTTCGGCCTGTTGACGTTTACGCGGCTCAAGGCGCTGCCCGTGCACGCGTCGATGCGCGAGGTCTCGGAGCTGATCTACGAAACGTGCAAGACGTACCTGATCACGCAGGGCAGGTTCATCCTGATCCTATGGGCGTTCATCGCGGTGATCATCTCCGCATACTACGGATGGCTCAACCCGGTGGAAGGCAAATCGGTCGCCGTCACGCTGCCGATCATCCTGGTGTTCAGCCTCGTCGGGATCGGCGGCAGTTACGGCGTCGCGTGGTTCGGCATCCGCGTGAACACGTTCGCCAACTCGCGCGCCGCGTTCGCGAGCCTGAGAGGGAAGCCGTTCCCCATCTACACGATTCCGCTGCGCGCCGGCATGAGCGTGGGCATGATGCTCATCAGCGTCGAGCTCCTGATGATGCTCTGCATCCTGCTCTTCATTCCGCGCGACTACGCCGGCCCCTGCTTCATCGGTTTCGCCATCGGCGAGTCGCTCGGCGCGGCGGCGCTCCGCATCGCCGGCGGTATCTTCACGAAGATCGCCGACATCGGATCGGACCTGATGAAGATCGTCTTCAA
>Ga0075425_100009522_pt1 | contig 10338 bp, 13 predicted proteins | sample SoiMethybrSBSTD4_FD_75300 | JGI IMG/M metagenome (GOLD analysis project Ga0075425, IMG submission 75300) | Bulk soil microbial communities from a Populus tree surrounding site in Tennessee, USA - Soil MetaG P. TD hybrid SBSTD4 | ecosystem: Environmental > Terrestrial > Soil > Tree plantation...
CCACGGCCCGCCGCCGATCCACTACAGCTCGCGCGTGTCGCCGGCCGTGCTCGGCATGTTCCTGTTCATCGCGTCGGAGATCATGCTCTTCGGCTCGTTCTTCACCGTGTACTTCTTCGACCGGGTCGTGAACAAGCCGTTCAACGGCCAGTGGCCCCCGCCGCCGTACGAGCGCCCGGTCTACGTCGCCGGGGTGAACACGCTGATCCTCATCACGTCGAGCTTCACGATGCACTGGGCGGACTCGTCGATCAAGAAGGGCAACCGCGCCGGCCTGCAGGCGGGGCTCGTCCTCACGTTCTGCCTCGGGCTGACGTTCCTCGCGACGCAGATCATCGAGTACCACCGCATCGGGTTCAACACGAGCGACACGTCGTTCGCGGCGACGTTCTTCGGTCTCACCGGCCTGCACGGAGCGCACGTGTTCGTCGGCCTGACGATCTTGCTCGCGATGACGATACGCGCGTTCCGAGGGCACTTCTCGCCGGAGCACCACCACGGCGTCGAGATCGGCGGTATCTACTGGCACTTCGTCGACGTGATGTGGATCGTGGTCTACGTGACCGTCTACATCCTCTGAGGCGCCGGCCGTGCGCAATCCTTTCCGGAGCGAAGAAGATGCGTTCCGGTTCGTCTGGCTGACGGTCGGCTACTTCGCGCTGATCGTGGTCGGCGCGCTCATCAACAGGTGGCTCGGTCTCGCGGTGTTCGTGGTGATCACGCCGCTCGCGCTCTGGTGGTTCTTCCGCCGTGCCGAGCGGGACGTGCCGGTCAAGCAGGTGCCTGCCGCCAGCCCGCCCGACGAGCACCGCATTCTCGTCGTCGCGAACGAGACCGTCGGCGGTCCCGAGCTGCTGACGGAGATCCGCTCGCGCTCGGAGGGACGCAAGACACGCATCTACGTCGTCTGTCCCGCGCTGAACTCGCCGCTCCGGCACTGGGTCTCCGACGAGGACGAGGCGCGCGCGAACGCGCAGGCGCGCCTGGACGAGAGCCTCGTGTCGATGCGCTCCGCGGGACTCGACGCGGGCGGCGAGATCGGCGACGGCGATCCGATCCAGGCGATCGAGGACGGCGTACGGACGTTCCAGCCGGACGAGCTCGTCATCTCGACGCATCCACCAGGGCGCTCGCACTGGCTCGAGCGCGGGGTCGTCGAGAAGGCCCGCGAGCGCTTTGAGCTGCCCGTCACCCACGTTGTGGTCGACCTCGAAGCAGACCGCAGCTGAACCTCGACGCTGTCGATCCGCTTGCGCTCCTCCCGGAGCTGCGCGAGGTTCATCGGTCCGCGCTCGGCGTCGGCGCGCTCTCGGATGAGTGGGCGGCAGCGCGGCTGCCTGCGCACGCCGCGCGGGACGACTTCGTGTTCCTCGTCGCGCGTGAGGGGTCCGAGGTCCTCGGCTTCGGCTACGGCTACACGGGCAGCCGCGGGCAATGGTGGACGGACAACGTCGAGCGCTCGCTGACGGCGGCGCAGCGCGAGGAGTGGATCGTCCCGCCCCACTTCGAGATCGTCGAGCTGCACGTCCGGCCGTCGCAGCAGCGGCGCGGCGTCGGCAGCGCGCTGCTCGCGCAACTCCTCAGCCGACAGCCGCACGACCGCGCCCTCCTCTCCACCCAGGCCGGCTCGCGCAAGGCGCGCGGCTTCTACGCGAAGAACGGTTGGACGGAGCTCGCGAGCGTCGACTTCGGCACCGGCTACCCGCCCTACATCGTGCTCGGCAAGCGGTTGGTGTCTGACACCCGTCGAGGTGTCTGACACCCGTCCTCGAGTTCGGGGGCTGGCCGAGCTACGAAGAGGTGTCAGACACCTTTCGGACTGTCGGTGTGGCTCGTCGCGTCGCGGTCGGTGTCTGACGCCAGCTGTCGGTGTGGCTCGTCGCGCCGCGGTCGGTGTCTGACGCCAGCTGCCGTTACGACATGCCGCGCGGCGTCGGTGTCTGACAGCCGCGGCTCACTTGCCGGCGACCTGTGCGACGTAAGCCGAGACCGCCTGGATCTGCGCGTCGCTGAGCCGCCCCTTGAACGCCGGCATCGCGCCGCCGCCGACCTCCACCTGGTGGACGACGACGTCCTTCGGCGGCTTCAGCTGGTCGAGGTTCGGGCCGACGTTGCCGGTCGCGTTCGCGTCCTTCAGCGTGTGGCAGCCTGCGCAGCCCGCCGACGTGAAGATCGCCTTCCCGTTCGGCTGGCCCCCGCCGCCCGACGGCGCGGTGGTCGTGGCGCCGCCCGGCGCCGGCGCGTTCCGCGCCGCCGTGACGCCGCAGTTCGGATTGCCGGAGCACTTGGCGATGTAGACCGACACGTCGTTCGCGTCCGAGCCCGCGACGAGGTTCGGAGGCATCGGCTTCTCGGGATACGCGATCTGGCCGCGGACGACGTCCGCCATCGTCTGCTCGTCGAAGCCCTGCTCCTTGTCGGAGGAGAAGGCGTCGTCGAGGTTCGGGCCGATCGTCCCCTGCGTCTTCGCGTCCGCGAGCGTGTGGCACGACCCGCACTTCTCCGTGAAGAGCTTCTTCCCCTGGCTCGGGTCGCCCGACGTGACGCGCCCGACAGCGCCGCAGCCCGCCGACAGCAACGCGGCGCCGACGACCGCGAGGAGCCCGACCGAGGTGCGCAGCCTCACCTACGACGACGGTTGGGAGACGCCCTCGAGCTTCGACACCGCCTCGTCGCGCGTGCCGTGGATCGCGAAGACGCGGTCGAGGCCGGTGATCTCGAAGATCTTCGTGATGTTCCGGTCGCTGCAGACGAGCGAGAGCTGCCCGTCGTTCGTGCGTAGCCGCTTGACGCCACCGACGAGCACGCCGAGCGTCGTCGAGTCGATGAACGTCGTGTTGGAGAAGTCGACGATCACCTGCTTGCCGCCCTGCCCGATCACCTCGAGGAGCTGTTGCTTGAACTCGGGCGCCGTATACAGGTCGACCTCGCCCGCGAGCGAGATGACGTAGGCGTCGTCGGAAAGCTGCTCGGTCTTGATGTCGAAGTTCATGCTCCCCCTGCCGTAGGTGTCGCGGCTGCCTGCCGCGGCGGAGTCTACTTGCCTGTCGTGGACGAGGAGGCAGTGGGCTGCAGCGCCTTCAGCGCCTGCTTCACCTGCGGGGCGAGCGGGTCCGTCGGCGCGAGCTTGAGGAACGCCTTGTAGGCGGCGATCGCGGCGGCTGTGTCGCCGGCCGACTGCGCCGCCTGGCCGAGCTGGATCTGGATCGTCGCATCGTTCGGCGTCAGCGCCGCGAGCTTCTGGTAGGTCTGCTCGGCGTTCTTCTGCGCCTGCTGGTACTTCGTGTACGCCGTCGTCTGCTTCGTCGAGGACTGCGTCTGCACTGCCGCAGAGATCGGGTCCTTGAGCGCGGCCGGATCGGCGAACGCCTTCCCGAACGGCGTCGTCGAGGGCGGCGCGAACGTCGCGCCCGGGGGAGCCTGCACCGACGCCTCCGCCTGCGCGGTCGTGTAGTCGTTGGCGTAGGTGGTCGCGAGGCTCGAGTACTGGCCGGCGAGCTCCTCCAGCGCCGACTGGTCCTTCGGCCGGAGCGCGGAGTACCGCTGCAGTGCGGTGATCGCCTCCTGCGTGCGCGACTTCTGCTCGAGCGCCGTCGCCAGGTCGCGCCAGGCGTTCGCGTCGTTCGGGTTGCTCGCGGTCTTCTTCTGCAGCCCCGAGACGGACGTCCCGCTGCTCGAGCCGAAGTTGAACATGTTCTGGAGGACGTCGCTGACGCCGGTCGAGCCGGAGCCGACGCCGAGGAGGACGAAGCCGAGCACGAACGCGATGGCGAGGCCGACGTACGCGCCCTTCGCATGCGTCCGGAGCCGCTGGAAGAACAGCTGCTCCTGCCACTCCGGCGGCTTGCGCCGCTTGGGCGCGGCTACGGCTGCGGCGCGAGCATTCGCTGCCGGGCGGCGCTTGCGGTGCTGCGTACCTCTCGCCACTTCTCCTGTTCGTCCTTCGTGTAGCGGGTTTGTCCGTCGACGATCGTCTCGAGCACTCGTTCCGGAGAGCCGCCGAAGACGACGGCCGCCGCGGGGTCCTCGACCGGATGGTACGGGCTTCCCGCGAGCGACACTACCGTCAGATCGGCGCGCTTTCCGGGCGTCAGGGTACCCACCCGATCGTCCAGTTGCAGGGCGCGGGCCGAATCCACCGTCGCCAGCCCGAGAGCCTGGGAGGGCTGGAGGGCGTCGGCGCGGCGCTCCCGGGCCCGGGCCACGTAGATCGCGGTGCGCATCTCCTCGAACATGTCGAACGACGGCGTGGAGGCGGGAGAGTCCGTTCCGAGCCCCACGCGGACGCCGGCCGCCCGGAGCTCCGAGACCGGGGCGATCCCGCAGCCGAGGAGCGCGTTCGAGCGAGGGCAATGGGCGACGGGGACGTCCCGCTCGGCGAGGAGGGCGATGTCGGCGGGGGTCAGCTCGACGCAGTGGGCACAGAGGAGGTCGCGGCCCAGCACGGGCTCCATCGTCGGCACGGCCCGCTTCCCCGACGGCGCCACGAGGAGCGGCGCGATCTGCTCGAGCGGCCCGGCGCCGTGCTCGAGCCACTCGTCCTCGTTCGCGCTCTCGGCGAGGTGCGTCCCGACCGGGATGCCGAGCGAGAGGCACCAGCGATACGTGTCGAGCGAGCAGGTGTAGGGCGCGTGCGGGGAGATGCCGATCCGCACGAGCTCCGTCTCCTCCACCAGCGGCCGCTTGCTCTCCCACTGGCGGCGCGCGTCCTCCGGGTCCGGCGAGAAGACCTCCAGGAAGACGATTGCCCGCATCCCGAGCTCCACCGCCGCTGTCGCGGCTGTGCCGGCGAAGCTGTAGTCGGCTGTCGTCGTGATGCCGGCGCCGAAGGAGTCGAGGACGCCGCGGCGGGCGATTGCGAGCATGCCGGCCTCGTCCAGCCGCTCCTTCCGGTCGACGTGCGTCCGGATCCACGGCCCGAAGGCCTTGCCGTCTCCGAATCCCGCATAGACCGCGTACTCGAGGTGCGAGTGCGCGTTGACGAAGCCCGGCACGATCGCTGCCTCGGCGAAGTGGCGCTCCGCCCGGCCCTCGGTCACCTCGACGATCGCGCCGCCCTCGAAGCGGACGAGCCCGCCCTCGACCGGCGGCCCGTCGACGGGCAGCACCCAGTCCGCGGAGATCGAGCTCAAGTGGCGACGGGCTCGGCGCTGCGGGCCGCGCGGCGCTCGAGGAGCACCGACGCCCAGATCGAGGCCTCGTACAGGAGGATCAGCGGGACCGCCTCGAAGGTGGTGGTGACTGGATCGACGCCGGGGAGGGCGACGGCCACGCAGCAGACGATGAAGTACCCGAGGCGGCGGCTCCGCCGGAGCTGTCGGGTATTCAGGATCCCGATCCGCGTCAGCCCGACGACGAACAGCGGCAGCTCGAAGACGATGGCCATCGCGATGAGGACCTTCGCCGCGAAGCCGATGTAGTCGCGGGCCCGGATCAGGATCGTGTACTGCTCCTTGTCGTAGTTCGTCAGGAAGTGCGCCGCGGCCGGGAGTGCGAGGTAGTAGCCGAAGAGCAGCCCGACGGCGAGCAGGCCGGTCGAGATCGCCACGAAGATCCGCAGCATCCGCTCGTGGGACGGGTCGAACGCGGGCAGGAAGAAGGCCCACGCCTGCCAGATGAGAACCGGCAACGCGAGCACGAACCCCGCGTAGAGGCTGAGCCACATCGAGGTCATGAACGGCTCCCCGATCGTCAACGTCGTCAGCTGGCGCTTGTCCGGCGGCAGCGCCCGCGTCAGCAGGTCGATCAGGTGGTTGTGGAAGATGTACGCGACGACGAAGCCGGCGGCCACGGCGCCGATGCAAACGAACAGGCGCTGGCGCAGCTCCTCGAGATGCTCGACGAGGGTCGCTTCCTCGCCGTGCCCGAGGCGACGCGGGAGCCGCGGCGTCCTCATTGCGCGCTAGTGGACTGTTTCGTTCTCGCGGGCGGATGCCTGGGCAGTCGTGTCCTGCGTCCCCATGGGAAGCTGGGCGGTCTGCGGAGGCTCCGGCTCCGGCTTGCTGGTACCGGTCACCGAGTCCTTGAACTCGCGCATCCCCGACCCGAGCGACCGGCCGATCTCCGGCAGACGCTTCGCCCCGAAGAGCAGGAGTGCCACGAGCAAGAGCAGGATGATCTCCGGCGCGCCGATGTTTGGCATGTGCCCACACTACCAGCGTTTTGCCCCTTCTCCACTCCGGGCAGAAGGCTTCACACATGGCCAAGAAACCTCTCGGTGAGCAGGTGGTGGTCGTTACAGGAGCATCGACCGGCCTCGGGCGCGCGATCGCGCGCCTCGTTGCGGCCTCCGGCGGCCGGATCGTCCTCGCCGCGCGAGGAGACGGCCTCGATGCGGCGGTCGCGGAGCTCGGGCCGGCCGCCGTCGGCGTTCAGGCGGATGTCAGCTCCTTCGACGACTGCCATCGCATCGTCGAGGCCGGGCTGGACGCATTCGGGCGCATCGACACGTTCTGCGCGAACGCGATGGTGACCGTCTACCAGGAGGCGCGCCGGCTGCGGCCCGAGGAGCTGAGGCGGGTCATCGACGTCAACTTCCTCGGCGCCGTCAACTGCTACTGGGCCGCGCTCCCGCACCTCGTCGAGAGCCGCGGGACCTTCTCCCACGTGAGCTCCGCGCTCGCCTACCGCGGGATCCCGCTCCAGGCCGCGTACTGCTCCTCGAAGGCCGCAGGGCGCGCGTTCTTCGAGAGCGCGCGGGTGGAGCACCGCAAGCACGGCATCCCCGTCGACATCACGCTCTGCCTGCCGGGCGCGATCAACACGCCGCAGTTCGACATGGCGCGGCAGTACGTCGGGAAGCAGCCGCAGCCGGTGCCGCCGATCTACGAGCCCGAGCCGTTCGCGGAGGCGGTCGTGCACACCTTCGTCCACCCGGTCCGCGAGCTGCCCATCGGCTGGGGTGCGCAGAAGCTGCTGTGGGGACAGAAGCTCGCCCCGCGCGTGGGCGACCTCGTGTTGCTCCGCAACGGCTGGACCGGACAGCACACCGGCGAGGACAAGCCGGTGGGCTCGCCGGACAATCTCTTCGAGCCGCTTCCCGGCGACCGCGGCGCCCGGGGCCGCTTCACGGCGCGGGCGCGTCCTTCGACGGCGTGGACGTCGCTGCGGCTGCGCCGCTGGCTCGTCGGCACGGCGGCGGTCGCAGCCGTCGCCCCGACCGTTGCCCGAGCGGTGGCGCGGCGGTGAGGAGGCTCATCGGCCGTCGCCGGCAGCTCGAGCCCGAGGAGGTCGGGCCGCCGCGGTCTCTCCGGGAGCTCATCGATCGGGCCAAGGAGTCGCTCGCGCGTGAGGGCGGGCAGCGGCCGGCGCTCTACGTCTCGAGACCCGAAGGCAGTGCGACGTTCGTGCTCGCGCCCGGCGAGCAGGACGACGTGAAGCGGGCCTTCGACGACCTGATTCGCGGCACCGAGCGGTTCGTGCTCGTCGAGACGAGGCGGGAGAACGACGGCGGCGAGACGGTGCTTCTCCGTGCACACGAAGGCCGGAGGACGCTCGAGTGGGCGGCGCACCTCGAGTACCGGGAGGATAGGACCGTTCGGCCGTCGGAGTGGGTCCGGCTACGATGAGCGCAGCGCCGACGGCGCGATTTCTGCTGCTTTTCCGACGAAAAGAGGACGCAACCACGTGGCAACGCTCGAGCTGAAGAACCTCCACGTCTCGCTCGAGGACGGCACCCCGATCGTGAAGGGTGTCGACCTGAAGGTCTCCTCGGGCGAGGTGCACGCCGTGATGGGCCCGAACGGCTCGGGCAAGTCGACGCTCGCCTACGCGATCGCCGGCCACCCCGCCTACGAGATCACCGAGGGGCAGATCCTCCTCGACGGCAAGGACATCACGGAGGCCGGCGCCGACGAGCGCGCGCAGGGCGGGCTCTTCCTCGCGTTCCAGTACCCGCACGCCATCCCCGGCGTGACCGTCACGAACTTCCTGCGGCAGGCGCTCAACGCCGTGCGCAAGGCGCGCAACGAGGGCGTCGACGACCCGATGCCGGTGCCCGAGTTCCGTAAGCTGCTCCTCGCGAAGATGGACGACCTCAAGGTCAGCCGCGAGCTCGCCTCGCGCTACCTCAACGACGGGTTCTCCGGCGGCGAGAAGAAGCGCGTCGAGATCTTGCAGATGGCGATGCTCCGGCCGAAGATCGCCGTCCTCGACGAGACGGACTCGGGGCTCGACATCGACGCGCTCAAGGTCGTCGCGGCGGGCGTGCAGCAGCTCGTCGGCCCCGAGATGGGCGCGCTCGTGATCACGCACTACCAACGGATCCTCAACTACATCGAGCCCGACTTCGTCCACGTCTTCGTCGGCGGCCGGATTGTCGAGGAAGGCGGCCCAGAGCTCGCCGAGAAGCTCGAGGCTTCGGGTTACGAGGAATGGGAAGAAAAGGAAGTGCCCGTCTAATGGCCCAGACCGAGACAGAGATCGTCCAGGGGATTGGCTCCGACTACGAAGTCAAGTACGGCTTCAATGTTCCCGAGGACTACTTCTTCAAGAGCGGCCGCGGCCTCTCGCACGAGTTGATCGACGCGATCTCCTCGCACAAGAACGAGCCCGACTGGATGCGGAAGTTCCGGCACAAGTCGCTCGAGTACTTCCTCGCCCGCCCCGTGCCTCGCTGGGCGGCCGACGGACGGCTCGAGGAGGTCGACTTCGACAACATCTACTACTACATCAAGCCGACCGAGAAGCAGGCCGAGTCGTGGGAGGACCTGCCGCCGGACATCAAGGACACCTGGGACAAGCTCGGCATCCCCGAGGCGGAGAAGAAGTACCTCGCCGGCGTCGGCGCGCAGTACGAGAGCGAGGTCGTCTACCACAAGCTGCAGGAGAGCCTCACGTCGCAGGGCGTGATCTTCCTCGACACCGACACCGCCCTGCGAGAGCACGAGGACGTCTTCAAGCAGTACTTCGGGACGATCATCCCGCAGAACGACAACAAGTTCGCCGCGCTGAACAGCGCCGTCTGGTCGGGCGGCTCGTTCATCTACGTCCCGCCGGGCGTTCGCGTCGAGTTGCCGCTCCAGGCCTACTTCCGCATCAACGCGGAGAACATGGGCCAGTTCGAGCGCACGCTGATCATCGTCGACGAGGACGCGTACGTGCACTACGTCGAGGGCTGCACGGCTCCGATCTATTCGACCGACTCGCTTCACTCGGCTGTCGTCGAGATCGTCGTCAAGAAGGGCGGGCGCTGCCGCTACACGACGATCCAGAACTGGTCGACGAACGTCTACAACCTCGTCACCAAGCGTGCCGCCGCCTACGAAGGCGCGACCATGGAATGGGTGGACGGCAACCTCGGCTCGAAGATCACTGCCAAGTACCCCGCGATCTGGCTGCTCGGCGAGGGCGCGCACGGCGAGGTGCTGTCGATCGCGTTCGCCGGCAAGGGTCAGCACCAGGACGCGGGCGGCAAGGCGGTGCACGCGGCGCCGAACACGTCGAGTGTCATCACGTCGAAGTCGATCTCGAAGAACGGCGGCCGGGCCGGCTACCGCGGGCTGCTGGAGGTCGCGAAGGGCGCGCACGGCTCGAAGTCGAAGGTCGTCTGCGACGCGCTGATCCTCGACGAGGAGTCGCGCTCCGACACCTACCCGTACATCCGCATCGACGAGAACGACGTCGATATCGGTCACGAGGCGACTGTGTCCAAGATCGGCGAGGAGCAGCTCTTCTACCTCATGTCACGCGGGCTCTCCGAGGCCGAGGCCTCCGCGATGGTGGTCAGCGGGTTCGTCGAGCCGATCACCAAGGAGCTGCCGCTCGAGTACGCGGTCGAGATGAACCGCTTGATCCAGCTCCAGATGGAGGGAAGTGTTGGATAGCCCTCGCCGGCAAGCCGGCTGCGGGGGTGTCGGTTGATCGTCGAGCGGGCCGACTTCATCTCGGTGCCTGTCACCGACATGGAGCGGGCGAAGCGGTTCTACAGCGAGACGCTGGGCCTCGAGCAGGTGAGCGACCGCGGCTTCCCCGAGTACCAGCTGGGCGAGAACATCAGCGTCTACCTCCTGAACATGGAAGGTATCGGCCGGGAGTTCACCGGCCCGCACACCGCGCACATCGCGATCCGCGTCCCCGACGTCTCCGAGACTCGTCGCGAGCTCGAGGCGAAGGGCGTCGCGTTCGAAGGCGACACGCTCGACACGAGCGTCTGCCACATGGCGTTCTTCCGCGATCCGGACGGGAACGCGCTCATGCTCCACCGCAGGTACGCACCGAGGTCATGAGCACGATCACACGCGAAGAGGCCGCGAAGCGCTTCGCGGAGCTGCCGCTGCCGTCGACGGCCGACGAGCACTGGCGCTTCACCGACCTGCGCGGGTTCGCCCCGGTGTCCGA
>Ga0075425_100009523_pt1 | contig 10338 bp, 10 predicted proteins | sample SoiMethybrSBSTD4_FD_75300 | JGI IMG/M metagenome (GOLD analysis project Ga0075425, IMG submission 75300) | Bulk soil microbial communities from a Populus tree surrounding site in Tennessee, USA - Soil MetaG P. TD hybrid SBSTD4 | ecosystem: Environmental > Terrestrial > Soil > Tree plantation...
GCGCTCATCCTTGCCGTAGAGAAGGACGACACCTTCGCTCGTGAGCGGCACGAATGGAATTTCCGGCACCGGTTCAGCGCTCGCGGCGATCAGTGCCGCCATTTTCGGTCCGGCTTTGGCCGCATCTTTGGACCAGCCGCTCGTTTCACGAATGTTGACAAAGCTAGGCGCTGCGACGCCTTCGATCTCGGCAACTTCGCTGAACAGGGGTGCTTCCTGAGTGCATGCGACGGTGACCGCTTCCCCAGCGGTAGCCGCCTTACGGAAGCGATCGAGTTCCGCGCGGCAAAGCTGCCGGCCTTCAATCACCTCGGCACCGCGACAGGCACGTCTCGCCGCCTCGCCATCAAGCGGCATGGTGTCTTCGCAGGAACAGATAAGTATGGTGCGCGGCCGTTCGGCCATCAGGCTCATTAACCTTTTTGTTTGTCCCGGCAGGTCAGGGCGAATGCCGTTGTGCCTCGAAGCGATCCCCCACGACCGCGGGACTGGTCTGGGGACATCTATCGCTATAGTTATATGTATTCAAATAAGAAAGGTAGAGCGAGGAAAATGCCGACGGGAACGGCCCATTCGCCACTTGCGTCCGAACTGGCGCTGCCGCCTCCGTTTTCGGTTGTGCGCCTGCGCGAAGTAGGGGATGCCTTTGGCCATGCAGTATCGATCGCCGCCGATCGGGGTGCCGGCACGCTGGTCTATGTCGGCCGCTTCGATCTCGCCGAGTTCGCCGTGGTGCTGGAACCGGACGAGCCATTGCGGACGGCGCGACGGGCATTCTATGCCGGCATGGCGGCCCTCGCCGATGCGCTGATTGCGCATGCGCAACCAAATACGTCAGTCATTATAGATTGGCCGGACTCGTTTCTGATCAATCAAGGTCTGGTTGGCGGCGGCCGAATGGCATGGCTTCGCGGCGCTGCAGAGGATCAAGCACCGCCATGGCTGGTGTTCGGCGGGATGATCCGCACGGTGTCAATGACTGGCTTGGAACCGGGACTGAACCCGTTCGTAACGGCGCTTGAGGAAGAAGGCTTTAGCGATGTGATGTCCGTTCATCTGGTCGAAAGCTTCGCCCGCAATTTCATGCATATCACGGATGCCTGGCAAGAGAACGGCTTCGGTGCGGTGGCGAAGAGCTATCTTCAACGTTTGCCGAGCGAACAAGGCGTACGTCGTGACATCGATGAGAACGGCGATCTGCTCATCCGCAGAATGGGCAAGGTCGAGGCGGTGAGAAAAAAGCTTTTACCGCGCCTCGATCAGCCAGCCTGGTTCGATGCCAAGACCAGAGGACCGCGGGCATGAAGCTTCTCCGCACCATACGGCTCGATGCGTCGGATACTTTTGTATTTGAAAACGCGGCGGAGCCGGGCGAATGGGCCGTATCGGGTGCCTTTGCATTCTGGAATCGTGATGCAGCGTCCCTGGAGGGCAAGGCGCGGTCGGCGTTTCGCAGCGGATTTCTGGGCGTATCGACGCTCGGCTGGTCGACGCTGGTGCAGATCGTTGCGGCGAACGACGAAGATCGACGGGAGGTCGTTGATACGCTGGCAAGACAGTTGGTGAGCAAGTTCGGAGCGCCAACGATCGACCGCGCGCTTGCGGCTGCGGAGGAGGAAGTTGCCTTCGCTGAATCGCTATGTTCACAACCGCAGGACACGCTTGTCGCAGTGCATCGCGCATTCGAAGACGGTGCAGTGAAAGAGTCTTTCCGCACACTACGTCCACGCAGCGGACCCAAACCGGCACGCGCCTTTTCCTTCTTTGAGGTCGAAGGCGAGCCCGAGCAGCCGGGTGAACAGGTCGACCTGATTGCGATGGTCGAGCGCGAGCGCAAATGAACGATTTCTGGATTTCCAGCGGCCACCATCTGCTCGATCGGGACGAGAATGGAGGCCTGCACGTGACCGACGAGTTCCTGAAATTGTATCTCGCCAGGCCGGAATTGCTCCCGCCACCCGAGGCTTGCACGGTCGAGCGCACTCTGCACGCAAGCCTGCTGGCCGATCCACGCCTGCCGGTTGCCGCATCGGACATCAAAGCCATCGGCGATCCGGATGCGCGCGAAAACTGGCAACTGCTGATCGGCTTCCGTGATCATTTGCTGCGGCACAAGACACTTGAAGCTGCTTTCAGTGCCCTTGTGCGGAAGGGCGTGGGTAATGTCCCGCCGCTTTTCATCAACCAGCTTGTGCACGTGATCCTGCGCAATGCGCTCGATGGCGTCGAGGATACGCGTGTGTTGCGCGCCGGAGAGCTGTTTTTTCGCACCCAGCGCGTCAGCCTCCACGATGGCTCACTGATTGTGGCCGACGAAGAAACCATCGGCGGCCTGAATTCGGCGCCGGTGACTCCGCTGGTGTCGATGCTAGGTATCCCCGCCGAGGCGAATATCGATATCATTAACGCCGAGAATGCGCGCAGCTATTGGCAGCGCAGCGACCAGTTCGATATGGCGCTCGATCTGACTGCCGGTCGTGAAGGACTCGAAGCGCTCGCGCAGGCGATGCAGCGCTGGATCGAGCATGTGATCGGGGTCGATGTCACCATCGAGCCCTTGAAGGAACTAAATGACGTCAATCTCGCATGGTATGTCGGGCTCGACGCCGATGGCACAAAAATCGGGGACTTGCTCTGGCGTGGAGAGGATATTGATGAAGCAACCATGTCCCGCGTGATCGGATTGTTTCGGCTGAACTTTCACGATCCCGAGCTCGTGCTCGAGAAGGTAAAAGGCGAGCCGGTGTATCTGATTCTGGCGATGACGTCTGAAAAGACCATCCGCATGAAACCCCAGAACCTGTTGACCGGTTTGCCCGTCCGGCATCTGGAGCCAGTAAGTTGACCGCCCTTGTGACCATTCCTGTCGGCGTTCTCGTGGAGCGGAGCAAGAGCTCGAGTCAGTGGGTCGACTTTTACTGGCGTCCGGTCGGCGTGCTGAGCGGAGTTCCCGAAGCATCGCCGTGGACCAAATTGTCCGACGACGGCGAACGCGCGACATTCTATGCTGGCGCAATGCAGGTCGAACTGTTCCGGACGGAAACTGCCAACTATAGGGACAACCTGCGCCTGGAAACGCCGCTGCTGTGGATCACGTTGCGGCCCGTCGATGGCGATCCGCCCTACGAATTAGCATCCGTCACGGCCGATCCCGCCGAGGGCGAGGCCATGACTGAAGCCGGCGCCAATGTGGTTGAGACGGTGGCGATGCCACTTTCGATGCAGGAGACGATTGCAGCCTTCGTCGCCGAGCACCACGTTGAGCGAGAATTCGTGAAGCGAAAGCGCGACCGCGCTGACCCGGAAGCACTGGCACGCCGAGGTCCGCCGGCACGTGAGGATCACAAATGAACGATCGTGAAAATTTCATCAGCCGCTGGTCGCGCCGGAAGCGCCAGGCGGCCGATGAAAAGGCGCAACTCGAAAAGACATCTGCGCGGCAAGCGGTTGATCCGAGCTCAGGTGAGGATCCTAATCTGACGTCGCCAAAATCTGCGGTGGCGTCGCCGCCGGTCCCTGAATTCGACGTCGCTAGGCTGCCGCCCATTGAATCGATCGAGGCAGGCACCGACATCAGCGCCTTCTTGCGGGATGGCGTGCCATCTGCGCTGCGCCATGCGGCTCTTCGTCGCGCTTGGTCAGCCGACCCGGCGATCCGAGACTTCATCGGTCTCAATGAAAATTATTGGGACGTCGCAAATCCGGGTGGGATTTCCGGCTTTGGTGATCTCGCCCCCAACACCGACGTCCAGCGCATGGTTTCCGACCTTTTTGGCGAAAACGCCGTCCAAGAGGACGGATCTGATCCTTCTGCCGCACCGGCAGCAATTTCGCGACCGGCAAGCGAAGGAAGTGCCACAACCATGCCGAATCCGAATACCGACGCCGGCGAATCTGACCGCACCAAGATTGCTGCATCGCAAAACGAGCCCGTGAGGGAACGACCCGGGCAGAGAGCTGTGCGACGTCACGGCTCCGCGCTGCCGGAATGAACATCGCGCAGGATTGTTCTTGCTTATAGCCTTAAGCTATTGACCCCACTTGCGGTGGGCCGGTACGCTTTCATTGTGACAATTCAAAACAAGAACAAAGTCGGATGAGGGAACCCGGGTTAATGGAAGCTATTCGCGCCGCTGGCGGCGTGGGTCAGCTTGCCCGCCAAATAGGCATTTCTCAGCCGTCGGTATCGAACTGGACTCGGGTGCCCGCCGAAAGGGTCATTTCGGTTGAAGCAGCCACGGGGGTCGACCGCGCCGTGCTGCGGCCGGATCTCCACGGTGGGAAAGAAGAGATGTCAGAGGAAGTCGACGAAGTCGACCTCGCCCGCGCGCAGGAATATGCGCTGCTGGCCGCGTTGCTGACACGCACGCCCGATGCGGGCTTCTTGGCAAAGATATCCGAATTGCGCGCCGACGCCTCACCGCTCGGATTGGCGCATGCTGCGCTGGCCGAAGCTGCGGAGAGAACCACAGCCGAAAAGGTGGAACGCGAATATTTCGATCTTTTTATCGGGCTAGGCCGCGGCGAGTTGATGCCGTACGGATCGTACTACCTTACCGGCTTCCTGCACGAGCGGCCGCTGGCACGCTTGCGCGATGACCTGGTGAAAATCGGCATTGCCCGCGCCGAGGATGTCGTCGAACCGGAAGATCACGCCGGCATTCTTTGCGAGATAATGTCTGGTCTTGCGAGCCGAAGGCTGCCGGCGCCGTCTGACGCCGACCGCATGATCTTCGACAAACACATGGCTCCATGGATCGGTCGTTTCTTTAACGACCTGGAAAATGCGGCGGCCGCAGATTTCTACAAACGCGTGGGAGCACTCGGCCGCGTGTACGTGAACATTGAAGCGGAGGCCTTTGATCTGCCGGCTTGAGGCAGTCGAAGTGAAATTGGAGGTATTCGAGGAGAGAACGGCAATGAAACAACAGGAAAAGACAAAGTTAGGCCGTCGCGACTTTCTGCGCGCGGTGGGCGTAGGCGCGGGAGTAGCCGTGACCGCGGCCGCGCCGCTCGCGACCGAAGCCGCCGCAGCAGAGTCTGATGCAGACAAGAAGAAGGCCCGCTACCAGGCAAATTCCGCCGACGTGCAGACCTTCTACAAGGTCAACCGATATCCGAGCTGAGGGAGGCTGAGCCGTGCTGATCAAGAGAACAGAGCGCCAGGCGCGTCGCAGCAGTCTAGCAGCGACAGTCGGCAGTCAATCGAGCATTGGTCTCGATCGTCGTAGCTTCTTGCGCCGTTCCGGTCTCGTTGCCGGCGGCCTTGCAACAATCGGTGCGATGCCGCTTGCCAGCGTGCAGAAGGCCGAAGCCGCCGGTACGAATGTCGGTGGGGCAACCATTCGCAAGAATGTCTGCACGCACTGCTCCGTCGGTTGCACCGTACTGGCTGAAGTGTCGAACGGGGTTTGGGTCGGCCAGGAGCCGGGCTGGGAAAGCCCGATCAATCGCGGTTCGCATTGTGCCAAGGGCGCCGCGACGCGCGAGCTGGTGCACGGCGATCGCCGTTTGCGCTATCCGATGAAACTGGTGAACGGGCAGTGGACCAGGGTTTCCTGGGATACCGCCATCAACGAGATCGGCGACAAGCTGAACGAAATTCGCGCCAAGTCGGGCGCGGAGTCGGTCTACTGGCTGGGTTCTGCCAAGTTCACCAACGAGGGCGCCTATCTCAATCGCAAATTCGCGGCGTACTGGGGAACCAATAATTCCGATCACCAGGCGCGCATTTGCCATTCAACCACCGTCGCCGGCGTAGCCAATACCTGGGGCTATGGCGCGATGACCAACAGCTACACGGATATCCGCAACTCTAAGACGCTGCTGTTCCTGGGCGGCAACCCTGCCGAGGCGCATCCGGTGTCGTTGCAGCATCTGCTCGAAGGCAAAGAGCTCAACCGCGCCAACTACATTGTCTGCGATCCGCGGATGACCCGTACCGGCGCACACGCCACAGAGTATGTGCGGCTGCGGAATGGCACAGACATTGCTGTGATCTACGGGATGCTCTGGCACATCTTCAAGAATGGCTGGGAAGACAAGCAGTTCATCGAGCAGCGTGTTTACGGGATGGATGACATCCGCAAGGAAGTCGAAAAGTACACGCCGGAGGAAGTCGAGCGCATCAGCGGCGTGCCGGGCGAACAACTCAGGCACGTCGCCGAAAAATTCGCCAAGGACAGGCCCTCTTGCCTCATCTGGGCGATGGGTCAGACGCAGCACACAGTCGGCACCGCAAACGTCCGCGCGAGCTGCATCCTGCTACTGGCCACAGGCAATGTCGGTGGTCCCGGCATGGGCGCCAACATCTTCCGCGGCCACACCAACGTTCAGGGTGCGACCGATCTCGGCCTCGATATCGTGACATTGCCGCTCTACTACGGTCTCGCCGAGCCGGCCTGGCGGCACTGGAGCCGGGTCTGGGAGGAAGATTTCGAGTGGCTAAAGAGCCGCTTCGACGATCCGAAGCTGATGAGCACGCCGGGCATCCCGTCCACGCGCTGGCATGACGCTACGCTGCTCGCCAAGGATCAGGTTGCCCAGACCGACAATATCAAGTGCATGTTCGTGATGGGCCACGGCGGCAACACCGTCACCCGCATGCCTGAAGCGGCCAAGGCGCTGGCGAACCTGGATCTCCTTGTTGTCGCCGACCCGCATCCGACGACCTGGGCGGTTCTCGGCGACCGCAAGGACAACACCTATCTGCTGCCTGCGGCCACCAGCTATGAGACCAGCGGGTCGCGGGTTGCCTCCAACCGCGCGATGCAATGGGGCGAACAGATCGTCAAGCCGATCTTCGAGTCCAAGGACGACCTTGAGATCATGTATCTCCTCGCCAAGAAGCTCGGCTTCGCGGACCGAATGTTCAGGAACATCAAAGTCAACGGCAATCTGCCGGTGGCGGAGGATGTTCTCCGCGAAATCAATCGCGGTGGCTGGTCCACCGGATACTGCGGTCAATCGCCGGAGCGCATCAAATCACACATGGCCCATCAGGCCGACTTCGACATGCGCACCCAGAAGGCAACGACGGGCCCCAACAAGGGCGACTACTACGGTCTGCCGTGGCCGTGCTGGGGTTCGCCGGCGTTCCGTCATCCCGGCACGCCGCTCCTCTATAACACGAACCTGTCGGTCAAAGAGGGCGGCGGGACGTTCCGCGCGCGCTTCGGTGTCGAGCGCGAGGAGAAGCTGCCGGATGGGACCACCCGCAAGGTGAGCCTGCTCGGGAATGGCTATTACTCCAAGGACTCCGAGATCAAGGACGGTTATCCGGAGTTCACTTACGGCGTTCTCAAAAAGCTCGGTTGGGACAAGGACCTCACCGAGGCCGAGCTCGCGGTGATCAACAAGGTCAATCCGACCACGCCCGATGCGGTGTCCTGGTCGATCGATCTATCGGGCGGCATCCAGCGTGTCGCCATAGAACACGGCTGCATCCCCTATGGCAACGGCAAGGCGAGGGCGAATGCCTTCGGCTTGCCCGATGCGATACCGGTCCACCGCGAACCGATCTACACGCCGCGCGTGGACTTGGTGGAGAAATATCCGACCCTGCCCGACGCCAAGCAGTTCCGCCTGCCTAACATCGGCTTCACGGTGCAAAAGGCCGCGGTCGAAAAAGGCATCGCCAAGCAATTCCCGCTGATTCTCTCATCGGGCCGTTTGGTCGAGTATGAAGGCGGCGGTGAGGAAACGCGATCGAACAAGTGGCTGGCCGAGTTGCAGCAAGACATGTTCATCGAGATCAATCCTGCCGATGCCGCCGATCGGGGCATCAAGGACGGCGCCTGGGTCCTGGTCTCCGGCGCCGAGATGCCAAGCGGTAAAGTCTGCCGCATGAAAGCTCTCGTCACCGAACGTGTCGGCAAGGGCGCCACCTGGACGCCATTCCACTTCGCCGGCTGGTTCATGACCGAGGATCAGCGCGGCAAGTATCCCAAGGGAGCGGATCCGATCGTGCTCGGCGAAAGCGTGAACACGCTCACCACGTACGGCTACGATCCGGTCACCGGAATGCAAGAACCCAAAGCAACCCTCTGCCAGATCAGAGCGGCATAAGGAGCAACGACCATGGCACGTATGAAATTTCTCTGCGACGCCGATCGTTGCATCGAATGCAACGCTTGCGTCACAGCCTGCAAGAACGAGCACGAGGTACCGTGGGGTATGAACCGCCGGCGTGTCGTAACGATCAATGACGGCAAGCCGGGCGAACGGTCGATCTCCATGGCCTGCATGCACTGCACCGACGCGCCCTGCGCGGCGGTTTGCCCGGTAAACTGCTTCTACACCACCGCGGACGCAGTCGTGCTGCACTCCAAGGATCTGTGCATTGGCTGCGGCTATTGCTTCTACGCCTGTCCGTTCGGCGCGCCGCAATATCCGAAAGTCGGCAACTTCGGCTCGCGCGGCAAGATGGACAAATGCACCTTCTGCGCTGGCGGTCCGGAAACCGATTTCAGCAAGGAGGAGTACGAGAAATACGGCGCCAACCGGCTGGCCGAAGGCAAGCTGCCGCTGTGCGCCGAGATGTGCTCGACGAAGTCGCTGCTGGCCGGAGACGGCGACGTCATCGCCCAGATCTACAAGGAGCGCGTGGCCAAGCGCGGCTACGGCTCCGGCGCCTGGGGTTGGCAGACGGCATACCGCGAGTCGATCGCAACGTGATCAATAGCTACGGCGCACGGATGGACTCGTGCGCCGTCCGTAGGGGCAACAAGAAACTTGAATAAGGGAGAGGATGCGATGGCGAAGCTAATTCACTGGGGCGCCTCTATCGCCGGCACTATCGCGTTGGCATTGTTCATCGTGATGGCTGTTCCGGCATACGCGCAGCAAGGCGCGCCCGTGAATCCGACCGCGTCGGCGGTAAAGGAACAGCAGCTGCTTCAGGAGCTGGGCAGGATCCAAGGTCGGGGCACCATTCCCGATGTGAAGTCATACGTGCTTGAGCAGCCCATGGGGCGGGAGTGGCGTCAATTCCATGAAGTGACGCTGCGCTGGATCGGCGCGATCACCGTTCTCGGCATGCTGGCCATCCTGGTGATCTTCTATCTTTGGCGCGGCATGGTGAGAATCGAGAAAGGCCGTTCCGGCCGCAAGATCGTGCGCTTCAACGGCTTCGAACGGTTCGTGCACTGGATGACGGCGACCTGCTTTATCATCCTGGCGCTGTCGGGCCTCAACATTACGTTTGGCAAGCCGCTGCTGCTGCCATTGCTCGGGCCTGAGGCCTTCACGACCTGGTCGGAGCTGGCGAAGTACGCGCATAACTACCTGAGCTTCCCCTTCACCATCGGCGTCGTGCTGATCTTCCTCATGTGGATCGGCGGCAATATTCCCAACAGAGTCGATGTTGAATGGATCAAGCGTGGCGGTGGCATCGTCGGACACGACCAACCGCCTGCCTACCGGTTCAATGCGGGCCAGAAGATGATCTATTGGATCGTGGTGATCGGCGGCGGTGCCTCGGCGGTGACCGGTTATCTGTTGCTGTTCCCGTTCTATGCGACCGGTATCGAAGGAATGCAGATAGCCCAGGTCGTGCACGCGGTCGTCGCCATGTTGTTCATCGCCGCCATGCTTGGCCACATTTACATCGGCACCATCGGCATGGAAGGCGCTTTCGAGGCGATGGGCGAAGGCACCGTGGATGTCAATTGGGCGAGGGAACATCACCGGCTGTGGCTGGAGGATGAATTGGCGCGCACAGGTCCGAACGAGTCCCGGCGGCAGCCAATGGCAACCCCCGCCGAATAACGCAGTTAAATACGTTCCAAAACGCCCGGCCTTTGTGGCCGGGCGTTTTGCTATATAGGAGCCCATGCGCATTATCGGTCTCGCGGGCTGGAGCGGTTCCGGCAAAACCACGCTGATCACCAAACTGATTCCGCGTCTGATCGCGCGCGGGCTGAAAGTCTCGACGCTCAAGCACGCTCATCATGGCTTTGATCTGGATCAGCCCGGCAAGGATTCTTTCTTCCATCGCGCGGCTGGTGCCACCGAAGTCATAATTTCATCGGCGAAGCGCTGGGCCATTCTGCATGAGCTGCGCGCGGAGCCCGAGTGGGACCTGCGCGGGCTGGTGGCCAAGATTTCTCCGGTAGACCTGGTGCTGGTCGAAGGGTTCAAACGCGACGCCTTCCCGAAACTGGAAATCCATCGCGCAGCGAACGGCAAGCCGCTTATCCATCCCGATGATCCGCACATTTTTGCGGTCGCCTCCGATACGGCGCTGCCGCAGGCAAAGGTCCCCGTCATTGATCTCAATGACATCGAGGCGATCGCCGATCTGTTGCTGAAGCGTGCAGTGCCGGTCAGTGCGGCAGA
>Ga0075425_100009524_pt1 | contig 10338 bp, 8 predicted proteins | sample SoiMethybrSBSTD4_FD_75300 | JGI IMG/M metagenome (GOLD analysis project Ga0075425, IMG submission 75300) | Bulk soil microbial communities from a Populus tree surrounding site in Tennessee, USA - Soil MetaG P. TD hybrid SBSTD4 | ecosystem: Environmental > Terrestrial > Soil > Tree plantation...
GACAGCGATCCGGCGATGTGCGGCAGCGAGACGTTCACGACGGTGGTATCGAGCACCTCCATGAAGGTCGCGAACATCACGGAGACCGCGATGAGCCACGGGTTGATATGACGCTCGGTCATTACTGCCTCGCGCTGAGGGGGCTGGGGCTTGGGGCTGGCTGCCTTCGTAGCGCGAAGGCTTCAGCCGAGCGTCAGCACGCCCCCCAGCCCCCAGCCCCAACTCATTTCGTATACACCGTCGCATTCACCGACATGCCGGGCCGGAGCAGGTGCTCCGGATCCTGGCCGGCGTCGAGGACGATTTTCACCGGGACGCGCTGCACGACCTTCACGAAGTTTCCGGTCGCGTTCTCCGGCGGCAACAGACTGAAGCGAGCGCCGGTCGCGCCGGCGATCGAATCGACCTTGCCTTTGAAGTCGTGGCCGCCGAGCGCATCGACGTCGATCGCGGCGCGTTGACCGGCTCGCATGTCCTTCAGCTGCGTTTCCTTGTAGTTCGCCGTCACCCACACCTCGTGGAGCTGAACGATCGCGAGCAGCGGCTGGCCCGGTTGCACGACCTGGCCGACGTTGATGCCCTTCTTCGATACGACGCCGCGGACCGGTGCCTTGACCACCGCGTACTGCAGGTTCAGCTCGGCCTGCGCCAGATTGGCGCGCGCGGTCATGACGCGGGCGTCGGCCGCCGACGCCCGCGCCTGCGTCGCCTGGATCTGCGACGGCGCGGTCTGCGCCGTTTGCAACTCGGCGTGCGCCTGCTGCTCACCGGCCTGCGACTGCGTCAGCTTGCTTTCGGCGACGCGAATGCCCGCCTCGGCTTCCGCGACCTGCGATCGCGCGGAATCGGCGGCGGCGCGCTGCGCGTCGGCGGCAGCCGCCGTCGCGTCGAACTGCTGCTGCGAGACTTCGTCTTTGGCGAGCAGGCTGCGCAGCCGCTCGACGTCGCGTGCCGCTTTGGTGGCGTTGGCCTCGGCTTCGCGAAGGCGCGCCTGCGCCGTGATCAACCTCGCGCGCGCGGCCTCCACCTCTTTCTCCGACGCGGCGACGCCGCTCTGCGCCTGCGTGACGCCCCCGCGCGCCGTCGTGAGGTTGCCCGACGCGGTCGCGGACGTGATCGGCACGTTGGACCGCGCGGCAAGCGCGTTCGCTTCCGCGTCGGCAAGCTCGGCGCGCATCCGGTCGACCGTCACCTGATAGTCGCGCGGATCGAGCTCGACGAGCACGGCGCCGGCTTCCACCGGCTGGTTGTCGTCGACCAGCACCTTGGTGATCGTGCCGCCAACGCGCGCGGCGATCTGCGTCAGGTGCGCGTCGATCTGCGCATCGTCGGTGGACTCGTGGCCGGCGCTGAGCCACAGCCACGCCACGATACCGATGATGGCAAGCAGGACCACCACGATGCCAATGCGGACGCGCGGCTGGGCGAACAGCGGGGGTTTCTCGAGAACGATCTGGTCGGCCATCAGCGGACGCCTCCAAGAAGTTGCCGCAGCGCTTCCTGCGAGGAGCCGACACCGCGGACGAGGGCGCCTTTCGCGAGCGTGTAGCCGTATTGCGCGGCGATGAATTGTTCGCTGGCGACGGCGACGGCGTCCTGCGCCTGCACTACTTCGATGTTGCTGGCGACGCCGGCGGCGAATCGATCGCGCGCCTGCGTGAGCTGCTCGGCGGCAAGGTCGCGCGCCTTGCCGGCGACCGAGAGTTGCTGCGCGGTGGCTTCGATGTCGAGGAAGGCGCCGCGCACTTCGTAGTAGATCGACGCCTTGAGATCCTCCGCCTCGGCCTTGCGGTTGCGCAGATCGGCGTCGGCTTCGAGGAGACGGCCGCGCGTCCGGCCGCCCTGGAAGATCGGCACATTGACTGCACCGGTAACGGCGAACGTACCTTGCGCCTCACCTGGCGTGAGACCGATCGCGCCGTAGTCCGCGTTGACGTGCACCGAAGGCAGCGCGCTGCCGACGACTGACTGGCGTTCGGCCTCGGCGCCGCGAACCCGTTCGAGGGCCGCGAGATAGTCCGGCCGCGTGCGGTAGGCGAGCTCCACGGCGGTGTCGAGCGAGATGTCGTTCGCCGGCAGGTCGGGCAGGTTGGCGTCGAGCGCAAACGGCTGTCCGAGCGCCAGTCCCATTACCCGCGCGAGCTGGAGCTTGGACTTCTCGAACTCGTTGACCGCGCTGGTGGCGCGCTGCGTCTGCGCGTTCAGCTGGACTTCGGCGCGCAACACGTCGATGCCGGCGATGACGCCGCTCTGCTTCAGGTCGAGGGCCTGGTTGTAGAGCACCTGAGCGGTCTGCTGCTGGGCGCGCGCGGCGTCGACGCGGGCAGAAGCGGCAAGCGCAAGCACGTACAGATTGCCGGCGACGTGAATCACGAAATCGCGGGCGCTTCGGTAGGTGAGGCGCGCCGCCTCGAGGTTGTGCGCCTCGGCGCGCGCGCCGTTCAGCGCGCCGAAATCGAGAATCGACTGGCTCAGGTACACGCGCGCGTCGAACACGTTGAAGGGCCCGACGATGGACGGAATGCCCTCGAACGGCGTGCCGGGCGAGCTCGCGAAGCCGAAGGCCGCGAGGTTGATCTCCTGCCGCGTCTCGGAGACGCGGCCATTGACGTTCGGCAGGAGGTCGGCGAGCGCGCGCCAGCGCGCACCCTGCGCGCGGCCCATCGCCTGCTCGGCCGCGAGCACGCCGAGGTTGTGCTCCAGCGCCCGCATGATCGCGTCAACGACCGTAATGGTGACGACGGCGCCGGTCGAGGTGCCGGATGGGACCCCACCGAGAAAGGTTCCGGTCGGCATCGGACCCTGCGTCGCCTGACGCGGTGCCGGGCTCGGGAAGGTCGGCGGCGGCTGTTGCGCGGCGGCGGGGTTCGGGATGGCGGCGGCGAACAGCGACAAGAAGAGAGCAGTGCAGGCTAGATGTCGACGATTGTTCATATCGCAATCATCTAGGCTACTACGGGTAACAACGTAAATGTTGTCGCATTCATAATCGCTGAGCACATTCGCAACGGCCGCCGCCGTGCCGGCGACCGTCTAACAGGGGCATGCGCACGCGGCCACCTCTGCTGATCGCCATGGCGCTGGCCATGGTGATGGGCGGCGGCGTCGCACACGCGCAGTCGGCGCTGTCCGGCGAAACGATTCGCATGGGCCGTGCCGCCGGCAGTATCACGATCGACGGCGACCTTGGCGACGAGGGCTGGCGCGACGCCGTGCGTGTTACGCGGTGGTATGAGATCAACCCGGGAGACAACATCGAGCCGCCGGTCAAGAACGTCGGCTACCTGACCTACGACGACCGATTTTTCTATGCCGCCTTCGAGTTCGACGATCCCGATCCGTCGCGGATCCGCGCGCCGTACGCCGATCGCGACAATATCGGGAACGGGTTCAACGATTACGGCGGGATCATTCTCGATGCCGGCAACACCGGACGGACGGCGACTTTCTTCGTAGCTACGCCGCACAACATCCAGTACGACGCGGTTACCGACGATGTCTCCGGCGAAGACTCGTCGCCGGATTTTTTCTGGGAGTCGGCGACGAGGATCGGCCCGCACGGCTGGACGCTCGAGATTCGCATCCCGTTCAGTTCGCTTCGCTATCGCCAGGCGGATCCGCAGACCTGGCGCATCCTGATGTACCGCAATTACCCGCGCGAGTACCGCTATCAGTTCTTCTCGGCGTCGCTGCCGCGCGGCAGCAACTGTTTCGTGTGCCGCTCGAACATGCTGGTCGGGCTCGAACGCCTGCCCGCGGGCGGTCATCTGGTTGCCGCGCCGTATGTCAGCGCCACTCGCGTGGAGCGGCCGCAGACCGATCTGGGAACGCCGCTCGTCGCGGACGGCGTCGAGCCGCATGCCGGCATCGACGTGAAGTTCACGCCGACGGCCGACAACGCCATCGACGTGACGGTGAAGCCCGACTTCTCGCAGATCGAATCCGATGTCGCGCAAATCTCGGCGAACGAACGGTTCGCGCTGAACTACCCGGAGAAGCGGCCATTTTTCCTCGAAGGCGTCGATCTGTTCCAGACGCCGCTCCAGGCCGTCTACACGCGGACGGTGACGGCGCCCGACTGGGGTGGGCGGCTCACCGGCAAGGGCGGCGGCATCCGCTACACCGCCCTGGTCACCGAAGATCGCGGCGGCGGCAGCGTAATCCTTCCCGGCGCGAACGAGTCGTCGTCGGCACCGCAGGACTTCGCCTCGACGGTGTTCGTCGGCCGTGCGAAACGCGATCTCGGGTTGTCGTTCATCGGCGTGCTCGCGACCGCGCGCGAGGGCCGCGACGTCGCATCGCACAACCGTGTCGCCGGTCCCGATTTCGAGTGGCGCGCTTCGGGCAGCGATGCGGTCAGCGGGCAGTGGCTGTTCAGCGATACGCTGACGCCCAACCGTCCCGACCTGGCCGACGAGTGGACCGGCCGCTCGCTTGCGTCGCATGCCGCGCTTCTGCAGTGGACCCACAGCACGGCGCACTACGACGCGTTCACCCAGTACAAAGACGTCGGCAGCGATTTTCGCGCCGACGTCGGCTTCGTCCCGCAGGTCGGTTACCGCGACGCGAACGCGAGCACCGGGTGGACGTTCCGGCCGACCGGCTTCGTCCGTCGCGTGAGGACGTTCGGCAACCTCGAGTATCAGGAAGACCGGAGCGGCGCGCTGATCAGCCGCAGCGTTGTTCCTGGATTCGGGATGGACACGCGCTGGAACGGCTTCGTGCAACTGCGCTACATCGACGAAGCGGTTCGCGCCGGCGCCGGTCCGATCGGGCGGCGGCAGTTCGGCTACATCGCACAGTTCAGCCCGTCGCGCCGCGTCGCGCAGCTCGCCGTCGACGGGCGGACCGGACAGGAGATCGATTTCGACAACGCGCGCCCCGGCACCGGCACGACGATGAATCTGAGCGCGCGGCTCAACCCGACCGATCATCTCGATGTCGCGATCGTCGAGAACCAGCGCTGGGTGAACGTCGACGCCGGGGCGGCCGGCAGCGGCCGTCTGTTCCTGGCCCGCGTGTCGCGCCTGCGCGGCACCTACACGTTCACGGCGCGGCTCTTCGTCCGCGGCATCGCGCAGTATGTGTCGACCGACCGCGCACCCGCGCTATACACCGACGAGGTCGTGCCGCACCAGGGAACGCTGAGCGGACAGCTGCTCCTGTCCTACAAACTGAACTGGCAGTCGGTGATGTTCGTCGGCTACGGCGACGACCGCGAGCTGAACGATCTGGATCACCTCGAGAAACTCGATCGACAGTTCTTCGTCAAGCTCTCGTACGCCATCCAGCGATAGGCCGGGGAGGTCGGGCAGGTCGGGCAGGTCAAGATCTCGGGTCGCGGCGCCGCACGGGTCAACCCGATCGGGTTCACCCTGTTGCTGAAAGCGAGTGGCCGCCCGACCCGCCAGACCTGCCCGGCCCACCTGACCTGCCCGGCCTACGCGAGTTCTTTGTACATGATCGTCGCCGGCTCGAGTTGCGGCGTCAGCGAGCCGCGCGCGTAGCGCGGGATGACGCCGACGGTGACGTAGCCGAGCGACCGGTACAGAAATTCGGCGTGGCTGCCGGTCCACGTGTCGAGCGTCAGCAGCGTGCGGCCGTGCGACCGCGCTACTTCCTCGACGGCGATCATCAGCGCCCGCGCGATGCCGCGGCGCCGCGCCGACGGATGCACGAGCAGCTTGAGGACCTCGGCGCGGTGGGTCTGGTTCGGCGGGGTCGCGCAGTCGATCTGCACGGTGCCGACGATCCGTCCGTCGTGACGGGCGACGAGCACCCGGCGCGTGCCGGCACGCACGCCCGGCAGCACCTTCTCGATCCAGAAGGCGCGCGCCTCTTCGATCGGAAACGGCACGACGAAGCTCACGCCGGCCCCGGTGTGGACCACCGCATGCAGCACTTCGGCAAGCGCATCGAGGTCCTCGTCCAGCGACGCGGCGGCGTCGGGGCGCCATTCTTCGATCGGAAATGCGGCGACGGTGTTCATGGCTGCCTCACGGATGCACGAGCGCGACGAGATAGCGCGCGTCGCGCTTGCCGGTGCAGTGAAAGCGCGTCGACCCTGACAGGACGTAGCGAAGGCAGTCGCCTGGCCGCAGGTGAAAGACCAAGCCGTCGACGTCGAGCGTCAGCAATCCCTCGAGCATCCACAGGTGGTGTTCGAGCCCGGCGACCGGCGCGACGTCGAACGCCACCGAAGCGCCGGCCGGCATTACGACTTCGACGAGCTCGCCGCGCAGTCCGCTGGAGGGCGGCGACACGACGCGACGGCGATAACCGCTTTCCGGATCCGTCCAGGCCGCCTGCTCGGCGGCGCGGACGATCTGCGGCGGCGCCGTCTCCGCTTCGGCCATCAGTCGCGACAATGTCCACCCGTATGCCGCGCACAACTTCCCGAGCATCGCGGCGGTTGGACTGAGCTCCGAGCGTTCGAGCCGCGACAGCGTCGCGCGGCTGATGCCGGTCCGATCGGCGACGGCGTCGAGCGACCAGTCGCGTTCGGCACGCAGCCGGGCGAGACGGCGCGCGATGCGGCGCTCGACATCCTGACCGGTGGCGGGACTGGCGGTGGTCACGGCATCTCCGTTTAGAGATCGTATCTCTGATTAGAGACGCCGGCAAGGAGGACCGCCGGATCCCGCATCGGCCGATTGACACTGATTTACACACTATGTATAAAGCCGCGTATGACGAGGGCGCTGCTGGTGGCGATGCTGTGCGCCGCGGAGCAGTGCGCCGCGACAGGAGCCGAGGATGACGCACGAGGATTACCGGCGCGCGCTCGATGCGGCCGCGCGCGAGTACGAAGCGCTCGGCGACAGGCGCCGCGAAATCGATCAGCGGCTCGCGGAGCTCGCCCAGTCGATGGCGACGCTGTCGCGGCTGCTCGGCCTGACGCCGACCGTCCCGCTGGGGCTCACCGACGCAGTGCGGCTCGTCGTGCGCGGCGCGGGTCTGCCGATGACGCCAATTGAGGTCCGCGACCGGCTCGTCGGCGTCGGCTTCGACGTCTCGAAGTACGTCAATGACCTGGCCGCGGTCCACACCATCCTCAAACGATTGAACGAGGCCGGCGAGCTGCGGTTCATTCCGCGCACGCCCGGCAAGCATCAGTACACGTGGAACCGTCCCTCGACCCCGGTGGTTCTCACCAAAGACATCGTCAAGGCGCTGTCCGACAACACGATGGAGCGCGACGCGGCCGGGGCCGAAACCGAGCCGGATCTGCCGGCGAGGCGGCGCAGCCGTCGGGCGGTACCGGCGCGGCGCAGGAGCGCGAGATGATCCTGGACCTCGATCTTCGGCGGCGGTTCTTTGCCGAGGAGCTCGAAGCGGTGGCCAGGCTGCGCTCCGCACGGCTCGTCGACGCCTTTGCCGCCGTGCCGCGCGAACGCTTTTTGCCGGCGGGACCGTGGACCGTGCTTTCCGACGGCGCCGACAGCTACATGGTGATGGCCGGCATCCGCACCCGGCCGACGGCCGACGCCGATCCAGCGCGGGTGTATCACAACGTCGCCGTCGCCATCGATCCGGAACGCCAGCTGTTCAACGGGCAACCGGGGACGCTGGCCGTCTGGATCGACGCCCTCGACCTCGCCGCTGGCATGCGCGTGCTGCACATCGGCGCCGGCCTCGGCTACTACACGGCCGTGATGGCCGCATGCGTCGGCGCCGCTGGCCGCGTCGTCGCCTACGAAGTCGACGAGGCGCTGACGCGAGATGCGTTCCGGAATCTGGCGCCGTATCGGAATGTCGATCTGCGTTGCGGCGACGGCTCGGGACGGCTTGAGGAGTCGTTCGACGCGATTCTCGTCAATGCCGGCGTGACGCATCCGCTCGAGACCTGGCTGGACGCGCTTGCGCCCGGCGGCCGGCTCATGTTGCCGGTCACCACGCCGCTACCAACGATGGGTTCGACGCTCGGCAAAGGCGTTGTCGTCCTTATCACGAGGCAGGACGAGGGCGCGATCAGCGCGCGCGTCGTGACCTTCGTGGCGATCTACTCGGCGCTCGGCATCCGCGACCCCGCACTCGACGAACGGATTGGCAAGGCGCTGATGGCGGGACCGGGGCAGTGGCAGGCGGTCAAGCGGCTGCGCCGTGATCCGCACGACGCCGCGGCGGCGTGCTGGCTGCACACGGACACGTGTTGCTTTTCCAGTATGTAAACTTGTCCGGGTCGCACGATTTCAAAACAGCCGCCGAATGTGCGCGGTCGGTCACGGCCGAGACGAAAGTGTGATTGCCAGGTCAGAAACAGACCAGCATTACCGAAGGTACGACGACGCTCAGCATAGCTTCGGAAAACCGGTTCCACCCCTCGCGCGCATACGGCTGTGGCACCGTGCTGGCAGTTTATGCTGGCATGTTCGTCACCGCGTCGCGCTGGCCGCTCATCGCGCTCACTCTTCTGCTGTTTGCGTCACCCGCCCTCGGCGCCGACACGCTGTGCGATCCGGCGAACACCAACTGCCGGACGCAACTGCTCACGCTGATCCAGAACGAGACGATTGGCATCGATGTCGGCTTCTGGTTCATGCAGGACTCGCGCTACATGAACGAGATCGTCAAGCGCTGGCAGGCCGGCGTACCGGTGCGCATTCTCATCGACCCGCGGGCGAATCCGACGTATCCGGGCAACGACACGATGATCGCGGGCTTTCAGCAAGCCGGCATTCCGCTCCGCAAGCGCACTGCGAGCGGCATCCTGCACTGGAAGATGATGTTGTTTGCCGGGCAGAACACGGTGGAGTTCGGCTCGGCGAACTACAGCCCGGATGCGTTCGTGCCGGTGAGCGCGTACACGAACTACGTCGCCGAAACGGTGTTCGTCACCGACGATCCCGATGTCGTCAACAGTTTCAAGACCAAGTTCGACGACTCGTGGACCGACACATCGAGCCTGGCGAACTACGCCAACATCACCGGGCCGCTGACGCGGACCTATCCTACCTACACGATCGATCCAGAGCTGAACTTTCCGCCGGCGCAGGACTACGGTGCGCGCGCGGTGGGGCGCTACAACGCCGAAACGTTGAAGCTCGATGCGATCATGTTCCGGATCACCGACGCACGGCACCCCAACGCCTTGATCAGCGCGCACAACCGTGGCATCCCGGTCCGGCTGATTACCGACATCACCGAGTATCGCACTCCTGATTATCTGTGGGACGCCTACAACGTCGACCGGATGTATGCCGCGGGCATTCCGATCCGGTGGCAGGGACACGCCGGCGAGAATCACGAGAAGCTGGTGCTGCTCTACGGGCAGCGGATGTCGATCTTCGGTTCGTCGAACTGGACCTCCGCATCGGCGACGTCGCAACAGGAGCACAACTATTTCACCACGAAGCCGGCGCTCTTCCAGTGGTTCAGCGCGCAATTCGAGCGGATGTGGAACAACGCCGGCCCGTCGGGCGCGCAGGAGACGGTCCCGTTCGTTCCGAAGCCGCCCGACACGCCGAAGAACAAGCTGCCGGTGTCCGGCGGCACGGTCACGACGAACACGGCGACGCTTACCTGGTACGGTGGCCTGTGGGCGCACAACTACGACATCTATTTCGGCACGTCGCCGGCGCCGCCGCTAGTCGCCGCGAACGTCAACCTTGGCCCGAGCGCCAACACATCGGTGGTGCAGAAATACACGACGCCGCAGCTCGCGCCGGGGACCACTTACTACTGGAAGATTGTCTCGAAGACGATGGCCAACGTCGCGGCGGCGGGATCGGTGTGGAGTTTCACGACGGCGGCGTCGGCGCCGACCAGCCTGCCGGCGGGATGGAACGAGACCGACATCGGCGCGGTTGGCGTCGCCGGCGGCACCGCGTACTCCAACGGCACGTTCAATGTCTCTGGGTCCGGCGCCGACGTGTGGGGCACGGCCGACGCGTTTCACTATACCTACCAGTCGCTGACCGGCGACGGCCAGATCATCGCGCACGTCAACTCGGTCGCCAACGTCAACAGCTGGTCGAAAGCCGGCGTGATGATTCGCGGATCGCTCGCCGCGAACGCCGCTTACGGGTTCATGATCGTCTCGGCCGCCAAGGGATCCGCGTTCCAGTACCGCGCGAGCGGCGGCGGGACAGCGGCGAACCTTACTGGATCCGGGATCGCCGCGCCGTACTGGGTCAAGATCGTCCGCGCCGGCAACACGATCACCGCATATCAATCGCCCGACGGCGCGTCGTGGACGCCGGTCGGCACCGCCTCGATCGCACTTGGGTCGACAGCCTTCATCGGACTGGCCGTCTCCAGTCACGACAACACACGGCTCTGCACGACAAGCTTTGGGAACGTGACGAGATAGAGTGAAGCCTCGAGCCTCAAGCCTCA
>Ga0075425_100009525_pt1 | contig 10337 bp, 11 predicted proteins | sample SoiMethybrSBSTD4_FD_75300 | JGI IMG/M metagenome (GOLD analysis project Ga0075425, IMG submission 75300) | Bulk soil microbial communities from a Populus tree surrounding site in Tennessee, USA - Soil MetaG P. TD hybrid SBSTD4 | ecosystem: Environmental > Terrestrial > Soil > Tree plantation...
CGCCGCGAAACGACGCGTCTTCCGAACACGATCAGAACGTATAAGTTCCTGATTTCGCGCAACTTGACTCCTATGAGCGTCAAATGACTCTCCTCCTTTACGGAGTGTGCGGAAATCCCTCAATACCTACCTCCGTCTCGTGTTAACTTCCGATCGATCCCATGACAGTGCTTCGTCCGGAACCGCTCGACGACGCTCAGTTCGAGGCGACGTACCTGCAGTACTTCGGGCTGCTCGTCCAGATCGCGGTGCACAAGTTTCAGGTGCCCGATTCCGACGCCGAGGGACTCGCGCACGACGTGCTCCTGGGCTATCTGCGGAAGGCGGAGAACGTCGTCGTCGTCCGCTCGTGGCTGATCGGCGCGATCTGTCACGCCAGCCGTCACTACTGGCGCCTCAACGGACGGAATGTCGCGGAAGAGGACGCGGAGATCGATCTCGATCGCATCGATCCGTCGTCGCTGCGCATCCTCGACTCGCTCCCCGATCAGATCGCCGCGCGCGAGGCGCTGGAGTGTCTCGCGCCGCGCTGCCAGCAGATCCTCTACATGCGCTACTTCGAAGGCCGCACCGTCCCGGAGATCGCGAAGCACCTCGGCGTGAAATCGAAGTACGCGGCGAAGCTGATCGCGAAGTGCCTCCGCCGCGCGGAGAAGATCTTCGACGGGAAGGCGCCGCGATGACCGACGATCGCAAGCTCGTCCCGTTCGACCGGCGCCGCCGCACGCCCGACGCGGCGCGCGTTCGCGAGTTCGCGGCGACCGCGCGCCGCCTGCAGAAGGAGCGCGAGGAGTCGGCGGAAGTAGTCGACCGCGTGCTGCGCGACACGCCGCGCAGCGAATGGCCGCGACTCGCGGAGGATGCCTCGCTGCGCAACAGCGGCGTGCTCGATCGGCTCAGTCGCGAGGTGCAGCGCCGCCTCGATCGCGACCCGCAGGAAGCGCTGGCGATGTCGAACCTTGCGACCGCGATCGCGGAAACGCTGCCCGCGGATGCGTACCCGCCGGTCGTGCTCGCGCAACTCCAGGCGCAGGCGTGGAAGGATCGGGGACAGGCGCTCGCGTGCGTGGCGAGGTACGACGACTCGCTCGCTGCGCTCGATCGTGCGCGAATACAACTGGAACCGTACGGAACCCTTGCCCACGATCGAGCGGTCGTGGAGTACGTTCGCGCCGCGACGCTGCGAGAGATGGATCGTCACGCTGAATCACTTGCACTCCTGAGCGAGTGCAAGGCGGTCTTCCGCGATCACGGCGATTTGCGGATGCAACTCCTCTGCGGCACCGTTGAAGGCATGGTCCTCGCGCGTCTCGGAGATTTTCACGGCGCGCGTGAGATCTGGCTCGAGTTGCTTCCCACGGCAATGGAACAAAACGACCGCCGGGCAGCCGCGTGTCTGCACAACAACCTCGGCCACGCATCCGTCGAGCGCGCGGAGTACGAGCAGGCAAACGTTCACCTTTCCACGGCGATGGCGATCTTCAACGATCTCGGTCTTCCGATCGAGGTGGCAAAAAGCGAACTGGCGCGAGGCCGGATGCTCGTTCGCAAAGGCGATCTCGCCGCCGGCATCGCGGCATTGCATCAGACACGCACGACGTTCCTGCGCAACAGCATGATCGAGGAAGCGGGACTCTGCGGTCTCGACCTCGTCGACGCGATGCTCGCGCGCGGCGCCATCGCGGACGCCGAATCGCTCGCCCGCTGCATCGTCGACGACTTCACGTCGGCGAAGTTGAATACGCGGGCCATCAGCGCACTCGGATATCTGACGGAAGCGATCGCCGCGCGACACGCGTCAGGCACGACTGTCAATCACGTGCGTCAATACATCCTCACGCTGCGGAAGGATCCACAGCGCGAGTTCGTGATGCTCAGGGACGCGGGACCGTGAGTCCGTCCCCGAAGCTCCGCACCACCCACTGCTTCAGCAGCTGAATGATCGACGGATGCTTCGACTGCGGCGACGGACCTTCGTCGCGCGTGCGGGCAACGGCGGGAACGGCGAGAGAAACGACGACGGCGGCAACAACGAAACCTCTGGACACACGATGCATAAGCCCTCCTGGACCGGCATTGCCGGATGTTCTGGGAGGGCGCCCTCAATCAGCGGTGTGACGGAAGTGGCACTTATGCCACCCCGCGCGGTGTGCAATTTGCTGCACGCAACCATGGAGCGCCGGCGTCTCGCCGGCCGTTCCGCCGCCTTTCAGGCGGCGTCATCATCGCTTCGACCATCGAGTGCTGCGCCGCCGATCCTGCACGGGACTTCGTTACGGCCGTGGAACGATGAGCTCGTCCCCAAAGCTCCGCACGACCCACTGCTTCAGCAGTCGGATGATCGACGGATGTTTCGGCTGCTGCGACGAACCTTCGTCGCGAGTATGGGCAACGGCGGGAACTGCGAGAGAAACGACGACGGCGGCGACAACGAAACGTCTGTACATGCGATGCATAAGTCCTCCTGGGACCTCAATCAGGGCGTGACGGCAGTGGCACTTATTCCACCAGAGCTCAGCGGAATCCATCTGTTAGAGCGCATCGCGCAAAATGAAAAAGCCGAGACAGATCGCTACGGCGAACCTGCGAACCGATTCGCGCTCATCGGCGAGCATCAACTCCAGCGCATCCTGGAAAGCCCGCCGATCCTCGTACGCGTTCAGCGACTTGTAGAGCTCGAGAATCGGCATCACTCGACTGCCATACTCGGAGTAACCGCCTCCGCCTGACGGCTCGAGCGACAAAATTCGTTCGACGAAGGATCCCGCGTCAGTCATCGCGACGGAATCCTTCGACGAAGCCGCGTCGTCGCTCATCTCGTGCCCCACGCTCAGATCCCATCTCGAAAGACGAAGAAACCGAGACAGATGTCCACGGCGAACTTGCGCACGTGCTCGCGTTCGTCCGTGAGCATCTGCTCGAGCGCGTCCTGAAAAGACTTCCGTTCCTCGTACGTCGTCAGCAATTTGTACAACCTAGCGCCGGCATGACACGGCTTCCGTAAACCGAGTTCCCTTTCTGCCGAGACTCGAGACTGACGATCTTCTCGAAAAACGATTCAACGGCCATAGGGCGTGCGTTCTCGCATGTGTCCTTCCTGCTGGGCTATCGAACAGACTGGTCGTCCGGCGCAACGCGAATGCGTACCGCGTCGCTCAACTGCTGCACGAGAGAAAGGAATTCATCGTTGACGCTCTTCAGATGATCGCGATCCACGGTGACCGGATGCCCGGCTTCAGGTGAGATGACGACATCCGCCAGTCGTCCCATCCCCCACAGCCCTTCGTGGACGTGACTGAAGACCGCGGATGCTTCGACATCTGTTCTGACGCCGCTGAGCATCGTCTGCCACTCAGCAAGAATGTCCGGCCAGGTTCGGACTTCGTATCGAAGGAGATACGCGCGGATGCGATCCAGCAACGTGCACGCAAGCCGAATCTGTTCGACTCGTTCCATCAGAAGCCAAACTGAGGCAGCGATCGTGGTCGCGCAACCTGGACGACACCAACCGCTTGAGGATCCGGGACATAGTACTGCCAGCCGGAGCCTCCAGCGACCTGTCCCTCCCAAACCAGCGTTCCCGCAGGAATCCGGTAAGCGGAGACCGTCGTCAATTCATTGCCGTACTGAGCCACGTTGTAAAGATGTTCAGCTTCAGCAGCACTGGAAGGACTTGTCGCACCGAACCAGCGTCCAAACACTTGGCCCTCGGCGCGGTAGACGATCAGATCGTGAGGGAAGACTCGTGCTGCAAAGCGACCATTTTCAAAAGTCGTAGCAATCTCCGGCGGAAGCGACGGCGATAGCTGCCAGCCTCCGTCCGGCGCAAGCGGGATGAAATCCGAAGTACCAGGACCGACCAACCGCTGTGCAGCCGCGAATACCGTCCCAACCGCAAGCGAGCTCACAGCACCGACTGACCCCGAAATCGCGTACTGACGCACGCCGCTGAAGTGGCTGGCGCTGCTGTCCGCGCCCGCCTGTCCACCCACCCCGCCCATGAATCCGGGAAGCGTCGTTGAGCCGAAGAACCCGAATCCGAGCTCGGTGCTCACCGCGGCTCCTGCCCCGCCGCCGATTCCGGCGCCGGCCGTGATGGCCATCAGCGGGTAAACACCCGCAGCCTTCGCTGCACCCGGCGCAACGATTCGCATGCGGTCACTGCTCGTTGCGCCTGCGAAACCGGCGCGCTCGATCAGCGCGTCCGCTTCGCGCGGATCGACATCGGCGTTGCGACCGAGAAACGCGCGAACTCCGGCCGGATCTCGCGCGACGTCCTGCGGACTGAATCTTCGGATGCGACCGCCGTTTCGATTATCGGTTGCGACGATCCAGCCGCTCCTGCCCAGCGCCGCCGCACGACCGGTCGGATCCGAGCAATTGACCGGATCGCCGCCGCAATAGATGTAGAGATTCGAGCTATCGGCGTAGCCCTCCGGATCCGGCGTGAGGAACGTGCCGGTTCCGGGGTCATACCAGCGGTCGCGCATGTAGCAGAGACCCGTCGCGGGATCACGGAACGGCGCTGCCTTGAACGGACAGATCAACAGCTGCTCGGTCACCGAAAGCTCATTCGCGACCTGAGCGCTGCGTTCCGAAGGAGATCGGTGGCGCGCCACATTCGCGAGTGCCGGATCCTTCGTTTCCTTTCCAACGAGAACCTGGCCGTCGCCGCTCGTGACGGCGATCGTCACGTCCATCGCGGGAAGCTGGTCGCGAACAGTCTCGAGGTTCACGATGCGGTGGGCGTAACCGGGGACGTCGTATGACTTCTTCGCGAAGGCGACGCCGCCGAAGTTTTTCGCGACGATCTCGACGTGCACCGCCTTGCCCGTCATCTCCGCGATCACGAGATCTGCAGCCGTGCGAACCGTGCGCTCCTCGCCGCGCGCCAGGAGATCGCGAATCGGAAACGGGCGATACACGCGTCCGTCGCGAAACGTCTTCCCGCCGTCGACCGAGTCCTGAACGCGCGTGACGATCTCGACATCGCCGGAGCACGAGATGCGAACCGTGCCGGCCGCGCTGAGCTCAGCGAGAAAGTCCTCGTAGACCTTCGTCTCGCCCGCGCTGATCGTCTCGTCCGAGCGAATCGGATGTCCGCCGCGTTCCGGTCCCGCATGGACGAACGCGCACCGCACTTCCGACGCGGTCGCATTCGTGATCTGAACCGTCGTCGAGAAGACACGGCCCGGAACCGAGCCGCTGATGATCGGCACGGCCACCTCGCGCGCGGACGCGGCGGTCGCAAGCAGGAGAAACCCCGCCGCTACAAAACGATGCATATGAAATCCTCGACCCGTTGAGGCGCGGGAGGAAATCATGACGTGCTGATAGAAGTCAATCCAGAAACAGAGCGCCGGACTGCACCGGCGCTCTGTCATTCGAGATCCGCCACAACCGCAGGGATGTAATCGCGTAATGCCCGCGTGTCGGTCAACGCACGCCGCCGTGGTCGCACCCGGTCACGCTCGATCCCGGCAGGCGAATCACGGTCGGATCGAGAAACGCGTCGGCCGCGCCGCTGCATTGAATCGATCCGCTCAGCGTCGTGTTCCCGGTAAGGACCACGCGCGCAAAGTGCGCGGCTGCGGTCGTACGGACGAGACCGGGCGACGAGGAAAGCGGGGAGACGATGATCTCGCCGAGGTTGTCCGCGATGTTCGGCTGGCCATCGACGGACGACAGCCGCTGCACCGCGCCGTCCAGCCGAACGGTGCCGCGGTCATCGGCGATGAGCTGGCCGAAGAAGGGGCCCGCGCCGAAGAGCCTGGCGGTGCTGGAGAAGGCGCCGACCGCGGCCGGACCGGCCACGTTCATGCTGCATGGATGCGAAGTCTCCAGGGACGCGCAATCGAAATCGGCAAAGGCGCCCACTTCCGTGGCGATGATGCCGGCATCTCCGGTGACGGCGCTGTCGAGCAGCGACACGATCGAGCCGCGCAGCGACACGGCGGCCGCCCCGCCCCCGTTGAAATCGCAGGCGGTGCAGAAGAACTGCGCGTCGCTCGTGAGCGTGTTCGTGCCGGGATTGCCGGTGAAGGTCAGGCTCTCCCCGCGGACGAACGCGCGGGAGTCGACGCTGAGGCCGTCCTGGCCGTTGTTCTCGAAGCGGCTGTTCGCGATATCGATGCGCGCGCCGTCGCGGATCGCGACGGCCGTCCCCGCGCTCGCGCTGAATGACAGGTCGCTGATCGCGGCGATGACCGTGCCGCGCACCGTCAGCGCAGGCGTCGCCGGGTCGGCGCTTCGAATCCCGTCGAGCGACGGCCCCTGCGCCCCGCGCAGGGAGACGTCCCTGTTGCGAATGAGCACGTTCTCCACGCAGACGCCGGTGATGAGAATCTCGACGGGCGCGGCGCTCGCGTCCACCGCGGCCTGAATGCTCTCGTGTTGGTTGCAATTCACGGTCACGTGCAACGCCGGCCGCGGCGCCGTTGGCATCCGCGGAACCTCGAGAGCCTGTGCGACGGCAGTGATCAAAAGACACACGAATACCAGACTTCTAGACATCAATTCTTCCTCCGAATTTTCCTTTGGGATGGCACTACGTACGCGCGGACATCGGAGGTGGATGTATCGCGCTCCGGATGCATCCGGCGCATCGCGAGCGCGATACGCCGGAGGCCCTGCGGCTACTCGATGGTGAGGTAGATCTTCCGGTACTTCAGATCGCTCGCGGGCGGCGCGTCGCCGCTCACCGACAGCGGGACGAGCGTCACGTTGAGCGTGGTCTGGTCCGCGAGAACCGCGGCCGTGGCGGGGGCACGTGAGGGATTGCCGGCCGGAGGCCGGCGGAACGGCCGGCTGGAAGCCGGCGCTCCAAAATGCACGCCCAGGGTCGCTCATGGAGCGCCGGCCTCCGGCCGGCCGTTCCGCCGGCTTCCAGCCGGCGCTCCGTCATTCGAGATCCCGCCACAGCCTCACGTACGTCTCGTACCGCGCGCGATTCAGTTCGCCGTGCTCGACGCGCTCCTTCACCTCGCAGTCCGGTTCGTGGACGTGCGTGCAGTTCGTGAAGCGGCAGTGCTCGGCGGCTTCCTCGAACTCGGGGAAGTAGTCGCGCAAGGACTCGCGGTCGAGGTCCCACAGGCCGAACTCGCGGATGCCCGGCGTGTCGATGAGATACGTGCCGCCGCCGAAGTCGTAGAGCGTCGACGCGGACGTCGTGTGTCGTCCGGTGCCGCGCCGGTGCAGTGTGTTCGTGGCGATGGTCAGCGATGTGTCGAGCGCATTGATGATCGACGACTTTCCGACGCCGCTGTGTCCGACGAGCGCCGTCATCCTGCCCTCGACCTGTGCGCGCAGCGCTTCGAGCCCCTCGCCCGTTTTCGTCGAGCAGGGGATCACGGCGACGCCGAGGTCGCGGTAGGGGTCGAGATCGGGAAGAGCGGCGGGCGATTCGATCAGATCGATCTTGTTCACGCAGATGACCGGCTGCGCGCCGCCGCGCTGGATGGCGATGAGAAACCGGTCGATGAGCCGCGGCCGCAGCGGCGGCGACTTGAGCGAAACGACGTGCACCACGACGTCCACGTTCGCGGCGATCAGTCGCTGCACGTGCTTCATGTGCGGATCGGGGCGCGCGAGAACCGTCCGCCGCGGCAGCACCGCCGTCAGTTTCGAGGTCTCGTCGACGATCACGCGATCGCCGACCGCGAGCGCGCTCTTCTGCCGCGCCGCGACGTCGCCCGGCACGAGCACGTCGAGCTCGCGGCCGTCCTGAAACACGCGACAGCGTCCGCTTGAGACGCTGATCACGATGCCGGCGCGATCGAAGTCGCCCTCGCCGAATTCGCCCGGCGACTCGCGCAGGTCCGCGATGATGTCGTTCAGCGAAGGCCGTTTGCGCGACGGTCCGTGACGGTCGAGCAGCTCCTCCCAGTTGTCCTCGGTGACGCGATTCTCGCGGGCCTCGCCCTTTCCCTTCTGCATCGCGCGCCGGATCTTTCCGGCCTGTTTCCTGGCCTTCATCTCGTCGTACGGGCGATGTTTCTCGATGTCCTTCCGATGTCGCTTCTCGGTGCGATCCATTCCCTCTCGTCTCCTTTGCGGAACGGCGTGGGATGTGATCGCGTGCGCAAACGGCGGATCAGAAAACGAAAGCCGTGCGCGTCGCGACCACTCGCGTGCGGACTGCGTCGGCTTTCATAGGCAGGCACTCCTGATTGAGATGTGGCTCGTAACTGAGCCGGAAAAAAAGTATAGGTTAGAATGCGTCGCGGTCCAATTCAGAACGGGAGCCCAAAACGTGGACAAACCCGCGGTTCTCCTCGTCGATGACGACGAGGCGGCCTGCACGCTCGTCACGGCGATCCTCGACCGCGACTTCTCCGTCGACGTCGCATCGGACGACGGCGAGGCGATCGAAAAGATTCGCAGGGGACGTTACGTCGCGATCCTAATCGATCTGCGCGACGACCTCCGCCTGCTCGAGTTCCTGCAGGCCAACCGTCCGGAGCTCGTCCGCCGCGTGCTCGTTTTCACGGCATCGCTCGCGAAATCCGAAATGGAGCGTCTGCGCCAGTTCGCCGTCTTCGGCATCATCTCCAAGCCGTTCGAAGTCGATCTCCTCCTCGGCGCCGTCAAGGAATGCGTCGGCGGCCGCTCCCCGCGCACCACGCTGCTCTCCGGCAGCATGCTGTTCCTCCTCGCCGATCTCCTGCGTCAGCGCTGGCTGTAGTTCGCGCGCTGCGCGCGCGGTGGTCGGTAGTCGGTTGTCGGTAGTCGGTGTTCGTGCGACAGGCGTGGTGCAAAACACCGACTACCGACCACCGACTACCGACTACCGCTCGGCAGCGCTCACTGATTGAGCAGCGACAGCAGTTGCGCGCTTGCGAACGCGACCGCCATCGTGCCGAGGAGGTTGCGGGCGCGGATCTCGGTACAGGCGGCGACGATCGACGCGACTTCCTCCGGATCGAACGGCTTGCGGATGATGCCGTGAATCCGTTCGGCATCGAGCTCGTCGATCACTTCGCGCGGCGCGCCGGTGACCACGAGCACGACCGCGCTCGAGCGAACGTTCATCATCACGTCCAGCACCTGGAAGCCGTTCACGTTCGGCATCAGCAGATCGAGGAGGACGACGCTGTAGGTGTGAGCGCGAAGCAGGCGTGCGGCGGTCTCCCCGTCTTCCGCTTCGTCGACGTTCAGAGATTTCTGCCGGAAGACGCCGGCCAGCATCTTCCGCACGGATGGGTCGTCATCGACCACGAGCACACGGCGTTGATCCATGTTTTCAAGTGCGGAGGGAAACGCTGCGCGCGAGTCTGCGAGCGGCAGCGAACGTTGTCAACCTCATCAGACGCGCGCGTGCGGCGTCCCGAGCGCGCGCTCGAACTCCTCCGGCGATAACGGCCTGCTGTACAGGAATCCCTGCATCTCCGCGCACTGCTCGCGCCGCAGAAACGCGAGCTGCTCCTCGGTCTCCACCCCTTCCGCGATCACGCGCAGGTTCAGCGCGCGCGCCATCGAGATCACCGCGGAGATGATCGCCGTGTCGTTCGCGTCGGCCGTCAGGTCCTTCACGAAGTCCTGATCGATCTTCACCGTGTCGATCGGGAATCGCTTCAGATAGCTCAGCGACGAGTAGCCCGTGCCGAAGTCGTCGATCGAGATGCGGATGCCCATCTCCTTCAACCGCGAGAGGATCGTGAGCGACAGCTCCACGTTCTGCATCGCCGTCGACTCCGTGATCTCGAGATCGAGATTGCGGGCGGGGAATCCGGTCTCCTTCAGCACGCGCTCGACGGCGTCCGGCAGTTCGTGATTCGCAAACTGCCGCGGCGAGAGATTGACCGCGACGCGCAGCCAGTCGTGACCGGCGTCGTGCCACTCCTTCATCTGACGGCAGGCCGTGCCGAGCACCCACTCGCCGAGGGGGATGATCAGCGCGCTCTCCTCCGCCGCGTGAATGAACTCGTCCGGCTGGATCAGGCCCTGTTCGGGATGATTCCAGCGAACGAGCGCCTCCGCGCCGACGAGACGTCCCGACGCGATCTCGACCATCGGCTGGTAGTGCACGACGAATTCGTTGCGCTCGAGCGCGTGATGCAGGCTGCGCTCGATGAGCAGCCGCGAGTCGAAGCGGGCCGAGCTCGCGTACTGATAGTTGTCGCGGCCGAGCTCCTTCGCGCGGTACATCGCGCGATCGGCATTCTTGAGCAGCGACTCCGCGTCCTCCCCTTCGTCGGGAAAGATCGCGATGCCGATCGACGTCGTGACGAAGAGCTCGTGCTCGCCGAGGGCGACCGGATGGCGCACGGCATCGAGAACCTTCTGCGCGACGGTGGACGTCGCGTTGCGGTCGGCGAGGTCGTACAGCAGGATCGTGA
>Ga0075425_100009527_pt1 | contig 10336 bp, 8 predicted proteins | sample SoiMethybrSBSTD4_FD_75300 | JGI IMG/M metagenome (GOLD analysis project Ga0075425, IMG submission 75300) | Bulk soil microbial communities from a Populus tree surrounding site in Tennessee, USA - Soil MetaG P. TD hybrid SBSTD4 | ecosystem: Environmental > Terrestrial > Soil > Tree plantation...
ATGATCGACGCCCTTCTCTTCACATCGCCGACGCCGTTCTCCCCCTTCGGGGTGATCGCGATGTGGGCGATCTTCGCCGTCGCGCTTTTGGCCGCACTCCGCCGGCGATTGGGACTGCGAACGTGGCGCATCGCTCATATGTCCCTAGCGGTGGTCATCGTCGTAGGGAGTGTCGTCCATGGCATGCTGGTCGAGGGGACGATGGAGACGATGTCGAAGGCGGCCCTTTGCGCGCTGGTTCTCGCGGCAACCATAAAGGTCATGGTTGACCTACGGGTGTGGAGAATGCGAACACGTCGCCGCTGAGAGAGCCCAGCGCCGAGTGAAGTAAGCGGAATAGGTAGCGAAACGGCTGATCTTCGGAACGCGCCGTGTTACGAGTTGGGTCACTCGATTAACGCCCTGACCATGCGCAGAAGTCCCGCTAATCCCACAGCAACGGACGCGTCGCGGCAATGAGCTGGCACGGTGGCTCAGTGCCGACCTCAGACATTGTGCTTTCAATCTGAGCGCGAGATCACTGACGGCAGGTGTCGTGAATCGCGTGGCCGTCATAGGTACGGAACTCGTCGTCGGTGGGCGGTTGGTATTGGCGTGCCCATGCATCGAGTTCGTGCCTCCGTATCGATCGCGAGCCCCAGCGACCCTCCAGATCGCGCTTGACGACCCGCCTCCAAAGCTCGTCGACCTCGGCGGTGAGATAGTGTAGTTCCACCTGCGCACCAACCATTCGACAAGCATTACGAAGGGCGTCGCGTTCTTCACGCGCCCAAAGACCCCATTCGATTACTACATTCTGCCCGGCACGCAGTAACTCAAGCGACAAGTCCGCCTGAAAAGCTTCGATACGGGCGCGGGTAGCTTCATCCCAGAGGTCGATTCCCGATGCCATCATCCAATCATCAGGGCACATGCGATACGCCGGCAATGACCGCAGCCAGTTGGGTCGCAAGAGTTGTCTTGCCGCTGCCGGGCAGCCCTGTCAGCACCACAAGCCGTCCAATGTCTTTAGACACCGATGTCCTCAATCCCAGCTGTAATGCGGAAGCCAGTGCTGTCGGGGCGTCGGTCAACCTCTGACGCAAAATTCAGCTGGCGCCCGGAGCTGCTCCGGTCTATCCGCAGAAGCGGACTCAATAGGGTAGGCTCCCACCACTCATTATAAGTGCCATAAGCGGTCGAGCATTGGGTCAGTTCGAAGATTGCCACGTGAACAGCGCGTCCGCCTCTCTTTCTTCATTGCCAGCCCCATCTGTCTCCCTGATGAGGAGAAACCCATGCTTCTCGTAGAAGCGCCGCGCAATTGTATTGCGTTGGAAAGTCCATAGGTTGAGACTTCGCATCTTGCTCTGCGCAACTTGGAGCAATGCAGAGCCGATGCCGCCGCGCTGCGACGTCGGCAGGACATAAAGGTGGTCTATCCAGCGCTCACGAAAAGCAATAAATCCAACCAGTTCTCCATCTTCGAAATAACCCCACAATTGGCACATCTTGAACACACGTTCTCTGAAAAACCAACGATCCTCCTCTGGCGTATGGAGGACCTTCATCCATGGTAAGGCGCCATCCCGTGACCGTCTCTGAACGACAGCCACTTGATCCATGTCGTCAAGCTCAAGCAATCTCAGCATTCCAGTTCTCTTAGTCGCCGCTGCCGACGGACGACAGATACCGCGCCTCAGGGTGGATGTCTCTTAATGGGATGCTCCGGCCGCGCTCCCCATCTCCCTACTGCAGGGGAAACAGGAGGAAGGAGCCAACCCCACACCACGCACGGTGCATATCGTCGAGGACCTCGCCAGCGATTGGCGGCGCCTAGATGAGCGCATCGAAGCAGTCACTTCTGTCGAGTCCTGCGCATGCGCTCAGCCGCTCGATAGCGGCAACGATGCGCCGGTGCGCGCAGCGCGCCCGGGAGCCTGCTGCAACAGCCAAATGACGATCGCCATGTTCACAATGTTCCAGCCGATACCATTTATTAGTGCGGCTGCGTAGGAGCCGGTCCAGTCGTAGATCGCGCCCGCCAACCAACCGCCAAGCGCCATGCCGGCGAGCGTGGTCGAAATGGCAAGGCTGACGCGAAGACCGGTTTCCCGCGCCGGGAACAACTCACGGATGATCACCGCATAACTCGGCACAAGGCCGCCCTGCGCCAGGCCGAAAGTGGCCGAAATGACGTAGAGCGAGACGAGTCCGTCAAAAGGCAGATAAAGCGCGAGAGCCATGGCCTGCACCGCGGAGCCCAACAACAGGGTCCGCAGGCCGACGACGCGACTGAACATCCAGCCGAAGATCAGACGGCTCGCCACGCCAAAGGCGAGCATTACCGCCAACATCCCGGCGCCGCGCGCTGGGCCGTAGCCCAGATCGGCGCAGTAGGCGACCAAATGAACCTGTGGCATCGCCATGGCAACGCAGCAGCACAGACCGGCTAGGGTCAGGAGCGCATGTGCGACATTGGGCGGCAAGCCGATGGCCTGGTTGGCATTGCCGGTGCTTGCAGCTTCCATGGTCGGTTTGTGGAATACGGGCTGCCGGCGCAGAACGAGAGCGAGCGGCAGCATGGTCACCATGCAGAAGATGCCGATGCCGATATGAGTGTGTCGCCAGCCGACCTGGGCAATGAAGTGCTGGATGATTGGCGGCCAGACGACACCGGAAAAAGAGCTGCCGATAGTGGCCAAGGAGATGGCGAGGCCACGGTGCCGATCGAACCAAAGCGAGGCGTCGGCTACCAGCGGCGCGAAGCTTGCCGCACTGCCAAGGCCGATGGTCAGACCGGAGACGACCGCGAATGCGGGCAAGGTCGGGGCGGAAGCAGTCAGGATGTAGCCGAGGCACATGAGGATCGTGCCTCCGGCAAACGGCGGTAGGATGCCGAAGCGGTCCGCAAACCGGCCGACCGTGATGCCGCCGATCATGAATCCGATCATAGTGAGCGTGTATGGCAGGGAAGCCCCGGCGCGTTGCACGCCGAAATCTGCCTGCACTGCCGGCAATGCAACGCCCAAAGACCACAGGCCAACGCAACCCAACGTACTGAGAGCGATCGAGGCGAGGAGGCGGACCCAGGAATACGAAGTCTCGATGGAGGGCATTTCGGTCGGCACTGCAGAGTCCTTTGGCGGGTGCGAAAGCTGCCCATCCGTATGGACTGGCTTCGCCTGCGACAAAGCAGGATTTCTCCTTTGTCGCGCGAGCAGTTCTCATACATGCTTGCGGCCCGCACTCACCGGAGCCAGCCATGACTTACCTGCTGCCGCCCCTCAATGCCCTGCGAGCCTTCGAGGCGGCGGCTCGCCACCTCAGCTTCAAGCAGGCCGCGCTCGAACTGCATGTCACTGCAGGCGCGGTCAGCCAACAAGTTCGCCTGCTGGAGGAGCGACTGGGCGTGCAATTATTCGAGCGATTGACGAGGCAGGTGGTCCTGACCCCCGCCGGAGAAGCCTATCTGACGCCGATACGTAAAGCGTTTGGTCGTATCGCCGAGGCGACCGCCGAACTCAAGCCCGAGGGCATCAGGAGCCTGTTGCATATCGGGGTGCATGGCTGCGTCGACATCGACGATCTGCGGAGGCGGCTCGCGCAGTTCCGCCGTGCTCAACCGCAGATCGCTGCCCGCATTAGCCAGCCGGCGGGCCTGCACGAGTTGCTCGGGGGTAAGGTCGACGTGCTGATTGAGGGCAGCCTGCGACGCCATCCGGGCTACCGCTGCGACCCTCTGGAGATCGGTTTTCTGATCGTCCCGCTCGGCACAGCCGATTGTCCGGAGGTCGAAACCCTGCGTTCCTGCCTGCTCGCTGCCAATCCGCCATCGACAATGTCGCGTCGAACAGCGCGATCACGCCTTACAGCGTAGTGGGGCGAGTGGGATAGAGTTTAATCTCCGCCAACTCGGGACGAGTTTGAAGAGTGAAGCGGGCAGCAGAAGCGGACGGATGTCACGCGAGCAGTGCCAAATCTTTTCGCACAACCAAGACCACAAGCTTGTCTGCCCGAAGCTCTGATTTATGTTCGGAGGACCCGCTGTTCCCGGCACGCGCGAAAGGTGGGCAAGGACATTCTCTTGAATGCCAAAAAGCGACATTCGTATCGGGGTAGCTCGGTGGCGGTCGCCGTCGCCATCCGTATCGCCATCATTGCATGACAGCACCTCGTCGACCTTCAATTCGAGGTCACTCAGGGAGGGATGCATCGATGACCGCGATCTCCGCGTCCGCGCCGCCCAAGCTGCCGGTCTGGCAGACGGTCCGTGCGAGCTACGCAATCGTGGGGCGCAACCTCGGGCAGCTCGTACGCATCTGCCGGGTATGGGTCCTGATCATGGCTCTGGTGTATATTGGGCTGGTATGGCGCGACAATCTGGGTGAGAACCGCGTTGCCTCGCCAGGAATGCTCCCGAATCATGACAGTTGCCTCGCCTGAGTCGCTCCCGCGGCGGGAGCCGGGCGGAGGGCTGGATGAGGCGTGTCAGCATGGCGACCCGGGACGAGCTACTGGCAGTGGTGAGCGAGCGGTACAGGACAAGTGGAAGGGCAGATAAGTCCCGGATCATCGACGAGTTCTCAGCCGCCACGGGATATCATCGCAAGCATGCGATGCGGGTGCTTCGCGCCGGCGAGCCGAGCAAGCGTTCGGCGCCAAGACCATCCCGCCGCCTCTACGGCACCGCTGAGCGCGGCGGCGCCGGGCGCCGGACCAATCGAACAAACGATAGCCTTAGGGGAAACGGCCTATTGCGCGGCCGCCCCGACCACATCCTCGAGATGATAGGTCGCTAGCAAATTGTCGACCATACCCCTTGCGGCACCCCAATCGAAGGTACGGTAGCTATGGCCGGCGGTAACGAAGCGGGCGCCGGCATAAAACATCTCGTACTGTGTATGGCGCGAGCCAAACTCCGAGCCGATTGCGTCCCAGGCTGTCTTCAACAGCTTGACCTTGTCCTCCGAATTGAAGTTCGGCGATCGATGCGCTCTGCGCAGGATCGGCGCGATTTCCGGGTTTTCCCAGTCGCGGAACGATGATGGGAGCATGATCAGAGCGCCTCCGGCCAGGTCGCGGATCAGATTTATCAGGTGTGGATACAAATCCTGCGTCACGACCTGCGCGGCATAGAGAAGATGCCGGCTCGGCAGGTAGAACTCGCCGCGCTTGCTGCCCGACGCCTCCATGCCCGAAAGCATCGCCTCCACCATGCCGGCGTTGGCGGCGAGCATGCCGAGCTGCTCGCGCACCTGAGGCATGCTGGTGGTACCAATGGCCTCGGTAATCTTGTGCGCAAGCCCGACCAGAAATTTCAACTTCACCGACAGTCGAATCTGTGCCTGATAGTTCTGGAAGATGTGGCTCGGTGTGTCGTGGAACTGGGCTCGGCACATGTCAGTGTCCCGATGCACGAAGACCCGGTCCCACGGCACCTTAACGTTGTCGAAGTAGAGGAGTGCATCGTTCTCGTCGAAGCGCGCCGACAGCGGATTGTCGTACACTGAGACGGCGTGCGCCTCATAGCTCTTGCGGGAAAGCACGCGCAAGCCCGGAGCGTTCATCGGCAGGGCGCAGGAAAAGGCGATCGCCTCCTCGCCAGCTTTGAGCGGCTGCAGGTTGGCAACGAATACTTCGTTGGCCATGATTGAGCTCGTGCCGAGCATTTTGGCCCCTCGGATCGTTAGGCCTGCACTGTCCTCATCAACGATCCGCGCAACCAGCTCTTCTGCCTGCTCACCCCAATCTTTGGAGCGGTCCGCCTGCGGGTTGACGATCACATAGGTGAGGAAGAGGTCGCTTTTGCTGGCGTAGTCCACGTAGTCAGCCAGCGCTTTGGCGCGCGCAGGTCCATGCTTCTCGAAGACCTCGAGCCCCATACATTGACCGATGAGCGTAGAGGCAACATGATCAGGCGAGCGCCCCATGAAACCATAGGTCACCTGGGCCCAAGCCTGCAGCGCCTTGCGTCGCTGAACGAGTTCATCGTAACTGCGCGGCATTTGCCAGCTGCGGCTGACGCAGCGCGTGCCGCCCTCGGGCAGGAACGTCATTAGACCTATATTTTCGGGGCGTGCCTGATAGTCGTAGAGCGCCGCGCCGGATGCGACGGCATTGCGATATGCCGGGTGTGTGGTGACGTCGTCGACGAGCTGGCCATCGAGGTAGACCGTGCGCCCATCTCGCAATGACTTCAGGTGCTCTTCGCCGGTCTTGCAGTGCATCGGTTGTTCCTCCTCTTGGCATTTCAGGCTGCTTCCTTGGATGATGCACCAATCGCTGCGGCGGATCTTCTCCAACCCCTAACTTTCTTCTAACCAGCGCCTGATTCTCTGCCGTGGCGGGGCGTGCTAGGCTGTTCCAGCTAAGTAGGGCGCCAGCTTGCGTTATCTCTTTGAAGACTGTGCACTCGACACTGATCGCCGCGAGCTGCGGCGGGGCGGAGCCATCGTCGCCGTTCCGCCCAAGGTCTTCGACCTTCTTCATTATTTGGTCCGCAATACGGAGCGTGTGGTCAGTAAGGATGAGCTGATCCACGCCATCTGGGATGCCCGCATCGTCTCCGACGCGGCCATAACGACCCGTTTGAATGTCGTCCGCCGTGCGATCGGCGACAGCGGCGAAGAGCAGCGTCTCATCAAGACATTTCAACGCAAAGGCGTCCGATTCGTCGGCTCGGTGCGAGAGGACCCCGGTCAACGCGGCACGTCAGCGACTCCTGCGAGAATAAAGGCGCCAGGACCGGTACGCCCGCTCCCGGAGAAGGCCTCCATTGCGGTCCTGCCCTTCACCAACATGAGTGGGGATCGTGAACAGGAATATTTCAGCGACGGCATTACCGACGACATTATCACCGAGCTGTCGCGCTTCTCGGAACTGTTCGTGATCGCACGCAACTCAAGCTTCCAGTTCAAGGGCCGAGCAGAAGACGTTCGGGAGATCGGCCGTGAGTTGGACGTGCGCTATGTCCTTGAGGGTGGTATTCGCCGCATAGCCGATCGTGTTCGGATCAATGCCCAACTTATCGATGCAACGACGGGCGCGCATTGCTGGGCTGAGCGCTACGACCGCCGCTTGCAGGATGTCTTCGCGGTTCAGGACGAGGTTGCGCGTACGATTGCGGCGGTATTGGTCGCGCAAGTTAACAGGGTCGAGTCCGACCGGACACTGCTCAAACCGCCAGTCACGTGGCAGGCCTATGACTTCTATATGCGTGCCGCCGATGTTCTGGTTTCCGTCCAGTCAACATACAAGGTGGAAGATCTATACGAAGCGCGCCGTCTGCTCGAACGCTGTCTTGCGCTTGACCCCAACTACGCTCGCGCCCATGCAGCCTATTCCGTTAGCTTGATTCAAACTTGGATCAATTCACTCGACGGCGATTTCTTGAGCCCGGCGGTGTTAGATCGAGCCCATTGCTATGCTCGCAACGCCGTGCAACTTGACCGAAGCCTACCGCAAGGTCATGCGCAATTGGGATACGTCCTAGCGTTCGAGGCGCAGCATGAGTTAGCGATTGCCGAATTCGAGCGCGCATTCGAGCTGAACCCCAACTACACGGATCGGCGCTTTGCTTGCGCCCTCATCTTCGCCGGCGAGTTTGAAAGAGCCGTCCAGTGCATTCAGGCGCACAAGCGCGCTGATCCATTCTACTTTCCAATAGCATCCGGCTTTCTCGGCTTAGCCTTCTACATGCTCAGGCGTTATTCGGAGGCACTGCCACCTCTGCTGGAGTGCGTCTCGCGTGCTCCGGATTTGCGAGATGGTCACGTGTGGCTCGCGGCGACCTACGCGCAGTTGGGGCAAACTGGCCAAGCCCGCCGCCAGGCCGCCGATGTAATCCGGATTGAACCAACCTACACGACGGAGGGAACAGCAAAACCGATCATGAGATTCCGGAACGCGTCTGATGCCGATCATCTTTTTGCGGGCCTGCACAAAGCTGGCTTACCGCGGAAGTAGCGCTGGTCCTGACCAAGACCTCATGCAGCCGACGGGTTGTCGTCCGCTCATCCGCCGTCAATATTATCGGCCATCGTACGGCCTCGACCGCATTAGTGCGTGTTTCCCCATGGACGAAGGCTCGAAACCTTTCCGGGGTCGAGGCAATGTTTGCAGCGTTCAAAGAATATTCAGCTTTGATAGATGGATTGGCGGTATCGTGGCGGTATCCGCCACTGACACGCGCTGCAAGGGTCCAGGCCATGCTGGTGATCGGCTGAGGCATGTGTGCCACGAACCGATGTCATCGACGCAAATCCGACGACTTCGGTAAAAGCGAGTTCCCGTCAGCTGCGATAGACCCTTTGCTCGAGATCGAAGCCGCGTGAAGTATCACCTATCGGCTCGTTACTGAGCCAGTCAGCGGGAAGTTCTAGTCGACATTGGAGCCCGTCGCTTGCAAAGGTGAGGTCAACTGTGCCGCCGAGCTCGAACGGGATGAGCTCCCGAATTGTGCTGGTCCCAAAACCAGTTTGACTGGGTGTTGAAACGGCGGGGCCACCGGACTCTCGCCATTGGATGGCCAGCCCGTCATGCGAGCCATTGTCCAGCCGACACCAGCCGACGAATAGTCGGCCGCTCGGCATGGAAAACGCTCCATGTTTTGCGGCGTTGGTGGCCAGCTCGTGAAGCACGGTTGCCAGCGGCTGGGCTGCCGCTGCTTTCAGTGTCACGCCCGGACCGGAAATCGTCGCATTGCCTGCCGCATAGGGCGCAATCTCGCGTTGGACGATCTCCGCCAGCGAAACGTCCTGCCAGTGGTTGTGACTTAGGAGTTCATGAGTTCTCGCCAACGATTTTATGCGACCATCGAACCCTGCCACAAAGTCCGCCAATGAGATCCCAGCTTTCGGCGTCTGGGTGATGATAGCGCTGACGGTCGCGAGCACGTTCTTCACGCGATGGTCGAGTTCAGCATTCAGGGTGCGCTGTTGTTCGTCGGCTCGTTTGCGCGCAGTTATGTCGATGTCAATTCCTACCGCCCGCTGCGGCTTGCCGTCGCTCGCGTACGACACGAACACCCGCGCCTCAATCCAGCGAACCTCGTTTCCTAAGCGGATAATTCGATATTCTCCACCATACTCTTGCCACCGCTCGCGATGGGCACGTCTTCGTAGTACTTCCCATCGAATGCGATCCTCAGGGTGCACAATTGCCAGCCATTCGCTGCGCGCAATCTCGGTTGTTCCATCCGGGAAGCCGTGGATGGCGGCGTAACCCGGAGTGACTTGCAGCATCTCCGTGTCGACATCGTACGCGAAGCTGCCAACAAGAGCGGCTTTTCCTGCAACAGCGAGCTGCATTGTGCGCTCGGCCAGAGCCGTCTCGGCCTTCTTACGATCAGTGATGTCACGCGCGATGTTGGAGGCGCCGACGACCAGCCCAGTGACATCTCGGACCGGTGAGATCGTGAGCGAGACGTCAACCAAAGTTCCATCCTTTCGACGCCGGACGGTTTCGTAATGCTTGACGGGCGCACCCGCGCGAATGTGCTCGAGGATCGCCGTTTCCTCGCACTGACGATCGGGCGGAATCAGGATCAACATCGGCTTGCCGATGACTTCTTCGGTTGCATAGCCAAACAAGTGTTCCGCGCCTTGGTTCCAGCTCACAATGTCGCCATTAAGATCCTTGCTTACGATCGCGTCTTCTGAAGACTCAACAACAGAAACGAGCCTCTGGGCAACGTGCTCAGATTGTTTGCGGTCGGTAACGTCGCGGGTCAGACCTTTGATGCGCAAGAGCCTCCCTGCTGCGTCGAATTCACCCCTTGCACGTTCCTCCAGCCAAATCTGACGCCCTTCAATTCGGCAGAACCGAAAATTCAAGGCATACGAAGGATCCTCGGGGCAAAGGCCGTGTATGCATCTCCTGAAGCGTTCGCGATCTTCTGCATGCACGCGCTTGAAAAATTCGTTTGGCCGCAGACGACCATCGAGTTCTTCACCGAGAATGAGATTGGCATTGTTGCTGCGGCGCGATTGGCGTGTGCTGGCATCCCATTCGAAGGCAATCACCTCGCCGGCGGCCAATCCATCGGCCAACCTTTCACTGCTTTCCTTGAGCGCTGCCTCTTTATGCCGTCTCTCGGCGAACAGGGCCGCAAGTAGGAGCGTACAGGTCAAGATTGCCAGCAGTGTCGCTCGCCCGGCATACGCACGATCATGCAAGCTCTGTGGCTCGCCGAAGTCGCCAACGCCAAACGTCGTTGTCCAGACCACGGCAGAGCCGAGAGTAAGCGCGGCGGCGGCGGCAAATACCGGGCGGCAATATGCGGCCAGCAGTGCAGGCAAGAGCATGGCGAGCGGCAGGGCGGTGTACCAATAGTGCGCGGGCGAACTGAAAGCGA
>Ga0075425_100009528_pt1 | contig 10335 bp, 9 predicted proteins | sample SoiMethybrSBSTD4_FD_75300 | JGI IMG/M metagenome (GOLD analysis project Ga0075425, IMG submission 75300) | Bulk soil microbial communities from a Populus tree surrounding site in Tennessee, USA - Soil MetaG P. TD hybrid SBSTD4 | ecosystem: Environmental > Terrestrial > Soil > Tree plantation...
GGGTTTAGAACGTCGTGAGACAGTTCGGTCCCTATCTGGCGTGGGCGTAGGAGAATTGACGGAATCTGACCCTAGTACGAGAGGACCGGGTTGGACTGACCTCTAGTGTAACGGTTATCGCGCCAGCGGTAGCGCCGTGTAGCTATGTTGGGCAGGGATAAACGCTGAATGCATCTAAGCGTGAAGCCCGACCGAAGATGAGTTCTCCCTATGAGATCCCTGGAAGACCACCAGGTTGATAGGCTGGGTGTGTAAGCATGGCAACGTGTTTAGCTGACCAGTACTAAATCGATCCACCGGCTTGACCATAAAGTTTGCTCGACGCAATCTACGGTCAGCACTTCCTTCTCTTACTCAACTACTCCTTTGACCTTTGCCTTTCGATTATCAGAGAGCACTCCTGCTCTTTAAATTTTTCCGGTGGTTATGTCGTAGGGGTCACACCCGTTCCCATCCCGAACACGGAAGTTAAGCCCTACGGAGCTGATGGTACTGCACGGGAAACTGTGTGGGAGAGTAGGTCGCCGCCGGGATTAATTCAAAAGCCCGCTCATCCCGAGCGGGCTTTTCTCTTTTGCGACAATAGCACACTCCCCGGTTTGCCCCAGGCTCCCTCTCGCACACGCCGCTACTAGTCCAGTGACCGGATCGCAGATTAAACATGCATAGCCTGCTTTATCGTCCTTAACAACCGACCGGTTGGTCGGTAGGTGGTTTACTACTTGACTTGCTCCACTCCCTTCGGTAGAAACTTAATCCTGGCAACAGCTATCGTATCAACCAAGCTCGACAGTGGCGACTTGATTTCGTTCTCGAGGCCCGGCTCCTTTCGACGCCTCGATGGAGGTCCAATGAGTAAGTCTCAGCCTTCGAAAAAAGATGACCGCTCTTCTAAGGACTTGCCCGATGTCTCAAGAAGATCTTTCATCACAAAAGCCGCAATAGGAGCCGGCGCGACCGCCGCCACCCTACTCGGCAATCCAAAGATCTCTGAAGCATCCGACTCGCCAGAAAACGTCCGCCCAATCAAGATCCCCGATGAGTTCGAGCTCGCTGCAAAGGTCCCTTTCAAGAAGGCAGACTTCCCGATGACCGGTGCCGAAGTCTTCGCCCGAGTCTGTAAGGAAGAAGGTCTCGCGGCGTTGTTCTGTTGCCCGGGAAACTACAACATTCAAAACGCGATCGCGATGGAAGGAATTCCGACTTACTCCGGCCGTCACGAAGGCTCGATGTGTCACGCCGCTGATGCCTTCACTCGTATCACCGGAGAGATCGCCGCGGCGTCCGGCACCGAAGGCCCTGGCTTCAGCGATATGATCTGCGCAATCGCGTCCGCCAATGGAGCCCGATCTCCGGTCCTCGTGTTGGCAAGCAACATGTCGATTCGGGACGAAGACACCGAGTCGGGAATCCAGCTGCAATATCAACAACCCGCGACCGAAGGTCTGAAGAAATACGGCAAACGACTGATCACCGCTTCTCGAATTCACGAATATGCCGGGCACGCATTCAGACAACTCAGATCTGGCGTTCCGCGTCCAGTCCACCTCGATTTTCCTAGCGAAGTTTATCGTGCGTCATTCAAGACTGCGTCCGAGCTGGCTTTCTATCACGACAAGTCCAGATATCGCACCGAAGCGAAACCGCATCCCGACCCCAAACAGATAAAAGCGGCCGTTGAACTTTTGAAACAAGCCCAACGCCCGATCATCGTCTCGAGCAACGGAGTGTTCTACAGCCGGGCGTGGGATGCGCTGAAGGCATTTGCAGAGAAGGCGCAGATCCCTGTAGTCGAATCCGGTGCGATGAAGGGACAGATCTCGGACGCAAGCCCGCTCTCTGCCAACGCATCGCCCAACGCGCTCGCCAGCGCCGACGTCGTGTTGCTCCTCGGCCAGTACTGCATGCCGACCGTCGGCGAATTTGCGTTTGGTCCGGATGCGAAATACATCCGCGTAGATCCGGCGCCCGAAGACATCGGTCGCAACCTTCCGATCGATATCGGGTTGGTCAGCTGTGAGAAAGCCGCGCTCGAAGCCCTAGCCAGCGAGATGCCGGCGATGAAGCGCGAAGCTTGGCTCGCAGAGATCGCCGCTGCTCGCAAGAAATTCGAAGACGAATGCGATTCGTATTACAAACTCGGAACCGGTTACAAGGAAGCGGTTCATCCTGCAGTGATCGCCAAGGAACTGAGCGATTTTCTCTATCGCGGCGACATACCAAAAGAGCAAACGACCGTGGTCTCCGGCGGCTACGGTATTGCACGTTACACCCGAAGATTTCTCCGCGGATACCGACCGGGGCAGATAATGAACGGAGCCTACCAGTACGGAGCGATTGGACCCGATGTTGGGTACTCGGTTGGGGTCGCCGCTGCGGTGCAGAACGGCGTGAGCGTTCAGGCGCCCTACAAGGGCCATCCGGTCGTTTGCATAACCGGAGACGCCGGCTTCGGCTACACTGCGATGGAGATGGATACTCTGTCCAAGTATCGCCTGCCGGTGATCGTGATCGTCTACAACAACAATGCCTGGGGTACATGGACCGGCAACCGAGGAAACAACAGGACGATGTCGATTCATCTGTTCCAGGAGAACCTAAGATACGACAAGGTCGCCGAAGCTCTCGGGGCTCACGGCGAGTACGTCACCAAACCTGAGGATTTCACTCCGGCATTGAAGCGCGCCTATGCCATCGCGGTAAAGGAGAGCCGGCCATCGGTGATAAACTGTCAGGCGAAGAAAGAGTTCTGGATTCGCGAACAATTTCCACCGGGAAGTCTTGGAAAAGTCGAGCCCGGCTGCATGTCTTACTATCATTGAGTCGATCTGATGGCGTAGGCAGCCACTGGTCGCCAGGAAGTCTTTAGTATGTCAATCAGATCGGTGGCAGTCGTGCGCAACCAGCTTCAGTCGTATGCGCACCGTGGCGTGTTCAGGGGTCTCAACGAGCAGCCGGTTCGCAACGGCAAGTATACTTTTACTTTTGTTTGGTTGGGCAGCAAGCCGTTGGAATTCTGTATCGACACCGAAAACGGGACGCTCGCATTCAGACGGGTTCTTCCCAATGTGGCCAGGGATTCACATCTGTATGATGAATTGAAGAGCTTTTTGAGCGCCAGATGTGATAAGGCTCTTCCGAGCCATCAAAGAATAGATCCAAAACGTGCTGAGATTCTCTCGGTGAACCGTGCGGGTAATGTGACGATATCCATCAAGGTAAAGAACAATCAGTACGCCTACGGCATGAACCGCCTGGTGAATCTGGTTCATCAGGTGTTCGTTCGGTTGAACGATCTGCATCCGGACTATATGTGTGAGAATTTCGACGTGCCGCAGGAATAGATGTCGAACATAATGAAGCAATCACATCGGTATTACTTGTTGTTGGCGAGGACCGCAATTCTGTTTGTAGGTGCAGCTTCATTTCTTGCTTTTCGGAGTCAGGAGTTGCATCCGTCGACTCCTCATCGACATCCCGAGGCCCAGAAACTCAAGAATCCGGTTCCATCGGATGCCGCCTCGATCGAGGAAGGTCGAAAGCTGTTTCAGCGTTATTGCGCTTCGTGTCATGGTCCTGGCGGCAAAGGCGATGGGTCGATGGCTCTCGCAGGGGGAACTCCAGCGAATCTCACCGACGAGACATGGGACCACGGTTCGAGTGACGGCGAAATCTTCGTCGTAGTCCGAGACGGCACGAGCAGCGATATGGAGCCGTACAAAGATCGGCTGACGGAAACGCAGATGTGGCAGATTGTGAATTTTATTCGCACACTGGCCGTAAAGAGCGAGAAGTAGTTTAGGCTACACATTGGTTTAATTAGGGCCCGTTTCGACGGGCGCAGTAAGGGCAGGAATTTATTGTTCCCGGCTATCCTAAGTGTTATAACTGGGAATAGGTTAACAGGAATTATCAAGGCGCTGGGTGAGCTGAAATCAGACTAACGATTCGCAGGACTGGCTTCAGCATGTTCTGTTCGAGCTGCACTAAAATAACTGCTTGGAGGAGCGTATGAAACGGCTAATCGGCCTCGGGTTGGCGTCTTGTGTTGCTGCGTGCGTGTTGTTCACTACGCATCTGGTTGAGGGCTCTGACAAGGCGCCGGTGACTTATACAAAGGATATCGCCGCGATTCTGAATAAGAATTGTGTCAGCTGCCATCGCCCGGGCGAGGTCGCGCCGATGTCGCTGCTGAGTTACAAAGAGGTTCGCCCCTGGGCGAAGTCAATCCGTGAACAGGTCTCTCAACGCGTGATGCCGCCCTGGTTTGCGGATCCTCGATATGGAACCTTCGAGAATGATTGCCGGCTGAGTGATGCGGACATCAACACAATCAAGGCGTGGGTTGAAGCGGGAGCTCCCGAAGGCGATCGAAAGGATTTGCCGCAAGCACCTTCGTTTGTCCAGGGCTGGACCATCGGCAAGCCCGACGTCGTCCTGTCGATGACCAAGGAATTCGAGATCCCGGCCGAAGGCGCCATCCCTTATCAAAACTTCGTAGTTCCCACTAACTTCGCCGAAGACCGTTATGTGCAATTCGCCGAGATCCGGCAAGGTGATCGAGCTCACGTTCATCACATCATCGTCAATGTCAGATATCCGGATGCGCGTCAGGCGCGAGGAGGCCAGCGGCCGTCAAACCAGGACGAGAGACCGGAGCGCGGTGAAGACTCCGATGGAAGGCTGGTAGGTTGGGCGCCCGGCGAGGCCCCGTTGATCCTGCGACCTGGACAAGCCAAGCTGGTGAAGAAAGGTTCCGATCTGATCTTTCAGGTTCACTACACCACAAATGGTGAGACTGGAAAGGACCGCAGCAGCGTTGGGCTGATCTTCTCAAAAGTCCCTGTTGAAAAGCGAGTGATCACCGCAGGCGCGTCCGCGCGCGAACTGAGCATTCCGCCCGGAGATCCCAACTACGAATCCAGCGGATCGTTCGTGTTCAAGGAAGACAGCCACATCGAGAATCTACATCCGCACATGCATTTCCGCGGCAAGGATTTTCAGTACAAGCTGGTCTATCCTGACGGTACGTCGAAGGTCTTGTTGTTCGTGCCACGCTATGACTTCGGCTGGCAGCTGACTTACTTCTTCAAAGAGCCGGTCGCAGCGCCGAAGGGCAGTCGCCTGGAGTGCGTCGCGCATCACGACAATTCGGAGCGAAACAAGTTCAATCCCGATCCGACAAAGCTTGTCAGCTGGGGACCACAGACCTGGGAAGAGATGATGATCGGTTATTTTGATTACACACGCGATAAGCAGAACCTTCGCGTGAGTTCGGAGACCGCAGCGAATAAATAACGGACCAGCGGACAAGTTAACGCGACGCGTGGGTGATCGTAGCAGAAGGCGAAAAGGAGAATTCGAATGAAACGGCTTCTTGGAGTTCTCAGCGCAACTTTGATTGTCGTGGGTTTGACATCGAGTCTTAACAGGACGAATGCCGCTGACAAGGCGGCGCCAAGTTTTGCCAAGGATGTCGCTCCGATCATTTTCAACAAATGCGCGACGTGTCATCGCCCGGGCGAACCGGTGCCGATGTCGCTCACTTCGTACCAGGAAGTTCGTCCGTGGGCAAAGGCGGTAAAGGAACAGATCATCGAGCATACGATGCCGCCGTGGTACGCAGATCCGTCATCATCGCTCAAGTTCCGCAATGATCGACGGCTCGCTCAAAATGAAATCGATACGATTGTCGCCTGGGTCGATGCGGGCTCGCCAAAAGGCGACGACGCGAATCTGCCGGCTCTACCAAAGTTCACAAAAGGTTGGAGCTGGGGCGAACCGGACTTGATTATTCCGATGCCGGTCGATTTCGAAGTGCCGGCCGAAGGCGAACTGCCGATGCAGAACTTCTATGTTCCGGTGCCGTTCAAAGAGGATCGATGGGTTGAAGCCGTTGAGCTCAGACCGGGAAACTCCGCTGTCGTTCATCACTCGATCGCAAACGTGACGCGACTGCCCGAGGGAAGCAAGATCGTTAACGGAAGGGCCGTTCGCGCTGAGCTGAACACATCCGATGCCGGCCGAACCGGCGGTCTTCGAGAAGGAGCCGAAGTATTTCAGACTCAGGACAATTTTTCTCGCGCTGGCGCATTTAAACTTATCGGACAAGCCCCCGGGAAGGGATTCGAAAGACACTTCCCCGGAACCGCAAAACGGATCAGCCCGGGCATGTACTTCCAGTTCAATATGCACTATCAGCCGAGCGGTCGTCCGGAGAAAGACCGTTCGATGCTCGGGCTGTGGTTCGCCAAAGTTCCAGTCACTCACGAGGTGCTGACGAAAGGTGTGACCGACACCGTCTTAGTTGGCGGAAAGGATATCGGAGAGACTCGAATGGTAAACGGTCGCGAGGTTAAAACGCGCGGTCGAATCCCGAACATTCCTCCCAACGTCGATAACTGGGAGATAGCTGGTGAGATGAACGTGAAACAGGACATCACGCTGTACGCGTTCGCACCACACATGCATTTGCGCGGCAAAGACATCAAGTACATCCTGATTTGGCCCGACGGAAAGAAGCAGACGCTGCTCAACGTCCCGAAGTTTGATTTCAACTGGCAGCTGCACTACGAGCTCGAGGAGCCGTTAAAGATTCCAGCCGGAAGCAAGATGGTCGCGATCGCGCACTACGATAACTCGTTAAAGAATCGCTACAATCCGGCGCCGCAAAAGGAAGTTTTCTGGAGCGAGCAGAGCTGGGACGAAATGTTCATCCCCTGGTTCGAATACACAGTCGACGGAATCGATCTGACAAAGGTTGCTGGCGCGCAAGGCGCAACCAATAAATAGCCGAGAGGCGCGAATCTCATTTCAGTCGACGCACAGTTGAGATTAACTGATCGGCTTGCGCATCGCTCGCCTGGAGTCTCTTTCCGATGATCGTATTTCTTCTCCTGATTGCGCTATCATTCTCACAGTCCGCGCCACAGCAGAATCGGCCAACCCAACCTACGGACCCGATGCCGCCGCCGAATCTGGATTACTTCATTGGATCCTGGTCGTTCGACTGGAACGTTCCGGAATCGCCGTTGGGTCCTGCGGGAAAAATGAAGGGCACAGAGACTTACAAGAAAATCCTGAACGGACAGAAGTACGAAAGCGAGATACAGGGAGACGGTCCTGATGGCCCTTTCCAGGGTCGCGCAGTCACCAGCTACGACGAAAACGAAAAGACGGTCTCACGCTACGAGATCTTCAGCTACGGAGTCACAACCTACAAGAGCGGAACCATAGGAGGCGATCTCGGCGGGTACTACACGATCTACTGGGAGAGCGCGCCGGTAAAGAAGAACGGAAAGATGATAAAGCTGAAGGGGAAGACGCAGATGTTGTCGCCCGCTCACTATCGGGTTTTCGTAGATATCTCCGTCGATGGAGGTCCGTTTACAAGCCTCGGAAATACATGGTTTCGCAAGGTCGATTCAAAACCGGCTGGGTGATCATTCAAACGCCGAATCACTTCTTTTCCACTAACTCGATTGCAATCGCATCTGGTCCTTCAATCATAGCCGCACGCGTGTTTCCAAAGGGGTGAATCTCTTCGAGCACCTTCACGCCGGACTTTCGGAACCGATCCAGCGCGGCTCCTAAATCAGAATAGCTTACAGCGATGTGGTCTACGACGTGCCCTCTGGTGCTCACCAGTGGTCCGGGGCGTTGGCGTGGATAGATGATCAAGTTGACTTCGCCGACTCGTACCGTCGCCGCCGGCGAGCGAATGACTCCCAGAGGCTCGCTTGGTGCAGCGAAGGGGACTTCGCACGGCCCGGTTCGCGGGTTCGCACGGCTGACCGCGCCCAGATGTTTTTGATACCACTCGGCGGTGCATAAGGGAGCGTCGCTGTAGAGATGCACGTGGATGAACGCTCTCGTTTGCGAAGTGTTTATTTCCACCAGCGCGCCGTCGGGAGCTTTCATATAGGCAAAAAGGGTCCCCGAGCCAAGCCTGGTCATCGGTGTATGAAATGTTACGCCGGCGTCGAGATGCTTTTGATAGTCGGTCTCCATGTTGGTGCTGCCCCAGCCGAAGTGCCAGATCGCGCTGTCGGGCGATATCGCCGGCGCTTTGACGACCTTATTGAAAAGTAGATACATATTCTCGCTCTGAACGGCATCGGCTCCTGCAAACGGAACCTTTTTTGTGACGTCGAAGGTTTTTATATAAAAGTCGATCGCCTTCGAGGGGTCGAGCGAGTTCAGATGGACGTGGTGAAATTGAGCTGCGGCTGGAGCTTCCTGGGGGCGAGCATTTGAGCCGGCCACGGTTAAGAGAGCAAGCGAGACGAGCAAAAAGATCTTTTTTGTTTCAGTCATCCTTAGTCTTTCAGCCCTTTCACCAGACGAGCAATATTTAGTCGCGTCGAATAATAGCTTGGTAGGTGTGATTATTCGGCTGGATGATATGAAGCGCTGTAGGAAGCGTCAAGGCAGCGTGTGATTAAAGTTTACCGATCCCGAGCGGCGACGGCTCTAGCTCCGTCAGGGGTCCAATGTTTGTAGTATGCGAGCGACAACGAGGTTTTGTCGCTTCTTGTCCATTAGAGCGGCCGGTGGTTATAGTGATCATTTCAAATTTGCATCAAAAAGGGAGCGTTGGATGGCGAAGCAATCATACAAGATCGTAGCTCTTCCCGGAGATGGAATTGGTCCGGAGGTGCTTTCGAGCGCGTTGCTGGTTTTAGATGCTGTGCGAGAACTATTCGGAGTGGATTTTGAGATTGAGGAGATCCCGTGTGGTGGACATTACTATGCCGCGTACGAGATGGAGTGGCCTGAAGGCTCTTTTGAAAAATGCGAAAGCGCCGACGCGATCTTGCTAGGAGCCGTTGGCCATGAGGTCGACGGTAAGACGGTCTTTACAAAACCCGGGAAACCTTATCCGGAGCCTCAGCTGGCGGGTTTTGCTCAGGTCATCGGAAACCGAAAGAAACTAGGTCTCTACGCAAATGTTCGGCCGGTCAAGCTTTATCCCGGTGTCTCTCACAAAATCCATGGAAAACTTATGCAGGTCTGGGAGCCCGGCAAAGTCGATTACGTTGTGATTCGCGAGAATACCGAGGACGCGTATACCGGCGAAGTAGAAGTCATCGAGGACGGTCGGGTGACTCCTATTCGTATCACGCGGACCGCGACCGAGCGGGTGGTTCGGTACGCGTTCAATCTTGCGCGCCGCCGCAATAAGCAGTTGAAGGTTACCTGTGTAGATAAATCGAACATAATTGGAGCGCACAGGTTTTTTAGAGACGTGTTTCGTGAAGTTGGACAAACTGAATTCGCCGATCTGTCGCTGGACTATGCTTACGTGGATGCATTTTGTCAGTGGCAGATTCGCAATCCGGAATGGTTTGACGTGGTGGTAGGGCCTAATCTCGTCGGCGACATCGTGAGCGACAACGGCGCTACGACTGCCGGCGGTTTGGGTCTGGCTGTTGGGGGCAATATCGGCGACGATCACGCGATGTTCGAACCGATACACGGCAGTGCTCCCAAGCACGCAGGCAAAGACAAAGCGAATCCGATGGCCGCTATTCTATCGATGCAGATGATGCTGGACTGGCTCGCGAATCGATACGAAGATGACCGCCTGGCTCGAGCGTCGGTAGATGTCGAAGCCGCGGTCGCCGATGTTCTAAAAGAAGGCAAGACGCTTACCTATGACCTGATCGGCGACGAAAAAGCGTCGCGATGCAGTGAAGTAGGCAAGGCCGTCGAAAGCAAGCTTCAAGCCCGAGCCTGAAGCTAAATTCAAAGGGGCAACAATGAGGTCCAAAATCGTGCTCAGACCGGTTCTGGTTATTTTTGTATTGTTGATTACCGGATCCTTTTCGTTCGTTCCCGGTCAAGGTAAAAAGAAGGAACGCGCACGTTCATCGGCGGCCGCTACTCTCCAGCGCCCGACGCTCTGGCATGATCCTGGTGCGGTCGAGACGCTCGATTTTGTCAACGGACCGGGCGGCAGAAAGCACGCGCCTAAGCCGCCGTTCACCTTCATCGAAGAGGACACCGGCGGCACGAATCCGAAGATCAAGGTTTCGGACGCCGCGGGACAAACGTGGGGCGTTAAGTGGGGTTCTGAGATTCACGCGGAGGTCTTTTCGTCCCGCCTCGTCTGGGCTGCCGGCTATTACGTCGAACCCTCGTACTTTGTTAAGTCTGGCAGAATTCTTGGCGTTACCAAGCTGGGTCGCGCAAAAAAGCATGTTTCGTCAGACGGAAGCTTCACCAACGCGCGGTTTGAGTTCAAGGAGAAGGGAATCAGCAAACAGACCGACAAAGAGAGCTGGCGTTGGGACAACAATCCGTTCTTTGGTACTCGAGAGCTGAATGGGTTGA
>Ga0075425_100009529_pt1 | contig 10333 bp, 9 predicted proteins | sample SoiMethybrSBSTD4_FD_75300 | JGI IMG/M metagenome (GOLD analysis project Ga0075425, IMG submission 75300) | Bulk soil microbial communities from a Populus tree surrounding site in Tennessee, USA - Soil MetaG P. TD hybrid SBSTD4 | ecosystem: Environmental > Terrestrial > Soil > Tree plantation...
ATTCTTGAATCAGAATGATAGAGCGCGTTAAAGAATTCCCCTCGCTGACTATTATCCGGCATCCGCTTGTTCAACACAAGCTGACGATCCTTCGGGATCAGAAGACTGAGACGAAGCACTTCAAGGAGCTCGTCGACGAAATCGCCATGCTGATGGCGTACGAAGCGACGAGCGAGCTTAGCCTCGAGCCACGCGAGGTGGATACCCCACTGGAGCGCACCACCGGCTGGCACATCAGCGGCAAGAAGCTCACTCTCGTCCCGATATTGCGGGCGGGACTCGGAATGGTCGAAGGAATTCTTCGCCTGGTGCCCTCCGCGCGAGTCGGCCACATCGGCCTCTACCGCGACCACAGTACGCTGCAACCGGTCGACTACTACTTCAAAGTGCCGGGAGATACTGCGGAACGGGATTTCTTTCTGCTCGACCCTATGCTCGCCACAGGTGGCAGCGCGGCTGCCGCCGTGGCATCGCTCAAAAGAGCGGGAGCCAATCGAATCCGGTTTTTGTGTCTCGTCGCCGCGCCAGAGGGAGTCAGGTTTCTGAGCCAGGCGCATCCAGATGTTCAGATCTACTGCGCGGCACTCGACCGCGAGCTGAACAGCCAAGGGTATATCCTGCCGGGGCTTGGCGACGCCGGCGACAGGTTATTTGGAACCAGGTAGGCCTTAGCCGAACCACTCCCGCGGATTCAGCCGCTGCTGGTCCGCAGCATCGATTACCCACTGTTGGTTCTGGAGGTCAGTGACCTCGCCGGCGACAGCCTCGAACCATACTCCTGCTTTCCTGATATCGCCGATTCGGCGCCATAGCTCCCCAACCAGATAGGTGAGAATTGCCCTCTCTTCGCGGGGAACGCCGTCGTATGCTTTCAGCGCTTCCTCAAACATCCAGGCGGCGTGACGGCGGAAATACCGCTCGGCTTCGACATCGCCTTCGTCCACGCAGCACCACGCAGCACGCAGCAGGAGGTCCGCGACATGGCGCGGGTCGGTACCCTGCCACTGAGCAACCTTAGCGGCGGCTTCGTACTTCTCTGATCCGCAGACCAGTGCTGGCCGAACCGGCGCCAGCTCCTTGAACACCTGCTGTTTGAGAACCGGGCTTACATCCGCTCCAGCAGTGAAGTCGGCTTCTCCGCCGGAGTAGCCGCACTCGCTGCACATGTGAATCAGATACGCGAGCGGTTGCGTCCCGGCAGCTCGCTCGTGAAAATCAGTGCGCTTCCCGCCGAATGCATTCGTCGAGACGACGCTCTGAGACTTGAATTCGTTGTCACACACGGGACAACGGAGCTCGATCTGACGCAACGTTGTCATGTTTGCCTCCTCGTATCCGAACCCGGCGAGCTTCTGCCCAGAACAGAGAAGGAATATTTGTGCCATAGTTCAGAAATCAGGCTGGAGGAGATCGGCCTTGTTGGGAAAATGGGTCGATTGTATCTTCTCGCATCGCAAAAACGCGACTGGCTCCAAACCCTGCGACCTGGTCGTTGATGCTCATCAACCTACTGCCCGACTTCTTCGCAGTTCACAACAGTACAGACCGTGTCGCCGCCTATCTCCGCTACTTCGAAACCCACCGCCGCTTCCTAGAGGCTTACTGGCATAACTACGTCCTCGACCCTGCCGGTCCTCATTTTCTGGAAGTCGTTCGCTCAGCCGCACTTGCAAGTCGGGTAGACCTTCGCACCATGCTCGAGAGAATCGATGTCGTCTCTCTGGCGAGGAACACAGAAGAGCAGTGCCGCACTCTCTTCGAGAGCGACTCGGATGTCGACGTTGTCCTGATGGTCGGAGTGGGTGCAGCTAATGCCGGAGAGCTGGTAGTCGACGGAAGGGGCGTCGCCTTCGTCTGCCTCGAGCACTTTACGAGCGTCACCAATCCGGAGACTCAGGGGCTGGGCCTTGATCCGGAGCTCATACCGCTCTGGCTCGCGCACGAGATTGCCCATACTGTGCGCTACACCTCCCCGACGAGTCGTAGTGAGCTCAAGCAATTGGTCGACGACGCAGGCGGCTACTACTCATACTGGGAAACCGGAAGACGCGCATCTCTGCGTGAGCTGATGATCAACGAGGGCCTGGCTACGATCGCCTCCCGAATCATTAGTCCCGGCCATGCCGCCTGGGAGTATTACGGGTATACGCGACGTGAGTACGCGAGCGTCCGCGAGCTTGAGCCGGTGATGACGCGGGCCCTGACCAACGATCTCGATCGGGCGGGGCTGGGACTCCGATTGCGATACCTCTCTGGTGGAATGAGTGACGACGCGCGCACTGTCGATCGCCACATTTTCCCGGAGAGAAGCGGCTACTTTCTGGGCACCAAAATGGTCGAGCCCGCTGTAAACGCACGGGGACTGCCGTGGGCAATCCGCGCCAGTGCCGGCGAGATTACGTCGATCGCGAGTTCAGCCGCTGCTTCAGCCTAGGGCTACTTCCCAACACAAAAGGAGCTAAAGACGCGATCGAGCACGTCGTCCACCTCGAACGTGCCGATTAGCTCTTCCAGCTCAGTGACCGCAGTTCTCAGGTGCACGGCCGCGACGGTCGCCGGCAGTTTTTCCGCGCGCCACGCATCAATGAACTGCACCATTTCAGCACGGGCGACGTCGAGAGCCTTACGATGCCGAGCTCTGGTGAGAATCGGCAGATCTTGGGAGATCGATCCATGATGCCGATCGATTACCGCATCGATGGCAAGGAGAAGTTCTCGCAAGCCGACTCCAGTCTCAGCGCTGACTGGTATCCCATCCGGCAGTTGGGGCATTTGCTCGCCGTTTGATACTAAATCGACTTTGGTGCGAACTGCTATCACAGGTGAATCGGTCAGGCGTGCGATGAGCACCCTGGTGTGATCGAGTGAGGTCGGACTATCCCCACATGCCAGCACTACCTCGGCGTCACTCAGGTAGCGCTCGCTTACCTCGATTCCGAGCCTCTCTATCCGATCTTCAGTCTCCCGTAATCCAGCTGTATCAACCAGCCGGATCGGCCAATTCCCACTATCGATCACTGCTTCGATTGCATCACGGGTCGTACCGGGAATCTCCGTCACGATCGCCCGCGATCTGCCAAGAAGCGCGTTGAAAAGCGAGGATTTGCCGGCATTCGGCGGTCCGGCAATTACAACCACGGCGCCTTCGCGCACTAGCTCGCCGACAGGCGCTGTCGCAAGCAATCGGACCAGTGAGTTGAGAACCTGCTCCGCGGTTTGCTCAATTCTCGCTCGCGGGATGGGGCCGTCATCCTCGTCAGGAAAATCGACATCGTAGGCTATTAGCGCCTCGAGCTCAAGCAGTTCATTTCTCAAGTCGAGCAGGCGCCGCGAGAGGCCGCCGTCCAGCTGACTTATCGCTGTCCTTTGCATCGCCGAAGAGCTGGCATCGATCAGGTCACCGATTGCTTCAGCCTGGATGATGTCGAGCTTGCCGTTGAGCACTGCCCGCCTCGTGAATTCTCCGGGCAATGCTTGCCTGGCGCCGGAAGAGATCAGCGCTGCCACTATGGACCCTGGCACCAGGTAGCCACCGTGGGTCGAAATCTCAGCAGTGTCTTCCCCGGTGAATGAATTCGGCGCTGGGAACAGGGTTACCAGAGCCGTGTCGAGTTTCTCCTCTCCCCGAAACACTTCGCACAGCTGTGCAACTCTCGATTCGCTCGGCAGCGAACGCACGTGTCGAGCCGCAATTGCAAATGCATCAGGGCCACTCAGTCTTACCAGCGCAACTGCGCCGCGCCCGGTTGCACTGGCGACAGCGACTATCGTGTCCTGTGGATAAAGGGCACCAGATGTCACACGCTGCTGGTGGGAAGAACGAAGGAGGTGCCCGGTTCGAGAATCTTTACTGCCGGATGCAATGGGTGATCCTCCAGGGTGGCCCGCAGCCGATCGATCGCATCGAACGCTGTCGACGTCACGTGGTTGAACGTACCCCAGTGATACGGAATGAAATACCTGGCCTTCAATCTCTCGAACAGCGTGAGCGCATCACTGCTCGTCAGATGTCCTTTGCGGAATCCTGGTTTCCACCACGGTGCATGCCCGATCGGCAGCAGCGCCAGATCCAGATTTCGCCCTTTCTCGACCAGCTGCTTCTCCACCAGGTGCGTCGTATCGGGCATGAGAGCGGTATCTCCGGCAAAGAAGCACGAGGTCTTGTTAGTATCGATTAGATACATATTAGCCGCGCTCCGCCACCGATCCACACCATACCGGTTGCCCTTATGGGTCGCAGACGCCGCTTTAATGCTCACACCATTGAGCTGCACGCTCTCGCCGGCAGCCAGAGGTTCCACGTGTGAGTATCCGTTTTTGGCCAGCCACTTCGCTATCGGTGGTGGAGCAAAGAGCGGGATGTCCGACGGCAGGGCGTCGAGTGATTTGAACGAGAGATGGTCGGCATGAGCGTGGGTCAGCAGGATCGCGTCGAGCTTGGGCAGCTCTCCCAGCGGAATCCCAGGTGAGCTCACACGGCGCAGAAATTTGCCAAGAGCCGGATCGAAATTCGGGTCAGTCAGCAGCCGCGTCTTCCCGACCTCAATTAGTAGCGTTGCGTGACCAATATAGGTGACACGCAGCATACTTCCTCCTTACCCCTTCGGTCGTGCCTTGGCTCGCTCGCGGGACAGCAACCATTGCTGCGGAAGGGCGGCGATGTTCTGAGCCGTGTAATAGAGGTTGAGTCCCGAAGCCAGATTCAGCAGAACCACTGTCATCATCACAGGAAACATGTAGCCCATCATCTTCGCCTGCGGATTTGGAGGAGCAGAACGCATTCCAATCCACGACAACAGGTACATGGACGCACCCATGAGCAGGGGAAGGATGTAGTACGGATCCTTGACCGAGATATCGTGCAGCCACATGAACGGAACACCACGGAATTCGATCGTGTTCTGGAAAACGAAGAACAGCGCAAAGAGAATCGGCATCGGCAGCAACGCTGGCAGGCACCCGGTCAGTCCAGCGAATGGGCTGACCCCAGCCTCCTGGTAGACCTTCATTATCGCCTCTCGTTGCTGTACCGGATCCTTGTACTTCTTCTGGGCGGCCGCGAGCTTGGGTTGCAGCTCCTGCATTCTGAGACTCGAGCGCATCGTGCTCTGGTTCAGCGGCCATAAAACAAGCCTGACCAGAACACCGAGAATTATCAGCACCCACCCATAGCTGAGATTCAACCGATTGTGCATCCAGAGCAGTGCCTGGATGACTTTTGATGCAATCGGATGCACCACGCCCTGTAGAAAACGCCAGCCGTACGGGTTGACATGGTCGAAATCCCGGCCGATGCGCAGAAGACGCTGTGATTCCTGCGGGCCTGTGTACATCTCAAACGAGAACGCCCCGTTGCGTACTTCCTGGACGAGACTGGCCGATGCTGTGGTGGCAATCTTCGATGTCCGAGGACCACCGGTCAGAGTCGCCTCGCTGAACAACGTGCTATTCGGGAGCGATAGAATTCCGAATACGAAATACTTGTTCTTCAGGGCAATCCAGGTCAGCGGTCCCGGCACCAGTGTTTTCTCGCCCGGATCGAGACTTCCGAACAGGACACTTCGTGCACGGTCTCGTTCCGGCTTGAGGCTGTATGCGAGTGTTCTGTGATCGCCGATCGTATCCGCTTCAGTCGGCTGCAGTGTTGTCGGCAGATCACTTATCAGATACGATGGCGATTGTGCGCCAGTAATCTTCCCATCTACGCGCACCAGGTAGCTCGAACTGGTGTCCTTCGAAATCGTGTACGAGATCGAGACCGTGTGACTCCCCGCACTTGCGGTGTAGGTGAGCGTCTCATTGCCGTTCGGAGCAGTTACCCGCGAAAGTGCAAATGGCACCCGAGAGAGATCTGCGGTGTCAGTCGGCGTAATGAGTCGATAGCGAAGCAGAGGGCTGTCGGGAATCGCGAACTGGACCGGTCCATCCCTTCCAGACCGATTCTTGTAGTCGCGAAGAACAGCGGAAACGGGAGTCGCTCCGACATTACTGAATTTGTAGATCGCTTTGTCGGTGTTCACCACCGTGGTCTCGGCTCTGGTTTGGGCCGCCGAGATCCCAACCCCTGTCACCGCTCCAGTCGGCGCCGGAGCGACAGCCGCAACAGGGGCGGAAGTTCCAGTACTCGATGCAGAAGCGGAGACCCGCGATCGAGTGGAATCGACAGGACTGACAGTTCGCTGGGCTGATGGAACTGGCTTCGCTGGCGGGAAAAGCAGTTGCGAAACAGCAATTGCAATCAGCGAAAGAAACAGAGCTAGAAAGAAACGCTTATCCATTTTTATGGAACCGGATCGTATCCGCCCGGGCGGAAAGGGTGGCAACGCAGGATCCTGGTCACCGTCAGGTACGTACCTCTAAAGACGCCATGTCGCTCAAAGGCTTCAATGGCGTATGCTGAACATGTGGGATAGTAGCGACAGCTGGCAGGAAGCAGCGGTGATATGGTGACCTGGTAGCCACGAATGAGGAAAATGAAGATCGCCCGCATGGCTAACGCGTGATCTGCAGGACCCACTGCCCTATTGCTCGTACGTCACCGGCAAGTTGGTCAAAGCTCGAACCGTAGGCCTCCGGCTTTGCACGAATAAGCAGATCGACGCCACTCAACTCCGGAAGGAGCCTGGTCCGAACGATTTCTCGCAGGCGCCGTTTCACACGATTCCTGTCAACGATTTTCCGCCGGTGCTTCGGCACAACTATTCCGACTCTCGGATACAATAACAGGGAAGCAGATGCTCGAGCCTCTAGACGCTCGGTTTGCATTCGCTTCCCTGTACGCCTTACCGCTTCAAGATCGGCTTCAATCGTAAGTCGCGACCTACGTGGAAAGCCGAGAGACTTAGGCGCCGGCGTACTTCGTCGGCAACTGAACGGTGAGCCGTTTACGTCCCTTCTTGCGGCGGCGGCTAAGAACTTCACGTCCCCATTTAGTAGCCATCCGCAACCTAAAACCATGCGTGCGGATCCGCCGCTTGTTACGGGGACGGTAGGTGGGCTTGCCCATTACAAAACTCCAGAAACCAGAAATTACAACTGCTGCGTGAAGCGGGTAAAACTATCCCAGCATTGAAGATAGTTCAAGTCAGGTGAACTTGTTCGCATCACGCTCGTTTGACTTTTCCACATAAAACGAATAGGCTGTCGCGTCATGTCGCTCAGCCCCGCCGAAGTCTGGAAACGTATTCTGGATCGCGCCCGCCAGGAACTTCCCGACCAAACCTTCCAAGCCTGGCTTGAGCCTACCGAAGCCCTCTCGATAGAAGGGGGTACCATCTTCGTCGGCGCTCCCGATCAGTTTACCGCTGATTGGAACGACTCGAAGCACGCAGGTTTGCTGTCGAGCTACGGTCCGATAGTCCTCGGCCATCCAATCAACGTTGTATTTCGTGTGAACGAGGAGCGGAAGCGTCGTTCCCAGATGGACTTTTTCGTCAGCCCGCCACCCAATCCACCCAGGCCAACGCTGGCAACCAACGGAAATAGCAACCCGGGCAGTCCACCACTGAGCGAGCGATACACGTTCGACCTGTTTGTAATCGGCAAATCAAATGAGCTCGCCGCGGCGGCGGCTCATGCAGTGAGTCAGGCACCAGGCAAAGTGTACAATCCTCTCTTTATCTACGGTGACACGGGACTCGGCAAAACTCATTTAATGCAGGCAGTTGCACACGAGACTCTTCAGCGCAGCCCAACCACTCGTATCACATATGTAGGCACCGAGCAGTTCATGAATGAGTTGATTAGCTCGATCCTGGATAGAACCGGTGCTGAGTTCCGTCGTCGCTATCGCGAGACTGATTTGCTACTGATCGACGACGTACACTTTCTGAAAGGCAGGAAGGAGACAACGCAGGAAGAGTTTTTCCACACCTTCAACGCTCTTTATGAAGCAGGCCGCCAGATCGTGCTTACGAGCGATCGGCCGCCATCGGAAATCGCTGGCCTGGAAGCCAGACTAATCAGCAGGTTCCAGTGGGGAATGGTTGCCGACATTGGATTGCCAGACTTCGAGCACCGAGTCGCAATTCTAAAGCAGAAAGCACAGCTTGATCGTCTCGAGCTCACCATTCCTGATGATGTCATCCATTTCATCGCCGAGCACGTGAGATCGAACGTGAGGGAACTCGAGGGATCCATTATCAAGCTCCTTGCGTATGCCTCACTCAAGCACAAGGACATAACAGTTGATGTCGCCAGAGAAGCTCTACGTGACAAGCTTCGTGCGATAGAAGGCTATGAGCCCGAGCCAATTGGCTCACTGACTATCCTCACAATCCAACAGGCTGTAGCAAAGGAGTGGGGAGTTACAGTCGATGGACTTCGCTCGAAGACAAGAACAAAAACGCTGACCACCCCTCGGCAGATCGCGATGTATCTCACTCGAGAACTACTCTCTACACAACTCGTAGAAATCGGCAACGCCTTTGGAGGCCGGGACCATTCCACTGTCATTCATAGTCTCGAGAAGGTTCAACACACGATTACTGAAGACTCAGCTCTAAAAGCGCGAATCAATCGAATTCGGAATAACCTCGAAGCTTTCAACTTCCGATCACTCCCTCGTGTGGAAACGAGCGCAGCATCCTGAACTCAATGTGCGCTTTCAGTCAGTTATCTGCTTACCAACATCTCAGCACACATCAGGCAGCATGGCGGAAAGCCTACTGGCTTCATAAGTTAGAGTAACTCGACAGCACTCCACAGCACCTGCTACAACTACTAGTCTGGTTCTCTAATAAGAGACTTACTAAGTACCGAGCTGATTCCCACAGGGGTAGGAATGCGCTTTACGATCTCGCGTGAAAAATTGCAGGAAGGATTAGCAGCTGTCACGGCGAGCATTCCAGCGAAGACTACGCTCCCGGTGCTGGCTAATATCCTGGTTGAGACGACGGATAAGGGAATCAAGCTATCGGGAACCGATCTCGATATTGCCGTCAGTACTGAGGTAATGGCTGATGTTGATGCAGCAGGCGCCGTTACCGTCCCAGCCAAGAAGCTGAGTGAGATCGCCCGAGAGCTACCGCCAGCACCGGTAAAGATTGCTGCTGTTGGAGAACAACGGGTAACGCTTGATTGCGGACGTTCCAGGTTCAAACTGCTTGGTCTGCCGCGGGATGAATTCCCGACCTTCCCATCAGTGCGGTTCAACGAGAGTTGGAGAATCAGGTCAGGAGATCTCCAACAGCTGATCTCTCATACTTCCTTTGCAGTTTCAGCTGAAGAGAGTAGGCCGATTTTGAATGGTGTGCTCTGGGAGCTACGGCCTGACAGAATGCGAATGGTGGCAACGAATGGCCATCGTCTCGCAAAAATGGATATACCAATCAGTTCAGCAAATGCTCCTGCGAGTGACCTGATTGTACCTCCAAAGGCACTCGAGCAAGTGCGGCGCTTATTCCCTGCTGAAGAGGAGCTCGAGATCGCACGTGGCGATAATCACATCGGCTTCCGCTCTCCATTTACTGCTGTCTTCACCAGGCTGATTGAAGGACCGTATCCGAACTACGAGCAGGTAATTCCAAAAGACAATGACAGAGTCGCGGTAGCTGACAAAGTGGCGTTGGCCAGTGCGCTGAAGCGGATGTCTGTCATTGCCTCTGACCAGACTCATCGAATTCGTCTGTCGTTCAACTCGGGGATGCTCAAGTTCAGTGTGCAGACGCCTGATCTTGGAGAGGCGCAGGACGAGCTCCCCATTCGGTATACGGGTGATCAGCTCGATATTGGATTCAATGCCAGCTACCTGCTAGAGATTCTGCGCTATATACCGAGTGACGAAGTACGTATGACCTTCAAGGCTCCTGAACGTGCCGCTACGATTGAGCCAGAGGCATGGAAGGATCCAGCGTCGTACATGTGTCTGGTTATGCCACTTCGCCTGGTAGACTAGCGAGCGAGCGCAAAGTCCTGTTTTGTGGTTTGCCGGAAATGACTGACTTTGCCTGACGTTGTAATTGAAAGGCTAAGGTCCTGACTGACAGTCAAGTGCAGTATACGTCCGGTGTTAATGTCCAGATAGTAAATCCCGCCTCCTGTCCCATTTGCATCGAGCTGTAGCCGATGCTGCTGTTGGGCACCTTCTCCCTGTGCAGTGATTCTATCATTCCGTTGCACCACGAGGACTGAAGCGTTCTCGTAGGTGCTCAGGCCCATCACCCTGAAATTGCGTAACAGGTGAGATCTGGTGGGGATGGAACCCTGGCAACCACTCAGAGTTGTCGAATCTGTCCATGTCTGCGTCACTGAAAGTGAAGCAGGAAACCGAGGGACGAGGTTATGGACATCGGTTAATAAAAGTGTTGCGATTGGATTGCATCCTCCGGCGAGA
>Ga0075425_100009530_pt1 | contig 10331 bp, 10 predicted proteins | sample SoiMethybrSBSTD4_FD_75300 | JGI IMG/M metagenome (GOLD analysis project Ga0075425, IMG submission 75300) | Bulk soil microbial communities from a Populus tree surrounding site in Tennessee, USA - Soil MetaG P. TD hybrid SBSTD4 | ecosystem: Environmental > Terrestrial > Soil > Tree plantation...
TGGCGGGGCAGGACGTCATCTTCAACCTGTCCGGACAGTCGGGCGCGCTTCGCAGCGTCGAGGACCCGAGGACCGACCTCGAGGTGAACTGTGGCGGCAATCTCGCGCTGCTCGAGGCCGTGCGGCGATCGGCGCCGCACGCGAAGATCGTGTTCGCCGGATCGCGCCTCGTGTACGGCGCACCCGAACGGCTGCCAGTCGCCGAAGATCATCCGCTCGCCCCGATCTGTCCGCACGGCGTGCACAAGGCGATGGTGGAACGCTATTTTGAGATGTACGGTCGCCTTCACGGCATCCGCTCGACGACACTCCGCATCACGAATCCGTACGGACCGGGCCAGCCGGAGGGGCGCAGCGCATACGGCGTCATCAACTACCTGATTCAACGCGCGCTCGCCGGGGAGACGGTGCCGATCTACGGCGACGGCACCCAGCTGCGCGATTACGTCTTCATCTCCGACGTCGTCGGCGCGCTGCTCGCGGCCGGGGCGACCGATCGCAGCGACGGTCGTGCGTACAACGTGGGCAGCGGAGTCGGCACTGCCATGGTCGACATGGCACGCGCGGTCGTCGAGATCGCCGGCGGTGGACGCGTGGTCCACGAGGCGTGGCCGCCGCTCGTGCGCGAGATCGACACGGGAAGCTTCGTCGCGGACGTGTCGCGAATCGGCGCCGAGCTCGGATGGTGCCCCGCGACCGCGCTGACCGACGGCCTGCGGCAGACGATCGCCGCGTCACTCGAGCGCTGCGATTCATGAGTGCGGCGCCGGTCCGCGTCCTCTATCTCACGCATACGCTCGGCGTCGGCGGCGCGGAGGAACTGATCCTCAACATGGTCGCGCGTCTCCCGCGCGATCGCTACGAGCCGATGGTGTGCTGCTTCGAGAATCCGCCAGGACCGATCGGGCCGGAGATCGCGGCGCTCGGCGTGCCGGTTGTCCCGTTGGGCGTCGCGCCGGGGTGGCGGCATCCGCTGGCGTGGTGGACCATCGTGCGGCGTCTCCGCCAGCTGCGCCCGCAGATCGTCCACACGTTCATGCTGCCGGCGAGCCTCTACGGCAGATCTGCGGCCGTCGCCGCCGGTGTGCCGATCATCATCGGCACCGAAGTGAATATCTACGATCGCAAGCAGGGCCATCACATCCTCATCGAGCGGCTCCTCAGTGCGCGCAGCGCGTGCGTGGTCGCGTCCGCGGAATCGGTGAAGGCGGCCTACGTGCGGCAGCTCGGGATCAGCGCCGACAACGTGCGCGTCGTCTACAACGCGGTCAACTGGGATCGGTTGAACGCCACGCAGACGCCGGACGACGTGCGGCAGTCGCTCGGGATCCCGCGCGATCGCCTTGTCGTCGGCGTCGTGGCGACGCTGCAGGACAAGAAAGGGCATCGCGTCCTGATCGACGCCGTGGCCGAAACGCCGGGGCTCGAACGCGTCTGGCTGATGCTCGTCGGCGACGGCCCCGAGCGTCGGCCGCTCGAGGATTACGTCGCGGCGCGCGGCATCGCGGAGCGCGTGACGTTTTGCGGCACGCGTCGCGACCTCGGCAACGTGCTGCCGGCCATGGACGTGTTCGCGCTGCCGTCGCTCTGGGAAGGCTTGCCGCTTGCGCTGATTCTCGCGATGGGCGCGGAGCGGCCGGTGGTGGCCACGCGACTGGCGGGCATTCCCGAGGTGGTGACGAACGGCGACACCGGTCTCCTGGTGGAACCAGGCAACGTGCAGCAGCTCGGCGCCGCGCTGGCGCGCGTGTGCACGGATGCCGCGCTGCGCGCGCGGCTCGGCGCCCGGGCGCGCGCGGCCGTGCGCGACCGGTTTGGCGCCGACGCATACAGCGAGTCGGTGATGCGGATTTACGAAGAGTTTCTGGGCCGGTCGGTTCGGGCGATGGCCTGATGCCGCAGCCGCCCACGCGCGCCACGCGATTCGCCGACCTGATCGGACAGATCGCGTGCTGGCGGAATCTCGTTCGGAAGTCGCTCGCCGCCATGACGGCGGCATTCGTCCATCTGCCGCGGGATCGCGACTGGATCTACTTCCCGCTGTATCACTTCATCGTCGATGACGAGCGGCGCGGCTTCGACCGGCACCTGCGCTACATGCGCCGCCACGGCGACTTCATCTCGATCGACGATGCGGTCGCCGCGATGACGAATCCTCGAGGGATCGGCGGACGGTACTTCTGCGTGACGTTCGACGATGGGGTGAAGAACTGCGTGACCAACGCCATGCCGATCCTCATCGAGCATCGTGCGCCCGCCGCCTTTTTCATCGCGACCGACTACGTCGGCCTGCGCCTCGAGACCGACTGGGAGCGCATTCGTCCATTTCCGCAGCCGTACACCGGATTTCGTGCGGCGTTCGACTTCGTCACGTGGGACGACTGTCGCCGGATGCAGTCGGCGGGCATGACCATCGGCGCGCATACCTGCGGGCACAAGCGGCTCAGCTCGTTGACGGCCGAAGGGTGCGACGACGAGCTGGGCCAATCGAAGGCGCGCATCGAGCAGGAGCTCAACGCCGAGTGCGCGCATTTCGCGGCGCCATGGGGCGTGCCGGGCGCGGACTTCGATCCCCAGGTGCATCCGGCACGGGCGCGCGCATTGGGGTTCAAGAGTTTTTTGACGACGCATCCGGGGCCGAACGAGTCGCGCAGCGATCCGTTTGCGATCCGCCGCACCGGCCTGCGTGGGTTCAACTGGACCTCGCAGATGCATTGTCTCTTCAGCGCCGAGGCGCATGCGGCTTCGTGAGCTCCGTCTGGACGACTATGCGCATGTCATCGCCGTGCTGGCGCGCAACGGACTTCGAAAGCCGACACCGGAGCAGTGGAAGTATCTCTGGACCTGGACGCCGCATCCCGAACAGCTGCGGCCGCTGCCCGCGGGCTGGATTCTCGAGCACGATACCGACGGCGTCGTCGGCACGTTTCGAAACATTCCGCTCTTGTACGAGTGGAACCGGCGGCCGGTACGCGTTGCAATCGCGAGCGCGTGGGCGGTCGACGCGAAGCACCGGCGCCATTCGTTGATGCTGGCATCGGAGTACTTCAAGCAGACGCACGCCGACGTGCTGCTGAACATGACCGCCGTCGAGGAGACGTCGGGCCGGGCGTTTCTCGCTTTCCGCGCGGAGCGTGTGCCGCAGCCAGCCTACATGGCGCGCCTGCTCTGGATCACCGGCTACGGCGGATTCGCTGCGAACCTCGTGCGCGAGCGGCGGCTGCCTGGAGTGCTGCGGCATCCCGCCGCATTCGCCGCGTGGGTTGCCGACACGCCGCGCCGAGCGAAACGCGGCGATGCAAATGATGGAGTGCGACTCTCGGCGCGATTCGATGCGCGATTCGATCGCTTCTGGGAGAAACTGCGCGCGCGCGAGGATCGTCTCCAGGCCGTTCGCGACGCGGCCACGCTCACGTGGCACTACGCGCTCGAGCGTGTGCCGCCGCTCATCGCCGTCCTCGAGCGGGATGGCGACCTCGTCGCGTACGCCGTCCTCGTGCGTCGCGATCAGGACGAGTATCGTCGCCTCGAGGTTGCGGATCTGCAGGCCGGCGGCGACGATCCGGCGCTCGTGAAGGGGATCATGAGCGGAGCGCTCCGCCTTGCGCGCGCGCAGGGGATCCATCTGGTTGCGCTGACGGGCCACAACGACGCCAAACGTCGGACGCTGCAGGCGCTCGCGCCGCACGGCAAGACCGCGCCGGGCTGGCCGCTGTACTACAAAGCCGCCGATACGTCGCTGGCAGAGGCGCTGCGCGCCGAAGATGCCTGGGACCTGTCACTGCATGACAGCGACGCCTTGTGGTCGGCGATGTTTCCGGGCTGATGACGATCGATCACATCGGCATCGTGGTGGGATCGCTCGATGACGCCGCGACGTACTACGCGACCCATTTCGGCCTCCGCGAGTCCGGCGCGCGCATCGTCGATCCGCTGCAGGACGTCGAGTTGCAGTTTCTGGAAGACGATCTGGGACGCCGGCTGGAGCTCATTCGTCCGCTGAGCGAGGATTCGCCCGCGGCGCGGGCGCTCAAGCACGGAGGCGGATTGAATCACATCTGCTATACGGTCGGTGATCTGGATGCGAGCGTCGCCGCGCTCGTCGCCAGCGACGCGAAGCTGGTCCGACCGCCGGTGCCAGCCGCCGCCTTCAATGGCCGCCGGGTGGCCTTCCTGTACACGCGCCAGCGGGAGCTGGTTGAATTTGTCGAAGCCGAACGCCGATAGCGGATCGGATTTCGTCACCATGCTCGAGTCGGCCCGCCAGCACGACGACGGCCCTTCGCTGCCGTCGCTGCGCTGGGCGCTTCTCGGCAACACCACGCTCGATCCGATGCGGGCGTTTCTCACGCAATTCTCGCGCGAGATCGGATACACCGCTGACATCTGGATTGGCGGGTACGATACGGCGCTGCAGGATGCCTCGGCGCCGGCCTGCGCGGCGGCCGACGTTGTGGTCATCGCGCTGCGCCTGCACACGCTCGCACCGGCGCTCGTCAATCGATTCGCGCGCCTGGGTGCCGACGACGCGCGCGCCGAAGCGGGACGCGCGCTCGAGTACGCGGCCTCGGTGGCCGCCGCGGTACGCCAGTCGTCCGGCGCACTGATTCTCGTGCACGCCTTCGAGACGCCTCCGCATCCTGCGCTCGGCATCATCGACGGTCGCACGCGCCACGGCCAGGCCAACACGATTCGCCGGTTGAATCTCGATCTCGCGGAGCGCCTGTCCGCCGATGCGAACACGTTCGTCATCGATCTGGACAACGTGCGCGCCCGGCTCGCGGGTCAGCGGTTCGACGATCCGCGGACGTGGCATCTGGGCCGCGTCCCGTACTCGCGCCAGGCCATGCGCGCGATCGCCGGCGAGTACCTGCGCGTCGTGCGCGCGGCAAAGGGCCGAAATCGCAAGTGCGTCGTCGTCGACGCGGACGGCACGCTGTGGGGCGGCATCGTCGGCGACGATGGTCCGGAAGGCGTCCGCGTCGGGCCCGCATTTCCGGGTTCGCCATACTACGACTTCCAGGAGGCGCTGCTCGCGCTGCGCGACCGCGGCGTGCTGCTCGCGCTGTGCAGCAAGAACGATCCGCAGGCGGTCGCAGACGTCTTTGCGACCCGCGCCGCCGACATGCCGCTCAAGTGGACCGACTTCGCCGCCGTGCGCGTGAACTGGTCCGACAAGGCGCGGAACCTTCGCGAGATCGCCGCCGAGCTCAACATCGGGCTCGACAGCCTTGTGTTCGTGGACGACACGGCGCACGAAACGGCACTCGTCGCCGAGCTGCTGCCGGCGGTCCACACGATCCTGCTGCCGGAGGATCCCGTCGACTTCCGCGACGCGCTCGCCGCGTGCGATCTGTTCGATACGCTCACGTTTTCCGACGAGGACCGGCGCCGCAGCGACATGTACGCCGCGGAGCAGCAACGCAAGGCCGAGGAATCGGCGTCGATCTCCGTCGAAGACTATCTGCGCGGGCTCAACATGGAAGCGGCTGTGGCGCGCGTGGACGATGGCAGCGTCGCTCGCGTCGCGCAGCTGACGCAGAAAACAAACCAGTTCAATCTCACGACGCGCCGTTACACCGAACACGACATCCGCCGGTTCGCCGCGTCGCCGGACCACGACGTGTTCACGATCCGCGTCCGCGACCGGCTCGGCGACTCCGGGCTCGTCGGCGTCGCGATCCTCCGCCACGACGATGCGGGCTCCGTGCTGGATACGTTTCTCATGAGCTGCCGCGTGCTCGGACGCGGGGTCGAAGACGCGCTGCTCGCCGCTTGCATGCAGGCGAGCGTCCGCCGCGGCATGCGCGAGGTGATCGGCGAGTTCATCCCGACGGCGAAGAATGCGCGCGTGGCCGACTTCTATCCGTCGCGCGGATTTGCCGCGGATGTCTGCAACCGGTTCCGGCGATCGAACGTGGATCCCATCGCCTTTCCGGCGCACTTCAAATCCGTCGTCGTCGACGGCGAACAGGTCATCGCATGAACGAGCGCGTGCGGCACATTCTCGGCGTCGTCCTGGAGATGCCCGAGCAGCAGATCAGCGAGAGCCTGTCGGCGGAAGATGCGAGCAGCTGGGATTCCATTCACCACCTCAATCTCGTCATGGCGCTCGAAGAGGCGTTTGGCGTCTCATTCTCGAGCGACGAGCTGAGCCGGCTGACCAGCTACCGCGCCATCGCAGACGCGCTGGCCAGGCGCGGAATCACCGCGTGACACGCGCGCTCCGGGTCGCGATTCCGATCGGCGGGTTCAACCGATCGGGCGGCGTGAAGACGCTGATGCTCGTGGCCGAAGCGATGGCGGATCGCGGCTGGCACGTCAGGTTTCTCGCGCCCGACTACGCGGCCGAGCCACCCACGCCGCTCACGACGCGGATTCGCATCGTTCGCGTCGCGACGGGATCCGGACCGCACGCGTGGCGTGTGATGCGGTTTTACGCGCGGCTGCCGTTCATCGCCGCGCACGACGCGGACGTCTGCATCGCGAATTTCTATCTGACCGCGCATGCGGCGTTCGTCGCCCGCCTGCTGCATCCACGCGTGCGCGTCGTGTACTTCCTCCAGGGCGACGAGGCGCAGAGCCACGGCCGCCTGGCGGATGCGCCCGCGCTCAGCCGATGGCTGCGGTACGTCCTGGCGCGCGTGAGCTATCGCCTGCCGCTGCCGATGCTGTGCGTCTCGGAATGGCTCCGCCGTCAGGTGCAGCGCCCGGACGCCGTGGTCGTGGGGCAAGGGATCGACCTGAGGGTCTTTCGAGAGCGTACCCGCGGCGACGACGCCGCGCGCATCGCCGTCGGTACGATCGGCGCGGCGGCGCGCACGAAGGGATATCAGGACGTGCTGGCGGCGGTGTCGCGGCTGGCCGGCAAATCGTTCGACCTCATCGTCGCCGCGATGGACGACGGTCTCGCGCTGCTGGGGGCCACCGGCGCGCAGCGCCGCATCGCGTCCAGCGAGCCTGAGATGGCCGCCTTCTACGCGTCGTGCGACATTTTTGTCTTCGCGTCGCACCGTGAAGGCTTCGGGCTGCCGCCGCTCGAAGCGATGGCGTCAGGCTGTGCGGTCGTCACGACCGACTGCGGCGGCGTATCGGACTTCGCGCGCCCCGACCACAATTGCCTGATGGTTCCACCCGGCGATCCCGCGGCTCTCGCCGCCGCCATCGGGCGCCTGCTCGACGACGGCGCGCTGCGCGAAAAGCTGGCGGCGGCTGGCGTCGCCACCGCCGTGTCGTGGCCGCGTGAGCGCATGACCGCGGCCTTCATCGAGCGCGTCTCGCAGGTGGCGGGCTGATGGCGATCGCGATCGCGGTGGGCATCGTCCTCGGCATCGCGTACACGCTGTCGCCGCTGAGCGTCCTGTTCCTCCCCGCGGCGGCCGGCTTGCTGTGGTGGGCGGGGCGCGGCGCCTCGCCGCGCGAGCGTCGATGGATCATCGGTATCGTGCTCGCGGCTATCGCCGTTCGTGTCGCGCTGATCGCCGGCGTCTTCCTGTTCGGCTCGCCGGTCATCGACCGCTCGCCGATCAACGTGCTCTTCGGCGACGAGGAATACATGATCAGCCGCGCCCTTCGGCAGCGCGCGCTGTGGCTCGGCGCGTCGATGACGACCGAGGCGTTCCGCGATTTGTACGAACAGTACGGCCGCACCAGCTACATGGACGTGCTCGTGGTCGCGCAGGTCGTGTTCGGGCCGTCGCCGTACGGTGTTCGACTGCTGAGCGTGCTCATGTACGCGGCCGGCGGCATCATCCTGCACCGGATCGTCCGGCCGGCGTTCGGCCGTGTCGTGGCGCTCGGCAGCCTGGCATTCCTGCTGTTCCTCCCCAGTCTCGTCATGTGGTCGTCCGCGGCGCTGAAGGAGTCGTTGAACTTTCTGCTCGCAACGGCCATGCTCGGGACGGCGATCGCAACGGTGCGGGCGCGGTGGCGCTGGCGTCCCGTCGCGCTGGCGGGTCTCGTAATTTCGGTGGCATGGCTCGCGACGCTTCGCGACGGCGCGGCGATCATCGCGGCCGGCGGCCTCGCCGCCGGCATCGCGATCACACTCGGCACCGGCCGTGTCTGGCGCGCCGCGTGTCTCGCGCTGGCCATCGTCGCCATGCTGGCCGTCGTCGATCGCGTCCCCCGCGTCGAAGCGGCGGCCATGAGCGCCGTGCGCGCGGCGGCGATGAGGCATCGCGGCCATGTGTACACACCGGGCCACTCGTACCTGCTGATGGATCCGAGTTTCTACGGCGGGCCGCGATCGCTGCTGTTGATGAACCACGAGGAAGCGCTGCGGTTCATCGGCCGCGGCGTGCTGAGCACGCTGCTGTACCCGATGCCGTGGCAGATGCGCTCGCGTTCCGAACTGGTCTACTTGCCGGAGCAAATCATCTGGTACCTGGTCGTCGTGCTGGCGCCCGTCGGGTTCGTGGTCGGCTTGTGGCGCGACCGATTGACGACGGCGTTGCTGGGCGGCTACTCGGCGGTCGTGCTGGTTGCCGTCGGTGTGAACAGCGGCAACATGGGCACGCTCGTCCGCCACCGCGCGCTGGCAGTGCCGTACCTCGGCGTATTTGCCGTCCTCGGCGCGGCCTACCTCTTCACGCACTGGAATTCCGAGCGAGGGATCCATGCCACTGATTGACGATCGCGGACGCCTGTTCGGCCGGGTGAACGTGATTGACGCCGCCCTGGTTCTCCTGGTCGTCGTCTTGATCCCCGTCGGCTACGCGGCGTACCGCCTGCTCCGTACGCCGGTGCCGCGGCTGGAGGCCGTCACGCCGCAGCCGCTGCCGTACAAGAAAGGCGAGCAGCGCATCCGGATCACCGGCGAGAATTTCAGGCCGTTTCTCCGCGTGACGGTCGGTCCGGCCGACGCCAAGGCGTTTCTCGTCGAGAAGCGCGATGCCGCCGAAGTCGTGTTCGGGGAACTGCCGCCCGGAACCTACGACGTGACGCTCTTCGATTACGCCGAAGAGCTCACACGGCTGAAGAACGGATTGACGATCGCCGCGCCGCCGAGCCTGCCGGTCCAGATCGTGGGGCATGTCATCGGCAGCGCCGCGGGTCTTGCGCCTGGCGCAAAGCTGGCCGAAGGCACGCCCGCGCCGCTCGAAGTCATCGCCGCACCGAAACCGGACGGCCGCGGTGCGCTGCTGCGAGCGACGTGCAACAACGGGCCGTGCGCCGTCGGCGGTGCGCCGGTGACGCCGGGACGGCGCATCGATCTGCATGTCGCCGGATCGGCCAACGCGATCGGGTTTGTGGTCGACGATCTCCGCGTGGACGGCATCTGGGCCGACGCGCGCGTGCGGCTCTTCGGGCTGCCCGAAGTGCTCGATCTGATGAAGGCCAATGACGTCGACATCTTTCTCGATGCGGAAGTGGCGGTGCGGCCTCCGCCCGGCGTGACCGGCGCGGCGGTCGTGCGCTCCGTCGGTCCGATTGAAGATGGCGGCGGCTCGATGTCGTTGAGCTTCGGTCAAGGACTGCCGGATGATTTCGCCGGGTTTTCCGCCGGCATTACCGGCTCCGTGCAGATGCCGATGAAGGGCCGCACGGCGATCATCAGCATCCCTGTCGAGCGGCAGCAGTCGGGTCTCCGATATCGCAAACAGTTCGTGCGTCCTGGCAGCGGCATGACGTTCGTCACCGCCAATTACCTGCTGCGCGCCTGGATCATGCAAGTCACGCCGATGGATGTCGCGCCGGCGATCGGGGCAGGCCAGTGATGGACGCTTCGACCGCGCGGGCACAAGACGATGCGGCGCTCGTGGGGATTCTCGAGTCACATGTCCTCGTGCGGCTCGTACGCCGGTGGATGGCGCCGATGCGACGGGCCTATGACGACTCGGCGGCAGTGGAACAGTTTCGGGTGTGGACGGCGCTGCCGCTCGACCGGCGCATCCGTTTGTCGGCGCTCGCGATCGGCACCGGCGTCGTCGTGCATCTGCTGCTGACGCGATTTCGCGCCCCCCAGCCGACCGTCGGCGCGCGAATCGTCTGGGTTGGCATCCTTGGTGTGATTGCGTGGACAGGCGTCAGCGCGCGTGTCATTGCCGCCGCCTGGCGCGATCGGACGCTGCGGCGCGACGAGAGGTCCAGCGGCGCATGAAACGTCGTTTGCTGGATCTGCTTCAGTGTCCGTGGTGCGGCGGCGCATTCACGGCCGAGACGTTCTCGGCATCGAACGGCTCGGACGTGGACGAGGGAATCCTGCGCTGCTCGTGCGGCCGCGTGTTTCCCATCGTGCGAGGCATTCCGCGCATCCTGGCGGATGCGCCGGCGCTTCATCCCGGGTTCTTCAAGAAGTATCGCGATCGGCTGCCGGCCCAGGCCACTCA
>Ga0075425_100009531_pt1 | contig 10331 bp, 12 predicted proteins | sample SoiMethybrSBSTD4_FD_75300 | JGI IMG/M metagenome (GOLD analysis project Ga0075425, IMG submission 75300) | Bulk soil microbial communities from a Populus tree surrounding site in Tennessee, USA - Soil MetaG P. TD hybrid SBSTD4 | ecosystem: Environmental > Terrestrial > Soil > Tree plantation...
CGCACCTATACCAAGGCGCCGCCCCCTGTCTATTCGGCACCCGCCCTGATCTACAACTGGACCGGATTTTACATCGGCGGCCACCTTGGCGGTGCGTTCGCAGGGAATGACGGCCTTTTGGGCGATAACGCTCGCTTTATGGGCGGCGTGCAGGGGGGATTCGACTATCAGTTCGCGCCCAATTGGGTCATGGGCATCGAGGCGCAGTATAGCTGGCTGAACAACAACACCACCGGCGTGCTCCTGCCGGGTGGCGCCGTGATCACCAGCAAAAACGATCAGATCGGATCGGTAACCGGGCGGCTGGGCTATACTTGGGGCCCGGCCTTGCTCTACGGCAAGGGCGGTTTCGCCTGGCGCGACGATCCCAACATAGGCGTCGCCGTTGCTGGCGCGCCGGTCGCCTTTTCCACCACTGGAAACGGCAAGGACGGCTGGACTGTGGGTGGTGGCCTCGAATACATGTTCGCGCCGAACTGGTCCGCGAAGGCGGAGTATCAGTACTACAATTTCGGGACGACCACCTTTACTGGACCTGCCCAGATTGCAGGTTCGCGATTCCGCGACGACGAGCATAGCGTTAAGGTCGGCGTGAACTACCGCTTCGGCTGGGGCGGGCCGGTTCAGTCTAGATATTGAACGGTCGCGAAAATCAGCAGAAAAAGGGCCGGCGCGTTGCCGGCCTTTTTGTTGCCGCGCCCGCGCGCGAAAATAATTTCGCGGGCACGCGGAACTTGTCACGTACATCGGCTATGATGTAGCTGCGGGCTGGTGGACAACGAACATGCGTATTTTTGCGTCGGTGCTGATCTTATCTGCGGTGGCGCTGCCGTGCTCTGCCCAAACCGTCTTGAAATCCGAACCACTGGTGCTCGCGCCCTATGAGGTTGCCTTTGTGCAGGACGCCGTGTGTCCTGTGGGCAAGGTATTGAAGGTGACCGGCGCGATCAGGGGACTGCATCGCAAGAGGGTTTGCGTTGTGCTTGCCGCCGAACAGGCCTCTCTTGCGGTCGCAACGCCATAAGGGAAGAGCTTCTTCCGGTCAGGCCCAACGCCGCTGTGTTGCGTCGGAGGGCTAAAGCGCGATTGCTTCACCTCGAAAGGCGATCGCGCTTGAGCTTATTGTTTGCGCGTGATCTCCGCGTAAATGCCTTGCGTCAGCCGCAGGGAAAACCGGTGCCCACTTTTCCGAATCATGCGCTGGTCATAACGAAAACTGCAGGTCACGCGTGGCTTGGCGCTCGGCGTCGGCCTGGTTTTGGTCCGGATCCTCTTCGGGATCCGGGTGGCAGGGCCTGATCTCGTAATCATTGTCGAGCACGGCCCGCGGAATGGGCCCCCCATGCTCGGATACCGCGTCGACGACCAGTCCGCTGTGCCGGGCGAGCTTCCAGACATCCGCTTCCGTCGGGTAGGTCTTGCTCAGCTTGGCTTCCTTGCAGAACAGCGCATAAGGCATTGACATGGCTCCGGTCGAAGAAACCGAAGCCCAACGCACGAAGCCGCCGCAGGTTGCGCCGGAATCGGTCCGAATTGGACCTTTTGTCGCGTTGTCTTGAGTCGTAAACGACAGATGAACGCTGCGGAAAAGAATCCCCGAGACTCTCCGGCCAGAATCGCCGGAAGGTTTCGGCATGGGAACGATGCTTCATACCGCAAGGGAGCGAGTCGAGCTGACACTGGCAATCGCGCTCTTGATTGCCTGCGCGGCCAACGTCGCGCTGGTCTGCGCGTTCCTCTAAATTGATTTTGGCGGAGCTTGTTTGCGGATCACCCGCCAACGCGCGGAGTGGGCAATGTTTGAAGCTCTCAAGGAGCGGGTGAACGGAGATTCGGCGCTGGTCAGACGCGGACGCTTTCTGACGACCACATTCCTGCTCGAGAGCGGCGACACCGGCTGGTTGATTTCGATTTTCGAAGGGCGAATCGTGTCCGTCACGCGCGGGCCGTTCGTGATGCCGTCGTCCTCCTTTGCGCTGCGGGCGGCTGAAACGGAGTGGGAAAGGTTCTTCAGCGCGCGCCCGCCGCCGGGCTCCAACGACCTGATGGCGCTGATCAGGCGGCGTGCGCTTAAGGTCGAGGGCGATCCCAAGATTTTCATGGCGCATCTGCGCTATTTTAAGGAAGCGCTTGCAAAACTCCGCCCGGCGGGAGACGTACAATGAGCCCGCGATTCGAGCCGATCGTCGGCCGCTACCTGCATCTTGATTTGTTTGACAGACCGCACCGCCTCTATGTCGAGGAGGCGGGGCAGGGCATGCCGCTGCTTTGCCTGCACACTGCTGGCAGCGATACGCGCCAGTATCGCGCGTTGATGAACGATGCGCGCATCACCGCGCGCCATCGCGTGGTGGCTTTCGACATGCCCTGGCATGGCAAGTCTTCGCCACCCGCCGGCTGGCACAACGAGGAATACAGGCTCACCTCGGCGCAATATACGACCATGATCCTCTCGGTGATGGCCGCGTTGGAGCTTGAACGGCCGATCCTGATCGGCTGTTCGATCGGCGGCCGCATCGCGTTGCACCTGGCGCTCGAACATCCCGACCGTTTCCGTGCCATCATTGGGTTGCAGGCCGGCGCGCACCTCGATCCCTATTATGATCTCGATTTTCTGCACCGGCCGGACGTCCATGGCGGCGAGATCTGCGCCGCCATTGTGTCTGGCCTGGTCGGACCAGATGCGCCGGAGCAAGAACGCTGGGAGACCCTTTGGCACTACATGCAGGGCGGTCCCGGCGTGTTCAAGGGCGACCTGTTTTTCTACAAGGTCGACGGCGATATCCGCGGCCGGGTTGAAAAAATCGATACCAACCGATGCCCACTTTATCTGTTGTCAGGCGAATATGATTATTCCTGCACGCCGGAGGAAACGCTTCACGTGGCAAACAGCATTCCCGGCTGTGAGGCAACCATCATGAGGGGCCTCGGTCATTTCCCGATGAGCGAGAATCCGGAGCAGTTTCTGAAACACCTGCTGCCTGTCCTCGAACGGATCGGTGGTTGAAGCGAGACGCACGAGCCAGAACTAGTCTGGCGCATGATCTGGAAAAGTGGGCACCAGTTTTCCACCGCGACAAACGCGAAAGTGCGTTTGCGTGGAGATCATGCGCAAACAATGAGCCAAAAACGCGATTGCGTTTCGGCCCTGACGCAATCGCGGCTTAGTTGCCCGGGCGCGGTGGCCAGTCCTTCATCGCGGCGCGAAGCCTCGCGAGAGTTGTCGCAAAATATTCCTCGCGTTCGCGAAGGAAGCGTTCCTGGTGCGCGCGAAAGCTTGCAACGCGTGCCCGGATTTCGGCGGCCATGTCGCTGGGTGGGATCGGTTGCAACGGAGTTGGCTCTGGCGCTGTGTCGAGCGGGTGGAGAGCTTCCGGCGAAGGAGCGGCGATCGGTTCGTCGACCTTTGGCTCGACCGGCTTAGGCGGTTGAACGACAATCGGCGTTTCGGCCTGCTCTTGCTTACGAGTGACCGACTGAACAAAAGCCAATGTTTGCGCGATCAGCGCATCGCGTTCTTGCTTCCAGATCATGCTCGCACCCTCAACCATAAGCAGCCGGCCAAGAGGTTCGCAAATCAAGAGCGGAACAAAACACCTTCTGGGGACAGTCAGCGGTTTTGGATGAAGAGTGGCAAATCCGATACAGATTTTGCACGCTGTTCGGCAGATCGATGCAGATGACGCGTTGAGGTAGTGTGGTATGGCGAAGTGCGAATTTGGAGGTGCGGCACGCAACTCGCCTCCATCTTGTTCGTTACTCTCTTATGGAGATGGAAAGACGCGCCCTGATGGATGAAGCTGCTCGATGTCGCCGCACGGCGCGAGGTCTCAATCATCCGAAAGCCGCAAAGAGGCTCAAAACGATGGCGGAGGAATACGAGATCCGCGCCGCAGGCCTCTTTAAGCGCGGAGCAGGGCACGGATCGTCGGAGCCTCAGAGCCGCTCGCCCCTCAAAGCTCGATGAACGATGGCGGCTCCTTTCCCCCATGCATACTTGCGCTCGGTCCGGCCGTGACAAATTGGCGCGCCATGGCAGCGCCATGGTGTTCGCACAATCAATCGACGCGGCTTGACCATCGGGATTTCCCGGGGGCTTAATAAATCCCAGCCAAGGGCAACAGTCGCTGCACCATAGCGGCAAGGCAAACCAACACCACGAGAAGCTTAAGCAGGATCGCGAGCCGCCGATCCCTGACAAATCTGTCGATAGCCCAAAGGCAAATGGCTCCGAAAACGATGATACTCAGGGCGGCGACCGAGGCCGAGATCATGGGCTTATTTCTACGCCTTCAGCCCGATCTCGACCAGGCGCGATGGTTCAGGATAACTCGGTGGGCATGGTGGACGATGAAGCGCCGGCGCCGATCTCAAAAGAAGCACAACCGTCGGCGGCTATGGACACATGCCAGACGGCCAAGATAGAAAGGGCACGGGTTTGTTCCATGCCTATTTTCACAGGAAGGAAAGGCAATGAGCGACTCCGTGAACGAGCTGCGGCGAGCGTTGCAGGCCAAGGACAGAGAGATCGCGGCATTCATTTCGAAGACCTGGGGCTTCGGAGATTATCCTGGCGGTCTTGATGAAAAGCAGCGAAGGCGGGTCGAAGAAGAGGTGGGCGATTTGATTGAAAAACACGAAGAGTCGCAGGAAGCGCGAGTGGCGGCGACGCCAATTGAAAAACTGTTGCAACAACGCCATCAGATTGCGGAGCTCTTAGCGGGAAGATGAGGGCGCACAGGGCTTCGGTCACGCGCCTTTATCGAACCTGCATTCCCCGCCATCAAATTCATTCGGCCCGATTTCATTTTTCTCGCCGGTACATCGAGCTCACGGACCGAACGCGCACCAGCGAACCACCAGTCCTCAGATGAGCTTCGACTGCAAGAGCTGCCAAGAGTCCACCGCAAAACAGACCAATCGTTATCTTAGCCGCTTCGATCATTTTTGCGGCGCCTGAGAGCTGGTCCTGGAGGGCGATTCCGGCGGTAGCACTTTCCAGAAACAATATAGGGCACGGTGCGTCGGCACCGCGTTTCTATTCTGAGCGATAGGCCGCAACCGCATGCGCCAGGAAAATGCCGGCGCTCAAAAAAACAAGAACTCCAACCATCGAGCTCACCGCGTGGCCCGGCCCAATAAAGGCTTCCGACACACGAGCCGCCCAATCAAGTGAAAGATTGGTAAAATACGGAGCGGCCTGGGGCTTCCCCCCGTTCAGTTCGGGCTCGCAAATAGTCGAATTGCGGTAACCGCAAAATCAGGGCGGTTTAGCCATCATGGAAAAGTCCAATCCAACATCACCACCCTGCACGCGCTGCGGTGAAAAGCCGGAATTCTTATGAGCATGCTGATTTTGAGTGAAGGATCGGACATGGGGGTGGCATTTTCCAGCTCAAGCGCCTATCTGAGAAAATCTCCCCACGATTCCTCCACACCCAATGCAGGCCTGTCGGGGCCGTCAGGGACGGTGGCGGACTTCGTGCGTAGCAAAAATCAAACAACTTAACCGTGTTACTTGGGCATGAGGCGCGACAGCCATGTCTCTTAGAACCAGACTGCTGCTTGTTGCATCGACCTTGGTCGTGGCTATCGCAATCGCAACCAAGTTGATTTGGCCATTTCAGCTTGAACTGGACCGCGAACGATTTTTTGCAGTTCAGGCGGCAATCCGTGATACCCCGAACCCTGTCATTATCTTTGGTGATAGCATCGTGCAGGGAGCTGCACTGCCGCCCAAGGTGTGCGGTGTACCTCTGGTCAATGCCGGAGTACGCGGCGCTGGAATTGGCTATTTCTTGCGGCATTCAGCTCAGTTGCTGGGCTCCTCACGTCCCAAGCTAATTGTGCTCGCGGTCGGCATCAACAACGCAGCGGCCAAAGAAGGCAGAGAAGTCGATTTCCAAAATCGCTACGAACAAACCGTTGCGTCTCTGGCAAGCATTGCTCCGGTTGTGGCGGCCACAGTCACGCCGATAAAAGAAGGGCATTTTGTTTCGAGTTTTGGCTACGACCCGCAAATCGTTCCAGCTCTTAATCGGACGATCTTGGAAACACCGAACATAAAGGCCGTCATTGACCTCAACGCTCCGCTGTCAGGAGCGAACTTTACGACGGATGGCGTTCACTTGAACTCGGCTGGTTATGCGTTGTGGAAAGGCAATATTTTGACGGGAATTGAAGCCGCACTCGGCTGTGTCCAGGAGCAGGTCCCGGTCATCTGAACGCGTGCATCCCGCGATCCATCGCGGGGATGCTCAGGTTTTTTTGGCAAAGATCAATGACATCCCTTTAAACGAAAGCCCCAGCGATAACGCGCTGGGGCTTATACTTCCGCGGAAACTGTTTCGCCGGCTTCCCGCCAGCGTCCCTTTCAGCTTGACTGACCTATGTCTGGTGTTTGCGCGTTTGCGGACTTCCGTAGCTGGCGCAGCTTTCAGAAACGCCTGGCCAGCGTGGCATTTCGTTGCGTTCCTTCTGCTTCCCAATCGGAGTTTTTGAAGCAATCGATCTTCAAATGTAGCCAAGTGTTTGAAAACGTTGGTGCCGGTTGAGAGAATCGAACTCCCGACCAACGGTTTACAAAACCGCTGCTCTACCGCTGAGCTAAACCGGCTAACCTAGCAATTCCAACGCGTTACGCCGGCCGTTCGCGGGGGCTGGGCCGTCTGGGTGGACGCGTGGGGCTACAAGCTCGGTCGTGTTTTATCAACCCCACCGGGCGGAGGCAAATGGCGTCGTGGCACGGTCCGACGTGGCTTTCGACACCGCGCGGTTGATCCCAGTCAGGCACGATGCGCCTGATTTTCTCTTCCGACGCTCTCGCCCCTTGGGTCAAATGTCTCGCGGACGACGGTTCTTGACAGCGGCGCGAAAGTGGCCGCCGCGAATTGCGACTGCGTCGCGACACATAGAGGTGCCGCGCAATCTGGGTTGCGGACGGAGCATAGCGGAAATTGACCGGCAGCCGTTTTTGGAGGACGACGCTCATAACCCTCGCCGACATCACCCCTCGGGCTCCGGCCATGAGCATGCCTTGATAGACACTGCCGCATTCGTACTCCGGCGCACAAGACGCCATCTCAACACGGAGTTTGCCGGCTTTCTGCATAAAATGGCCGCCATTGGTCCACTTTCCGAATTAAAATGCTGCGAGGAAAGCAACAGGGGGGACGAACATGATCGCAGCCGAGGACCGATATTTCGCCGAGCTTTCCGACAGCGAAAACGGCGAACCTGTTTACTTCGACAATGAAGTAATCGAAGCGTCAAACGATCATGAGGCGATAGGCAAAGCTGGTGAGTGGGCGGCGAGCCATAGACTTGGTGCAGTAGCGATGCTGATCGTCAAGAAGGGTATTAGGGGCGTTCATAGCAGGAAAATTTATTTGCGCGCCTAAGCAGCGACGCATTTCGTTGCTCGCTCAGCGATACCGCCCGAATAGGATCACCCCGTTTTGGAGGGGCGTTCCATGGAGAGCAAATACGCCCGCAAATAGATCGTCATCCGTTACCCTTCGCGCGTCGCTGGCAATGGCTGGATGATCTCTTCACTCGAAGTCATCTTCTCGTACGCAAAAACTTAAGGAGGAACGCGGAGATGACTGACGCCTAGCTGCTCTCCGAAATCCGTGGCGCCACTGAGGCTCTTGGGACCATCCCCTCGCTCTGCCGGTCCTTTTTCGTTAGGCGGATCAGCGCGATTTCAGGACTTACTGCGGGTCGTAAAGGCTTCGGTCTCTACGAGAACCCGCGCGCCGCAATGATTGCTGTTGGTATGCTCGCGCTATAACAATTGCCATGCGGCGGAGTGGTTTAGCGACCGCGATCTAAAAGCTGCTTGTGCTCACTTGGTGTGTCTCCGAACGTGGCGACGGCGTCATGCCGCCATCTGTGGCTAAAATAGGGACGTGGTTGGATTTTTGCGAATCTGGGCCGAAGGCAAGATCCTTGATCTGGATCAAGCCCTGTCTGGGTTCATCTTGAGTTCATGCTGGCCGCATCATGATCGCCAAACCCATCACGACCACCAACGAAGGGAGAGAAAATGAGGACGAGCTTCTTTGTGGCAGTTCTGCTCGCTGGTACTTTCGGAAGTCTCGGCGTGGCTAACGCGGCAGGCGGCTGCGGACCAGGTTGGCACCGCGGCCCTTACGGCGGATGCGTCGTCAACCGCGCCGCTGTCGTTGTCGCACCTCCTGTCGTCGTCGCCCCTCCGGTCGTTGTTGCTCCCGCTCCCGTCGTGGTTGCGCCCGTTCGTCGCGGCTGCCCCTATGGCTTTATCTGGCGTTATGGAGCCTGCCGTCCAATCTGAGACAGCAGGGGCTATGGCTGACCGCTTCAGCGATGGCCCATTCCGCCAGTCGATTTTGCGTTCCAACGATTGTTTTTCAGCCTATGGCGATGGCTGTCCGCCGCCGATCCCGCAGCATGCGCTGTTCGGCCTCGCACTGAGGTTGTCTGCCTTCGCGGGCGCTGGCTCGTGGTGGTGATGTGATTCCCTTGTTGCTGCTCACACGCCACTGGCCTCAATACGACCGTGTCCACCGCTTTCCCTGAACCCGCCTTTGGTCCCACGCAGGCACTTCACCGCCGCGCTCGTTAACCTCGGTAAACGACCGTGGCGTTAGCCTTACCCGCACTTCGGGTCTGATCTTAACCCTTGGTATCCAGCCTTCGGATAAGTTGAGCCGTTCGTGAACTGCGAAAGACCGACTATGCGCTTTGCGGTGGTCCTGGCTATTCTGACCGGATCGAACCTTACGGCCTTCGCCAGTGAAGGCTTTGACCTCGTGATTCCCGGCCGTCCCGGTGTGCCCATTATCGTGAACGGCATCGATATCTCCTATGCAGTCATCGCGGGCGACTTCGGTCTCGGAAAGGGTGAGTACAGTCAGCCGACGGTGTTTGGCGGCCGGCTTGTCGATCCCGTGCCCAACGTCGGCCATTATTATCCGAGCCTCGGCGTGAAGCCCGCCTATGGACGGCTTGAGATCGAGCCGCCCGGAAACCGCAAGTTGCCGCCGCCGGCGGAGTTTCATCAATCCTGGTCCGCGCAGTCTGCACCGCTCCCGCCCATTCTGGCGGCGCCGCAGGCCGACATTCCCCTCTATCCACCGCCCGTCATTTTCGCGCCGCGCCATGATAACGGCGGCAAGCCGCATCATTTCAACGGTCCGCCGCGGGACTCCTATCGAAGGCAAGAGAAACTTGGAGATTGATAATAAGGACAGGAGAATAATTAGATGCGTCAAATGATTTCCGGATTGGTTGCGGCGATTGCCGTGATGACCGCAGGCGTTGCGCCCGCTTCTGCTTGCGGTTATGGCGGCTGCTGCGGGGCTTATGTCAGCCCTTGCCTGGGCGGTTATGTGCCGGCCTACGGTTATGCGGGTTGCTGGACTTGCGGCTGGGCTTTTGAACGTCTCGCCGAACCAACGACGCAATACTACTATGTCAATCAGGGCCCGACATATTCCGGTCCGGGCGCGTTCGCGCCTTATCCGACGTATGAGGAGAGTGCGCTGCCTGTTTGGGGCGCCTATCGCTACCGCCATCGCTACGTGCGGTATCCGTACAGCTATCATCAGTGGGCCCAGCCGGTGCCGGGCCGCTATTACTGAATTCATCGATCGCTTGCAGAGTCTCGCCCGCGTGCCTCAGGCCGCGGGCGCGGCTTCGGAGCTACTTCATGAGGCCGAGTTTTGTCGCGCCAATATAAAGGGCGAGCACCGCGGCGTTGGAGACATTGAGGCTCTTGATCTCTCCGGGCATGTCGAGCCGCGCCAGCGCGCCGCAGGTCTCACGCGTCAATTGCCGCAGTCCCTTGCCTTCGGCGCCAAGCACCAGCGCCAGCGGCTGTCGCAGGGTGAGTTCCGAAAGATTTTGGTCGCCTTCGCTGTCAAGGCCGACCGTCATGAAACCGCGCTCGTTGAGACCAGTGAGGGCACGCGCAAGGTTCTGTACGGTCACTAGCGGAACGAGTTCGAGCGCACCGGATGCGGCTTTCGCTAGCACCCCTGTTGCTTCCGGACTGTGGCGCGCGGTGGTGATGATGGCCTTGACTGAAAACGCGGCGGCCGAGCGCAGGATCGCACCGACATTGTGAGGATCCGTGATCTGGTCCAGCACCAGCACCACTCCTTGCTGTTCCAAGGCCTCTATTTCGGGTGAGCGCAGAGGATCGGCTTCGGCCAGCAGTCCCTGATGCACGGCATCCGGGACCACGCGCTGGTCAATTTGGTTTGGGCGGAGGATTTCGGGCTGAACACGGGTGTCGATGTTCTCTTCCATAAGCCGACGCGCGGCATTCTCAGTGAGGAAAAGCCTTC
>Ga0075425_100009532_pt1 | contig 10331 bp, 8 predicted proteins | sample SoiMethybrSBSTD4_FD_75300 | JGI IMG/M metagenome (GOLD analysis project Ga0075425, IMG submission 75300) | Bulk soil microbial communities from a Populus tree surrounding site in Tennessee, USA - Soil MetaG P. TD hybrid SBSTD4 | ecosystem: Environmental > Terrestrial > Soil > Tree plantation...
CGGAACGAGGCAGCAATCGCGTTGTCGTCTTCTCGCCGGACGCACGGCAGCTGCGCCACGAGCTGCGACGAGTAGCCGTGCGAAAGCCACGGTTTGAGCCCTGCCGCCGTGGAATCCCACAGCCAGACGACCAGGCCCTTCGCTTCGAGCATTTGCGCAACGCCGCCGAGCACCGGAAGAAGCTGTCGTGGATGCTCTGCATGCTGGATACGCGTGCAGAGGTCGGCAAGAGCCCCGATTCGCGGCGCAGGCATTTCGTCGCGTGGTGAATCGGCCACTTGTTCCTGCCGCCGCACGTCTTCGTGCAGTGGCGCCGGTGTCTCGGCCATTTCCGCGGGCGCGCGGGCCATCACCCGCGCCGACGAGGGCGTGACGGGCGCGCTTGCGTTCGTCTCCGCCCGTTCGAGACGGTCGGGGCGCCGCAGCAACCCGGGGATTGCCCCCACCGCCGAACGAATCGCCGATGAGAATCCTGTTTCCGCTGACGCGGGCATCCAGAATTCCTCGGGCGGATTGGGGTGCAGCTGCAGAAACTCGGCGAGCAGCGGCTCGGTGTCGAGACCGACCTGCTGTGCGTAGGACTTGAGGTACGCGCGACCGAACAGCCCACGCGGCCAGTAGGTCAGGTCACCACGCTCGAGCGCCTCGAGCAGCGACACCTTGATTTTCGTGTTTCTTGAGATGTCTTCGAGGCTGACGCCTTTTTCTTCGCGCTGCGTACGCAGCCGTGCACCAAATGTTGTTGTCATGGAACTCCTCACGGGGGGAACTGTCGCGTGAGCCTAGCGCCCGTGAGGACGTGCACACCGCGCAGCCTCTGGCGAGGCCGCCCCGCGCGGTCAGGGCTGAAGGCGAACCGAGAGTAGCAAGTTGTGTAATCGCGTTCAAGAGGTTTGATGCGTTATAGTCCGTCGCGCGAGGAGGATTGCATCATGCGATCGCTCGTCATCATCACGATCACGTTGTTTGCCGCGGCGGCCGCCGCGCAGAACCCGGCGCCGACGACCATTCCGAACGGCCTGCCCGAGTGGGCGTTCAACATCCCGGACAAAGTGCAGCCGCCGGAGCCGAAAGTGCCGGCGACTGTTCGCGTCGACGGCAGCAGCAAGGAGTACGAAGCGACGGCGATCGGCGGCAACGCCAACCCGCCAGACTGGTTTCCTGACGAACATCCGTCCGCGCCGCGCAGCGTGAAAGGGCCGATGCCGAACGCCTGCGGCTCGTGCCACCTGATGTCAGGGCAGGGGCATCCCGAGTCGGCCGACATCGCCGGCATGCCGGCCGAATATATCGTCCGCCAGATGCACTACTTCAAGTCGGGTGCGCGGAAGGAAGAAGCCCGCATGGGTCCAATCGCACGCGCCGTTGCGGACGAGGATGTGCGTCAGGCCGCAGAGTACTTCGCGGCGGTCAAGCCGAGGCCATTCGTGAAAGTGATCGAGGCCGCCACGCCGCCGAAGACATACGTGAGCGCGGATGCGCGGCATCGCCGCATCCTTCCGGACGGCGGGACCGAGCCGATCGGCCGACGCATCATTCAGATTCCGGAAGATCCGATGCAGGTCACGATTCGCAACCCCCATTCGGGTTTCATCGCCTACGTGCCGCCCGGCAGCATCAAGAAGGGCGAAGCGCTTGCCAGGGGTGGCAACGGCAAGACGATTCAGTGCGACATCTGCCACGGCGAACAGCTGTCCGGCCTGGGCGAAGTGCCACGCCTCGCCGGTCTGCAGCCGGTCTACGTGGCGCGTCAGTTGATCCAGATGCAGAACGGCACGAGCGCCGGCACCAATGCGGCGCTCATGAAGAGGGTCGTCGCGAAGCTCACCGAAGACGACATCATCTCGCTGGCGGCGTACGTCGGCTCGCTGCCGCCGAAATAACGGAGATTCCACATGTCACTCTCACGCGGACGCCGCATCACCGTCGTCATCGCCTTCGCGATCCTGCCGGTCACCGTTCAGACGGTGAGCGCCCAGACCCCCGGCCGAGTGCCGCAATGGAGCAAGGCGGCGCCGTTTCCGATTCCCGAAGAGGAGCTCTACGGAAGCGTGGTCAACGGAAAGTTCTACGTGCTCGGCGGATTCGGCATGGGCGGCATGGCGCCGGGGATGGTGTTCGAGTACGACCCGGCTGCGGATCGCTGGACACGGAAGAAGGACATGCCCGTCAAGGTGCACCACCAGGCACAGACGCCTTTGAACGGCAAGCTGTATGTGTTCGGCGGCTGCCTGCAGGCGATCAGCGGTGAAGGCGGCACCCAGAACGCGTGGGAATGGGATCCGGTGGCCGACACGTGGAAGGCGCTCGCACCGTTGACGGTCAAGCGCTGTTCGGCGGTGGCTGAGCAGGTCGACGGCAAGATTTATCTGATCGGCGGGCTCGAGCCGTTTGAAAACGGCAAAGGCACGCGCGTCTCCGGACGCAATCAGATGTACGACCCGGCCACCAACACCTGGACCGAGCGGAGCCCGATGCCCACGACCCGCAATCACGCAATGGCAGGTGCGGTGAACGGGAAGATATACGTCCTCGGCGGCCGTCTCGGCGCGGGAAATATTCCCGTGACGACGAACGTAGATACGGTCGAAGAGTACGACCCCGCGACCAACCTGTGGGGGACCGTGAAGGAGCGGATGCCGCAGGTGCGCAGCGGCGGCGGCTGGGCGACGTGCAACGGAAAGATTTACGTCGGCGGCGGCGAGTGGATCACGCGCGAATTCTACGCGGCGCTTCGCGCGCTTGATGCGTACGACCCTGCAACCAACACGTGGGAGACGCTGACGCCGCTGCCGGGAGCGGTCCATGGCAACGCGATGGGCTGCATCGGCAACAAGCTGCACACGGTGAGCGGAAAGATGCGCGCGGGCGGCGGGCCGGATCCGGCGACTGCCGAGCACGATGTGCTGGAGCTGCCGGCGAAAGGAGGCACGCAGTGAAGTGGTTCGTGGCTGCATTGCTGCTCACGGCCAGCGCCGCCGTCGTATACGCGCAGAATCCGATGCTGCTGCGCTGGGACAAAGCCGCGCCTTTCCCGGAGCCGGAAGAAGAACTCTACGGCATCGAATCCGGCGGCAAGATGTACGTCATCGGCGGCTTCAGCGAAAACGGCAAGGCCGCGCCCGCCATGGTCTACGAATACGATCCGGGGCCGGATAAGTGGACGAAGAAGAAGCCGATTCCGGTGCCGGTGCATCATCAGGCGCAGGCGAAATTGAATGGGAAGATTTACATCTTCGGCGGATGCCAGCGTCCGCTGAGCGGGCCCGGTATGGGCGGGTGGCAGCCGGTTGATAACTCGTGGGAGTACGACCCGGTGGCAGATTCGTGGCGCGCACTGGCGCCGATGCCGATCAAGCGCTGCTCCGCGATCGCTGAAGAAGTCGGCGGGAAGATCTACGTGATCGGCGGCGCGACCATCATGGAAAACTCGGGTGAGGTCGCGCTCTTCGGTAATCGGCCCGCGCGGGTGCTGGGAACGAACCAGGTCTACGACCCGGCGACGAACATGTGGGCGACGCGCAGTCCGATGCCGACGACTCGTAATCACGCGTTCTCGGGCGTGGTCAACGGAAAGATTTACGTCATCGGCGGCCGCCTCGGCGCCGCGCACGTCACCGCCTCCAGCAACACGGATGTCGTCGAGGAATACGATCCGGCGCGCGATCTGTGGGGTGCCGTCCGCTCGCGGATGCCGACGGCCCGCAGCGGTGGTGGGTGGGGAACATACAACGGACGCATCTACGTCGCTGGTGGGGAAGGGCAGCACGAGCGCGCGAATTACTCGTTCCGCGCCGTCGAAGCCTACGAGCCTGCGACCAATCGCTGGATCGTTTTACCTTCGATGCCGACGGCACGTCATGGAGCCGCGGGCGCATTCATCGGCAACAAATTCCATCTCGTGAGCGGAAAACCTGAAGGCGGAGGATTACCCGACCTCGCAGGCAAGGGATTGCCGGTGCATGACGTGCTCGAGATTCCGGCGAACTTTGGAACGAATTGAGAGGATCGATATGAAGCGACTGCGCAGCGGTGCGGCCCTTGTCGTCGCCTTTGTTGCGGGCCTTGTGGTCAGCAACTACTTCGGCGTGGTGCAGGGGCAGCAGAAGAAGGCGGGTGAAGGCTTCGCGGCGGTGCCGGGAGGCAAGGGTGGACACGATGCGTTCGGCCCGTACGATCCGGTGCAGAACTGGCCGCGTCCGCTCGCTGAGAGCCTGCCGAACCACGAGGCGTGGACCTACTCGCAGGCAACCGACGTGTTCCCCGAGAGCGAGGATCGCGTTCTCGCCACGTTCAAGGGCGAGCTGCCTGTGTTGCCCGGAGGGCGCGGTCGCGGCACCACGTGGCTGCCGCAGATCGGACCGAGCCTGAAGTTCCCGGTCGGCGGCGGCGTGCCGATGCGCGAAGCCGCGAGCGCGACGCCGAGCTTCGGCAAAGCGGTCGACGAGAGCGACGGTCGCCCCGGCGTCGACTGGCGCTGGGAGCACGTCATCATGGTCTTCGATCGCAACGGCAAGATGATCGAGGACTGGTCGCAATGGGACCGCATCTGGGGCAGGCCGCATGACGTCGAAATCAGCCCGTACGATCCGCAGAAGAACATCTGGATCGTCGACGCCGACGCGCACTTCGTCAGCAAGTTCACGCACGACGGCAAGCAGCGCCTGCTGACGCTCGGCACGCCGGGTGTGGCTGGCACCGACGATACCCACTTCAGCCGACCGACGTTCATGGCGTTCATGGACGCGAACACGTGGTATCTCGCCGACGGCTATGACGGCACCCGCGTGATCAAGTACGACATGAACGGCAAGAAGCTTCTGGAGTGGGGCATGAAGGGCACGCAGCCGAACGAACGTCGGCCTGGCTACTTCAACAGCGTGCACGGCATCGCCGTCAATCCGAAGACGCGCCGTGTCTACGTCAACGATCGCAACAATGGCCGCATACAGGTGTTCGACGAGAACGGCAAGTTCCTCGACCAGTGGGATGCAGGTCCGCGTCCGCCGATGAACATCCACAGCATTTATATGGGGCAGGATGGCATTCTGTGGGGCGCCGACCAGGGCTCGAACAAGATCGTCGCGTGGGATGCCGATGGCCACTTCCTCTATTCATGGGGGACGTTCGGCACGTGCCAGGGCTGCCAGTGGGGCGTGCACGGTTTCTCCACGGATAAAGACGGGAACCTCTACACCGCCGAAGTGCGCACAGGCCGCATCCAGAAGTACACGCCGCGCAAAGGCGCGAATCCGGCATTCCTCGTCGGCAAGCCGTGGCCCGGCGTCTGGTAAGAGGGGTTGGTTCGCCGGTTCGCGAGCTCGATGGTTCGGGGTTGTTAGCGTCCGGAATAGTGTGCGCGCAAGCAGTTCGGACAGAGACCGTGAGAGAAGTCGGCGTTTGATCGCTCGGAGATGAACGCTTCGAGCGATTCCCAGTCGCCGGCTTCGTTGCGGATGCTCTTGCAGAACGAGCAGATCGGCAGCAGCCCTTCCAGCTTGACCACGTAACGGTGCAGCTGCCGTTCGTGTTCGCAGAGGCGCGCGAACCAGAGCGCCATCAGGCTGACGACGGCGGCGCGTACCACGGTCATGACAATCGGCATGGTCAGGCTGTTGCCATGCCATCCGACGATCAACACGACGACATGCAGCAGCGACACCCCGATCGCGAGCGCGATGGCGGGCCACGTTCCTGAATACCACGCGGCTAAGAGGACGGGGACGAGATAGAGCGTCGGGAAATCGGTGCCTGCGCCCGCGGCGTAATCGATCGCCACGAATGCCGCACCGACGGCGACCCACCACCACGGATTGACCCTGCCGTGTGGCAGCAGCCACCACGGGCGTACGAGTTCTTTCTTACTCACATTCAATATTCAGTATGTGATTGCCGCCTACGGATGGACGGGCATCGTCCGCTTGCCATCGACGACAGCCGGAAGGCCTGCAACCTCGTCGTACGCCTCCGTGATGAAGCGATCCTTGCTCTGCTGCGTGTCGCCAAGCGTCGTCTTGTCGTACGGCGCCGTGAGATTGGCGGCGAGCACGTCCTTCAGCGACTTGCCCTGATCGCGCAGCGTCTTCACCTTCGCGAGAATGTCGACGACCATCGCGCGATACGGCAGTAGTTCCTGCTTTTTCACCAGCGTGCCGTGCCCAGGCACCAGCGTAGTCTTTCCGTCGGCGAGCCTCTCGATGAGATCGACGGCGTCGAGCATGCCGCGCAGCGAGCCGCCGTTCGCCTGATCGGCAAACGGATAGCCGAAGTTGCGGTAGAAGTCCTCGATGTAGATGACGTTCGCGTTGCGGAAGCGGACGATGGTGTCGCCGGCGGTATGTGACGGCATCATCGGAATGAAATCCACTATTTCGCCGTTCATGTTCAGCGTCACGGCGGGACGGCCCGGCGCCGCGGCGTCGTAGTTGTAGGTGACCACAGGCACGCCCGCGCCCAGCGCCATCTCCTTGCGTAGATTCTCCTGCGCGAAAATCACCGCGCCCTGGCCGGCAAAAAATCCATTCGCCCCCGTATGGTCGCCATGAATGTGTGTGTTGACCACCATCTTGATCGGCGCGTTTGTGAACGTGCGTATCGCCGCCAGCGTCTTCTCCGCGACTTGACGGTTCTGCGTGTCGACCATCAGCACGCCATCGGGACCGAAGAGCACCATCACCCGGCCGCCCGAGGCGTCTGGATGAGCGGGATCGAGCGCTTGCGATCCGTGGACGACGAACAGATTCGGCGACATCTTCGCGGTGACGAAGATCTGAATCCTCTCCCACGGCGTTTGATAACCCGCCGGGAAGGTGAATGGCCCCTTGCCCGGCGGGACAAGTTCGATGGGGTAGCCGGCTTCCTGCGGCAACACTCTCGCTGGAAGCAGAACGAACGCCGCGAGCGCCAGCGAGAGCAGCGCGCGTCGGGTCATCGCACTATCGTCTCGGCGCGTCGGCTGGCTGACCGCCGGCGGGCTGCTGACCGCCGATAGCGGCGGCCGGGGTCATACACGGCGCTGCCGGATCGTTGGTGCCGGCGGGGCAATTCGGGTTGGTGATCGCGGCACTCGCCGGCCACGTCTGCGGCGGGCCACCATCGACGCGGAACGACGGCGGTTCCTGCTGGCGCAGGCCGTGAATCGCATTCGAATAGTAGTCGGTATAGCGGATGCTGCCGCCCTTGGCATCGACGAAACCGACGGAACCCTGGAAGAGGCCCGGCTCCGGCATCCCCTTCGGTACGGTGCCTTCGAAGATGTAAAGACGGTTCTCGTGCATCGTGATGTAGCCGAAGGTGCGCGACTCGTCAGGATTGGTGAGCTGCATGAAGAGCCCTTCGACGACCTGCTCGAACTGCAGGTTCATGTCGGTCGTCTTCACGCCGGGCCTCTGGATCATCTTCAGCGCGGCGAACGTCATCGCCCCGCGGATGTCCATCTTCGAATAGCCAAGGCCGATGATCCCCCCGCGCCGTCCGTCCTGCGTGCCGATACACGTCTCGGCGCCAGGGGGACACTGCTTCGCGCGTTCCTCACCGAGCTTGAGCACCGGGCGATAGTCGACGACCGTGACCTTGTACTGCTCCTTGCCATGGCTCGCGCTGAACACCTTCGCGGGCAGGTTGTAGCGGTACTGCGACACCCACGTTATGTTCTCGACCTTCGGTTTGCCCGGGAAGTTCACCTCGAAGCCGTCTTCGGGGAACTTGAAGTTGTCCCAGTCTTCCTGGGCCAGCACGGGCGTGGCCAGGCACAGGACCAGCGCCGCCGCCATCCATGAAATCACGCGCATCTTTCTGCCTCCCGAGCTCCAGATTGGAGCTTGGAACTTGGAGCTTGGAACTTGGAGCTTAGGAATATATCAGGAGTGGCCGGGGTCGCGCGCGGTCGGCGCATCGTGATGGCTGCTCGATAGATCGCTGCGATCGAGGACATTGTCGGGTGCTCCGACCCGGTACCAGCGCCACGCGTAGCCGTCGAGCGTCACGCGGTGCTGGCCGTCGTTGTGCCGCCGGCTGTGACGGCCATCGAAGACTTCGACGAGCACCTCATCGCGCGGCGCGCCCACGCGCAGCCGCACCTTCTGATCCTGATTCGAAAAATTGTGGAGCGTGACGATGGAGGTCTCACGCCAGTCGTAGCGGAGCGCCAGCACCTCGGGAACGTTGGTGCGCAGGACCGCAAATGTTCCCCAGCTGATCTCCGGGCACTCCTTGCGCATGCGGAGCATCCGCTCGGTCCAGTTGAGCAGCGAGTGCGGATCGCGACGCTGATCGGCGACGTTCACCTTCTGATATCCGTACACCGGATCGTCGATCGCCGGTCGCACGATTTTCTTCGCACGTGAAAAGCCGCCGTGTATTTCGCTCGTCCACTGCATCGGCGTTCGCGCGCACTCGCGCTCGGGCAGCCGCAGGTTATCGCCGATGCCGATCTCGTCGCCGTACTGCATCATAGGTGTGCCGGGCAGCGAGAAGAGCAGGCTGAAGGCGAGCTCGAGCCGCCTGCGATCGTTGCCAAGCATCGGTGTCAGCCGTCGACGGATGCCGCGGTTGTACAACTGCATCCTTTTCTGCGGCGCAAACGCCTTGAACACCTTCTCGCGCTGCTCCGCGGTTAGCCGTCCGAGATCGAGCTCGTCGTGGCTGCGGAGAAACTGCACCCACTGCGCGTTGGCAGGACGCTTGGAGGTCTGCTCGAGCGCCCAGACCAGCGGTTCGGTGTCGGCAGTCGCCAGCGCATAGAACAGCCGCTGATTTACCGCGAAGTTCAACATCATCTGAATCCGCTGCCCATCGTCGCCGAAGTAATTCATGCTCTCTTCGGGAACGACGTTCGCCTCGGCCAGCAGGATGGCATCGCCTTCGCGCCACTGAAGGAAATCGCGCATTTCCTTGAGGATGTTGAAATCCTGCTGATGCTCGACGCCCGGTCCCTTCTTCTCGATGAGAAAGGGTACGGCGTCCATGCGGAAACCCGAGACGCCGAGCTGCAGCCAGAAGCCCATGATCTTGTGAATTTCCGCGCGCACGTACGGATTCCACGTATTCAGATCCGGCTGATGATCGTAGAAGCGATGAAAGTAGTACTGACCCGCCTTCCGATCCATCGTCCACGTCGTCGTCTGCTGGCCGGGAAAGACGATGCCCTGCTTGTGGTTCTTCGGGCGTTCGTCGGCCCACACGTACCAGTCGCGGAAGAAGGAATGTTTGTCGGCGCGCGCGGTCTGAAACCACGGGCAGTCAATGGAGGTGTGATTGACGACAAGATCGACGATCACACGCATGCCGAGCGCCTTCGCGTGGTTCATGAAGTTGACGAAGTCGCCAAGGCTGCCGTGCTTGTCGTGAACGTTGTAGTAGTCGGCGACGTCGTAACCGTTATCGCGATTCGGTGAGCCGTAAAATGGCTGCAGCCAGACGCAGGTGACGCCAAGGCCGGCGAGGTAGTCCAACCGGCGCATCAAACCTTCGAAATCGCCAACGCCGTCGCCGTTGGCGTCCTGGAATTTCTCGACGTCGAGACAATAAATGACCGCGTTTTTGTACCAAAGGTCGTCGATCGACACCGCGCTTGGCGTTGGAGCAACGCCGATGCCACGCTGCGCTCGACGTCTGAGATAAACCGCATTCGCGGGCCGTTTAGTCTGCTTCCACGCAGCCTTCGTGGGCTGAACAACGTCCGGAAATCACTCTTGCTGCAATCGCCCGAGTGCTTTGCGGCGATTCGACAGAACGCAATTCCCGTGGCGACTGACTTGCACTCCCGTTTGAGGGCGCTTCCCCCATATTGGAGTGCCCCATTGTTTGGTCGCTATCAGTTAACGCTTGGAGACTGCCACGAAACCGTCGCGGTTCGACGTGGTCGTGCGTTCGCGCTCGTGGGAATGGCTGGATGCGCTGAACCGCCGTCTGCAGATCGAAGTGCAGCTCGTCGACGCGCACGGATATTCCCGTGTGCCAGCCGCGAACGCTGCTCAAACGCCTTTGGCGCGTCTCGTCGCGTCCGGCGCGGCCGAAGTGCGCGCGCTTGCGACAACGGCCGGCGCCCGGCGCACGCGCCAGACATCGAACATCGGTGATCTGCGAGTCGTCGCGCAGCCGCTGCTGGAGGTCGACGAAATCATTGGTGCTGTCCTCATCGGTTATTCGTTGCCCGCGCGTCGCGGTGCGGCGCAGAGTCAGATAGACATCGAAGGCATCATCGAGGGCGTGTTTCAGGCGATTTTTGCGCACCTGGCGGCACCCGCCGCCGGGCGGCCTCAGGTCGACGATCTCGGGTCGCTTGCGAATGTGCTGGACGCCGCAGCGGCGACCGGCACCGACCGGGAGCT
>Ga0075425_100009533_pt1 | contig 10330 bp, 10 predicted proteins | sample SoiMethybrSBSTD4_FD_75300 | JGI IMG/M metagenome (GOLD analysis project Ga0075425, IMG submission 75300) | Bulk soil microbial communities from a Populus tree surrounding site in Tennessee, USA - Soil MetaG P. TD hybrid SBSTD4 | ecosystem: Environmental > Terrestrial > Soil > Tree plantation...
GCGCTGCGATAGGCGCCGCCCCTGACCGTGCCTTCGGTCGCGATGACGGCGATCGGACCGTCGGGTGCCACGCCGAGCGCGGCGGACGCGCCGGGTTCGATCACGCCGATCACGGGGAGTGGCGCGAGGGTCTCGCGTAAGGCGGGGAGCGAGACCGAAGCGGTGTTGCAGGCGACGACGAGAAGCTTGACGCCGCGCGCGACCAGCGCGGCCGAGGCCTGCAGCGCATAGCGGCGCACCGTGTCCGCGCTCTTGGTGCCGTATGGCAGCCGCGCGGTGTCGCCGAGATAGATGAAGCTTTCGTGCGGCAAACGCTCGCTCAGCGCGCGCATCACCGTCAGGCCACCCATGCCGGAATCGAAAACGCCGATCGGCGCGTTCATCGCGGTGTCGCGGCGAAATAGGAGCCAAGCACTTGCGTGTAGATGTCGGTGAGCACGCGAATGTCCTCGATTTTCGCGCACTCATTAGCCTTGTGCATTGTGGCGTTTGAAAGACCGAGTTCGGCAACCGGGCAATAATCCTTAATGAAGCGCGCATCCGAAGTTCCACCGGTGGTGGAGTATTGCGGAGTCGTGCCGGTGACGGTTCTGACCGCACCGGCAAGAAGTTCCGTGAAGGGTCCGGGTGCCGTCAGAAACGAAACGCCGCTGAGCTGAAAGCTCGTCTCGATCTCGCAGCCGAATTGTTGGCGGATCGTCGCGACCGCCTTTGTTATGCGCGCTCTCAGTGAATCGGGTGTGTGCTGATCGGTGAAACGGATATTGAAGCCGGCTTTCACTTCGGCGGGAATCACGTTCGTCGCAGCGTTGCCGGTGTCGATGGTGGTGAAGGCGAGGGTCGAGGGATCGAAATGCTCGTTGCCGGAATCGAGAACTTGTGAGGACAACAACGAAACCAGAGCCGCCATCGCGGGTAGCGGGTTTGCCGCGCGCTTGGGATAGGCGACATGGCCTTGCGTGCCGCGCACGACGACGCGGGTATTGAGCGAACCACGCCGGCCGATCTTGATTGTGTCGCCGGCACGTGTTTCCGATGTCGGTTCACCGACGACGCAATGGTCGAGGCGCTCGCCTCTCTCGGCGAGCCAGCCGAGCACCTTGGCGGTGCCGTTGATGGCGATGCCTTCCTCGTCGCCGGTGATGAGCAGGCTGATCGAACCAAATGGCCGGCCGGTTGCAAGAAAACGTGATGCCGCGGTGACGAAAGCGGCGATGGCCGACTTCATGTCGGCAGCGCCGCGGCCGTGAAGCGCGCCGTTGTCGATTACGGCGGCAAAGGGATCGTGGCGCCACAATTTCGCGTCGCCCGGCGGCACGACATCGGTGTGGCCGGCAAAACAGAAGTTCGGTCCCTGCGTTCCGATCCTGGCGTAGAGATTTTCGACCGGCGCGGTGCCGGACTCCTCGAACTTGAGGCGGTGGCACGCGAAACCCAATGGCGTCAGCACGGCTTCGAGCACGCCTAGAGCGCCTGCGTCGGCGGGCGTGACGGACGGACAACGGATCAAGGCTTGCGCGAGCGCGATCGGATCGGGCGTGTTCATTGGTTGCGATGTACCGGCACGCCTCGCTATGGTCAATCAACGAGCGAAAAGGAGGACTGCATGACGGGCCGTCTCGAAGGCAAGGTCGCTGTGATCACCGGAGCGGCCAGCGGCATCGGCCGCGCCGCCGTCGATCTCTTCGTGTCGGAAGGCGCGCGCGTCGTCGCCGCCGACATTCAGGACGACAAGGGCGCGCGCATGGAGGAAGACCAGAAAGGCATGGTCCGCTACGTGCGCTGCGACGTCATGCAGGAAAAGGACATTGCAGCCGCGATCAACGCCGCCAAGACGTATTTCGGCAGGCTCGACGTGCTTTTCAACAACGCCGGCACCGGCGGCGCCAGCGATCCAGCCGACGCCGTAACGGCCGAAGGCTTCGACTCAGTCATGCACCTGCATGTGCGCGCCGCTCTGTTCGGGATGAAGTATGCCGTGCCGCTGATGCGCGCGGCCGGCGGCGGTTCGATCATCTCGACGGCTTCGGTCGCCGGTATCCGCACCGGCTACGGGCCGATCCTTTATTCGATCGCCAAGGCGGCGATCGTCCACATGACGCATGCTGCTGCGGCGCAGCTTGGACCGGAGAAGATCCGCGTCAACTGCATCTGCCCGGGGCTCATTGCGACCAACATCTTCGCCCAGGCGTTCGGCGTACCGAGCCAATTGGCCGAGACGCGTATCGAAGCCATCGCCGAATCGACCAAGGGTTCGCAACCCATTCCGCGCGGCGGACGCGGCCGCGACATCGCCGAGGCAGCGCTCTATCTCGCCAGCGACGGTTCGAGCTTCGTCAACGGCCATGCACTGGTCGTCGACGGCGGACTGACGCTGGGAGCCACAGGAATGGCGCAGATGGCCGTGTTCGCGCCGATCGTGCAGGCGCTCGGCGTCGACCTGGAAACGCTCGCGGCGGCGCTGCAGGGGAAAACCTAGGCGCGTCCGGCTAGCGGATCCGATCCGAAGCGGTTGTCACCTATCGTGCCGCGCAGGCAATAGAGTTCGACGAATGCCCAAAGTGCGATCAGCGTCGCTACGCCGCGCGTGATCACGACGAAAGGCGGCTCGATCGGCGGCAAGGGTGGTTCGGCATGCGTCCGCACGGCCTCGAGTACGGCCGAGAGGTGCGCCAGCATCGTCGGCAGGAACATCATCGCCGGGATCTGCAGCACGACGGGCAGGCCATAGAAAATCAGGAGCCACCACGCGCTCTTGTTGCGGTCGTGTAGCCGCTTGGCCGTGACGGCGAGCCCGATGTAGAGGCCGGCAAGATAAAGCGTGCAGGCGATCAAAAAGAAGAGGTGCGCCTGAGGTGTCGTGAACACGGCCGCGAAGGTGGTCTTGCCCCGACCGGCCGCAACGACTGCCGCGAAGCCGATCATGCTCGCGAACAGCGACCCCACAATGATGCCGTTGGCGATGAGGACGAACAGATATGCCCATTGCTTGGCCCGATTGATGCGTCCGTCGAAGCTGAAGAGATATTGTCCAAGACCCATTGCGCCCCCCTGCGATGGCTCGACCCAGGCGTGCAGTATCGCGCCGCTGCCGGGCGTGGAGAAGCGCGAAGACGTGCTGCGCCGCGTCAAACATGTCCCGGCATGGCCTGCACCGATTGCGTATCGGATGACTGGCGCCCATATTCGGGTTTCAGTTTCTGGAGGTGACGCATGAGTGCCGTTCTGAAGCCTGTTCCCACCGCCTTGCATCGGGGTGAAAAGGAGTTGCCGTTCGTTCCCTATCAGGAAGGCGTCCTGTTCCAGCTGCTCCAGGCCGATATCGAGGCGGGACTTTGGGTCGTGCGCGTCAAGGCTGAGCCTGGCGTGACGATCCAGAAACACAAACACACCGGCGAGGTGTTCGCGTTCACGCTGGCAGGTGCGTGGAAATATCTCGAATATCCCGAAATCAACACCGCTGGGTCTTATCTCTACGAGCCGGCCGGGTCGATCCATACTTTGCACATGCCCAAGAGCAACACGGGCATCACCGATGTCTGGTTCGCCATTCGCGGCGCCAACCTCAACCTCGACGACAAGGGCAATGTCGAGGCGGTGATCGATGCGTCGGCGGTGCTGGAGATCTATCTTGCCGGCTGCCGTGCGGCTGGCATAGCGAACCCGCCGGTGATCGTCGCCTAGTCGCGCAACAGTTCGTTGATCGATGTCTTGGCGCGCGTGCGCTCGTCGACGCGCTTGATGATGACGCAGCAATAGAGCGCCGGTTTGCCGGGACCGCCGCCGAGCGAGCCCGGCACGACAACCGAATACGGCGGCACCTTGCCCTGGAATATTTCGCCGGAATGACGATCGACGATTTTCGTCGACTGTCCGATGAACACGCCCATCGACAGCACCGAGCCTTCGCCGACGATGACGCCTTCGGCGACTTCGGTGCGCGCGCCGATGAAGCAGTTGTCTTCGATGATTGTGGGGGCTGCCTGCAGCGGTTCGAGCACGCCGCCGATTCCGGTGCCGCCCGAGATATGGCAGTGCTTGCCGATCTGCGCGCACGAACCGACAGTCGCCCAGGTGTCGATCATCGTGTCCTCGCCAACATAGGCGCCGACATTCACGAAGCTCGGCATCAGGACGACGCCCTTGGCGATAAAAGCCGAGCGGCGCACGACCGCGCCGGGTACGGCGCGAAACCCGGCGGCCTGGAACTCTTTTTCGCCCCAGCCGGCGAATTTCGAATCGACCTTGTCCCACCAGGACGCGTCGCCCGGCGCGCCACCGATGCGTTTCATGGCGTTCAGCCGGAAAGAAAGGAGCACCGCTTTCTTGAGCCACTGATGTACGACCCATTCATCGCCCGACTTTTCGGCGACGCGGCGCTTGCCGCGATCGAGCTCGGCAAGGACGGTTTCGATGGCGTCGCGCACCTCGCCCTTGGTGTCAGGCCCGAGCGCCTCACGCGATTCCCAGGCGTCGTCGATGATGCGTGCAAGATTCATGGCGCCACGAAGATGGTCGATCACCGCCTCCGGGGCAAGCGGGCGCTGGCGTCGCGAAGCAGTCCTGTCTCCCCGACATGAGCGGCGAAACCGGACAATCCTTTGACTGGCGTCGCTGCGAAACCCAATTCGCCGAGGCCGCGATCCTTGCAACGCGTACGGCCCTGGATGTCGAACTCGATGTCGGCGACGCAGAATTTGTCCTTGCCGCCGACGAGTACCGGTCCGCCCACTGTCTGGGCATAGAGATAGAGCGTGGTTACCGCCAAAGGAGCCGTGATCGCCCTGGCGCAACTTCCGGGTGCGACCTTCCACCAACCATGGGAGATCCAGTTGCCCGCCGACTCCTCGCCAAGCGCCGCCGCGATGGGCTTCGCCGTGTCGTTACAGATGGAATAGCCGGCCGGCGTCGCGATCTTGAAGGCGGTGGTTTCGAGCGCGTCGAACAGCTCCGCCGCGGTTGCTTCGGGCTTGACGTGCAGGCGCTTGCGGAAATCGGCCAGCGCCCTCTCGGCTTCCTTGTCGGGGTGGCCGTCAATGGTCGCGATGGGATAGCCGATATCATGCAGGAGCCGCTTCAGTCCGGCGGTTCGTGCGTCGGTCAAGCTGGCGAGCGATGGCGATTCGCTCAACGTCGACGTCCACGACGCCATGCGTCGCGTATCAATCCGTGCAAAGGGCAGGACATAGAAGTTATCGGACGGACAGTCGTGAACGGCGCTGGGCGTGCGGATGTTGAAGTCGGTATCCTGTACGCAAATCTGGCGCTCACCGCCCCAGGCCCGCGCCGGCCCGGAGTGCGCCTGCGATGTTCTGGCGTAGACGTCGAGCGCGACACCACTGAGCTCGCTGGCCAAAACGGTCTGGCACGCACCCGGCACGACCCGGGTCCAACCGTGACTCGCAACTTCGCTCGACGTCTCGGTCGCGGTCGCAACATAGAGGATGTAAGACGTTCGGTTGCACAGCGACAGCGCGGCAGTCGCCGGTGTGGTGAAGAACAACAGCACGACGATGGCGAATAGGAGTGTGCGCGCGAACGCGCTCATTCGGCGGTGATCAATGTTCCGGCGCCATGCTCGGTGAACAGTTCGAGCAGCAGGACATGCGGAATGCGGCCGTCGAGGATGACCGCCGCGTTCACTCCGGCCGCGACCGCATCGATCGCGGTTTGGATCTTGGGAATCATGCCGCCGCCGATTGTGCCGTTGGCGATCAGGGCACGTGCTTCACCAACCGTCAGGCGCGGGATCAGCTTCTTGTCGGTGTCGAGCACGCCTTCGACATCGGTGAGCAAGATGAGGCGCTCGGCCTTCATGGCGCCGGCGACGGCGCCGGCCACCGTGTCGGCGTTGATGTTGAAGGTCTCGCCATGGGCGCCGACGCCGATGGGCGCGATGACGGGGATGAATTCGGAGCGCATCACGGTGTGGAGCACCGCGGGGTTGACCTTGTCGGGCTCGCCGACGAAGCCGAGATCGACGCCGTTTTTGCTCAGCTTGCGCGCCAGGATCAGCGTGCTGTCCTTGCCGGAAAGTCCGACGGCGCGGCCTCCGGCGGCATTGATGCCGCTCACGATCTGCTTGTTGATCGAGCCGGTCAGAACCATCTCGACGACTTCAATCGCCGCCTGGTCCGTGACGCGTAGGCCGTCGACAAAGGTGGATGGAATCGCGAGTTTTGTCAGCATGGCCCCGATCTGGGGACCGCCGCCATGGACGACGACGGGATCGATGCCCGTCTGCTTCATCAGGACGATGTCCTGCGCGAAATCCGCGGCGGTGGCGCCTCCGACCATGGCATTGCCGCCGAACTTCACGACGATCGTCTTCTGGTCGTATTTGAGAATGTAGGGCAGCGCTTCGACCAGAACGCGCGCGGTCGAACGCCAACGCGCCATCACGCGCAGATTGCGTTCGTGTCCGAACTCGTCCTGAAGCGCCATGCCGATGCCTTCGCAAAAGTCGCGGGCCTTATAACCCAATCGTCAGGGCTCAGCCAGCGCTGCGAGTTGCACCTTGAGCGGATCGAAGCCTGCGCCGCGCAGTGCGGAGGTAGCGGTGATTACGGGAAAGGCAGCGGTGTGCTGGCGCGCTTCGTTGTCGGCGGCGGCGAGCGAGGCAGTGAGTTCGCCTGACGTCAGCTTGTCGATCTTGGTCAGCACGATCGCGAAGGACACCGCCGCTTCGTCGAGCAATTGCATGACGTCGCGATCGACGTCCAGAACGCCGCGCCTGGCATCGATCAACAGCGCAACACGGCGCAGGCTGGCGCGGCCACGCAGATAGGCGAAGATGAGCTTTTGCCATTCGGCGGCCATCGCCTTGGAGGCTTTGGCATAGCCATAACCTGGGAGGTCGGCGAGCATCAGGCGGTCGCCAAGTTTGAAGAAATTGATTTCGCGTGTACGTCCGGGCGTGTGGCTGACACGCGCAAGCGACTTGCGATTGGTGAGCGCATTGATGAGGCTCGACTTACCGGCGTTGGAACGCCCGACAAAGGCGATTTCGGGCAGGCTTTGCGGCGGCAAGCTCTCGATGTCGCCCGTGCCCCAGACGAACTCGCAGGGACCTGCGAACAGCTTGCGCGCCGCCACAAGCTGTTCGGCTGCTTCGTCTGTCTCGTCGCTCACTCGCCCGCGGCCGGTTTGGCCTTGCCTTTGAGTCGCTGCATCAGACTGTCGAGGCGGAGGTTCTTGAACAAGTGAACTTCCACGCCCTGGCGGCTCATGATGTACCACTGCTGTGCAATGCCGAGCAGATTGTTCCAGGTGTAGTAGATGACAAGCCCGGCCGGAAATGTCGCGAACATGAAGGTGAACATGATCGGCATCAGTCCGAACATGCGCGCCTGGATCGGATCGGCCGGCGCGGGATTTAGCTTGGTCTGCACCCACTGCGTGATGCCCATCAGGATCGGCCAGATGCCGATCGACAGGAACGCCGGAATGAAGGACGGCGGGTGAAAGGGGAGAAGGCCGAAAAGATTGATGATCGAGGTCGGATCGGGCGCTGCCAGATCGTGGATCCAGCCATAGAACGGCGCCTGGCGCATCTCGATCGTGACGAAGAAGACCTTGTAGAGCGAGAAGAACACCGGAATGACGAGTAGTTGCGGCACGCAGCCCGTGAGCGGGTTCACCTTCTCGCGCTTGTACAGCTCCATGATCGCCTGTTGCTGCTTGACCGCATCGTCCTTGAAGCGCTCTTTGATTTTCTCCTGCTCGGGTTGAACCTTCTTCATCTTCGCCATTGTTTTGGCGGAGGCGTTGGCGATCGGGAACGTGACGAGTTTTACCGCGACAGTGAGCAGCAGGATGGCGAGACCGAAATTGCCGAGCAGCTTGTAGAACTGGTCCAGCACCCAGAACAGCGGCTGCGTGATGATCAGGAACCAGCCCCAGTCGATGGCGAGATCGAAGCGCGAAATGCCAAGCGTGTGTTCGTAGTGGCGCAGTGTGTCGACCACCTTGGCGCCGGCAAAGAGGTGGTGGACCACCTGGACCGTTCCGCCGCCGGCCGCCGCCGTTTGCGCGCCGAGACGATAGTTGGCTTCATAGGCCTTGGCGCTTCCGTAAGGCGTTGCGAGGTACGATCCGTCGAAATTCACGTTTTGCGGCGGCACGACCGCGGCCATCCAATACTTGTCGGTGATGCCGACCCAGCCACCCGTCGACGAGAAGGTCTTGGGCGGCGTGCCTTCGTCCTTGAAGTCGTCGTAACTCGCATCCTTCAGAGTGCTGTCGGCGACGCCGACAAAACCTTCGTGCAGGACCCAATAGTGCTGGCCGGGCGGCACGCCGTCGCGCACGACGAGCGCATAGGGATAGAGCGTCGCGGCATTCGTACCTTTGTTCTGGATGCTGTCGGTGATGGTGAACATGAATTGATCATCGACTGCGATCTGCCGCGTGAAGATGAGACCATGGCCATTGTCCCATTGCAGCGTGACCGGACTGCCGACGGAAAGCTTGTCGCCCTTCACCAGAGTCCAAACACTCTTGTCGTCGGGCACCAGAACTTTCACGCCTTGCGCGTTGGTCCAGCCGAAATCGACGAAATAGGGATAGTTCGTGCCCTTGGGCGCGAGCAGGACAATCTCCGGACTCCTGGGGTCGGATGTCTCGCGGTAGTGCTTCAAGCGCAGATCATCGAAACGCGCACCGCGCAACATCAGCGTGCCGTCGACCGAGGGTGTGTCGATCTTGATGCGCGTGCCGCCAAGCGCCAGTGCTTTCTCGCGCGGCAATTGCGCCGGCACACCCGGCACCGGCGTTGCGGCCGGCGCGGCTTGCTTGTGTTCTTTGGCGAGAAGCGCCTGCTTCGCCTGGTCGGCTTTCATCGCGGGCATGGCGACGAAATACTGCCAGCCGAACAGGACGGCCGCCGACAGTGCGATGGCAAGCATCAGATTGCGATTGGTGCCGGTGTCGTTCATCAACAAACCTATCGGGGCGGAACGGGATCAAAGCCGGATGAGCCGCCGAGCCAGCTGATGGGATGGCAGCGCGCGAGACGTCTGGTGGCGAGTACGAACCCTTTGCGTGCACCGTGCGTTTGAATGGCCTCGATCGCATATTGCGAGCAGCTCGGCTGGAAGCGGCACGCTGGTGGAAACAGCGGCGAAATAGAAAGGCGATAAAAGCGGATCGGCGCAATCAGCGCCTTCGCCGCCCAACCGCGCAGTCTCGGCTTGCTCTCGCTCAACGGGCTTCTCCTGCTCGGCCGAGCTTCACATGGGCCGCGCGCAATGCCTCTGCAAGGTCTTGAACGAGGCTGTCGAAGGGCCTTGTGGCCGTTTCGCGGCGCGCGACCAATACATAGTCGGTGCCGGGCAGCCCTGAAAGGGGAAGGACGGCCGCGGCCGCGGCGCGCAGCCTACGCTTGGCGCGGTTGCGCACCACGGCGCCGCCGATTTTTTTGCTCGCCGTGTAACCGACGCGCAGCGAACTTTCGTTCAGGCTGAGCGGAGGGCTGGCGCAGACTTCCAGCGTGACCCCGGGGGTCACTCTTCGCACACCCTTCTGCGCGCGCAGGAAATCGGCACGAACCCTCAGATGTTCGAGACAGAGCCCCTTGTCAGGGTTGGAACGGCGCGTCTTCAGGCAGAAAGCTTCGCGCGACCATGTGCGCGGCGGCGTGCCAGAACCTTGCGGCCGCCCTTGGTCGCCATACGGGAACGAAAGCCATGGCGCCGCTTGCGGACAATCTTGCTCGGCTGATAGGGGCGCTTCATGGCGGCTCTCAAATGATCGAAAAGAGCGCGGTTTCTAGGGTTTAGCTAGTTGGCTGTCAACCAGCGCGGGCAGGACGGATACGAGGCCACCAGCCCTGTTTTTTGCCCACCAGTTGGGGCTTTATGACGTCCATGCTTGGCCGTGCGCGCGCCCGACTTGCCGAAGCCTATGGGCTTGTCGCTCATAGCCTTTCGGGCCGCCTTCTGCTCTTGACCATTGTGTACGTGATGGTCGGCGAAGTGCTCATCTTCGTACCCTCGATCGCCCGTTACCACCGCGAGCTATTGGAAAATCATATTCAGTCGGCGGAACTCGCGATCCTGCCCTTCACGGAACCCGGCGGTGACAAGCTTTCCGCCGCACTGCGCGAGCAACTGCTCAAGCGTGCGGGCGCCGCTGCCGTGCTGCTCAAGCGCGCCGAGCAGCGCGAATTGTATCTGGTGGAAGGCATGCCGCACTCGATCGACAAGACGATCGATTTGACCCGCATGATGATGGCCGGCCGCATGAGCGATGGGCTCGATTGTCTTTTGAACGGTGGCAATCGCACGTTGCATGTCATCGCGCCGACTCGCATCAAGGGCGCCGAGTCGAT
>Ga0075425_100009537_pt1 | contig 10329 bp, 8 predicted proteins | sample SoiMethybrSBSTD4_FD_75300 | JGI IMG/M metagenome (GOLD analysis project Ga0075425, IMG submission 75300) | Bulk soil microbial communities from a Populus tree surrounding site in Tennessee, USA - Soil MetaG P. TD hybrid SBSTD4 | ecosystem: Environmental > Terrestrial > Soil > Tree plantation...
CAATCTGCTTCGGCGCGGGCTGTTCGTCGAGCCGCTGCCCGAAGTCTCCCGCGTGGTGTTCATCTGCACGCCGCAGCGTGGCAGCTTCGTGGCCGGGCGCCATATCATCGCCAACCTCGTCCGACGGCTCCTGACCCTACCCTCCGCCCTCACCGGGGTGGCAGCGGACATCGCCCGGAACCCGGGCGCCCGGGCGAGCGGGGTGAGCGCGATCGTGCCGTCGGCGGTCGACAACATGTCGCCTCGTCACCACTTCATCCGGACCCTACAACAGATTCCCGTCGCACCGTCCGTCACGGTCAACTCGATCATCGCGGTTGAAGGAGACGGGCCGGTCGAGCAGGGCAACGACGGCGTGGTGGAGTACTCGAGCGCTCACATCGAACCGGTCGAGTCCGAGCTGGTCGTGAGGTCGAGCCATTCCACGCAGGGCAATCCCCACACCATCGAGGAGGTCCGCCGTATTCTCCGGCTGCACGTGGGCTTGAAGGCGGTGAGCCCGCACCCATGAGCGCCTGGCAACGCGTGACGGGCGAGATCAAGACGATCGGGCTGATCTCGCTGTATTTCGGGACGTGGTTCGGGTTGCTGGCCCTGCTCAAGCGGCTGATCCTCGCCGAGTACCACATCGAGTTTCGAGGGCTGTCCGTCGCGATCGTCGGCACCCTGGTCGTCGCCAAGGTCGTCGCGGTGATGGAGCACGTTTCGCTGGGCCGATGGACGCGACGCCATCCCGCGGCGCTCGATGTCGCGCTCCGCACGCTCCTCTATACCCTCGGCGTGTTCGTGGCGATCGTGCTCGAGCGGGCGATCGAGGTACGACACGAGGCGGGGGGCTTCGTGCCGGGAGTGGTCTGGGTGTTCCAGCACCGTGAGATTCACCATGCCCTGGCCGCGACGATCGCCGTCGGCGTCGCGCTCCTGATGTTCAACGTGCAGTCCATCGTGCGGCGGCATCTCGGCGAGCGACAGCTGAGCCGGCTGTTCTTCGTCATACCGCTGGCCGAAGCGGAGGCCAGGCCCGTCAGACCCTACGACTCCTGATCAGTCTCCCACACCGCGGGCGATGGCGTTGCGCAGCAGCGTCAGGAACGCGTCGGTCTCCCAGGAGCCTCGGAAGGTCAGCGGCGTCGTGTCGGTTGGCTCGGCGGCGCGAGAGGCTCGGATGGCTGGATTGTGGCAGTGGCCGAGGGCGATGTAGGTCACGCCGCCCTTGCCGACCTCGCGCGTGTAGCCGATCACGCGGGTCTTGCCATCGGCTTGCAACGACGTGTCCGTCGGATAGAGCGTGCCGATCGTCGGCGAGGTCGCCCCCGGTCCATAGTCCGCCGTCAACAAGAGCTGCGTCGACCCCGGGTCCTGGAGCTCGATGAAGTACGGCTCGTCCTCGACGTCGAACGACGGGCCGAGCCCGCGGGTCAGCGGATGCCCGCGATCGACCACGTCGACGTGGATCTTGCAGATCGGCGGATGCGTGAGGAAGTAGCTACCGAGCAGCGCGTGGTGCTCCGTCTTGACGGTGCGGCGCTGCCGCACGCCGTCCACGCGCTCGGCGCGGCCGCCGCTGGTACCGTGCAGCGCCAGCCACTGACCGCCCGCTTCGAGCCAGGTCCGCATCGCCCGGCACTGGGCGGCGTCAGGGTAGGGACCGGCCACGTAGGTGATGAGCAGGCGGCTCGCCGGCAGCCATCGCTCGACATCGGCGAAGTCGTTGGCGACGGAGGCGGGGATCTCCCGCTCCCCGAGCAGTGAGAGCAGCCGCAAGCGGGCATAGTCGTGGTCGTGACCGGCGCTCGACCCGGGCGGAAAGCCACCGGCGATGAGATGCGTGCGGCGGGACGGCGTGTCTGTCATCGGAGCACCTCGCGATTAGAATCCTGCCATGAATACCACACCCGACCGCATCGACACTGCGCGCGCCGCGCTCATCGTCTACGACGCCTGCTGCCGTGCCCTGACGCCGACCGATCCCGCCCGTCGCGCGGCGATGCGGCCCGTCCTCGACGCCTGGGTGACGCTGATCGGCGCGTGCCGCGCTCGCGCCATGCCGATCGTTTACACGACCCCGGTCAGCCGCGCCGACGGCGCCGACGTCGTCCTGCTGCCCACGGATCTCAGCGTGGAGACCGGCGTCCCGTCGCTCACGAACTGCGTCGAGGGTACGCCGGAGGCCGGCTTTCCGGACGAGATCGCCCCGCGCGCCGAGGACTACGTGTTCCTCAAGCGCCGGCCGAGCGCCTTTCACGGCACCGGCGTGGCCGAGCTGTTGCGCTTCCTGCGGCGCGGCGCGCTCGTTATCGGCGGTGGCGCGACCAATCGCGGCGTCGAGACCACCGTGCGCGAGGCGTTCAGCATGGACCTCGACACCGTCGTCGTCCGCGAGTGCTGCTGGAGCGGCGATGCCGCCGCCCACGCCTACAGCCTCGGGACGTCGATGAAGATGTACGCGCGCGTCCGGACGCTCGAACGCGCGCTGGCGATGCTCGGGTAGAATGCGGGCCATGCCGACGACGCTGTCGCCCGCCGAGGTCGAGCGCTACGAACACGACGGTTTTCTCTCGCCCCTGGTGGCGCTCACGTCCGCCGAGGCCGCGCGTTACCTCGGAGAGCTCGAGGCCTTCGAGCGAGCCGTCGGCGGACCGCTCACCTCCGACGCGACCGATCCGCGCTACCGGTCGCGCACGCACGTGCTGCTGACATGGGTCCACGGGCTCGCCTCGCATCCCGCGATCCTCGACGCCGTCGAGGGCCTCATCGGCCCGGACATCCTCGTGTACACCTCGACGTGGTTCATCAAGGAGCCTGGCACGCCGACGATCGCCGCCTGGCACCAGGACGCGACGTATTTCGGGCTGCGGCCGTACGTGCACGTGACCGCGTGGCTCGCGCTCACCGACGCGACGGCCGAGAACGGCTGCATGGAGTTCCTGCCGGGCAGCCAGCGTCGCGGTCAGCTGCCGCACCGCGCGGGGGCCGTGGCCGCGAGCGTCAACCGGGCGGGGCAGGCCGTAGTGGGCGACGTCGACGACACGCCGGCCGTCCACGCCTCCTTGCGAGCGGGGGAGTTCTCGCTGCACCACACGCTGAGCCTGCACCGCTCCCAGCCGAACCGCTCGCCGGGACGCCGCGTCGGGCTGTCGATCAGCTACATCCCGACTCATGTCCGGCACCTCGGCGCCAAGCACAGGACGCCGGCCATGCTCGTGCGCGGCGTCGATACGTTCGGCCACTTCGCGCTCGATCCGGCTCCGGCCGCCGACTTCGACGAGGCCGCCCGCGCGGCCTATGCGCGGTCCTACGACGGCTACCGCGCGTCGTACGCCGAGCAGGTCGGGCTGGAGAGTCGGTGAGCCGCGGCGCGCTCGCCGGCATCCGGGTGGTCGAGCTGGCCGACGAGCAGGCCGAGTACTGCGGGCTGACGCTCGCCGGGCTCGGCGCCGACGTCATCAAGGTGGAGCCGCCCGGCGGCAGCCCCACGCGCCGCATCGGGCCCTTCTACGAGGACCGTGAGGATCCCGAGCGCTCGCTGTTCTTCTGGCAGTACAACCGCGGCAAGCGCTCGATCGTGCTCGATCTCCAGCGGCGGGACGACCGGGACCGGTTCCGGGCGCTCGTCGCCACCGCCGACGTGCTGCTGGAGTCGACACCGCGAGGCGAGCTCGATCGGCTGGATCTGGGCGCGGAGTCGCTGATGCGGCAGTCGCCCACGCTGATCGTGGCGCGCGTGTCGCCGTTCGGCGATGACGGCCCGTGGGCGGACTTCAAGGGATCGGACCTGATCCACCTGGCACTCGGCGGCGTGATGATGAACTGCGGCTACGACCCGGCTCCCGGTGGGACGTACGATCTGCCGCCGATTGCGCCCCAGATGTGGCACGCCTTCCACGTCGCGGGCGAGCAGCTCGCCTTCACGATCGTCGCCGCACTGCTCTATCGCTGGCGGACGGGGCGGGGCCAGAAGCTCTCGTGCGCGATCCACGAAGCGGTCGCGAAGTCGACCGAGGTGGATCTGATGACGTGGGTCATGCGGCGCGCGCCCGTGCTGCGCCAGACCTGCCGTCACGCGCGCGAGAACGTGACGCCCCATCCGTCCATCGTGCACACGAAGGATGGCCGCTGGGTGATGGCCAATCTCGGGACGCGCCCGGGCGAGACCGCGCGTCTCGTGGCGCTGCTCGAGAAGTACGGCATGGAGGCCGGCCTCGACCCCGAGAAGGCGACCTTGCCGACGAGCGGACGGTTCGTTCCGGGCACCGGCCCGAGCACGGCGAAGCGCGATCTCGCCATGGAGGCGGTGCAGCGCTTCGTGCGCGCGTTCACCTACGACAACGTGCCGTGGCGCGAGGCCCAGGAGGCGGGGATGCTGTGGGCGCCCCTCCGCAAGCCCCACGAGAACGCCATGGATCCGCACTGGCTCGCGCGCGGCAGCTGCACGGACGTCGAGCATCCGGAGCTCGGGCGGTCGTTCCGTTACGCGACGAGCAAGTGGCTCGCGACGCGCACCTCGTGGACCGTGGGCCGGCGCGCGCCGCTGCTGAACGAGGACGCCGCGTCGGTGATGCTCGCGCGCGAGGGCGATCTGCCGACGATCGCTCCCGACGCGCGGCCACCCCTCGGGGAGCAGCTCTCGCCGCGCGGCAAGCCATTCACGCTCCACGGGATCCGCATCCTCGACTTCACGTGGTTCCTCGCCTCGGCCGGCGGCACGCGCTTTCTCGCCGCGTTCGGCGCCGAGAGCATCAAGGTCGAGCTGAAGAGCCACCCGGACACGCGCATGGCCGCGATGGCTCCCGTCGGCGGCCGGGCCGCGCGCGACGCGGCCACCGGCCCGCTGCCCGGCGTGACCGACCCGGACATGGGCGGACAGTTCAACAACAAGAACCCTGGCAAGCGCGGCATCTCGCTCAACGTGCGGCATCCGAAGGGTCTCGAGATCGCGCGCCGCCTCGTCGCGATGTCCGATATCGTCGCGGAGGGGTTCTCGCCGGGCGTGCTCGATAGCTGGGGGCTCGGCTACGAGGCGATGCGCGCGATCAAGCCCGACATCATCTACGTCCAGCAATCGGGGATGGGCGCGCAGGGCACGTACGGCCGCTTCCGCACGGTCGGTCCGGTCGCGAACTCGTTCTCCGGGCTGTCGGAGATGTCGGGGCTGCCCGAGCCCGCGATGCCGGCCGGGTGGGGATACTCGTATCTCGACTGGATGGGCGCCTACAGCTTCGCGCTCGCCATGCTCACCGCGCTCTTCCATCGTGAGCGCACGGGCGAAGGCCAGTGGGTCGACGCCTCGCAGGCCGAGGTGGGGCTGCTGATCAGCGGCACGACCATCCTCGACTGGTCGGCGAACGGCCGGATCTGGACACGCTACGGCAACCGCTCTCCCTACAAGCCCGCCGCGCCGCACGGCGCGTATCCCTCCGCCGGAGAGGACCGCTGGCTCGCCATCGCGTGCTTCACGGAGGCCGAATGGCGCGCGCTGACGGAAGTCGCGGAGCATCCGGAATGGGCGGGCGACGCCCGCTTCAAGGATCTCGCGGCGCGTCTGCGCCACCAGGACGCGCTCGACGCGCTCGTTGGGGGCTGGACGAGGACGCGCGACGGATACGAGACGATGCTGGCGCTGCAGCGCGCCGGCGTGCCGGCCGCCGTGTGCCAGACGGCCGGCGACCGCTGCGATCGCGATCCGCAGCTCGCCGCGCTCGGGTGGCTGACCGAGGTGACGGGCACCAAGATCGGCCGCTGGCCTCTCGCCGAGGTGCCGATCAAGATGAGCGAGAGCCCGGCCTGGATTGGCGGACGCCTCGACCGCGGCGCGCCGTGCTACGGCGAGGACAACGAGTACGTCTATGGCGAGCTGCTCGGGATGTCATCGATCGAGATCAAATCGCTGGCCGACGAAGGAGTGGTCTGACATGCAAAGCCTGGCGTTCACCGGATGCGAGCTCGTCGCGGCGGCCGCGCGCGCGAAGGCGCGAGCGAAGCCGGCCGCGCGCGGAGGGAAACTATCCGTCGTCGGTCGGCGCCGCGTCGTGACAGTCGGCGGCCGCCGCGTGAAGACGATCGACGTCCACGCGCACTGCGTGATCCCCGAGGCCTACGCGCTGCTGGGGCTCAACGTGGAAGACCACCGCGGACCGGGGATCGCCGAGGTCGGCGAGAGGCGGATCCGCGAGATGGACGCTCAGGGCATCGATGTCGAAGCCCTCAGCATCAACCCACGCTGGTACCGCGCCGAGCGCGACCTCGTGACCCAGGTGATCAAGATCCAGAACGAGCGGCTCGCCGAGTTCTGCGCGACGTACCCCGACCGCTTCGTCGCCTTCGCTTCGGTGGCGCTTCAGTTCCCGGACCTCGCCGTCCAGCAGCTCGTCGAGGGCGTGAAGAAGCTCGGGCTCCGCGGCGCGGCCGTGGGCGCCAGCGTCGCCGGCGACGAGTTCGCGAACCCGAAGTTCCATCCCTTCTGGGCCAAGGCCGAGGAGCTCGGCGTGCTCATCTTCATCCATCCGCAGAGCACGCCGGACCTCAAGCGACGGCTGCAGGGGCAGGGGTGGCTCGAGAACACGATCGGCAATCCCCTCGACACGACCATCGCGCTCTCGCATCTGATCTTCGAGGGCACGCTCGACCGCTTCCCCCGGCTCAAGATCTGCTCGGCCCACGGCGGCGGCTACCTGCCGTCCTACGCGCCGCGCTCCGACAACAGCCTGCGGGTGGCGCCCGACATGGACACCGGCGTGAAGCTGAAGAAGCGCCCGACCGAGTACCTGCGGCAGATGTACTACGACACGCTGGTCTTCACGTCGGAGGCGCTACGGCATCTGGCGGCAGAGGTCGGCGCGAACCGGCTGGTCATCGGCACCGACCATCCGATTCCGTGGCAGGACAAGTCGGTCGACCATATCTTGAAAACGCCCGGCTTCACCAATACGGAGCGCCGGGCGATGCTCGGCGAGACCGCCGCGAAGCTGCTCGGCATCAAGCTCTGAGCATCGCGATCGCGCGCGGCACGTCGGCCGGTTGGAGCCCGTACGCGGGATGCGTGAGGACGAGTCGGGCGCCGAGCTCGCCCATGTCCGCGTGATCGTCGATGATGACGTAGCCGCCCACCGCGTGCTCCGCCAGCCAGGCGGCGATCTCGTCCGCCCGGCTCGCGCCCGTCATGTCGGTCGACGTGGTGTCCAGCACGCGGCCCCGGAATCCCTCCGCCTCGAGCATCGCCTGCAGCTCGGCCACCGTCTTGCCGTGCCGCCAGGTGGACGAGACGACGATATTCGCGCCGGTGCACGTCACGATCTCGTTCAGCACCTGGATGCACGCGGGATCGAGGTCTCCGTATCGATCCCACTGGCGGATCGGGGCCAGCACCCCGTCGATGTCGAGAAAGATCACCCGTCGGGTCACGTTCTCGACGATGATACCGCTCAGTCTCGAGCTGGAGGGCTGCCACATGACGATTCGTCGGCGACGGTGGAAGCTTCTGCTGGTCGGTCTTGTCCTCGCGGGACCCATGGATGCGCGCGCCTTCGATGTCTACAGATCCGAGGAGGCGACGATCGCCGACATCCACGCGGCACTGAAGGCCCGGACGCTCACGTGCCGCGCGCTGGTCCAGATGTACCTCGACCGCATCGAGGCGTATGACCGCAAGGGGCCGGCGCTGAACGCAATCGTCGTCACGAACCCCGACGCGCTGAAGGTCGCCGACACGCTCGACGCTAGGCTCGCGCAGTCCGGCCCCGTCGGCCCGCTGCACTGCGTGCCGCTGATCGTGAAGGACAACTACGAGACGACGGACATGCCGACCTCGGCGGGCTCGCTCTCGCTGAAGGGCGTGCGGTCGAAGACCGACGCCTTCCAGATCAAGAAGCTCCGCGAGGCGGGCGCCATCATGCTGGCGAAGAGCAACATGGCGGAGTTCGCCTTCGATCCCATGGAGACCGTGAACTCGCTGCTGCCCGGTTACACGCGTAACCCGTACGCGCTCGATCGCGTCACGGCCGGGTCGAGCGGCGGCACCGCCGCGGCCGTCGCCGCGAACTTCGGCGCGGTCGGGCTCGGCACCGACACCGGCAACTCCATCCGTGGCCCGTCCTCGCACACGAGCCTGGTGGGCATCCGCTCGACGATGGGGCTCACCAGCCGCGACGGCATCGTGCCGCTGTTCCTCGACAAGGACATCGGCGGCCCGATGGCGCGGACGGTGACGGACGCGGTGGCGATCTTCGACGTGATCGCCGGCTACGATCCGGCCGATCCGGTCACCGCGGCCAGTCAGGGGAAGCGACCGGACAACTACATGAAGGCCCTGGACAAGGACGGGGTCCGAGGCACGCGGATCGGCGTCGTGCGACAGCTGTTCACGCCGCAGAACACCGATCCCGACGTGATGAAGCGGATGGAGCAGGCGCTCGCCGATCTGCGACGTCTGGGCGCGACGATCGTCGATCCGGTCACGATCGCCGAGATCGACAGCATCCCGCCGCCGATGCTCTTCTGCTTCCGCTTCAAGTTCGACATCAACGACTACCTGCCGCGCCTGGCCCCCGACGCCCAGGTGAAGACGCTGGAAGACATCATCAAGTCGGGGAAGTTCCATCCGTCGATCGAGAAGCGGCTCATCGACCGCCAGGCCGAGCCGCCGCTGGACCAGAACGAGCGTTGCAAGCAGGTCGCCCAGAACATGCAGCGCATGCGGGAGGCGGTCCAGAAGACGATGGACGACAACACGCTGGACGCGCTCGTCTATCCGACGTGGGCCTTCCCGCCGCGGATGATCGGCGATCTCAACACCCCGCACGGCAACAACAGCCCCCGCCTGTCGCCGCCGACGGGCTTTCCCGCGATCACGGTACCGATGGGCTTCGTGCGCGACACGCTGCCGGTGGGACTACAGGTGCTGGGCCGCGCGTGGAGCGAGCCGACGCTGATCAAGATCGTCTACGGCTACGAGCAGGCGACCCGCCACCGGCGTCCGCCTGCGAGCACGCCGCCGCTGCCGGCTCGTCCATGACGCCCTGTGTCGATCCGCCGGGCGCGCCCCGACAAGACTGATGCGGAGGGCACCGGGCGCGCGGTACCATGCACCCGCGCCGTGGGTGGCCCCTTGAGGGCGGGCGGCGAGAGGAGAGTGATCATGCACAGGCCCGTGCGATTTTCCGATGACATCGAGCCGCTGGTGCAGTTCATCGAGGAGACGGACGGCAAGCGGATCCTCGAAGCCACTCTCGGCAAGCTGCGCGAGGGCGTGTCGGTCAAGAAGATCCTGACCGCGTCCGCGCTCGCGGTCACCCGGTCATCGGATTTACCGCCGGGCCACCACGGAGGGCCGCTGCACCCGCTCGTCGGGATCCACGCTCTGCACAACACCGTCGAGCGCGTGTCCGGCGATCAGCGCTTCCTGCCGATCCTCCAGCACGTCGCGCTCTCGAACAAGCACGTCAATCATCCGAACATGGGCCCGTACATCCTGGCCGATGCCGAGCCGCTCGATTCGGGCGGGGTCGAGGCCACGAAGAAGGCGTTCTTCGCCTGCGTGGACCGGGGCCTCTACAACGGCGCCGATCGTCACTTCCTCTGGCTCTGGGACAACATCCCCCACGGCGAGGCGCTGGACCTGCTGCTGACCGTGGCGATCCCGAAGAACGCGCTCGACGATCACTACTTCATCTTCCCGATGTTCACGTGGCGCGCCTTGGACTGGCTGGGACGCGAGCACACCAGGTTCCTGATGCGCCCCGCCGTCCGCTACGTGAGCCGGTTCCCCACGCCGCCCCCGCTGAAGGACATCGAGCCGCTGCTCGACGAGTACGAGCTGCTGCGGCGCCCGCTCGGCTTCTACACGAGCCCGGAGGAGACGCCGGCGATCGGTGAGCTGGGCGAGGCGATCACCAAGTGTGATGCATACAGTGAAATCCCGCGGATGCTCGCGAAGGCGCTCGCGGACGGGCTCTCGCTCCAGGGCACGGGCGAAGCGCTGTCGATCGGCGCCGCCGGCCTCTTCATGCGGTCGCTCACCGGCAACCCGATGGACGTGCATCTGCACACGGGCGCGAACCTGCGCCGGTATCTCTTGAAGGTCGAGGGCGTGAGCCTGCGCAACAAGCTGCTGGCGCTCCTGACGTGGCACACCGGCCCCGAGGTGCGCTCGACCCAGAACCGCATGGAGCCGCCGCCGCAGCCCGATCCGGCCGCCGTCGCCGCGCTGCCGCACCGCGGCCAGGCCGACCTGCTCGACGCCCTGGCCGAGTCCATCTTCACGCAGCCGCCGACCGACTGGTCGAAGGTGACCAACCTCGGCCAGATGCGCGCGGTGCCCGAGGTGAAGAACAC
>Ga0075425_100009538_pt1 | contig 10329 bp, 8 predicted proteins | sample SoiMethybrSBSTD4_FD_75300 | JGI IMG/M metagenome (GOLD analysis project Ga0075425, IMG submission 75300) | Bulk soil microbial communities from a Populus tree surrounding site in Tennessee, USA - Soil MetaG P. TD hybrid SBSTD4 | ecosystem: Environmental > Terrestrial > Soil > Tree plantation...
ATAGGAGAACAATGGGAACAAATCCGATCAGAAAGATGGTTGAATCCTGCCTTTGAGAACTTCGTAAACAGTGAAGTGATGGGAGCTAGATCACAATAATCTCAAGTATAAATGCCATATCTCTCAAACGATGATTAATCTTACTATAGCAGCTATTTGATTGGACTATAAAGATGAGTAATCAACATTTTTAACTAGCGAAATCCATCTTCTATAGGAAAACACCCAAGAAAGAACGTTTTAACTTCTCATTTTAAATAAGGATTTTTCTCATTTTATTTTGTCAAATTGGTAAATTATATTTTCAAAAGTTTAAACAAACAGATAAGATAATCTAAAAAATTTGGATGAGTAATTTGAATTTGTTTATTGAAGACATCTTCAACCTAGACAATACAATAAAAAGCAGAATATTTTTACCAATGCCATTTAAACATCCATTAATCTAGCCACGTCCCATTTTTCTAGGTTTTCTGTTATAATCTGTACCCCAAACTTCTAAGCAAAACTAGGGTTATTATTACTGCCATTACTTGAGTTCATTTACTCTAATTAAGGCCAATTTAACTGATTAAAGAACAATGTTAGTAGCACTGACTCATGCTACGTCATCAAGAGGAAAAAACTGAATTTATGGGTATAATAAAATGTATTGATAGAACACGACATGAAACAACAAGATAAAAAGACAGCAATTATTACTGGTAGTGGTAGAGGTATAGGCAAAGAAACAGCCATAATATTAGCAAGAAGGTTACTGAATGTAGTTGTTTGTTCTAGGACTCAAAGTGAAATTAATTCGACGGTAGAAGAAGTCAACAAGCAAACTGGTAATTCTAATGTATTGGGTATGAAATGTGATGTAAGCATACCTTCCCAAGTCAATTCTCTTGTCAAATCGACAGTTGAAAAATTTGGAGGCAATGCTATAGATATACTTGTAAATAATGCCGGAGTTGCATTCAATAGAAAATTAATAGATACGTCTGAAGAGGAATGGGACCAAACAATAAACAGCAATTTGAAGGGTACTTTTCTTTTTACAAAGGCCATTCTTCCACACATGATTTCAAATAAATCAGGAGTCATAATAAATGTAAATTCTGGTGCTGGCAAAGCTGGTTTTAGTAATTTATCAGCTTACTGTGCAAGTAAGTTTGGACTTGTAGGCTTAGCGGAAAGTCTGACACTTGAAGTTGGCGAATATCAGAATATCCGAGTATTGACAATATTTCTTGGAGAAGTAGCGACAAAAATGTGGCAAGAATATGATTTTAGATATTATCAAAAAAATAAGAGCAAAATGCTTCAACCTCATGATGTGGCAGTAAAAATTGCTGAAATGATATTTGATACTAAGACTTACAAAAATGGAGATTCAATTGAAATGTACAGCAGTGATATTTGAGTCAATTCACTAGATCATAGCACCCATAGCCCTATCTGGTAGAACACATAACAATAATAATAAATTTCTATCATGCTCTGTAATTATTAATGTATTTCTGTATCTTCGATTCTTTCAATTCATAACAGCAAATGAATGCTGCTGTCTTAATGCCTCATGGTTATATTATTCTAATATTGAGCCATACAAAGCATTACTAACTCTATTTGAGGTGTCAACTAACTATTAAGGCAGCTACAATTACTATTGTATTATAAAAGATAAGACTAGCCTCTTACTGTAGGACAGAGCATTAAGAAATCGCGACAAAATCAAAGACGATGCTATAGCAAAGCTATCAGACCAAGTCATGGCTTTAACGGCTAGGATGCACGAATTCGAAAGAAAACAATCAGTCTAATAATCTTCTTATTTGACTTTTACATGATAGTGTGGCATATCTTGTTAGATTAGCTCGATAAAGAGATTTGCAGGAATACCGTTTGCTCTCAGACCAATCCTAATATTTCCTTGTTCGTACTCTATATCTCCAATGCTATCTTTAAAGCCTCTTGATGCCAAATGTATGCGACTACATTTTAAATTAATTTTGTACATTCCATTACTCTCGTTATAACTTCCAGATGCGAACTGTATATTTCCAGCATTTGTTAAATCATATAATTCCCTACAGACAGATTTGATAATATCCCATGCTTCTTTTTCTGATATAGGTTTATCCAAATTTATTATCGTTATCTCCTTTGGTCATTCTTTCATTTGGAAACTCTATTGCTAAAAAGCTTCTTAGGGTATATGATGTACTTTATGAGCTAATGAGTCATAACAAGAAGGAAATCGAAATACCAGGTGAGAGTACTGAAGAAGCTAAAGAACTTGAATTAGACGAACAACCAAAACCAACTCGAAAAGTAAGTCATCCAGCTACTCCTATGTCAAATAAAGAAGAGCCGAGTACGCATCATAAAATAAAAGGAAGAAGAACAATAAAGTGAATTAGACCTTTGCGTATTTATTCCAACTTTGGATGCAATAACTTCTAATATCTATAGCTTATGATTTGTCATTAAGAACATGACTTCCTGAAGAAGTAGCGAGTTGCTGATTTTCATGTTGCTCCTTCAGGTTATGGACATATGGAAAATTTCATGGAAGTCCAGAAGACGATTTTGATACTATACTTACAAAATTGACGGATGTAATTGACAATATACGCAGAAAAGATAATGTAAGCAGACCTAAGCAATGGCTAAGAGAATCAAGTGAATATCGTTCATACTTGCAAAAAGCAAGTTAATTATTTTTTCATTGCTTCCTTAACCAGTCAGTTATTTTTCTTAAAAGTTAAGTAAGCAGTTGTAGTTTATTACCTGCTTTAAACAACCTTCACATAGTATGAACAAACAGATAAGCCCAAGTGTTGCTTGCTTTTCTTTGAAACACAATAGCTGTAAAATCACAGATATTACAAAATGCTAATATACTAATAAATTTGGCTGATTAATACTCGCATATTCATTGCTATTGCCTTCAGATGATTTTAGCATTCTCTTTTGATTTCTGAGATATGCAATCTTAACAGCATTACCTAAAATAGTAGCAGTATTAGCAAATTATCTTCATATAATAAGACGATAGCAAATTATAGATTTTCATAATCATGTAATGTATAAAGTTTGTAAAGCCTACCTGTATGCTTATCAATATATTTCCAATCCTCAATATTATATTTAACTTCTGTGAATTTACTTTTAATTTCTGGATGCAATATATCATAAACATCTTCACCTATTGTAATTTTGTTTGGATTAGTTAATGAAGTTAGCTTTGCAGTTGTACTCATACTATATCCAAGAATATCGATGAGAGAGCTTTTATCATGTCCATATTGTACTATTAGATTCTCGCCCTCATCTACACCTATTTTGACACTCAGTTCCGGATAATCATATTGATTTAATATAGGATTAATACCATTTTTTATTACAGTTATCATTGAATTTGCGCATTGGACTGCCTTATCACATGCAAGTAATTTGTTGTAACCAGCTGGGAAAAAAGCAATTATGGCATCACCTACATATTTTAACACATAACCGCCATAGCTCCTCACAGTACTAGTCATTTCATATGTAAATGCTCTAATAATAGTGACCATCTTCTCAACTGGTAAGGTCATACTCATATTAGTTGAGCCAACCAAATCTGCATACATAATAACAAGTGATATCTTTGAATTTACGTGATTGAAGAGAAGAACTTGGCCATCCCTTAGGGACGAATCATATAGATAATTGCCTTCCAAAGCTTTCCACATTCTGTTTTGTGTTTGAGATACTAGTGTTTGTGCATCGACTACCAAGGGAGCAATTGCTGCTGTTGATGATGATATTGTATTTTCAGAATGAGGCTTATCTCCCTTATTATTACCCATTATCATATTGGTGATTGATTTTGCGGTAATGTTATGCTTCTTGTCATTCTCCTCCTCTTTTTCTCCTCTTCTATAAGTTAAGCTAGACTTTTTATTTTTTTTACGTTGATATTTTCCTCTTCTTCCCTCCTCCTCTTTTTCTTCTTTAATTCCTTTGTCGTAGTATGCTTCAGGATATGCTTCATCATTTATCTTCTCAACAGGCTCTCCTGTAGGCAATGGTGCATTTCTATCTACTTTATATTTACTTGCTAGTTCTGGAAAATCCAGACTCAAAATAACATTTCTACCTACTTCTTTTATTCGTGATTTAGGAACGTCAAATCTATAGTTATAGTCACCAAATATTACCATCTTGTCATCTGTTTCTTTCATTACATGTCCTACATGGTCTTCGTTTAGAACTCTAACTCCTTTGTTAAATAGTCCTTTTGGATATTTTCTTTCATAAGTAGCTAAATCTAGATTTTCACCTTGGGTCCAATGCTGTATTGGTATTGATGTAGGCAACGGCTCTTGACGATTTACTTTATACTTGTTTGCAATTTCATAAAGGTTAAGACCAATTAGTACATTTCTTCCAGTTGTCTGGATTTCAGATTTTGGAATATCGTATCTTTCATTTGCCTCTCCAAACACAACTATTTTATCTTCAGTTTCTCTTACTACATACCCTATGTATGGGGAGTCTAATGCCATTACTCCTCTGTTGAAGTACTTACCGGTAGTCATCGTTGTTATTCTATTAGATATACAATGAACAATAAGAGATTTACTAAGAGAAGTAATAAAAGAGCTTAAGATATTCCTGTTTTATGCGAAATTCACGAAGAACCTTCATCTATTTTAGGAAAAATTAAAGAATGCCAACTTATTATATTGCGTTGACTACCTTTTGCATTTAATTTGACATGTGAAATTTGCCAGATAAAGAAGGACTAGTACATGAAGAAGAAGGAATTTTTTATTTCTTTAGGAAGGTAATGTCAATACAATTCTATCAGTCTCAGAATATGAATGTGACGTCATTTGTGACCGGGGACTCTTTTCTCTTAGTATTAATCATCTCGGTTTCTATGTCTCTTGTTCTTTGTTCTCTTAATTCCCTTAAAGTTAAGTAAGAAGAGAAACATATTTTTGAATAGAAAGTCTTCATCTATCATGCTCAACACTCCTTTATGTAAGCTACTGAATATTCGTTATCCGATTATTCAAGCGGGTATGTCAGGTTTCACTACACCTGAATTAGTTGCAGCTGTTTCAAATGCAGGAGGACTTGGAATACTTGGAGCTGCTCGTATGACGCCCGAGCAGACAAGAGATGCCATCAGAACGATTAAGAAGCTTACTTCCAATCCTTTTGGTGTCAATTTGCTATTAGCTCCACCAGAAAAGGGAGGCAATCAAAGCATAAATCAAGTTCAACAATTTTTTAACGATAAATTCCGACGAGAACTCGACATTCCATCCAAAACAGAAAAAGATATTATCCTACCACCATCTAAATTCTTAGAACAACTTAAGATAATTTTGGAAGAAAAAATACAGGTGATAAGTTTCGCAATGGGCAATCTCCCTACACAATTAGTAGAGCAAATACATTCATTGTCTTCTTCTTCATCATCTAAGATTATGTCAATGGTTACAACTGTGCAAGAAGCAATTGATGTAGCTAGAAATGGTACTGATATCATAGTAGCACAGGGAGCTGAAGCAGGTGGGCATCGGTCGACTTTTAATATTCCTTTAGAAAATGAAACACTTCCACTTATTGGAACTATGACTCTTGTTCCTCAGATTGTAGATGCCTTAAGCGGAACAGAAGATAATAAAATCCAAGGAGAAAAAGAGGAGGCCTATAATATCCCAGTTATTGCAGCCGGTGGAATAGCAGACGGTCGTGGATTGGTAGCGGCATTAGCGCTTGGTGCTCAAGGAGTAATGATTGGTACTCGATTTTTAGTAGCATCCGAAAGTGCAGCTTTTCAAGCATATCAAGAGCGTTTGCTTGCAGCCAGAGAATCTGATACTATTGTAACAAGGGCATTCTCTGGTCGTCCAGCCAGAGGTTTGCACAATCAGTTTATTGACGAGTATCGCAAATCAGGACCACAGCCATTGGCTTGGCCTCTACAAGCTTTGGCCGCTGATGACATTTACGCAGCTGCTCAGAAACAAAATAATGCTGATTACTTTCCTCTTTTAGCTGGGCAAGGAGTAGGGCTTCTTAAAGGTAATCAGAAATATAATGCAGAAAGGATAGTACAAGAGTTGGTGAGAGAAGCTAACCAAACTTTATCTAAATTGGGATAAAAGTTTTTTCCCGAATAAGTCTTCTTGAATGCATGAACATAAAGACAAATGGGGCAATGGAGCCGCTTATGAATACTATATAGGCCGTTGGAGCAGACTGGTCGCTCGGCAGTTTGTAGCTTGGATTAACGTTCCCTCAGGTGCTAGATAGTTAGATATCGAATGTGGAACAGGAATCCTTAGCCAGCTAGAATGCAGGAATTTGAGAGGAAACAGCAACCATATGTGTCATAATCTCGGTTATGACGTTCATCATCTTCGTTCTTATTCGTTAATAAATAACTTGTTGATTGTCTTTGTCTTATGTATCAATTCAATCTCATCTTTCTACCAAAAACTTAGCAGCACCAAAAATAAAAAATGAGAAGTTATTAGCCTGTAGGTATAGTATGCTGGTTGATTTGACATTCTCTATGGCTATTACAGTTAGCATGTTTATGTCTGAAACTTCCACTAACACATGTGATTCAGGTGTATGTAGTCCATGTAGTCACCTTTGTTGTTTTTGAACCATACAAACTAAAAACGTGAGTGGCCATCAGTTAAATGAGAGATAAGAACTAGATACTAACAACAAAATGTTCCTATCAACGATACTCCTGACACTTGTACTGACTGCGATAGCGGCAGGAATTCATGTTGTATTAGCGAAGACATCACCATCATTATACAAACAGGGATATGCAAACGGAGTATCAGACGCCAAATTAGTTCAAAGTAGTTTTCCTGCTTCTGCTACTATGAGTCCAGATGATGTCGACTGTGATAGCGATATTCACTCGCATGTGAGTAATGAAGATTATTGTTCAGGATATCAGCATGGATTTTCAGATACAATTAACGAACTATTAAAGAGATGAAAAAATAATCATTTAATAGTTCTCCCTAAAAAATAATCAGAAGATAGTTAGAATGAGGTAACCGAAATGACGATATCTGAATATAGAACGAATATTGTTGAACCTGTTCAATTTTGATTCTGATTTTGTAAACCTGAACTCATACTCATAGAATATTGTCTATTTGGAATGCTCTGTTGAGCAAATAAGTATGGTGAATTATAATAATATATCCAATGCCCTATAGTGAGTATGAATTATAAGACTTTCCTTTTTGTTTTATTCTTAACTTTGTCTTATGTTTTAATAGTCTCGGTCCTATCATGAGTCTGCATCCACAATAATAATCACAAAGTGATTTTTGCTCCCTGATTATTTAATAACGAATGCTTGATAAATCTAACGCGTTACATCTTTGCTATTAATGCATATTGCTCTGTAGCTGCATATTATAACCATCTTAGATTAAGAGATAATGGAATAAACCATAGCACATAAATTAACCCTTCTAAATTCCTAGTGTGCGTATCATTTGCCATTCTACCATTGCTGCAATAAATAATATAATTACGACTATTCCTATTTCAATAACAGCAGGAATAACGTATTTATGCCATGAATTTCTCCTGTTTGTATCCTTAATTAATTGATATGACAATATACCACTTCTTGATATTGCTATACCATACGCAATAATCTCTAAAATTCCAAAAGGTGTTAAAAAAACTATTAGTGGAGAAATATTAGATAATGCTGGCGAAATAGTCGATAATGCGTTAAATACTAACCCAGTTGAGAAAGCAGAGAACGTTCCTAAAGCAATACCTAATCCTGGAATAAACATTCCTAATGCTACCCTAACATTATTTGCAAATATGCCATATTGATTAATACCTTTGATTTGTTCCTGAAAATGCGTCTTTATGAACCCTGCTTGATTAGGATTAATATTTACAAGTGTCGCTCCAACAGAATAAGTAATTATGAATACAATCATGCCAAATACAAAGAATACAAATCGCCATCTGGACATAATGTTAAACTTGTCATTTTTGTCATTGTAGCTGGAAGAAGAATAAGAATGGGTTGCTAAAGAAGGATAAGACGAACTACTTAATCTTTTTTCAAAGTTACTGCTACTTGTGACAGCTTGATTTTTATTATTACTACTACTAACAGCTAATTTCTCTACTGCTTTGTCAAATTCCTCTCTTTCTTTTGCAACATTAAGTATATCGGTTTTGCTAATTAAGCCAACTAATTTTTGTCCTCTTTGTTGTTTTGCTTCTAGTTCTTCTTCCTCTACTACCTTACCTTCATCCTCACAAATGAATACCCTGCTTTTATTTTCTCTAAACATTCGTTTTAAGGCATCATCAGCCAGTCTATTAGACCTCATAACAATAAGCTCATCTTTAGGAACCATTATTTCTTGTACTTTTATCCTATCTCTGCCACGTTCTGGTACCTTTAGTGCTTGTTTAGTCGTAACTGCACCAAGCAGCTTATAATAATAACCAGTATCATAATCTCCTCCCTCTCTTGCTACTACTGGAAATTCACTTTTTCTATAGACATTAAAATAATTATTTAGTAACTCATTTACTGTAATGTCTGGCTTTACTGAAACAAATCTTGTATTCATAATATCCTTTAGGTATATGCCTGACAGCGCAGTGGATATCTGGTGCTGCTCTAAGTAAGATTGTGCGCCGCTATTTAGAAACCATCCTATAAATAATAACCATATTCCACCAATAAATGAGCCTGTAAGCATGATAATGAATCCAACTGCCATAAATACATATGATATAGCTGTCCCAATCCTCACAGCTATTTTTGTAGATTGGTCATAATCTTTTTTCCATCGCAACAAGGCAGAACGCAATATCCTCCCACCATCTAATGGAAATGCTGGTACTAGGTTAAACCCACCTAGCATAGTGTTTATAATTGCACCATACTGAAGTATAGCTTCTGCAATGACTATTATTGCATTATTGTTAATGTTTGCCATAGCAGTAACAGTTCCGTGAGCTACAGATACCAATACCCACCATGATAATCCTAACACAGCTGCTATGACAAAGCTGGTTATAGGACCTACTATAGCAATTTTGAATTCCTTATGAAAATCCTTTGAAAAGTCTCCTTCTTCTATATCAGATACGCCTCCAAAAATGAAAAGGACTATCTGGCGTACTTTAAGTCCATATCTTGATGCCACTATTGAATGAGCTAATTCATGTAATAATATAGAAGTAAATGAGGTAATAGCGCCAAGGATGCCTATAATCCAGTATTCAACCCTAGTCAGACCAGGATGAAATTCAGGCATCAAGCTTGCTGAAAGTGTCCACGTTATTAAGAAAAAAACTACTATTAAGGTAAAATGTATTCGAATTGGTATTCCTTTGATTTTTGTTATTTGTAGGGACATGAAAGTAGTATACTCTATTTAGTTATTGTATTTTCGTTCTTATTATCGTAATGTCTCTACATTATAAGGAACTTCTAATGCTTTTATTTTTCTGTCAATACTTTCAAATATACATGACAGCAGACAGGGTTATGCCTCTTATCGCATGAGAGAATGGGATATTATAGCCCCTTGAATAGTAGTCATTCAGGGTTCTAGTAGAAGGTTTAACAGTTGGGAATAATACATCTCCTATTATCTATATCTTATACCATGGCATATTTAAGACAAGTTTTGCAGTACTTTAGTGTCGGTGTTATTGTGACATCCCAAACGTTTTAGGCAATTTTCACATATTATTAATCGGTCGTTATAATCTACTACGCTATGGAAGATTCCTGAAATCATTAAGGAATCATGACAAAATGAAAGATGATGCTATAGCACAGCTATCTGACCAACTTATGGCTATATCTACAAGGTTGCAAGAACTTGAGAGGAAGCAGCAACCATTATCAATAAGCTATAGTACCAGCTTTAGGTTCATCTGCAAGGAATTCTAATGCTTTTTGTTGTCTATACAATCCCAAGAGTATATATCAGCGCTAGTTATGCCTCCAGGACATAATGCATGGGTTATAGGAAATGAACCTGTAGTTTCAGTTGATTTCACAGGATTAGCAGATTATGCTAAGAAACAATAATAGTTGTCTGTGGTGACGTTAAACCATTCCTTTATATTTTTGATATATCATGTAAGAATTCAATTCTCAATCTTATATCTAGTATGTCCGGTTAACTAAAGTCATGCTTATAAATTTGAATCAAATGCACGTTTGGTATTCTAAAATAGTATATGGTGCTAACCTATAGACATGGCTCAAACACTTTGCATCAAATGTGGTTCAGAGCTCAA
>Ga0075425_100009540_pt1 | contig 10328 bp, 7 predicted proteins | sample SoiMethybrSBSTD4_FD_75300 | JGI IMG/M metagenome (GOLD analysis project Ga0075425, IMG submission 75300) | Bulk soil microbial communities from a Populus tree surrounding site in Tennessee, USA - Soil MetaG P. TD hybrid SBSTD4 | ecosystem: Environmental > Terrestrial > Soil > Tree plantation...
CCGCGCGCGACGCCGCCGCCACCGCCGCGCCCGTCGCCACAATCGGCGATCGAGGTCGGCCCGGCGCTGGTCTCGGTGCCCGAGGCGGTCACGGTACTGAGCGCGGCGCCGCTGGCGGTGTCGACATCGACCGCGCCGCCAGACGTCGAGGTCGCGCGCGCCGAGTTCGAGAGCACCGACAAGACGCCGCTGCCGGCGCCGGTGCCGCTGGGCGACGAGAAGCCGATCGCCCGGGTCATCTCCTCGCTCGGCGCCGAGGTCGCGAGCGTGTCGGGCGAGCTGGCGTCGCAACCGGGCCCCACCTCGTCGACCCACCCGGCTCGCGAGATCGTCGTCATCACGCCGCGCAGGAGCGGCGCGGTCAACGGCACCGCCGCCGAGGCAAAAGGTGGCGTCACGGTCGAGGTCGACGACGAGGAGCTGGCGACCCGCTCGGAGGTCATCCCCACCGTCCGCATCCCGCCGGCCCGGCCGCCGGAGCTCGACGACGAGGACGAGGAGGAAGCACGGCTCAGGAGCACGGCGCGCAACGGCGTCCGGCGGCGCGGCAGCGGTACCAGCGCCGCCGCCGTGCCCGGCCGCGCGGCCGACGAGCCGGCGTTTGCACGCACCATCCTCCTGACCGTCGGCGGCGCGACCCTCGTCGGCGCGACCGTCGGCGTGCTGTTCTGGTGGCTGGGCGGAGGAGGCGCGCCGCCAGCGTCTCACTCGACCAAGCCGGCGCTCAAGGCGAGCGCGTCGCCCGAATCGCGCAGCACGGTCGAGCCGTCGGATCTCGCACCGGAGCCACCGCCCGAGGCCACGCCGCCACCGGTCGAGCCGGCGCCGTCGGCGAGCAAGGTGGTGAGCTCCGCCCGTCCGGAGACCACCGCGCCGGAGACGCCTCCCCCCGCCGCGGCGCCGAAGCCCTCCTATCGCTCCATCTTCGAGGAGGCGAAGAAGGCGCTTCGCCACGGACAGCACAAGGAGGCGCTCGCGCTCATCGAGAAGGCGATCGACATGCGCGAGACCGGGCAGGGCCTGACGGTGAAGGCGGACATCCTCTTCCACATGGGGGAGAAGACGCGCGCGCTCGCGGCCGCGGAGACCGCCGTCATCGTCTCGCCGAAGTACTCGGGGGCCTGGTACTTCAAGGGCCACATCCACCAGGCGCTCGGCCAGAAGGACAAGGCGCGCGCCGCCTTCCAGAAATTCCTCGAGCTGGAGCCGGAGGGCAAGAAGGCCGAGGAGATCCAGGAGCAGCTGGACAACATGGAGTAGCTGGGCCATGGTCCGGCGCCATGCTGGTCCTCGGCCTCGAGAGCAGCTGCGACGAGACGGCGGCGGCCGTCGTCGAGGACGGCACCCGCGTGCTGTCGGACGTGGTCGCCTCGCAGGTCGACATGCACGCCCGCTACGGCGGCGTGGTGCCGGAGCTCGCCTCGCGCGCGCACGTCGCCAACATCGTGCCGGTCATCGAGGAGGCGCTGGCGCGCGCCGACACCACGCTCGACGAGCTCGGCGCGGTGGCGGTGACGCAGGGGCCCGGACTCATCGGCGCGCTCCTGGTCTCGGTGCAGGCCGGCAAGGGGATCGCCTACGCGCGCGGCCTGCCGCTCGTCGGTGTCCATCACCTGGAAGGCCACCTCTCGGCGGTCTATCTCGAGCCGGAGCCGCCGCCGTTCCCGCACCTGGCGCTCGTGGTCTCGGGCGGGCACACCACGCTCATCCGGGTGGACGACCACGGGCGGCTCGCCGAGCTGGGCGCGACGCGCGATGACGCCGCCGGCGAGGCCTTCGACAAGGTGGCCAAGCTGCTCGGCCTCGGCTACCCGGGCGGCGTGATGATCGATCGGCTGGCCAGGACCGGCGATCCGACCGCGGTGAGGTTCCCGCGCGCCATGACCAAGAAGGAGACCGGCTACGAGTTCTCCTTCAGCGGGCTCAAGACGGCGGTGCTGGTTCACGTGCAGCAGCACGGGGTGCCGTCGACCGACGGGCAGGCGCTGGCGGATCTCTGCGCCAGCTTCCAGGACACGGTCGTCGAGGTGCTGGTCCGCAAGACCCGGCAGGCGGCTCGCGAGCACGGCCTCACCCACGTGCAGGTCTGCGGCGGGGTGGCGGCCAACTCGCGGCTGCGCAGCCAGATGGCGGCCGCCGGGGCGGAGGATGGCTTTCGGGTGCACGTGCCGCCGCCGAAGCGCTGCACCGACAACGCCGCGATGATCGCGTCGGCCGGCTTCTTCCGCCTGCGCCGCGGCCATCTCTCGAACCTGGCGCTGGCCGCCGACTCGGCGCTGCCGCTGCCGGCCGCGATCGGATGAACGAGGCGTTTCCGGACCCGCGCACGCTGCTCAAGCGACATGGCCTCGCGGCCAAGAAGTCGTGGGGGCAGAACTTCCTCATCGCCGAGAGCGTCTACCGCGGCATCGTGGACGCCGCGGTGCGCGCCGAGGACGACTGGATCGTCGAGATCGGTGCCGGCCTGGGGACCCTGACCATGCGGCTGGCCGAGCGGGTGCCGGAGGGCAAGATCATCGCTGTCGAGCGAGATCGCGATCTGATCGCCGTGCTGGAGGCGGAGCTGGGGCACCTCGACAACGTGGAGGTGCATCCGGCCAACGCGCTCGAGTACGACCTGTCGGCGGTCGCTCGCTGGCACGGCGGCCCGGTCGCGCTGTGCGGCAACCTGCCGTACCAGATCGCGTCGCCGCTGCTGTTTCATTTCCTCGAGTCGCGCCAGCACCTGACCCGGATCGTCGTGATGCTGCAGAAGGAGATGGCGGAGCGATTGATGGCCAGGCCGGGCACCTCGGCGTACGGCGCGCTCGGCGTGATGGTGCAGGCGGTGGCCGATGTCTCGCTGGTGGTGCGCGCGCGCGCGACCGCCTTCGCGCCGGCGCCCAAGGTGGATTCCGCGGTGGTGGCGATCGTGCCGCTGGCAGCGCCGCGCGCGGACCTCGGCGATCCGGACCAGTTCCGCCGCGTCGTGCAGGCCGCGTTCGGCCAGCGGCGCAAGGTGCTCAAGAACGCGCTGCGGGCGCGCTTCGAGCCGGCCGCGGTCGACCGCGCCCTGGCCGATACCTCGATCGACGGCACCCGGCGCGGCGAGACGCTCTCGATCGACGAGCTGGCGGCGCTGTCGCGCGCGCTGCCGGGAGGCGGCGATGCCTGAGCTGCCGGAGGTCGAGACGGTCCGCCGCACGCTCGAGCCGGCGGTCGGCCGGCAGGTCACCGGCGTGTGGACCAGCGGCCTGCCGTTGCGACTGCTGCGTCCGATCGACAGAGCCGGTCTCGAACGCGCTGCGGTCGGCGCCCGGATCGCTGCGGTCAGGCGGCACGGCAAGTACCTCCTGCTCGATTTCGCCGGTCGCGACGAGCTGGTGCTCGTCCACCTCGGCATGAGCGGCCGGCTGCGGCTCGTCCGGTCCGACGAGCCGCGCGCGCCCCACACCCACGTCGTCCTCGCGCTCGACGGCCCGCAGGAGATCCGCTTCTCCGACCCGCGTCGCTTCGGCATGGTCGACGTGGCGCCGGCCGCCGAACGCGCGCGCGAGCATCCGGCGCTGGCAGTGCTGGGGCGCGATCCCTTGCACGAGAAGGTGACCGGCGCGTTTCTCCACCAGGCGGCGCGGCGCACCAGGCAGAACCTCAAGGCGCTGCTCCTGGATCAGGGCGTGGTCGCCGGTGTCGGCAACATCTATGCGAGCGAGGCGCTGTGGCTGGCACGCCTGTCGCCGAAACTGCGCGGAATTCAGCTCGACCGCCGCGGCGCCGATGCGCTGGCGCGCGCGGTGTCGACCGTCTTGCGGCATGCGCTGGTGCACGGCGGCACCACCCTCAGCGACTTCGTGGACGCGGACGGCGTCGAGGGCGAAAACGCCGACTATCTACGGGTGTACGACCGCGCCGGACAGCGGTGCGCGCGCCGGGGCTGCCCCGGGCGCATTCGACGCACGGTCATCCAAGGTCGCGCGACCTTCCACTGTCCACATTGTCAGAGCCGCCAGAAACGTTGAAACGGCCGGCGCGGCAAATCGTTCTGTGTAGGCAGCCGTCGGGAATTGCCGGGTTTGCGCGCCTAACCACCATGGGATACTGTGGAACCGCGTCCGGGTGACTCGATGCTCTTGCGCGACGAGGCAGATGAGGTCCTCATGGTCGCCTACCAGAAGGGCGACGTCCGGGCCTTCGAGCTCCTGCTGACGCGGCACCGGAAGCCGGTCTTCAACTTCATCCTCCGCTTCGTCGGCTCGCGCGAGACCGCCGAGGATCTGCTGCAGGAGACCTTCCTGCGCGTGATCAAGGGCGCAGAGGCCTACCAGCGTCAGGCCAAGTTCACGACCTGGCTTTACACCATCGCGCGGAACCTGTGCGTTGATCAGTCCAGGAGGGCGAAGCACAGGAAAGCACAATCGCTCGATGCACCGATGAGCAACTCTGCCGACAGCGGCACTCTCCTCGACGTCGTCCCGTCGAACGAGATGGCCTCCGACCGCCACGCGGTCAACAAGGAGCTGCAGGTCCGCCTGCACGAAGCTCTGGCGCGCCTGTCGGAGGAGCAGCGCGAGGTGTTCCTCATGCGCGAGTTCCTCGACATGCCCTTCAAGGACATCGCCGACGTGGTCGGGGTGCCGGAGAACACGGTCAAGAGCCGCATGCGCTACGCGCTCGAGAAGCTGCGTCTCGAGCTCGACGAGTACAAGGACGTGGCGAAGGCGATGCCATGAGCGCGCGCGGGCGAGACGGAGGCGGCGAAGCGCCGGAGGCGGTGGCCGGGGAGGACCTGGTCGCGCTGCTCTACGGCGAGCTCGAACCGGACGAGGCCGCGAGGACCGGAGCGCGGGTGGAGGCCGACCCGGCGCTGTCGGCGCGGCTCGGCGAGATGCGCCGGGTTCGGGAGCTGTTCTCGTCGATGGCGGACGAGGAGCCGCCGAACCGGCTCACTGCACAGCTGATGGCCGAGGCCGCGCGGTCGGCGCCGCAGGCGCGCGCCTCGGCCGCCCCCGCGGCCGAGGCCGGAATCTGGGCCCGGTTCGTTTCCTGGCTGCAGCCGCTGGTCCAGCGGCCTGCGCTGGCGGCCGCCGCCTCGCTGGTGCTGGTCGCCGGCGTGGCCGGTGTCCTCTACATGAAGAAGGGCGAGGAGCTGACCTCGACCGCGCCGGAGCCGTCCACCGCGAGCGAGACGACGGCGCAGCAGGCGACCGTCGAGGCGACCCCGCCCGAGGCGCCGCCTCCCGTCACGGCCGCGACCCCGGCGGACACCGGCTCGGCAGAAGGTGGCGCGCAGGGCCAGGCGGACGAGAGCGCCGGCGCCGAGATCGCGACGAAGGAGAGCGCTCCGCCAGCCCGCGAGTCCGTCCGGCGCAAGAAGGCGATCGGCAGCGTCGCCTCGGATGAGAAGAACAGGAGCTTCGCGAAGGAGCCGGCCAAGCCGGCGCTCAAGAGCGGCACCGTCTACGGGCTGTCGGAGCAGGAGATGGTGCAGCGCGAGGAGCCGGCGAGCAACGCCGCTCCTGGCGGTGGCTCGGCGGCGCCCGAGCAGAAGAAAGCGGACGACCGGGCGCCGGCCGCCGAGCCGGCGCCGGCGCCGCAGGCAACGCCGCCGCCGGCCGACAGCAAGCCGTCGACGCCGCGCCCGGATGCCCGCACGCTCCACCAGCGCGCCATCGACGCCGCGCTCGACCAGCGCTGCGACGAGGTCCGCTCGCTCGCCGGCCAGGTGCGCGCCGTCGACCCGGGCTACTACGCGAAGAGCTTCGTCACCGACACCCGCCTGAAGGGCTGCCTGTCGGGCGGTTCGACGAAGAAGGCGACCAAGAAGTAGTCGGTGGTCAGAGCAGCTGCAGCTGCCCTTCGCGCTCGTCCGGGACGTCGGCGTACGGATCGAACGACGGTCCGAGGATGTCGGCCAGGTACCAGTGCGGCCAGGAGCGCCGCGCCTCGGGCGGCAGGCGGCCGAAGCGCTTCGCGTACTCGCACAGGAAGGCGCGGGTGCGCGCGTTGACGTAACCGCCGCCGTCGACCCGGCCGAACATCGGCTCGTAGCGGACCGCGATGCGCGAGAAGATCTCGTCGCGCCGCACCTTGGCGATGACCGACGCGGCCGCCACGGCGGCGTGCCGCTCCTCGCCGCGGTTCCAGGCCTCGAGGTGCGGATAGAGGCCGGACAGCGGGCCGAACAGCGTCTTGCCGTCGGTGACGATGCGGTCGACCGACGGCGCGCGCCCGATGAAGTCGGTGGCGATCTCGCGCTCGAGGACGTTGAGCTCGCCGCGCCGCACCCGGCGGTCGATGATGGTGACGTCCACCACCCTGACGGCGGCGAAGCGCGCCAGCTCGATCACCAGGGTCGCCATCTCCGAGCGCTGCGCCCGCCCGTTCGGGGTCGCGGCATACGCCTTCGAGTCGCGGAGGCCGGCGCGGGTGAGCCGCCTGGCGGCCTTGCTGTCGAGAACCACGGCCGCCAGCACCATCGGGCCGAGGACGGGGCCGCGCCCTGCCTCGTCGATGCCCATCGTGCTCTTGACGATGGCGCCGCTCACGCCGCGCTCCTGAGGCGGCCGCGCAGCCGCTCGAGCGCGCGCGCGATCCCGACCTCGAGATCGAAGGCGCGCACCTCGGCGCGCTCGGCCAGGTGGGCGAGCCGATCGGCGACCCGGTCGAGCGCCTGCGCGCCCGTCTCCGCCAGCGGGACCGCGATGGCGGCGTCGAGGTCTGGCGAGTCGCGGTACAGCGCGTGGTACACGCTGTCCTCGTCGAGCCCGATCTTGGGGAGATCACGCCGGAAGAAGTTGTCGACCATTCCGCCCTCGAGGTAGCCGCGCAGGTAGGCGAGCGTGCGAGCGTACACCTGTGCGTCGAGGATGTGGATCGAGTCTGACAGTGCGCGCTCCACCTCCGCCAGCGCTGGATCTGCCGCCGCTCCGTCCGGTCGGGCGAGCGCGATCGCCTCGGCGCCGGCCGCGCGCAGCTCGCCGTCCACCCGCCTCCGGCTCTGCTCGAGCAGGGACGCGTAGCCGCCGTCGAGCAGCGAGACCAGGTAGTCGCGATCGGCGCGCGAGGCCTTGTGCGAGCCGAACGGCAGCCGGCGCGGGACCACCAGCTCGAGCACCTCGCGGGCCGCGCCGCGGTAGAGCAGGGCGGCGGCCTCGCCCAGCTTGCGCCGCTCGCGGGTCACCGACTGCTCGAGGAAGCGGGCCGAGGAGGCGCGACTCTGCTCGGCGGCGCGCCGCCTGCGCTCCGAGCGCTCGCGGGCCTCGCCCTGCTGCGCCGCGACCCGGTCGCCGGCGCGCGCGAGGGCGCGGTCGAGCCGGCGCGACAGCACCTCGCGCTTGATGTCGCGCGCGTGCGAGAAGAAGCGCGCCTCGAGCGCCGCGGTGAGCTTCTTCCAGGCGGGATCCTCTCCCTTCTTGTCGACGGCGCGGCGCGCCGACACCGGCACCACGGCCTCCACCAGGCCGCCGAGCTCGGTCTCGACGTGCCGGGTGAGCGCGGCCTTCTCCCTGGCGTCGATCTGGTCGACCTTGTTCAGGACCCCGAGGACGCGGACACCCTCGTCCTTCAGGCGGGCCAGCGCCTCGCGCTCGCTCGCCTTGCCGGCCTGCTGGACCGCGAACAGCCAGACGACCGCGTCGGCGCGGCTGATGAAGCCGCGCGCCACCTGCTCGTGCTCCGGCAGGATCGAGTTGAGCCCGGGCGTGTCGACCAGGTGGATCCGCTCGAGCGCCGCGAGCGGAAGCATGATCTCGACCAGGCTGATCTCGCGCGCGGTGTCGGCGTCGAGCCGCGGCAGGCGCTCGAACAGCTCCGCCCAGGTCAGGCTCTCGGCGCGGCCGTCGCGGTAGAGGATGCGGCCGCTGCGCTCGCGGCCGTACTTGACCACGTTGATCGTGGCGGTGGTCGGCGTGACTCCGGTCGGCGCCACGTCCTCGCCGATGAAGGCGTTGACGAAGGTGGACTTGCCGCTCGAGAACTCGCCCATCACGGTGACGAGCAGCGGTTGATCGAAGTCGGAGGCGGCGCGCGCGGTCTCGCCGCCGAGCTCGGCGAGATCCGGCCGGGACAGGAGCAGCCGAGAGACCTCGCCGGCCAGCTCGTAGAGGGCGGCCGGATCGCCAGCCGGCGCAGGGGGCAGCGCTCGATCCAGCACGAGCTCCTGCGCGCGCGCGGCGGCGAGGACGGAGCGTGCGCGATCGTCGCGCGGGGCGGCGTCGAGGGCGCGGAGGGCCCAGCCGGCGGCTCGCGCGGGATCGGCGCCGCGTGCGAGGTCGAGCTCGGCGAGCGCCAGGCTGGCCAGCGGACCGGTGTCGCGTTCGAGCGCGGTCCGCAGGGTGTCCTCCGCTCGCTCGAGCTCGCCTGCCTCGAGGAGCGAGCGGCCACGCGCGACCAGCGCACGCGGGTCGCCGGGATCGTCCTCGAGCATGCGCCCGGCCAGAGGCACCGCGCGCGCGAGATCGCCGGCGTCGAGGGCAGCGGCCAGCGCGCTGGCCAGCACGGCCGGTCCGGCGCCGCGGTCGAGCGCGGCCTGGTAGGCGGCGAGCGCCGGCTCCGGTTGGCCGGCGGCGCCGAGCACGTTGCCGAGCCGCGCGTGCAGGTCCGGGCGGTCGGGCGCCTCGGCGAGCGCGGCCTCGATGCTGACCAGCGCGGCGTCGACCTCGCCGAGCGCGGCCTCGGCGTCGGACAGTCCGGCGAGCGCGTCAGCCAGCGAGGCCACGTCGTCCGGCGGCCGCACCGGGCCGCGGCGTGCGCGCGCTGCGTCGGCGGCGCGCTGGAAGCACGGCCGCGCCGCCGCCGGATCCCCCTCGATCATGTCGAGCCGCCCGAGCGCGAGCCAGGTCAGGATCGGCGCACCGGCGATCTCCGCCGCGCGCTTGAGGTGCCGCCGCGCCTCGCCGCGCGCTCCATCCGGCGCCGCGATCAGCGCATCGCCGAGCGCGGCGAGCGCCGGCGCGTCGTCAGGTGCTTCCGCCACCGCCTTCCTGAGCTCGCGGATCGCCTTGTCGAGATCGCCCGCCACGCGGTAGCCGATCCCCATCCCGCGGTAGGCCTCGGCGAGGATCGCGCGGTCGCCACCGGCGCGCGCCTGCGCCTTGCGGAAGTCGCTCACGGCGTCCACCGCCTGGCCGAGCCGCAGCTTCACCTCGCCGCGGCCCAGCCACGGCTCCGGCAGATCGTCGGCCACCTCGGCCGCCCGATCGAAGCACATCATCGCACCGTCGACGTCGCCGAGCTCGAGCTGGGCCGCGCCGAGGAGCGCGTGGGCTCCCGCGTGCGTCGGCCGGCGCTCGATGAGCGCCGCCAGGGTGGCGGCGGCCGCCGCCGCGTTTCCGGCCTCGAGATCGGCGCGCGCGGCGTCGAGCGCGGCGCGGAAGTCGTCCGGGATCAGATCGTCAGCCAGGTCCTGCAGCCGCCGCTCGATGCGCGACCAGAAGGACATGGCCTATTCGCTCGTCGTTTGTCGCCAGATGCCGGCGCGAAGCGCCTCGACCTCGGCGCGGATCGCCGCCACCTGCCGGACGCGCTCGCCGGTCTCGATCTCCACTGCCTCGGCCACCGACGTTCCCTTCTTCCGCTCGGCGATGGTCTGCTCGAGGATCTCCGAGATGCCGCGGTAGAGGGTGTTTCCTGCCGCGGTCACGAACTCAGACAACCTCTGCCCGAAATCGTCGATGCAGCTGTTGAAGTGGGGGCCCATCGCGTCGGCGGCGCGCAGCACGACGCCGGGCACCCGCTCCTTGGCCTGCTCGCGGATGTCCCCGGCCACCTTCGACTTGAGCAGGATCGACAGGATGGGGGCCGCCAGGGTCAAGAGGCCGCCGGCCAGCGCGTTGACGAAGAACAGCATCGTGGTCCCGAGCATGCCGACCGCGTACACCCCGATGTCGTACTTGAAGCTGTCGACGTCGATCTCGACCGCGGTGTCGGCCGGGCCGAGCCGGCTGGCCAGCGCGCGCGCCGCCTCCGCCGCGTTCTCGTTGGTGACCGCGATGACGTCCTCTGCCAGCTGCTCGAGCAGCGCGCCGATCTTCGCCCCCTCGATCTCGGCGAACTCGCGAAACTTGTCCTCGATGAACGATCCGAGGTAGCGCTTGACGTCGTTGGCGTCGACCGCGTCGATCTGCTCCGGCAGCGCGGCGACGAAGGCGCGCGCGAAGCCGTCGAGGTCGAGCCGCGCCTGCGCCTTGATGGCATGCCCCTCCGCCTTGATGCGGCCGTGTAGCTCGTCCAGCTTGCGCTTGGAGGAGTCGAGCTGGGCGCGCACGCCGGCCACCCGCTTCTCGAGCTCGTCGAGGTCGAGCTGGCAGGCGTGCAGCTTGAGCCCCAGGTTCTGCTCCAGGTAGGCCGAG
>Ga0075425_100009542_pt1 | contig 10327 bp, 9 predicted proteins | sample SoiMethybrSBSTD4_FD_75300 | JGI IMG/M metagenome (GOLD analysis project Ga0075425, IMG submission 75300) | Bulk soil microbial communities from a Populus tree surrounding site in Tennessee, USA - Soil MetaG P. TD hybrid SBSTD4 | ecosystem: Environmental > Terrestrial > Soil > Tree plantation...
CAGCCGATGGAGCACATGATCCGTGCGTGCCTGGTCTCGTTGCGGCTCGCCGAGCGGCTGCGGCTGCCCGACACCCAGCGCCGCGTGATCTATTACGCGAGCCTGCTCGCCTGGGTTGGTTGCCACACGGACGCCTACGAGCAGGCGCGGTGGCTCGGCGACGACATCGCGGTGAAGCGCGACGCGCACTACAAGTACGACGTCGGGCGCGCGCGCGATGCGACGCGATTCATCCTCGATCATCTCGGCGGAGCGACCCGGCCATTGCTCGAGCGCGTCAAGACGGGCGTCGCGTTCGTCGGTGAAGGTCGGCGTACGCTCGACAGCCTCGCCGAGAATCACTACCGAGCGGCCGACGACCTTGCCGAGCGCCTCGGTCTTGGCGACGACGTGCGATCGAGTCTGCGGCAGAGCTTCGAGCGGTGGGACGGCAAGGGCGCATTCGGGGTGAAGGGTGAAGCGATCGAGATCAGCTCGCGCCTGATCAACCTCGCGGACGTCGTGGAGGTGTTCCGCCGCGTCGGTGGTGTCGATGCGGCGATCGCCGTGGCGCGCGAGCGCCGTGGTACGCACTTCGATCCGGATCTCGTCGACTTGTTCTGCGACGAAGCCTCCGCGCTGTTCGCGGAGCTCGACCACGTCGAGAGCTGGAGCGCCGTGATCTCGGCGGAGCCGACGCTGGCGCCGGTGGTGTGGGGCGAGCGGCTCGACGATGCGCTCGATGCCATCGGAGCGTTTGCCGAGCTCAAGTCGCCGTGGATGCTCGGCCACGCGCGCGGTGTCGCCGACCTCGTCGCGCGCTCGGCGGCCTCGTACGGGCTAACCGAGGACGAGACCACGCTCGTTCGACGCGCGGCACTCATTCACGACGTCGGCGGACTCGGCGTCTCGAACCAGATCTGGGACAAGCGGGGCTCGCTCACTCGCGCGGAGATCGAGCGCGTTCGCCTGCATCCGTACCTGTGCGAACGCATGATGGCGTTCTCGCCAGCGCTCGCACCGATAGGTGCGCTCGCAGCGCAGCACCACGAGCGAGTCGATGGTTCGGGATACCCGAGTGGGCTCGCAGGAGACGCGATCGTGCCGGCTGCGCGATTGCTCGCGGCCGCCGACGTCTATCACGCGCTCACGGAAGCGCGGCCGCATCGCGATGCCAAGCGGCCCGACGAGGCCGCCGCTGTGCTCAGTGCCGAGGTATCGGCGGGGCGAATCGATGGCGCAGCAGCGGCGGCGGTGCTGCGTGCGACCGGGCAGCGCGTCGCGACTCGCCGCGAGTGGCCCGCGGGGTTGACGTCACGCGAGGTGGAGGTGCTGCGGCTGGTGGCGCGAGGCCTCACGGCAAGAGAGGTCGCGGTGCGCCTCGACATCACGCCGAAGACGGCGGCCAATCACGTGGAGCATATCTACGCGAAGATCGGCGCGAACAATCGCGCGACGGCGAGTGTGTTCGCCGTGAAGCATGGCCTGATGAACGACCCATGAGGAGAACGCCTCATGCGGCGTTGCGCGCTGCCTCGTAGCGTGGGCTCATGCAGGCACAAACGAAGACCGTCCGCGCCAACAACACCGACATTCACTACCTCGAGCAGGGCACCGGCGCGCCGCTCGTGCTCCTCCACGGCGGGCTGGTGTCGACCAACCCGATCTGGACGGGCCATCCATTCGCGTACGCATCGCATCTCGATGCATTCAGCGAGCACTTCCGCGTGATCGCACCGGACACGCGCGGCTGCGGACGCACGCGCCACACCGGCGGGCCGATGACGTTCGACGTCCTCGCCGAGGACGTGCTCGCGCTGATCGAGGCGCTCGGCCTGGACCGCCCGCGCCTGTGCGGCTTCAGCGAGGGCGGCACTGTTGCCACGATCGTCGGGCTGCGCAAACCGGGCGCGACGTGCGCGATCGTGAACGACGCAGGCCACGATCTGTTCGACCCCGGTGGTCGGTCGCTCGCGATGCTGCGCCAGATGTTCGGCGGGCGGCCCGACGCCACGTCCGCGAATCCCGACGCGATGCGCGACATGTTCGCGCGCGATGAACAGATGAGTGCCTCGTTTCGGCTGATGCAAGCCGACCAGGATGGTGCGCAGGGCGAAGGGCACTGGAAGCAGTACCTCCAGCTCGCGTTCGAGCGCTTCATCCAATGGCCGGGCTACACGTTCGAGCATCTGAAGTCGGTCACGGCGCCGACGCTGATCTTGTGCGGCGATCGCGATCAGTTTTGCTCGGTCGAGGACGGCGCGCTTGCCTTCCGTGCCCTTGCGCGCGGTGAGCTCGCCATCGCACCAAACACCGGCCACCTGATCACGCCGACCAAGGTCCGCCTGGCGCTCGAATTCCTGCGACGGGCTCACTGACGCTTGCCCGAACCGAATCGCGCGTCATGCTCGAGCGGTGCGCGCGCTCGCGTTCGCAGTCTTGCTGATCGGCGGTACCGCAACCGCGGGCGATGGATTGCGCCAGGACGATCCCGAGCTGCCGCGTCCCGAGCTGCGCTCCTTGTCGTCGACGATCTACGAGCCCAGCGGTGGCAAGCTGGTCGAGACGACGCGCGAGCTCCGCACGTACGACGCGAAGGGCCACGCGATCCGCGTCGATTCCAAGAGGCCCGACGGAACGCCGATCACGTTCTACGAATGGACATGGGACGCCGCCGGCCGCCTCGCCTCGCGGAAGACGCGCGACGGCGATGGCAAGCTCGTCGCGCGGACGTTCGCGTACAAGCTCGACAGCAAGGGGCGCGTGGTCGAGCGCACGATGCGCGATCCATCGGCTCCCGCCGGCGAATTCTATCTCGACACGTACACCTACGCGACCGATGGCAGCTACGCGGTCCAGACCGAGCGGCACTATCCAAAGGAGGGCCCGTACCGCGGTGACTCGCAGACGTTCGACGCGATGGGCCGGATGACCCGGCAATGCGTCGAGCACGGCGGCTGCTCGATGATCGAATACGACGCGAACGGCCAGATCAGCCGCATCCGGGAACAGCTGCCGGACGGCGAGCACTACTACCGCGTCTACGAGACGACGTACGACGCGGCGGGGCGGATCACGCAGCGCGCGATCGGCGGGACCGAGACGACGTACGCGTACAACGCGCGGGGCGACGTCATCGAGGCGGTTCACAAGCTCGCGGGCAATGTCACGAGCAAGACGGTCTACGCATACGTCTATCGTTAGGCCTGGTGGCAAGCGCTGACCTGCGCATTGCTCGGCGGCATCTTGAGCGCCGCTCGCAACCGAGACCGCGGCTACCTCGCGATCCAGTCATCGAGCCTGCTCCGTGTGCGGTCGCCGATGTTGGCCCAACCGTCCACGACGCCGTCCTTCAGGATGCGAGCGAGCTCCGAGAGCCGGGCCTTGAGCCTGTCGATCATCTCCGGCGCATCGGTGCGCGAGCTCTGCTTGAGCTCGACGATCTCGGAGATCAGCTCCCGCTTGCGGTCGGCAACCCGGGTCTCGAGATCTGGCGACGCGGTCGCTTTGGACGGGTTTGCAGGTACGACGTCGTTCATGAGCCCTCTCGATGAGTTGTGTAGCTGCCGATCAGAGCAACGGCAGTGGTTCGAGCGCGGTCCAGCAGTGTCCACACCTGCTCGCCGCCCGCATTCCGATGCCGTGGCACGACGGGCACTCGCGCGTTTGAGGAGCCGGGCCGAGCGCCAGCACCTGAACGAGCTCCGCCCACGCAGTGCGGAGCGCCGGCGTCGGCGGCGTTTGCAACATCTCGCGGTCCATCACGGCGACGATCTCTCGGAGCTGGGTCACCGCAGCGTCCCCGTAGTGCGCGTTCGACATGACGTCACGATACGGTCTCATCGAACATTCGACTATTCGGAAGTTTAGTGTTCTCGCAACGATAAAGTCGTTGGACCGGCTCGTGAATCGAGTCACCTCCGTCAGTCAGCCACGTTGGCAGCGTCGCGCGGCCGACACAATGTCGAATGATCGATGGAATCCGTCGGTTTTTTAGAACGGTCCCACTATCACGTCGGGCGTACAACGACGACATGCTTCCAGGTGGCGAATGAAGATCGAGATTCGTTCGCGCGGCGTGACGCTGACCAAGAAGCAGTCGCTCCGACTCCAGCGGGATCTGGGCGTCGTGTTCGCGCGCTTCGGCGAACGGATCGATCGAGTGACCGTCGCGGTCTCGGCTTCCGCTACGATCGGCTTCACGTCCTGCGAGATCGAGGTGCAGATCAAGCCAAAGCTCGTGAGCGTCGTCTACGCCGACCGCGATGTCTTCGTCGCGGTCGAGTACGCAGCAAAACGCGCCGCGCGCTCGGTGAGTCGCGCGATCGATATCGAAGGGTTGATGCGCCGGTAAGCGCCTGCCAGGCTCATGCGAAGATCTTCTTGCGAGCTACTTCGCAGATCGCGGCGACGGCTGGATTCTTGATCTTGCGCTCGACCGAGATCGCGTAGAACCGCTGCCGGATGTCCTTCGCGCGGCCCACGAGCTGCAGTGCGTAGCGGTGGCGGAGCTCCTTCGCGGTGACATCGGGTGCCGCCAGCACACCGAGCCCTTGCTCGCCGAGCACCGAAGCCAGTGCGAGGTCATCGAGCTCCGCGATGATGTCGGGGCGAATGTCGTGCGACTGAAACCATTCATCCAACGCGCGCCGAAATGTCGAGTCGCTGCCCGGAAGCAGGACTGGAACGCGGTCGAGCGAGCCCGGAAACCCTTGGCGGCAGCTTCTGGCAAGCCGCGGTGCGGCGAAGAACGAGGTGCCGCACTCGCCGAGTGGATGGCTGAACGTACGAACCGGCGTGCCCGGGCCGGCGGGTGCATCGGCGAGCACGACATCGATCGCGTGAACGGCCAGCTCGGCCATGAAAGTGTCCGCCGAGCGAGCCTCCCGGCACACGATGCGAACTTTTTCTCGCAGCTGGAACGCCGGCTCGAGGATCTGGTGAACGATCGACTTCGCGATCACGTCGGAAACGCCGACCACCACCCGCAGTGCTTGCCCGGTCGACCGACCCTTCAGGGTGTCCTGAAACTCCTGGCCGAGCGCGAAGATCTCGTCCGCGTAACGGAACGCGATACGTCCGCTGTCGGTGAGGACCAGGTTGCGGCCGCTGCGGGTGAACAGCTTCTGGCCCAGGACTTCTTCGAGCCGATGGATCTGGCCGCTGATCGTGGGGTGCGCCAGCCGTAGCTCTTTGCTCGCCAGCGTGATGCTTCCATGCTTGGCGACCATCCAGAAATACAGCAGGTGATGGTAATTGAGCCATTCCATCCGCTGCGGAGTATGTCGAGTTTTTCGGTGCTCGACAGTGCTAGTTTGAAAAAATCAATCTCCGCAGAGCGGGCTGCTCTTGCTGACCTTGACCAGCTTGGTTCCGGAGAACACGTACTTCACGACGCAGCTGCCGTCCTGGTACACCCACTGCGCCGCGCGGCGGGCGGCGTCGATCTTCGCCTGCGAGCCGATCTGGATGCCACCGTCGATCGTCTCGGGTCCGCCCTTCAGCTCGTAGATCCGGCGGCGGTCGCCCTTCATCGCGGCCTTGTACGCGGCCTCGAACTGAGCCGCCTCCTGGTCGACCGATCCGGCGACCTCGGCGTCGAGCTTGGCGATCTCGGCCAGCGTTGCGGTGACCTCCGCGCACACGTCGGCGGCAGTCTGCGTGCCGAGCTTCATCGCGAGCGCCGCCTTGGAGTCCTTGGCCTCGCGGCACGCGCCCGCGAGGTCGTTGTAGGTTCCCTTGGCGAACCCGGCCATCTCGTGGACGTCGAGGTGCCAGAACTTGCCCTTGGCCTTGTAGAGCTTGCGCGCGGCGGCGAGCGAATCGCGCGCCGGGCCGTACTGCTTGCTGAAGATCCGCTGCAGCATCTCCTTGGTCTCCGCGTCGGCGGCAGCCTGCTCGTCACCGACGACGCGCTGCTGGGTGGCGATGTTCTCCTGGCAGTACGCGCGTAGCTTCTCGCTCGTCACGGTGCCGATCTCGAACATGTTGTTGCTCCACGCCCGCGTGCTCGCATCGATCTTGAACGCCTCGTCGAGCTTGGTCACGCAGAGCTGGAACTTGACGACGGACTCCTTGGCCTGGCTGTGGTGGACACGCTCGCCCGCGCCCCTCGCGACGATCGCTTCCTTTGCCGCGCTCCACCCTTCCCGCATCACCTCCTCGGCGTGCTGGGTCGTCGCGCCGGCCGTTTCGAGCTTGGCGACCTTCTGATCGAGCTGGTGTGCGCGTGCCTTGAGCTTGGCGTAGTCGGGCGCGGCCTTGGCGGCGGCGCTGGCGTTGTCGAGCCCGCGCACGGCGAGGTCGACGTTGACGCGCGCGCTTCGCGCGTTGGACGCGGCGATCGCCTCGTCGGCGTGATCGAGGAACGACCGCGGCCCGTTGAGCTCGGAAGCGACGTCGGCATGGGCTGTCGTGGTGAGAACGGCGAGGGCCAGAGCAATCAAATATCGGGTCATGCCTCGATGACCCCGGCGCCATCGCGAGGTCGCATCGGTTTCGCCGCGGGCTTACACTTCTCCGGTGACCTGCCCCGAAGACAACACCCTCGGGGCACTGGTCGAGGGGCGGCTGGGAGAGGCCGAAACTGCCGAGATCCGCGAGCATCTCGACGGCTGCGAAGCATGCCGCGGTGCAGCGCTCGCCGCCGTGCGCGCCGGGCTCGCCAGGGCGCCGACCGACACCGAGGACGAGCCCGATGCAGCGCCGGCGGTCGGCGCGACGTACGGTCGCTACGAGCTGCGCCGGTTGATCGGCACCGGCGGCATGGGACACGTGTTCGAGGCGTTCGATCGCGAGCTCGAGCGCGCGGTCGCCCTCAAGCTCGTGCGCCCGCAGGTCGCCGATCAACGGGCGGCCGAGCGGCTCGTACGCGAGTCGCGGATCATGGCGAAGGTCGCCGATCGCTCGGTGATCACCGTGTTCGATGCCGGCCGCCTCGGCGCTCGCGTGTACATCGCGATGGAGCTGATCCGCGGCGACACGCTCGGCAGCTACCTCGCGCGCACGCGGCCGGGGTGGCGCGAGGTCGTGGCGCTGTACGCACGCGCCGGCGCCGGGCTGGTCGCCGCCCACCGCGCCGGCGTGGTCCACCGCGACTTCAAGCCCGACAACGTGCTCGTGGAGCTGGCGTCCGACCGCGTGCGCCGCGTGGTCGTGACCGACTTCGGCATCGCGCACGCCGGCGAGCCGGCCGAGCCGGCCGGCGAGCCCACGCCCCGCGAGACCGCGTCGGGCGATGTTCGCCTGACCGCCACCGGCGCCGCGATCGGAACGCCCGCGTACATGGCGCCCGAGCAGCTCTCCGGGGAGCCGGTCGATGCGCGCGCCGATATGTTCGCGTTTGCCGTCGCGCTCTGGGAGGGCCTGTTCGGCGCCCGGCCGTTCGCGGGGCGCACCGTCGAGGCGATCCACGCCGCGCAGCTGGTGCGTCCGCGGCCGCCGCGGGGCGCGCCGCGCGTACCGGCGCGCCTGGTGCGCGTGGTCGAGCGCGGGCTCGCGATCGCGCCGGCGGATCGCTGGCCCGATCTCTCGACCATGCTGCAGCGGCTCGCGGCGATTCGCGCTCGCCGACGCCGGGTGGCGATCGCGGCGAGCGCGGCGCTGCTCGTCGGGCTCGGCGTCGCCGGGGCGCGGATCGCCAGCGCGCCGGCGTCCGCGTGCGGCCGCGAGCTCGAGGCGCCCGCGCTCGGCACAGCGCTCGATCCGGTGCTCGCCGCCCGCGTCGCACGGTTCGCCGGCGACTGGCGCACGGTCCACTCCGAAGCGTGCCGCGCGGCGCGCGCGCCGGCGCTGGCTTGCCTCGAGGCGCGGCGGCTCGAGCTCGCCGCGTTTGCCGACGACGTGCGCACCGGCGGCGCGCGTACCGCGCAGGCGCTCGCCGCGACGCTCGGCGACCCCGCCGCGTGCCGCGATCCCGCGCCGGGCTTGCTCGAGCCACGGGTTCCCTCGGATCCGGTGGTGCGGCGCGCCGTCACGCCGCTGCGCGTGACGATCCACGATGCCAGCACCGCGCGCGAGCGCGGCGAGCTCGAGGTTGCGGCCCGGCTCGCGAAGGCCGCCGCCGACGATGCACGCGCCGGCTGGCCCGAGGTCCGGGCCGAGGCGCTCTACGAGCTCGCCCTGGTCCAGGACGCGCGCGGCGAGCACAAGCCAGCGGTCGCCGGGCTGCGCGAGGCAGCCAGCGTCGCCGCGGCCGCGCGCGATGACGAGCTGGTCGCGCGCAGCTGGCTGCAGCTCGTCGCCAGCGCATCGTACGAGCTCGACGAGCCGGCGCGCGTGCTCGAGTACGTCGCGACCGCGGATGCGGCGCTCGATCGCATCGGCCGCCCGACCGAGCTGGTGATCCAGCTCGAGCTCGTCAAGGGTGGCGCGCTGCTCGACGCCGATCGGTTCGATGACGGCGAGCGGCTGCTCCGCCACGCCGTCGAGCTGGCCGAGGCCCGCGCGCCCGACCAGCTGTCCGAAGCCGATCAGGCCCTCGCGGAGTCGTACGTGACGCGCGGCCGCTATGACGATGCCGCGGCGGCGTACCGGCGTGCGCTCGCACGCGCATCGGCGGATCGCGCCACCGCGGTCGTGCTCCACGACCGCCTCGCGCTGGTGCTCGAGATGGCCGGCCACGAGGCCGAGTCCGAGACCGAGGCGCGCACCGCGGTGCAGCTCGCAGGTGCGCTGCCGGCCCACGACGCGGCCCGCGCGGACGCTCAGCTCACGCTGGCGAACGTGCTCGACACGCTCGGACATTCCGCCGACGCATTGATCGAGGTGCGCGCCGCCGAGCGCGATCTCGCGGCGAGCGTCGGCGAGCGCAACGCGCGCTACGCCGACGCGCTGCGGATCGAGGCTGCGATCCTCGAGTCGCTCGACCGGCTTCCCGACGCCAATGCCGCATACGCGCGCGCGTGCGACATCGTCGCGTTCGAGATCGGCAGCGGCACGACGCAACAGGCCGAGTGCTGGCACGAGCGATCGTCGGTGCTCGCCAAGCTGGGCAAGCGAGAGCCAGCGCTTGCCTTGCTCGACGACGCGGTGCCCTTGCTCACGACCGCGTACGGCGAGCGCCACCCACAGGTCGCGATCGCGCTGACCGATCGCGGCATTCTCGAAGCCGACCTCGCACGCCACGAACGGGCGGTGGCCGATCTCTCGCGTGCGATCGAGGTGCTCCAGCATGTCGCCGTCGCGCCGGGCTATCTGGGCGCCGCCGAGTGGGTGCTCGGCCGCGAGCTCGCCGCGACCGATCTGCCGCGAGCGCGCGCGCTGATCACCGACGCCATCCCCAAGCTCGACAGCTCCAGCCCGAACTGGACCGCGATGCGCCGCGACGCGCGCGCGTGGCTCGCCGCGCATCCCCAGAAGTGACCGCTACAGCCGCGACGGCAGCAGCTGGGTCAGGCTGACGTCGATCTGACTGCGCACCATCGCGGTCATCCGGTCGAGCTCGCTCGGTGTCAGCTGCAGTCGATCTGCGAGCAGCGTGCGCGTGGCGTCGAACAGCGCGTCGCACGCGCTGCGGATCCAGCGTGCGGCGGTCGCTCGGTGCACGGAATAGATCGCACCGATCTCGTCGATCGAGAGCGCATCGACGAAGCTCATCCGCAGCGCGCTGCGCAGCCGGGGCTCGAGCGTGCGGGCCGCGTCGCGCAGGGCGTCGCCGAACGCGGCCGCGTACTGGCGCTTCAGCAGCTCGAGCTCGGGGTCGTTCGTCGAGATCGCGGCGAGCGCACCGGTCCAGCTGTCGTCGTCGAACCCCACCTCGCGCGCCCGCTTCTGCGAGCGCTTCGCCTTGAGCGCCGTCCGCGCCGCGGCGATGCCGACCCACGCCTGCAGCGTGCCGCGGGCGGCGTACTGCGCGAGCCGCGCGCCGTCGCCCACGAGCAGGTGCTCGCGCAGCCGCTGCACCGTCTCCTCCACGAAGCTCGGATCGCCGTCGATCGCGCGAACCCCCGCAACGGCCGCCGGCAAGATCGCGCGCTCGAACGCTTCGATCGCGCCCTCGGCGCCGGCGGCGCACGCCGCGGCGAGATACAGATCACCGGCGAATCGCGCGACCGCATCGCCGTCGAGGTCGGCAACGCGTGCCGCGAACTGCGCGCGATCGATCACGATGCCAGGCCACACCGCCTGTCCCGCCTGCCAGGCGCTCGTGATGACGCCGTCGTCGGTCACCGTCGTCAGAGTTGCAACCCCGGTACGATGTGGTCGGCGACCACGGCGAGCTGCAAGCCGTGCTCGAGCCACGCCTTGGCCGCGGCGAGCACGAGCGAGAAGCCCGAGATCGAATCGATCGCCTGCGCCGCCATCTCCTCGAGCGTACCGCGATACCCGGTCTCGACGACGTTGACAT
>Ga0075425_100009545_pt1 | contig 10327 bp, 6 predicted proteins | sample SoiMethybrSBSTD4_FD_75300 | JGI IMG/M metagenome (GOLD analysis project Ga0075425, IMG submission 75300) | Bulk soil microbial communities from a Populus tree surrounding site in Tennessee, USA - Soil MetaG P. TD hybrid SBSTD4 | ecosystem: Environmental > Terrestrial > Soil > Tree plantation...
TTGCTTGGAACTTAACATCTTAGGCAAATATGATCGCGGCGCCCTCTGTGTGACCGCTGTCATAGTGCTGCGAAATTTGGAAAGTCTAAAGTCAAGACAGCCTGGAATCAGACGACATCATGAAAGCGGTTACGTGCAAAAGAACCCTCAGCGAGGCCACTCATTGGATGATGGCGGCGGGGATCATGTTATCGCTCTGCTGGCTTCAGTTATCCTGGGCCACTGTTGCCGGAATCTGTGAAGCTGCGAGCGAGCCCGAAGCTTGCTGTTGCGCGCACGCCTGCGCGCCAAGCGGCGCGATCCACGGTCCGGTCGGCGGCACCGCCACCATACGGCGCGCGGTGAATTCGACGGCGATCGACGCCGTCGGCAACTCGCCAAATCCGTCTGACTATTCATGCTGCCGAGCGCATCCTCAAAGCGAGAGACCCGTTGTCACAGCTTCCACTCAAGAGACTGCGGTTGAAATTCAAGCCCCATCGTTAATGCGCGCGCTCGCGCCTCAACCCCTCCGCTCAATAAGAACTCACGATCCACCTAACGCGCGCCCGCTGTATTCGACCAACTCCTGCCTTCAGATCTAACGCATTCCATCGACGCAACTCGTCCACTTGATTCTCCTTTTGTATTTCATATTCTGCGCGGCCAATTCCTCCGCCACGTGAGGGGAATCAGTGTTCTGATCTAAATCGAAGTTCGTCGAGGAGACGTTCCGATGAAACTGAATCTCGCACGAAGATCGCTCACAATCGCGCTTATTCTCCTTTCGGTAGGCAACTGGACGGCGCTTGCGCAACAAGGTTCCTTCGGGACTGTCGCGGTAAGGCTGTCGCACCAGGATAACGAAACAACGAAGCAAACGGCCGCGGCCTCGCTCAATGAACTGGTCGAGCAAGCTCTTACCCATAACCCCGAGATCAAAGCGATGCAGCGCAGCTTCGATATGGTTCGCGCTCGCATCCCGCAAGCCAGCGCGTTGCCAGAGCCAATGCTGTCATATGGCTATACGGGTAACTGGCCCGTTCCGCCATTTGATATTCAGAAAGGGGACCCGTCGAGCGCGCGGACCCTCAGCTTCACTCAAGAGCTTCCATTTCCCGGCAAGCTCTCGCTAAGAAGCAAGATGGCCGCGGTGAGTTCTGAAACCGAATGGTGGGCTTATGAGCAAACTCGTCTAAACGTCGTTGCCGAAGTCAAAGATGCTTACTTTGATTTCGTCTATTTCACCAAAGCGATTGAGACGATCAACAAGAACAAGGACCTCATCGAGAAGTTCGCAAAGATCGCCGAAGCCCGTTACGCGGTCGGGAAAGGCATTCAGCAGGACGTGCTGAAGGCACAAGTCGAAATCTCGAAGCTTATCGATCAACTTGCGGTGCTCGAACAGCGCAAGCAGATAGCTGAAGCACGGTTGAACGGTCTTCTTTATCGCGAGCCCGACTCGACGTTCAGAAAGACGGAAGAGATTAGGCCGCAGGAATTCGCTTATTCTGTCGCAGAACTCAGGGAGCTTGCGCTTACGAACTATCCGATGCTCAAGGCACAGAAGCGCAAGATCGACCGGGAACGCTACGGAATCCAGCTTGCGGAAAAGGAGTTCTATCCTGATGTGACCGTTGGCGTCACGTACTTCAACCGTCCAGGTCTGCCCGAGATGTACGGAGTGAACGTGGGCGTGAAGCTGCCGCTGTACTTCTGGCAGAAGCAACGCCCTGCCGTTGCCGAAGCCGCCGCAAGCGAGGAAATGGAGCGGAAGCGCCTGGACAGCATTACGACGCTCCTGTTCTTCAAGATCAAAGACGCGTACCTGGCGGCAACGACGGCCCAAAAACTGGTGAGCCTCTACGGAACGACGATTATTCCTCAATCGACGCTTTCGCTTGAGTCGGCCATTTCGGGGTACGAAGTCGGCAAAGTGGATTTTCTTACCCTCCTCGACAATCTGGTCACGCTTCGCAACTACCAGATCAACTACTACGAGCAGCTCAGCAATGTTGAGAAAGCAGTCGCCGCAATGGAGCCTCTGGTCGGAGTGAGTTTGAACCGGTAATAAGTTTTCACGCGCGGTATATGAACTCGCGCTTATAGGAAACAAGAATGAGTCCAACAGCAGAAATCCAAGACGAAACCAAAGAAGCGGCGTTGATTCCGGCAGGTGAGATCACTAATGCGGATCAGGTGCTCACTACGCGTGATGTGGAAGAAACTGTGCAAACTAAGACGTCTCAGGCACGGAGCGAGAGACCGTTTTCAAGTCCACCGACGAGGAAGAGGTGGATTCGACGAACCGTCCTGGTCGCGCTGGCGCTGCTTCTCGCAGTAGTCGGGTACATCGAAAGAGAGCTGCTGATCCGGCTCTTCTACGCCCCAACGAACGACGAGATTGCGGCTGGAAAGCCTGTGCCGGGCCCAGATCGAAAGATCCTGTACTGGGTCGATCCGATGCACCCTTCGTATAAATCTGATAAGCCCGGCAAAGCACCTGACTGCGGAATGGACCTAGTCCCGGTGTACGAGGACGGCGGAAAGATTACGTCTAATCTGCCGGAGAACGCATTCCAGGTCAGTCCCGATAAGCAGCAGCTCATAGGCGTGACGTATGGAGTTGCCGCGGCTCAATCAGTATCGAGAACTCTGCGGACTGTGGGCCGCCTCGCTTACGACGAGACAAAGATAAATCACGTCCACACGAAGACCGAAGGGTGGATTGAGGATGTCTACGTAGACTTTACCGGCAAGTTCATTGAGAAGGGGCAGCCGCTGCTCACAGTCTACAGCCCCGACCTCCTCCAAACTCAACAAGAGTATCTCCTCGCTCTGAAAGGTCGTTCCGACCTCGGAGTCAGTCCTTTCAAAGAGGCCGCGGTCGGCGCGCAGTCGCTGTATGAGTCTGCGAAACGAAGGCTGCAGTTGTGGGATGTCAGTGAAGCGGAGATCAGCGAGCTCGAGCGAACTGGAAAGCCGGCCAAGGCCATCACCGTCTATGCGCCCGCAACAGGGTTCGTGCTCACACGAAATGCGTTCACCAAGCAGCGCGTGATGCCTGACACTGATCTCTACTCAATCGCAGACCTCTCAACCATCTGGGTGCTGGCAGATATATATGAGTATGAGGCTTCCGACATCAGTATCGGTCAAACGGCCGCAGTGACCCTGCCGTATCTGCCCGGCCGCATGTTCCAGGGCAAGATCACTTACATCTACCCACAGGTCGACAGCTCTACGAGAACTCTGAAAGCGCGAATTGAAGTAGAGAATCCGAGATTCGAGCTCAAGCCAGAGATGTATGCCAACGTCGAAGTGAAGATCGACTACGGCAAGCACATCGTGGTGCCCCAGGAAGCGGTGATGGATTCCGGTTCCGAACAGACGGTGTTTGTTGGGCTCGATGACGGATACTTCGAACCTCGCAAGGTCCAGCTAGGCGCAAAGGTCGACAATAAGTTCATCGTGCTCGCCGGGGTGAAGCCTGGTGAGCGAATCGTCACATCGGGCAACTTCCTGATCGACTCCGAGAGCAAGCTAAAGTCAGCTGCAGCCGGAATGGGCATGCCCGGTATGAATCACGGCGCGCCAGGCAGCAGCAAGCCGACACAGGTCGATCACTCGCAACACCAGCAAGGTGAAAAGCCGACGACCGCCCCAGCGGATCACTCGAAACATCAACCGAGTGCCTCCGCGACTCAACCGGAACAAATGCACGACTCGATTCATCGTTCGAGGCTGAGCGATGCGTCGCAAGTAGATCACTCGAAGCACAAAATCGCAGTCGCGCCGTCCAGGGACAAACAGGCGAAGCCCGAGCGGAAGGTGCTCTACTGGTATAGCGCGATGCATCCACAATACAAATCGGACAAGCCCGGTAAGTGCCCGATTTGCGCTGTTGATATGGTTCCGAAATATGCCGACGAGAATTAGGAGTTTGAGCGATGATTAACAAGATCATTGAACTCTGCGCTCAGAATAAATTCATCGTCCTCCTGTTCGTCGCGATGCTAACAGTTGTAGGGCTGTGGTCGCTGAAGCGAATCACCCTGGACGCGATACCTGATCTCTCCGACACGCAAGTAATCATTTACTCGCGCTGGGATCGAAGCCCGGACATCGTCGAAGACCAGGTTACTTACCCGATCATCTCGGCGATGCTCGGCGTCCCAAAGGTCAAGGACATTCGCGGTTTCTCGGATTTCGGCTACTCCTACGTCTATGTAATTTTCGAAGATGGCACCGACATTTATTGGGCGCGCTCTCGCACCCTTGAATATCTGAGCAACATAACGCCAAAGCTGCCGCAAGGAGTAAACGTCGAGCTGGCTCGCGACGAAACTGCCATCGGTTGGGTGTACGAATACGCGCTTGTAGACAAGACTGGCCAGAACAACCTCGCCGATTTGCGCAGCTTTCAAGATTGGTACTTGCGGTACGCAATTCAAGGCGTACCCGGGGTAGCTGAAGTCGCTCCTCTCGGCGGATTCGTCAAGCAATATCAGGTCAACGTCGATCCTAACGCGTTGCTCGCCTATGACATTCCCATCGACAAAGTCGTTGAGGCAGTGAAACAAGGCAATCAGGATGTCGGCGGCCGATTGGTTGAGTTCTCGGGCCGTGAGTACATGGTGCGCGGTCGCGGCTACATCAAGAAAGTCTCCGATGTTGAGAACATCGTCGTAGGTACCAACAAAAACGGGGGCACGCCGATCCTGGTGAAGAATCTGGGAGCGGTGACGCTTGGTCCCGAGATCCGGCGCGGCATCGGCGAGCTCGACGGCCAGGGCGAAGTCGTTGGGGGCATCGTTATCATGCGCTACGGCGAGAACGCGCTGAAAGTCATCGAGCGCGTTCGCGCCAGGATCGAAGAGATGAAGCCTTCTCTTCCTCCAGGCGTCGAAGTCGTCACCACGTACGACCGCTCCGAATTGATCAACCGCGCGATCGATACGCTCAAGCACACTCTAATAGAAGAACTGATTATCGTCAGTCTGATCATTCTGATATTCCTGTGGCACTTCCCCTCCGCGGCGGTTCCGATCATCACGATCCCCATCACCATCATCATCTCTTTCATTCCGATGCAAATGATGGGAGTGACCGCCAACATTATGAGTCTGGGTGGAATCGCGGTCGCGATCGGCGCGATGGTCGATGCAGCTATTGTTGTCGTCGAGCAAACGCACAAGAAGCTCGAACACTGGAATGCCGAAGGGCGGCGGGGCAGCTACAAGGACGTAGTCATCGGCGCAGTCAAAGAAGTCGGCGGTCCAAGCTTCTTCGCGTTGCTGGTAATCGCGGTCGCATTCATTCCCGTGTTCGCCCTCGAAGGACAAGAGGGACGTCTGTTCAAGCCACTCGCCTATACAAAGAACCTGTCTATGGCGATCGCCGCTGTGCTGGCGATTACACTCGATCCAGCTATCCGGCTGCTGTTCACGCGAATGGATCGATACAACTTCAAGCCACGCTTTCTTGCGCGAATCACCAATGGAATTCTGGTCGGCAAGATTCACAGCGAAGACAACCATCCGATCAGCCGACCGTTGATGAAGATTTATCATCCCATCTGCGAATTCGTTCTGCGATTCAAATGGCTGGTGGTATGTGCGGCGCTCATCGCGGTCCTGCTGACAATTCCAATCTTCAACAAATTGGGTTCGGAGTTTATGCCTCCGCTCAACGAGGGGGTGTTGCTCTACATGCCGATCACGATGCCGGGGATGTCGGTAACCGCGGCAGAGCGGCTGCTTCAAACTCAGGACAAGATCCTCAAGAAATTCCCCGAAGTGGATCGCGTTTTCGGCAAAGCTGGCCGCGCCGAAACGGCTACTGACTCGGCGCCCTTCTCGATGATCGAGACCGTTATCGTGCTTAAGCCCGAATCGGAATGGTCGAAGACACGACGCTGGTACTCGTCATGGGCTTCGCCGTGGTTGAAGAACCTGTTCCGTCGCGCGTGGCCGGATCACAAGACCGTAGAGGAGTTGGTTTATGGCCAAGGCGGTCTAAATGAGGCGATGCAGCTCCCGGGAGTATCAAATGCCTGGACGATGCCCATCAAAGCGCGAGTGGACATGCTCACCACCGGCGTGCGCACGCCGATCGGCATCAAGGTGATGGGCGCCGATCTGGAGAAGGTCCAGCAGATCAGCGAATACATCGAGATGACTCTGCAAAACGTGCCGGGCACAAAGAACGCATTTGCAGAGCGAACTGCAGGCGGTTACTTCCTCGACTTCACGCTCAAGCGCGATGAGCTTGCACGTTACGGGCTCACGGTCGATCGCGCCAACGAAGTCGTGATGTCCGCAATAGGGGGCGAGAACGTATCAACCACCGTCGAAGGACGAGAACGCTATCCCGTCAACGTCCGTTACCTCCGAGACTACAGAAGCGATCTCGACCGACTGAACCGGACGTTCGTGATGGCGCCAAACGGCACACAGGTGCCCATAGCTCAGATTGCCGATATCAAATTCGTCACCGGCCCGGCCATGATCCGAGATGAGAACGGACGGCTGACCGGTTACGTCTACGTCGATCTGGATACCTCAAAGCGGGACATCGGAAGCTACGTCGCAGACGCAAAGAGGGTGATTCGCGAGCAAGTGCAGCTGCCGACCGGTTATCAACTCGTCTGGAGTGGTCAGCTCGAAAACATGGAGCGCGTAAAGGAACGATTGTTTGTAATCGTACCAATCACGATCTTCATCATTTTTCTGTTGCTCTATTTCAACACTCGTTCGGTAGCAAAGACGCTGATCATCTTTCTCGCAGTTCCGTTCTCTGCAATAGGCGCCATCTGGTTCCTCTATTTCCTCGGCTACAACATGAGCATCGCGGTGTGGGTCGGGCTGATCGCCCTGATGGGCGTCGATGCTGAGACCGGAATGTTCATGCTGTTGTATCTCGACCTCGCGTATCAGGAGGCTAAGGCAAATGGTCAAATGCGGAGCTGGTGGGATTTGAAGGAAGCGATTTTAAATGGCGCAGTCAAGCGGCTCAGGCCAAAGGTGATGACCGTCAGTGTGATGTTCGTCGGTCTTGTGCCGATCATGTGGTCCACGGGAACCGGCGCCGACGTGATGAAGCGGATCGCGGCGCCTATGATTGGCGGAATTTTCACATCATTCATCCTGGAATTGGCGGTCTATCCGGCGATCTATGCGATATGGAAGTGGTATTTGGAAGTGAAGAAGGGCGGCGGCGAACAACCTCCTATGCGTGTCGGGCATCGCGACGAACTGGAAGAGCTGGCTGCGCTGAGTTGAGAGGAACAAATGATGCAACAGAACCGATCATTCTTTGGAGGGGTAAAGTGGGCGATTGCGGCCAGATGCTTCTTCGCGCGCTGCGCTGGAATCACGGGACTGATGTTAATTGTTTTTGCAGAAGCAGCGACCGCCCAATCGAATACATCAGCCACAGAGGATCCTGTGTCGCGCGCGATGAGGAGCATTGATGCAGCAGTCGACCCGCGAGCTTCGGCCGCTACCGTCGTAATTGAGGGGTCCAAGTTCGTAAGCGATAGCAGTGCTGCTCGAAAACAGGGTCAACGCGAGATCGCAGTTCAGTCGCTGAAGAAAGCTGAATCGGTTCTCTCGGAGCTTAAACCGACGCAGTCCAGTTTCTTGCTCGATGCACTATCGATGTCGATAGCCGCCGAGCGCGGCGCACTCGAACCGACAACCCCGCAGGCCTCGACTCGGTATTCTTTACGGAATCTGTCTAGCTCCTCGGTCTCACGAGTGGCGTTTGCCAAACTAAATCAATACCGGGCTACGCTCAGTCGCATCCTGGAAGAAGAACAGGTCCCGACTGAACTTCTATCGGTTGCAATGGTTGAAAGCGGGTTCAACCCGCTGGCTCTCTCGCCCAAAGGAGCTCGGGGTATATGGCAGTTCATGCCTGCGACTGCCGTTCGGTATGGCCTCGCCGTTGAACCGGGAAACGATCATCGAACGCATCCTGACCGCTCCACTCGAGCGGCTGCCAGGTATTTCCGCGTTCTCTACAACCAGTTTGGTGATTGGAAGCTCGCGCTAGCGGCTTACAACGCCGGTGAGGGACGAGTGCAGCGCGTAATTGATCGGACCGGCCTTCGAAACTTTGATGAGATGGCACGCAGAGGTCTGCTTCCAGAGGAGACCCGAAAGTACGTGCCCGCTGTTCTGGCACAATGGGCGCGCCTTCAAAACTCCTCCTCGACCCCTGAGCGCTTAATTCCCGACTTTTCAAATGGAGGTGCGAAATGATCAGAGACCTAAAAGTATCTATGAAAACCAAACATACATTAAAGTGGATGGGATTCACGGGCTTTCTGCTCCTGCTGACGAGCACGGCAAGCGCACAGGAATTCACACTTCCTGTTCAGCATCAACATATGATCGGGTCGTGCAAAGGCGATTTGATTGTAAACAAAGATGGCATTGAGTACCGGACGAAGGGTAATGACGCGCGGCGATGGAGCTACACCGATATCAAGATGATTAACCTCGCCTCGAAGGATATTAAGGTGTCCACATATGAAAGCCGACGCCTAGAGCTCGGTCGCGATGAGACCTTCGAGTTCAAAGTACTAAAAGGTGAGGTGTCCAAGGAGGTGAGCGATTTCTTGCTCGCCAGCGTATCGAAGCCGCTTACAACAAGCTTCGTCAAACCCGATAAAAAACCGACATATGCGATCGAAGTAAGGCATCGCAACACCTTGGGAGGCGAGCAGGGAACGCTAAGAGTCTACGCTGACGGAGTCACCTACGAGTCGGCAAGGTCAAAGAGTTCGCGACGTTGGAGATGGGCCGATATACAGACCATCAGTCGTACAGGCCCGTTTCAATTCTCAATCACAACGTACGAGCCAAAGTTTGGAGGACCGACGAAGACTCTCAACTTCGATCTGAAAGAGCGAATGGACGACACGATGTACGACTACGTGTGGACAAGAGTCTACAAGTCGGAAATTTCGGCTTCGACAGACGTAAAACGCTAATCCTACAAGCCAAGCGAGGACGGATTTCGCCAACTTTCATTGAAGCAGACGACAGGTTCTAACCATCTACTGATCTCCAGCGCGATACTAACAGTCCGATAATAGCTCCGCCCAATCCCAGCCGTGTCCTGCCGGGCGGCTGTCATTTTCACTATCTCGTTAGGTCATCAATAACTTTTTTGAAAATTTTTTCGCGGCGAAAACTTTCGCGCTGAATGAGTAACCGAATGAGCAACCTGACCGAAAAGGCCACCCTACCAGGTGACATAACCTCTTGATTATATGGCGCCAGCGAAGGGACTCGAACCCTTGACCTCCGGTTTACGAAAACGCCCCAAGCCTGTTTCGCCCTGCCCGCGGTAGTCCACACACGTCAAATTCTCCAGGAAATCCGTTGTTTTTGTCTTTCGGCGTTTGCTAACGTTCGTCTCAGAACGGCTGAATGAGTAACCAAATGAGTAACCAAAAGAAAAATACGAATCAGCTCACCGTCTTAAGAATAGAGAGCGAAATCATAGCATCGGGCAAGCTGAGCGAGTAACTGAGAAGGATGTCAGAATGCCGAGGCACAAGACAGGCGGCGCCGTCTATAAAATAATTACGAAGGGCAAAAAGCAGAGGAAGATTTGGTATGCGCGCATCCAATTCTTCGACGACTTCGGCAAACGTAAGCAGAGGCACCGCAAGCCTGATTACAACAGCGAGAGTAGCGCCCGCGCAAAGGCGCGCGAGATGCTCGCTGAACTCGATGAGAATCCAAAATCCTTCGATGCTCCTGAGATGACGTTCGAAGACCTCGCCGATTTCTACAAGGAAACTTATCTGGTCGATCCTGAGTATCGCGACGGTAGAAAGGTCGCCGGTCTTCGAAGCAAGTACGATTGTGAGAACCGGCTGAACCCATTGCGGGCATTCTTCGGCAAGAAGCGGCTGCGAACAATAACGCATGGCGATCTACAGCGTTATCGAACCTACCGTCTAAAGACTCCGATTATTGTTGGACGAAATACGAGGGGAACAAATAAGGAAGGCAAGCCGCAGGAAAGACCTCGCTCGATTGCAACTGTTCAGCGGGAGCTCTCGATTATGCGTCGCATCTTGAATGTCGCTGTAGCAAATAGCTGGATCATACGGAACCCCTTTCAACAGGGAGAGCCGCTCATCAAACCGGGAGAGGAAAGCCCGAGAGAAAGAATAATAAGCCGCGAAGAAGAATGGCGTCTGTTAGCCGCCTGCCACAATGAGCGCGCACACCTGAGAGCAATACTGATTTGTGCTCTCGACACAGGTATGCGTCGCGGCGAAATCTTCAGTCTAGAGTGGTCCGACATCGACTTTGATTCTGGT
>Ga0075425_100009546_pt1 | contig 10326 bp, 10 predicted proteins | sample SoiMethybrSBSTD4_FD_75300 | JGI IMG/M metagenome (GOLD analysis project Ga0075425, IMG submission 75300) | Bulk soil microbial communities from a Populus tree surrounding site in Tennessee, USA - Soil MetaG P. TD hybrid SBSTD4 | ecosystem: Environmental > Terrestrial > Soil > Tree plantation...
CCGACAATGCCGACCTTGGTCACCGGTCTGGCCAGCGTGGCATCCGGCGCACCTGCCGGCTTCCGAGCCCGCCTTTGGACCAGATCGAAAGCATACAAACTCGCCCGCGTCTCGGAGCTCATGATCAGGTCAGCCAGCGCGTCATCCTCAGCGGCGAATGCCTCACTCCGCTCTGCGCTCGTCGTCGCCGCCATGAGCTCAAGCGCGCGATACGGCGCCGGCGCAGCGCCAAAGACTTTGCCGTCGACGAACTGACGACCGCGGGCCAAGGCCTCGTCCCAAGCGTGGCCTCGGTCGACGTCTGGGCGAGTGATGGTTAGCGAGCCGCCGACGACCTGCCCGGCCCAGTCGAGCGACCGAGCTAAAAAGTCGGCGCCGTCGAAGATCGCGTCGGCCAGCCCGAGTTCGTACGCTTGGCGGCCATCGAGCATCTTGTTCTGGCTGAGCGGGTTTTCGATGATCAGCCGGATGGCGCCGTCCGCACCGATCAAGGTGGGCACGATGAAGGTTCCGCCCCAACCCGGAAGCAGGCCTAGAAAGCACTCCGGCAAGGCGATTCTGGACGCAGCGGCGGACACGGTTCGGTAATGGCAGTGCAGCGTAAGCTCCAGTCCACCACCCAACGCCACCCCGTTGATGAAGGCAAAGGTCGGCACCCGAGAGGTGTGCAGCTTGTTGAAGACGGCGTGCCCGACGCGGGCAATGGCCAAGGCTTGATCTCGATCGGTGATCTTGGCGAACTCCGAAAGATCGGCACCTGCGGCCACGATGAATGGCTTGCCGGTGATCGCGATGGCCACGAGGTCATCTCGGGCCAGTGCGGTGTCCAGAGCGCGGTTCAGGTCGGCCAGACCGCGCGGGCCAAGGGTATTGGGTCGAGTGTGATCACGCCCGTTGTCCAGTGTGATCAGCACCGCGGTACCCGACGTATGCGGCAGTTTGATGTCACGGCTCAGCGCCCGCGTGACGACCTCGTCCTCGCTGCGAGTTGACGCTGCGGCGATCAGCTGATCAAGCTCCTCGGTGGTCAACGTTCTGCCCCCGATTCGGCGGAGAAATATGGGTTTTCCCAGATCACCGCGCCGCCCATGCCCAGACCAATGCACAGTGTGGTGAGGCCGTAGCGGACGTCGGGGTACTCCCGAAAGGCGCGCGCCAGGTGGATCATCAGTCGAACGCCGGAGCTGGCGAGCGGATGGCCGAGCGCGATCGCTCCACCATATGGGTTCAGTCGCGGATCATCTGCGGCCAGGCTGAAATGATCACAGAACGCAAGCACTTGGACAGCGAATGCCTCATTGATCTCGAAGGCGCCGATGTCATTGATCGTCAGTCCCGCCTTGTCGAGCGCTTTCTCCGTTGCGGGGATCGGCCCGACTCCCATGAGCTCCGGATCCACACCAGCGAAGGCGAAGGCGACAAGGCGCATTGCGACAGGCAAACCAAGCTCCGATGCCACACTCTCCGCTGCCAGGAGACACGCGGTAGCACCGTCATTGAGCCCCGCTGCGTTGCCGGCCGTCACACGGCCATGCGGCCTGAAAGGCGTCCGCAGAGTGGCCAACGCTTCGACGGTGGTCCCAGGCCGGGGCTGCTCGTCCGCCACCGCCAGACCCCAACCCAGGTCCGAGCTCGGCGTAGCAACAGCGACCAGCGACTCCTGGATCACGCCCTCCTCGTACGCGCGTTGCACTCGTTGCTGGCTGAGCGCTGCGAACGCGTCGGCTCGCTCCTTGGTTATGTCTGGAAAACGATCATGAAGGTTTTCCGCGGTCGATCCCATGATCAACGCCGACTGGTCGACCAGCTTCTCAGCGACAATTCTTGGATTCGGGTCGATGCCTTGTCCCATGGGATGGTGACCCATGTGCTCGACGCCGCCGGCAATCGCCACGTCGTAGGCTCCGAAAGCGATCCCGGAGGCCGTCGTGGTGACCGCGGTCAGTGCTCCGGCGCACATCCGGTCGATTGCGTAGCCCGGCACGGTACGTGGAAGTCCGGCGAGCAGCGCAGCCGTACGCCCAAGGGTCAACCCCTGATCGCCCGTCTGGGTCGTTGCGGCGATGGCGACGTCGTCGATGCGGTCGGGTGGCAGCTCTGGGTGGCGTCGCAGCAGCTCCCGGATGCAGCTGACGACGAGGTCGTCGGCCCTGGTCTCGTCGTACATGGAGCCGGCTCTGCCGAACGGCGTACGCACGCCGTCGACAAAGACAACGTCTCTCAGTTCGCGGGGCATAGACCGAATATATTACTTACCAGTAACAATGAGAGCCTTGGTAATGGCTGTCGTAGTCAGCTCGCGCTGCCATGGCCGCGCGCCGAGACTGGACAACGCCTCATCGATGGACTCCTCGGTTACCGGTGCTGGTGGTCGCCACGCCAGGCGGCGTAGATGATCCGGCGTAATGAGATTCTCCATAGGTAGCTGATGCCGTTCAGCAATGGTCAACAGTGCCTCGCGCACCGCTGCCAACCGGGCGGCCGCGCCGGGGTTCTTGGCCGGCCACATCCGGGACTGCGGAGGCCCGTCGTTGGGAATGTGCATCGGCGGAAGGGCGGCCTCGGACATCCGGGCAACGACGTCGAGCGCCTCGAGCCAGTTGGCTTCGGCGCGCCTCGCCTGGCGGCGCGAGAAGGCCGGAATCTTCCGCAGGTTGGCCCGATCTGGATGTTTGTGCGAGGCGAGCTCGGTAATCGCGGTATCAGGCAGGATTCTGCTCGGCGCTTTATCGAGTCGCTGGGCGATCGCATCGCGGGCATACCAGAGCTCGGCGACGTACGCCAGGCCGCGCCGGGTGTGCACGTGATGGATCCCGGAGGTACGGCGCCAGGGATCACGTCGGGGCTCCGGGCTGACGCCAGCGCTGGCCACCAGTGCCGCAAATTCTTGCTCTGCCCATGCCCACTTCCCCGCGTCAACCAGTCGCGCCGCGAGCTGGCTACGCAGTTCGATTAAAAGCTCGACGTCCAGTGCGGCATAGATCAACCACTCTTGGGGCAGTGGTCGATGTGACCAGTCGGAAGCGGAGTGCTCCTTGAGTAGCCGCACTCCAAGGAGCTCCTCAATCATGGTGCCGAGGGCGACGCGGGGGTAGCCCAGCAATCTGGCCGCCAGCTCGGTGTCGAACAAGGTTCTGGGAACCATGCCCACCTCAAACAGGCAGCGCAGGTCCTGGTTTGCCGCATGAATGACCCATTCTGCGTCGGACACTGCAACACCCAGCTGTGAGAGTTCGGCTGGCTGACCGAATGCGATCGGATCGACTAAGTGAGTACCAGAGCCAGCTCTGCGCAGCTGGATGAGATAGGCCCGCTGGCTGTAACGGAAGCCGTGAGCTCGTTCCGCATCGACCGCTACCGGTCCGCTTCCGGCGCGGAGCGCACTTATTGTCTGTTGCAGGGCTTCTGGAGTTGTGACGATGGACGGCACGCCCTCGATGGGCGTGGTGAGCAACTCCGTTTCCTGATCAAGATCAGGTTCGGTAAGCGGTACTTCGGTCAATTTCTCCGGGAGTTTCGGCTCGGCGGTTTGCGCCGAGAAGGCATCATCACCACCCCGGCGGGCAGCGGTGGCAGACCCGCTAGCGTACAGAGTAGTTCAGCCCAGCCAGCCAGGTGAGGGCTTAGTCCGGCTCCCTCGACGAGCAATGGCGTCCAGGAAGCGCGAATCTCGATCTCGGCGCGTGAAGGCTCCGCGGCCATGCCGCCAAAGGCGTCGCTAGACACCGACGTCACCGTGCCGCTCGGCGCATCGTATTCAGCATCATTGCTTTCGAGCGCATCGATCAGCCAGGACCAGCCGACACTGGGTAGCAACGGATCTGTGACCATCTCCGGATCTATGTCGGCACGGGCGAACGTCACGCAACGAAAAGTGCCATGCCATGCGGTGTTGCCGGCCGGGTCGTGGAGCAGCACGAAGCGACCGCTGCCCAGCTCCTCATCGTTGACGACTACGTCAGCGGTGATCGCTGCCGAATAGGGAGCAATCCGCTGTGGCGCTGGAAGTTCTTCGACGTGGAGCTCCGAGCGCCAAGGCGCAGACGTCAGGTCGTCAACCGCGCGACGAAACGCGTCAGGGGCGCCCTCGACGTTTCCGCCAGCCGGGTCGCTATTTGCTGCCATCCGACGAGCGTATTCTCACCGCCTAGCGCGGCTCATTTCGACGCGCCGACTTTCATCACGGATTGCGTCGCGTGAAAAGATTCACGAGTGCCCGCTCTGGCCTCAGATGTGCCTCTGCTCGTGGCTGCCTGCCACAAGATTCATCCGGACGATCGCGTACCGGTGTGGTTCATGAGACAAGCAGGACGGTCGCTGCCGGAATATCGGGCCAGCCGAGAGGGCATCGGCATGCTGGAAAGCTGCATGCGACCCGACCTGGTAGCCGAGATCACTCTGCAGCCGGTGCGTCGCTATGGCGTCGACGCCGCCGTTCTGTACTCCGACATCATGCTGCCGCTGAAAGCAGCCGGTGTGGAGCTGGACATCGTCAGCGGTCGCGGCCCGGTTATTGCCCGAAGCGTTCGGACGGCAGGCGATCTGGACCAGTTGCGGCCATTGGATCCGGCCCGATTGTGGTATGTCAACGAAGCTGTCGGCCTGATCACCAGCCAGCTCGGCAATGTTCCGCTGATCGGCTTTGCGGGGGCACCGTTTACCCTCGCCAGCTATCTAGTTGAGGGTGGACCAAGTCGCGACTACGCCGCGACGAAGGCGTTGATGATCAGTGAGCCGTCCTTGTGGCAGGAGATGTGTACCCGGCTGGCCGATCTCTCGGCCGCCTTTCTGAGACTCCAGGTGGCTGCGGGTGCCACGGTCGTACAGCTCTTCGACTCCTGGGCCGGGAGCTTGAGCGCTGAGGACTACCGGCGCTACGCCCAGCCGTACTCAGCCCGGGTGCTGGCTGCGGTGGCTGAGACCGGCGTACCGCGGATCCACTTCGGTGTCGGCACTTCTGAGTTGCTGGGCTTGATGGGTGCCGCGGGGGCGGAGGTGATCGGGGTGGACTGGCGGCTATCGCTTGCCGAGGCCAGCCGCCGAGTGGGCAATCGTTACGCCTTGCAGGGCAACCTCGATCCCGCGCTGCTCTCGGCTCCTTGGGCGGTGTTGTCCGACCGGGTCCGCGACGTCATCTCGTCGGGCGCTGTGGCACCTGGTCATATCTTCAATCTTGGCCATGGCGTGCCGCCGGAGGCCGATCCTGCAGTTCTCGCCATGATTGTCGAGCTCGTCCAGACCGAGGGTCCGCAGCTGCGCCGTACGGCGCGTGAGCAGTTGGCGCCCGCTGCGGCAAGCCCCTCGCACCACACATGACGACCGTTGTCGTTGTCGGCGGCGGAATCGCCGGACTGGATGCTGCTCGGCTGCTTGGGGCAGATGGCTTTGATGTCACAGTGCTTGAGGCGGCGAACCGCTGGGGCGGCAAGCTGGCCCCTGTTGTGCTCAACGGCGTACGGCTGGATGCCGGTGCGGAGTCGATCTTGGCGCGGCGGCCCGAGGGCGTTGATCTTGTCAGTGAGGTCGGCCTGAGTGATCAGCTTGTGCATCCGACAGCGGCTCAGCCTCAGCTTCTAGCTGGCGGGCGGCTCCAGACTCTGCCGTCCTCGCTGCTGGGGGTGCCGACTGATCTCACTCAATTGACTGCCCTGTTGTCGGAGGAAGGTCTGCAATGGGCGGAGTCAGAACCAGAACGTCCGGCGCCAGCTTTTGATCATGATGTTGCGATTGGCCGTTTCGTGGACGAGCGGTTCGGTGCCGAGGTCACCGATCGCTTGCTCGAGCCGCTGCTGGGCGGTGTTTACGCCGGATCCGCACGGGCGTTGTCGTTCGGTGCCGTAGCACCCGAGCTGTTCGAGAGGGCGAGGCGTGGTGGTTCGCTGCTGCAGCATGCTCAGCAGATCGTGAAGCAGGCTCGTCGTGGTCCGGTATTCGCTGGGTTGATCGGGGGTGTCTCGACCTTGATCGACGCACTTGTCGATGATCTTGGTCGGCACCGCGTTGTTATGCGGCTGGGGGTGACCGTGCGGACTCTGGAACGGAAGGATCGGGGCTTCCGGTTCATCGTGGGTGCAGCTGACGATCCCGAGATGATCTTGGCAGATGCTGTCGTGCTGGCTGCTCCCGCAGCAGCGACCGGACGGCTGCTCTCGGGACTGGTGCCGTCGGCAGCGGAGTTCGCTCGGTTGCCGTACGCATCAGTGGCGGTGATCACTCTGGTGGTAGGCGGAGTCCGCGCCGATGCATCGGGCGTGCTGGTCGCACCGGGCGAATTGCCCACCATGAATGCAGTGACATATTCCTCTGCAAAGTGGTCCTGGGTTGCCTCACAGGCAGAACAGGCATGGGATCCAGGTGTTGAGGTCGTCCGGGTCAGTGTCGGGCGGCATGGTGAAGCGGCGTCCTTGCAGCTCAACGACCGGGCTTTGCTCGAGCGCACCTTTGCCGAAGCTAGGACCATTCCAGGGTGGGAATCGGCGGAGCTGATCGACGGCGCCGTAAGTCGGTGGGGCGGCGGGCTGCCGCAGTACCCGGTGGGGCATCGCGATCTGGTTGCACAGGTGCGTGCCGAAGTGACAGAGATTCCGGGGCTTGCGATAGCCGGCGCGGCCTTGGACGGTGTCGGTATCCCGGCATGCCTGGCCTCGGCGGAGCGCGCTGCAAAGGCAGTTGCTGGCGATCTCGCCGCTTCCACAGCGTCAGCGCACATTGGTTTTAGTGGAATGATCGATACTGAAGATCAACTCGAGGAGAGCGGGAGATGAAGGCGCGCGAGATCAACTCGACGATTCGCTACACCATGTGGTCGGTATTCCAAAGGTCTGGCCAGCTGGACAACGTGCCTTCGAAGACAGCCGATGCGGCCGTACAGGAGATCGAGGACGTCACCCAAGACAGCGATTTAGTGATTCGCGGCTGGTATGACGTGGCCGGTCTTCGCGCCGATGCCGATCTCATGGTCTGGTGGCATGCTCCGAGTTCCGACACGTTGCAAGACGCCTATCACGCGCTGCGCCGCTCCGACCTCGGCGGACATCTGACGCCGGTGTGGTCACAGATGGCACTGCATCGCCCGGCCGAATTCAACAAGGGACACGTGCCGGCATTCATGCAGGACGAGGAGCCCAAGGCGTACCTGTGCGTCTATCCCTTCGTGCGTTCCTACGAGTGGTATCTGCTACCCGATGAAGAACGGCGTGCCATGCTCACCGAGCACGGCATGCTGGCCAGGCCCTATCCCGACGTACGCGCCAATACCGTGTCGTCATTCGCGTTGGGTGACTATGAATGGATGCTGGCCTTTGAAGCCAACGAACTGCACCGCATCGTGGATTTAATGCGAGCGCTGCGCGCGGCAACGGCTCGCCGGCACACCCGCGAAGAGATACCTTTCTACACCGGTCGCCGACGTGAGCTGAGCAGCATTCTGGACCTCTGGTGACCGAGCGCCTAGGAGCGGGCGGGCTCAAGCTTCAGCGACACCGAGTTAATGCAGTACCGCAGGTCGGTCGGAGTGTCGTAGCCCTCGCCGGCGAACACGTGCCCTAGGTGGGAGTCGCAGGCCGCGCAGCGAACCTCGACTCGCTTCATGAACAGCGACTTGTCCTCGATGTAGCGCACCCGATCCTCAGCCAGAGGCGCGAAGAAAGAGGGCCAGCCGCAGTGTGACTCGAACTTCTGATCGCTCCGGAAGAGCTCGGCGCCGCACGCCCGGCAACGGTAGACCCCTTCGGTCTTGGTGTCGGTGTACTCCCCGGTGAAGGGACGTTCGGTGCCAGCCTCGCGGAGAACGTGATACTCCGACGGTGTGAGCTGGGCGCGCCACTCGGCCTCGGACTTGATCACCTTGCCTACTTGAGCGGCCGGATTGTTCTGCGTGTCGGTCATGTCTACCTCTCGATGCCGGTCACGTCTGTCAACCGCGAGCGCGGTCTGCCTGTTCCCGACAGTACTCACCTATGCTGACGCCATGCCGGTGCCAGCGGTCGAGCTCGAGGTCGGTAACCGCACGGTGAGGGTGACCAGCCCTGACAAGATCTACTTCCCTGACGTCGGGCTGACGAAGCTCGACATCGTCTCGTACGTGATCGCGGTGGGCGACGGCATCTTTGCGGCGCTGAAGGATCGACCGGTCACCATGGAGCGTTGGCCGGGCGGCTACCGCCCTGATGTGAAGCTCAGCACCCGAGGCGACCACCATGGCGAGGCGTTCTATCAAAAGCGGGCACCGTCCAAGGGCATGCCGGACTGGGTAGAGACGGTGACGATCACTTTTCCGTCGGGGCGCACGGCAGACGAGGTCTGCGCAACAGAGCTGGCCACCATCGCCTGGATGGCCAACCTCGGCACGCTCCGCTACCACCCCTGGCCGGTGACCAAGGCGGACACCGAGAAGGTCGATCAGCTGCGTATTGATCTTGATCCCCAGCCAGGGACGGATTTCGCCGATGCGGTACGGGCGGCGCATGAGCTGCGCTCGGTGCTGGACGATGCTGATCTTGTGGGTTTCCCGAAGACCAGCGGTGGTCGGGGTGTTCACGTGTTCGTGCCTATCGAGCCGACGTACGGCTTCATCGAAGCGCGGCATGCTGTGATCGCACTCGGGCGCGAGCTGTCGCGCCGGATGCCTGACCATGTGACGGTCAGCTGGTGGAAGGAAGAGCGGGGCGCCCGCATCTTTGTGGATTTCAACCAAATGGCTCGAGACCGAACCATCGCGTCGGCGTACTCCATCCGGCCGACGCCGACTGCTGTGGTGTCAGCGCCGTTGACGTGGGAGGAGCTGAGCGACGTCGCTCCCGAAGACTTCACGGTCAGCAGCATGCCCTCGCGATTCGCCGAGATTGGTGATGCCTGGCGGCCCTTTTATGGACTGGAGTCGCGGAGCATTGACACGGCGCTGGAGATGTATGCCCGCGATGAGCGTGAGTTGGGCACCGGCAAGTACGGCGGTGCGGAAATGCCGTATCCACCGGATTACCCGAAGATGCCGGGCGAGCCCTCTCGCGTACAGCCGAGCCGAATGACCAATGAGACAAGGGAAAAAGAGGGTCTTACCTGACTGATGCCGACCAGATGAGCGACATCTTCGCTCGAACGGGCTGAGACGTCGTTCGTTTCCCTTGGGTAGGACTAGCCGCCGCCCGTTCGATCCGGTATGATCCGCCCACCCAAACCTCCAGATCGCTTGCGGAGATCCAACGATGGTCAAGTGGGACATAAGCGGTGACTGGGAGCTGATGCAGTCGAATGGCCTCATCGTGAAGATGACGCTCGTTCACCATCTCGATGGCACCGTCGAAGGTTGCGGAGAGTCCATCTCTGCCACAGCTCCTAGCGATACCGACGTGCGTTTGGCCTTGGAACCGATGAACCCAGGCCACTATCCGATCATTGGCAGCGTCACTCACGATGACGTTTGCCTAGAGGAGTTACGGACGGTGCTCCGGCAGAGGTACCGGGCAAAGATCAATGAGTACGGCAGAGTCGTCGGCGGCATAACCACCGACGCTTTCAATCGTGCTTATTCATTCACGGCGAATCGTCAGGCGCATCTACGTCTGCCGACGGCCAGTCCGCAACTCGCCCGCCGACGCGCTTTGAGGACGTAACCAGTCAGTGCTGCGAGGCACTGAGATGGTGGCCGATGCAACCGCCTAGCTATCTTTCGGTAACAGCCCCCGACCAGGGAAATTGTCCGCCCACTTCAGGGCTTGATCCATTGCAGTCGCTTGTTGTGTAACAGTTTGCACCCATAACTGCCCGTATTTCCAGGTGCCCGCTAGTGCCTTGCTGAGAGCGCTATCCAGCACGCCCGTGGCAACCATATCGCTGCTATCCGGCTCAAGTTGGAGTGGAGCCGCCGCCAGGATCATCGGTGCCCCGCGACAACTTGGACCTAATGCATGGATATCAGTGCTAAGCTGGCGCTTTCGTGGCGGCGAAGACAAGGTGGAATCGGTCGGCCGCTAGGCTTCGAAGGAGTCGAACGGCGACCAGTGTGACGGTCCGAAGATCGGCGCCTGGCGACGTAACTGATTTCCCCCAACCGCAGCATCGGCTGCTAGCCGGTTTCTGCGCAACCGTTGTAGGCCTAAAAGGCGTGCCGGTCCGCGTCGATCTTATCCGCTGGGAGCAGCGCGGCATGGCCATGCTGCTGAGAGTTCGCCCGGGCGAACAATGCCAGGTGTTGGACCTCGAGCGGTTGCGAACTGTTGCTTAGTAGACTCGCCGAGGATGGCGGTCACACCCAGCCTCGCCAGCGATGCGGCTGCAAGGATGGGCCTCGCCTCCCAATCACATGAAAGGAGTCAACCGGACCTGGCT
>Ga0075425_100009547_pt1 | contig 10326 bp, 8 predicted proteins | sample SoiMethybrSBSTD4_FD_75300 | JGI IMG/M metagenome (GOLD analysis project Ga0075425, IMG submission 75300) | Bulk soil microbial communities from a Populus tree surrounding site in Tennessee, USA - Soil MetaG P. TD hybrid SBSTD4 | ecosystem: Environmental > Terrestrial > Soil > Tree plantation...
CAATTGCCCCTACCGTCAATTCAAAGGACTCGAGCTCCTTCGCACAAGATTGACAGCCTTCTGCCAAATGCTCTTCGAAGGCTCGAGCTTCGTGCTGCGTCAATACTCCCAGCGAGTAGAGCGCCGCCAAATCGCTGATCTCGTGGCTGGTTGGTCGGTCGCTCATACCTGACCCTCCAGCAGCGGACGAAGCATATCTCGCAGCTTCATCATCCCGAGACGAGTTCGTGTCTTTACAGTTCCCAGCGGCTGTCCGAGCCGCAACGCGATCTCGCTATGGCTCAACCCCGAATAGTACGCGAGCTCGATCACCTCCCGCTGTTCGACTGATAGAGTCTCTAGCGCTATCCGAACCAACTGACGCCGTTCGGAGTTAACGGTTTCCGCTTCAGGGCTTTCAGTGCCCGCTGTTACATCGCCGATCGCATCCAGCGACTCCTTATTCTGGTTCTCGTGGCGCCCCGATCGAAGCCGGTCTATTCCCCGAGTTCGAGCGATCGTCATTAACCAGGCCAGCGGGGCGCCGCGCTTCGAATCGTAAGAAGCAGCCTGTCTCCACACCTGGGTATAGACGTCAAGCAACACCTCCTCCGCGGTCGATCTGTCGTTGACGACGCGCAGGATCAAGCCAAAAATTAGCCTGCTGGTGGAGTCGTAGAGCGTTGCGAGCGCAGACTGATCCCCATCGGCCACTCGTTTTATGAGTGCCGTCCAGTCCTGATCACGTGTGGTTTGCTCTCTAGAGTCCTGGGGTGACCCCAAATTGTTTTCCCTCGTATGAGTCTACGCGAATTTGCACGCTAATGGATTCGCGGCCGCGAATCTCTGTGCTTATTTGTGACTGGCGTCCAGATTCGAATCATACAACAACCATCTTCGGTTAACCAAACTTAAGTTTCTCGACATTTGGATCATCAAGTGGCTTTGCTTCTGATAGTTGGCGGACTTGAGATCAAGATTCGCGGCTGGGAAGTGGAATTTCGACAGGTGCAAAACCGGCGGCATCGGCGCTCACAAGATGATAGGAGGTCGCCCCGTGGCGCCCGATCAGAGCACTTTTGATGTCTTCTCCGTGCAGATGACCGTAAACGCAAACATCCGCCTTGAAGTCGTCGATCAACTCTACAAAACCCGATTTTTCGTGGCTCATATTGGTTGGCGGATAGTGGAGTGCTACGACCAGGGCATCGAACTCATCGCTTCGATTCGACATGGATAGCAGAGCAGTTCTAAGTCGCTCGACTTCGCGCTCGTAGATCTTCGAGTCGGACTCCTCGAAATGCGAGTCGTTTGGACATAACCAGCCTCGAGTTCCGGCGAATGCTACTCGATTGAGAATTAAGGTCTCGGCGTTCAGCGGTTTGATGGACGAGTGGAGCGTTCGGATCATTTTTGAACGCGTCTGCCACCAATAGTCGTGATTGCCTTTAACCAGGAGTTTAGTGCCCGGTGCGTTGCCGATGCGTTCCAGATCGGGAAGGGCGCCGTCAATGCGCATGGCCCAACTCGAGTCTCCGACCACCAGTACTACATCGGCGGGGTCGACCGTTCGGTTCCAGGCGTCAAAGATCTTTTGATCGTGGTCGCGCCAGTGATCTCCGAAGCGGTCCATTGTTTTTCCGGTACCGCCCGCAAGGTGAAGATCACCAATCGCAAAGATTCGCATGGAAGGTTTGGGGTTTAACGTTTCGGGTTCAGGGTTCAAAGTTTCGAGTTTCAGGGTTTCGGATCGCCGGTGTTCAGAGTACCGACTTTAGTCGGAGGTTTCCTGCCAATGAGTGATATTTGAAACTACGCGGTGTTTCAGTAATCCGAAATCTAAAGCCAGGGAGCGTTATAGATTGAGCGGCGCAGTACAAACTGCGACTAAAGTCGGTACTCTGAACACATTCAGCCAGAACCCTGAAACCCTAAACCAGAAACCCTAAACCTTTTATATCGGTAATCGGAGTCTTGCCTCGCAACCGTGAGCGTTGAGCCGATTCTCAAGAGTCAGTGTGCCGCCGTGAGCCTCCGCGATTTGCCGGCTCAACACAAGACCAATTCCCGATCCTCCGGGCTTCGTCGTGAAGAACGGTACAAAGAGGTTGCTGGTATTTGATAACCCCGGCCCCTCGTCATCAACCCATAGCTCAATCCAACCTATCGCCCGACGCCAGCCGACTCGAACGCAGCCACCGGTCTCCAGTGACGCATCGACAGCGTTGCGAATCAGATTGATGAGCAATTGCTCCAGCTGGTCGCCGTCAGCGCGAATCATAATCTCCGGCCCTTTGATCAACTCGATGTGAATTCGTGTTTCCAAGCTCACGACTCGCGTCACCAGAGCCGCGATGCTCAACGGCTGAAGTCTGGGCAAGGGAAGTCTCGCAAGCCTTGCGTACGCCTCCATAAATCTGTTCAGCGACGCAGCTCTGGCGGCTATCACTCCGAGCCCTCTACGCATGTCTTCTTTCCAATCGGCGGGTTGAGTTTCACGGATCACCAGGCTCTCGAGGCTTCCAGCGATCGATTTGATCGGAGCCAGAGAATTATTCAGTTCATGCCCGAGCACCCGCACCAGTCGTTGCCAGGCCTGCCGCTCTTCTTCTCTCAGCGCGCGACTCAGATCCGACAACACAAGAAGCTGGTGAGGCGCACCGCGCTCACGAAATGTGCTTCGGTGAACCTCCCACCGACCCGCGCCTCCGGGAAATGACATCTGCAAAGTACTCTGGTTCTCACCACTAAGGCTATCGGCAAGGTTCAGATCTGCGGCGCTCTTTCCCATCAATCGCTCGGCAGGCTGATTCAGCAGTCGCTCGCCCGCTCGGTTAACTAGCCGCAGTTTTTGATCGCCGTCGAACGCAAAGATCGCGACTTCGATTTCCGCCATCACCGTACGCAGAAGCGCCGTAGCTTCGAGTGCACCAAGCCGCTGCTCTCGCAGGATCTGTCCCAAAAAATTTACCTCGAGCATGGCTTCGCCGAGCGCATCATCGCGAGCGGCGCCACGAGCTCGAATCGAAAAGTCCCCTTCGCGCAACGCGGCGAGCAAGTTCGACAGCGTTTGAAGCGGAAAGACTACGCGTTCGCGCACCGCGTGAGAGAAACCAAACCAAAACCCGAGGATGACCACTGTGAGGGTCCACTGAAGTCGAGCAGGATACGAGCCATCCCACAGCAGGATCAACGCGACGAGAACCGCGGGAAATCCCGCCGCGAGCGCCATCAGCAAGATGCGTCGGTCGTGTCTCGTAGTGACGTGCATCCGCGGTACGCGAGCTGCACTCTGAGATTGTTTTGATTTCTCCGAAGCTCGAGGAGGAGTTGTGGTCTCGCTAGTTTGGTCGGATGCTTCTAACTTTGCCGGAGAAGTTTCAGTGTGAGCGCTCCGGTCGGAAGTGTGCGACTCAGCGGCAGGCTCGCTCGGAGGAGGAGGGTCCGAGCTACTGGATGGCGGCCAAGGCAGAATCTGTGTTGCTCGTGATTTTAGGCTTTTCATAGCCCGAACCGTTGAAGCCGTCGGTAGAGAGCGCTGCGGCTAAGTCCCAGTTTTTCGGCGGCACGACTTACGTTGCCGTCACACTGAGCAAGCGTTCGCTGAATCAAAAATGCTTCGACTTCCTCAAGACTCATGTCCTCGAGCCGGCGCGAAACCTCCCGCCCCGATTGTAGGCCCAAATCGCGAGGCTCCAAAGTTTGCCCCATTGCCATCAGGACCGCTCGCTCGATGGCGTGATCCAGTTCGCGCACATTACCGGGCCATGCGTGCTTCAACAGAGCCTGTATCGCAGCGGGATGGAAGCCTTCGACATTCTTGCGGTAACGACGCTCGTGTTGCTTCAGAAAATGCATTGCCAACAATGGTATATCTTCGCGGCGGTCCCGAAGCGGCGGTAAATGAATCTCAACCGTATTAAGCCTGAAGAGGAGATCCTGGCGGAACCGTGCCGCGGTCACTTCTTCCGACAAATCGGCGTTTGTCGCAGATATGATACGAGCATTGGCGCGGCGCGTTTTTGACGAGCCGACCCGCTCAAACTCGCCGGTCTCGAGCACTCGAAGCAATTTTGGTTGATGCTTGATTGGAAGATTGGCGATCTCATCAAGGAACAGCGTGCCTGCTTCGGCCATCTCGAATCTGCCAACGCGATCGGCTTTCGCATCGGTAAATGCTCCCTTGACGTGTCCGAACATTTCGCTCTCAAAAACACCTTCGGACAGACCGCCTACGTTGACGGTGACCATCGGTTTTGATGAGCGGTTCGAAACCATGTGAAGCGTCTGCGCTACGACCCCTTTCCCGGTTCCGTTTTCACCGCTGATCAACACGTTTGCATCGGAAGCGCCGACCCTATCGATGATTTGCAGGACGGGCTGCATTGCAGGAGATTCGGCGATCAGCTTTGGCTTGCCATCTTCGCGGAGGACTCGGTTTTCGGCTTCGAGTCTCTGACCAGTTCGCAGAGCCTGACCAAGCTCGGCCTGCGTGTGAAGGATCGCAAGGAGTCGCGCGTTGTCCCAGGGTTTTTGTATGAAGTCGCTCGCGCCGCGACGCATAGCTTCGACCGCGACATCGACGCTGCCCCAGGCAGTCATCACAACAATCGGCAACGTGCTATCGAGCTTCTGAATGCGAGTGAGCAGGTCGAGTCCTTCCTGCCCCGACGTGGTGTCTCTGGTGTAATTCAAATCCATCAACAAAACATCGAAATCGCGCTCTTCGATCGAGGTGATGATGTCTGGAGGTCTTTTGACGGTCTCGATGTGAAAGCCCTCGGTTTTGAGCAACAGGCGCAACGCCTCCAGCACATCTGCCTGGTCATCGGCAATTAGAACTCTGGGTGTAAAGGATTCCTGGGCTTTCATCTCTGGTAAGTGTGGGTCGTTACTATATTAACCTTAGGCACGAAGCTAAGACTAGAGGCCTTTGTGATCGAAACCGCTGAAACGAGATCGACGGTCGGGCGATCGGTCTGAGTGAGGGGAGAGAACCGATCGTGGCGATATCGGAATCGTGACTGAACGCAAAAAGGCGCGCGCAGGAACCCAGGCATCCCTTTGCTGGGTGACCCCGCTAGATGGGGATGCCCGCGTTCCCAGCGCGCGCCACTTAGGCTCTAACCAAAATGACGATTAGACCTTTTCGAAGCCGCTCTCTTGCAGTTCGTGTTCGGCCTTGGGTTCGTGCTCTTCGTCAACCACGCGGCCGTCAAACAGATGGACCTGCCGGTCGGCGTGTCGTGCGTATCGCGGATCGTGAGTAACCATACACACGGTAGCGCCCTGGCCGTGAAGCTCACGCAGCAACTCCATCACAGCTTCGCCGTTTGTCGAATCGAGGTTTCCAGTCGGCTCATCCGCGAGCAGGATCAACGGATCACCGGCAACCGCGCGAGCCACCGCGACGCGCTGTTGCTGACCGCCGGAGAGCTGACTCGGGAGGTGTTTGGCGCGATGAGCCATGCCGACTCGCTCGAGCGCATCCATCACCCGTTTCTTCCGTTCGGCCGCCTTGATGCCGCGATAGGTAAGCGGCAACTCGACATTCTCAAACACATTCAGATCGCCGATCAGATTGAAACTCTGAAAAATGAAGCCGACTTCTCGGTTTCGAACCCTCGCTCGCTCGGATAGCGGCAGATCGGAAACCGGTTTCCCGGCCAGTGAGTAGGTTCCATCGGTCGGCGAGTCGAGCAAGCCGAGAATCGATAGCAGTGTTGATTTGCCGCAGCCAGAGGGCCCGGCTATGGAGATGTATTCACCCTTCTTGATCTCCATATGGATACCAGAAAGGGCGTGGGTCTCGACCTCATCAGTCAGAAACACCTTGGTGACACCATCTAGCCGAAGCAGCGGTTGATCGCTTGCGCTCATGTGGTTTCGTTCCTCCCAAAAGTTACGGATATCAATTCAAACGAATTCTTGGTGAACTGTCATACTGTGACGTGTCGGAGAGAATTACTACATCACCCTCCTTGAGCCCATCAAGTATCTCGATCGTGGTAACCGAGCCGCGCCCAAGCTTGACTTGAACCTGGCTCGCACCGGCACCATCCGGATCAACTTTGAAAATACCAACCGTCGAGTTCTCCTGACCGTGAACAGGACGATTAACATACAGGATATTCTCGAGCTTCTCCAATTCGATAGTACCGTCAACACTCAAATCCGGCACTGCGCCCTTCGGTAGGTCTCCTTCGAGCGATGCGTCCACCGTGCGCGTGCCGTTCTGGATCGAAGGATCGATCCGAATTACCTTGCCGCCTACGATCCCGTTTCTTGTATCGATCGATACCGATTGACCAAGCTGAATGTCTTTAGCCTGGGTCTCAGCAATCTTCAACTCGGCCTTGAGCTTCTTAGGATTTGCAACTCTCGCCAGCTCCTGGCCGAGGGTGACTTGCTGTCCGACCTGAACCGAAACGATCTGCAGTTCGCCGTCGATTCCGGCTCGCACCTTCAAGGCATCAAGCTGTTTTCGCTTGAGCCCAACCGCGTCTCGGAGCTGTCGCACTTTCTCATCTTCGGCGGACAGTCTGGCTTTCGCTTCCTCTTTACTCCCGGCCAAACGTTTCGCTTCGAGAGCGACACGGTTCTCAGCATCTTCAGCGGCAATTCGCGAAAGCTCAACCTCGAGTCTCGACTTGAGGTTTTTGTCTCCCAATTCCTTATTCACCGAATACTGCATTTTCGCTTTGTTGAAATCTGATTGAGCCTGAGCAAGAGTCGCTTCCTGATCAAGGGTTGCTTTATCGAGTTGGACCTTTAGCGTCGTCAGGTTCGCTTCGGCGCCGCGTAGCTGAGTTTCGGCGTCGACGAACGCCTGCTCGACCTCAGGATTCGTAAGGTCCATCAGGATCGTGTCCGCAGTCACCTGCGCGCCCGGTTGAACCCTTCGGTTTTCAACTCGACCCGCACTAATCGCGGGAACATAGCGGATCTCTTCGGGTACCAGCGTCCCCAGCCCGCGGACGTTTCGAGGAATAGTTCCACGCGCGACGGTGCCTTTCCAGAGCGTTTGAGGGTCGACGCTTGGAGCGGCCGGTTGCAATTTCGATACACCGAGGGTGATCAGCCCCACGGCAACTACTGCGGTAAACGCGTAGATAATCCTCTTAACGCGCTTCTTTTTTGCGGCGGACTTACGCGGTATGTCCATACTTCCTCCATTATGCTCATAGGAAGTTCCGTGCCATCGGCCCGGTCCTGCTAACTTGTTGGCTTGCCTGTATTAACATTCCCCGAACTAAACCTTTTTCGCTGCGCCTTTTCGGTTCTGGGAACTTGTGTGTTCAGAAGCGGACACGGAAACGACCGTTTTTGACTGAGCCGCCTGAGTTTGCGGCCCTCAACACCGCCTCAATCGTTGACCACCCACCCGTCTCTCAGCTTGATGATCCGATGCCCATAAGAGGCGTTTATCTCCGAGTGCGTCACCTGCACGATTGTGGTGCCCGCCTCATTGAGTCTCTTGAACAACTCCATGATTTCTTTACCTTGATCCGAATGCAGGTTGCCGGTGGGCTCGTCTGCCAGGATTACTTTTGGATTCGCGATCACGGCCCTGGCGACTCCGACAAGCTGCTGCTGTCCGCCTGACAACTGCGTCGGATAGAGGTTTCGTTTGCCGACGATCTGGAACCGATCCAGCACATCGCAGACGATGCTCTCTCGCTCCGCTTTTTTTACATCGCGATACGACAATGGCACTTCGAGATTCTCATAGACAGTCATGTGATCGAGAAGGTGATAGCTCTGAAACACAAATCCGATGTTCTTGTTTCGCAGTTCGGCTCGTTCTTTTTTCCCGAGTTTGTGCACGGGCTGTTCGAGGAAAGTGAAATCGCCGGTCCAGGCGCTGTCGTGCATTCCAATTATGTGAAGCAGGGTGGATTTGCCCGCTCCCGAAGGACCCATGATCGAAACAAATTCTCCCGGTTTTATGTCAATGTTGACGCGGCGCAGGACAAACGTTTTGCCTACGCCTGATTCGAAAAACTTCTCGACATTGCGCATCGCAATCATGACTGAACTCCTGTTATTCCAAATAAGCTGTCGTCAATTCTTCGGCCTGCTTTTGTTGAAATCATACACGAAAGCACGCTTGGGCCAAAAGAAATCCAACAGGTACGAAAACACCAAGCCAAGTTTCGTGCCATCAATGTGCATTTCCGCAAACGAAAGAAATCGGGTGGTTTAGCAGTCTGGCCATGAGCGCTCAAGCCGATTTTCTTTTCACCCATGGGAATCGTCCTACCCACAAGCGAACAGGGAGACGCAAAGGGTAACTGCTACGTGGTTATCCTTGCGTGCCGGCGCTCGACGTGGCGGGGCTGTCTGACCTGCGGGCGTCACTGTACCTAAACAAAACAAACACGCGATGAACGTTTCACACCGATGTCTCCCGACGTACCCTCCGTCAAACAAGCGATTTTTGCTAGTAAAATAATGAGTTCTGAATGAATTCTGAATACTTTCGGCAGACGCAAATCGCTCTGCCCGCAGTGGAACTCGGAATGCTCAACATCATGGTACTCGCATTTCGATCAATCGAAATTGCGTTGCGGAACGGGAACCAAGAGTGGCTAAAACGAAACAACAAATCTCTGTGAGAGGTCGCCGGATCACCGTCTCGAATCTCGACAAGATCCTTTACCCGGCCGCGAAATTCTCAAAGCGCGACGTCATCGACTACTACACCCGAATTTCAAAGTTTCTTCTCCCTCATTTAAAAAATCATCCGGTTACTCTCAAGCGGTTTCCGGACGGCGTTCGAGGTGAATTTTTTTACGAAAAAGAGGCGCCGTTTTACACCCCTTCCTGGATTAAAACTTTTCCGGTCCCTCGACGAGAATCGGGCAATGATATTCACTACATCGTTATCAACAACCTTCCGACTTTGGTTTGGCTATCTAACTTGGCCAATCTTGAGATCCACCCTTTTTTGCATCGAGTGCCGCGAATAGACCGGCCCACAGCGATGGTCTTTGACTGCGATCCGGGTCCGGGTGCTGACATCTTAACCTGCGCTCGAGTTGCGCAAATGCTTCGGGACCTGTTGGGAGAGCTTGAGCTCGAATCTTTTCCGAAGGTCTCGGGCTCGAAGGGGCTGCAAGTCTATGTGCCTTTGAACTCGGCGGTGAGCTATGACGAAACCGGCGCGACGGCAAAAGCTCTCGCTGAATTACTCGAACGACGAGAACCTAAGCTTGTCGTTTCGAAGATGACAAAAAAGCTCAGGACCAGAAAAGTGTTCATCGACTGGAGCCAGAATGCGGATTCTAAGTCGACGGTTGCGGTCTATTCCTTGCGGGCTAAGAAAGATCGTCCATATGTTTCGGTTCCAGTTAGCTGGGACGAATTAGGTGATGCGTTAAAGAGTAAGGATCGCGAGCAACTCTTCTTCACGCCTGCCGATGCCATCGAGCGCGTTGAGGAGCACGGAGACTTGTTCGCACCGGTACTGACCAAGGTGCAGAAGCTACCAGGCGCCGTTCGAGAGTACTTCGCTGAAAAAGACACCAAGCGTCCGGCTACTAAGAATGCGCTCAAGCCTTATCTTGCAAAGCGGAACTTCAAGAAGACTGCCGAACCAAAGCCGACCAGTCTTCGCACCGAAGATGGAAGCCGCTTCGTGATTCAAAAACATGCCGCAAGCCATCTTCATTACGACTTTCGCTTGGAGATGGATGGTGTGTTGAAATCATGGTCGGTGCCAAAGGGTCCGCCGGTTAAAGTAGGCGACAAGCGGCTGGCGATGCCGACAGAAGATCACCCTGTCGAGTATATCGGGTTCGAAGGCATCATTCCGAAGGGGGAGTACGGCGGCGGGACGGTGATGGTGTGGGATGCCGGCACGTATGACCTGATTGAGGGTAACTATCACAACGGGTTCGTCCGATTTAATCTCAACGGATCAAAGCTCAAGGGTGAGTGGATGCTGCAACGTTTCGTCAAGGCTAACGCGGAACGAGACAAGAGAGAAAAATGGCTGCTCAGCAAGGCCCGGAAAAATGCTCGTGTTATCTCCAGGAAGCGCGATGATCAGTCTGCGATATCCAAGCGAACAATGGCCCAAATCGCGAAGGCGGCAGACGCTCGTTGGCACAGCAATCGAAAATAAGTTTCTCGCGTGGCCGCGGTTACCTCGCTGCTTCCCAACCGGGTTGCGACGCCAATAGGTAACGGCTACGCGGCCAACCGCATTCTCTCGCGACGCAAACTACCGATAGGAGACCGCTACGTAATATGAAAGGGGCGCCCCTTTAGTGATAAGTTTTGTTTGCCGAAACCACAGCTAAAGGAGAACCCCTTATGAATAGACACAAGTATGTCGGAATG
>Ga0075425_100009548_pt1 | contig 10326 bp, 14 predicted proteins | sample SoiMethybrSBSTD4_FD_75300 | JGI IMG/M metagenome (GOLD analysis project Ga0075425, IMG submission 75300) | Bulk soil microbial communities from a Populus tree surrounding site in Tennessee, USA - Soil MetaG P. TD hybrid SBSTD4 | ecosystem: Environmental > Terrestrial > Soil > Tree plantation...
ATTTTGGAGACCCTCATGCGGGACATGCAGGGGACTGCTGCAGAGAAGCTCGCATTATTTGGGAAGCTGAAAGCTGCTGGTGGATTTTCAAACGCGAGCGCGGCGGAGCTGCGCAAGGTCGAGAATATGCTCCGAGCGCTTGCGGCGATGGAGAAGGGGAATGGGTGAGGATTTAGCGTAGGGATCAGTCCCAGCACTGCTTCGTTAGGACTGAAGCCCCCGGATTGTAGAATGATGCATGCCACGCTATTCGTCATCATTGGCCTCATCTTTGGTCTTCTAGCGGCACTCATGGCCTTTGGCATCACATATGTTGAATGCGAGAGCATAAGTTCTTGGGTTGGCAGCTGTGGCAGGAGCCACTGCGTCGATGTTCACGTTGGCGTTCTTTCTTATGCTTTCAATCGCACTCGGATTCGCTTTACCGGCGATCATAAAATGACATTCAAAATGGAACCGCGATCCCAAGACTGGCTCAAGGGCAACATACTCGGAATGGGCCTTGCCATCATGGCTGGGATCTGCGAACGGTTCGGAGGACTCCAATACCAAGCACGAGAAGCAAACCGGCCATCAGCACGGCGCCTGCCGTGAGTGGTTGTGCGTCCAGCACGTGCATGAGGACTGCGGTGACCGCGACAACCGAGAGGATGCCTAGCGCGAGGAACTCGTCGTCCACGAACAATCCGAGGAATGCGCGAAGGATTTGCATAACAACCGTCATCATGCGTTCTCCTGGCTGGGCCGACGAATCTGTGCGACGAGTATCAGACCGACTGCCAGAAATATTGCTGCAAAGAGCATGATCGCAAGATCGCTACCGGGCCAGCTGATACCTAGGCCTTCGCCCGTCCAATAGGTACCGAATGCCGAGAGCATGACGCCCACGCCGAATTTGAGGGTGTTTTCCGGTACTCTCGCCAGCGGCTTGTGGACCAGGAGACCGATGAAAACAACGACAGCGCATGCCGCGATCGCTCCGATGCTTGCGAGCCAGAGCATGCCTTTGCCCGAGCCGAGCGCGATGACGATAAACACGACTTCGATGCCCTCGAGCGTGACCGCTTTGAATGCTGTGAGGCCGGCAATCCATTGGATTGCACCGGCGTGGCTGCGTGCCTCTTCCTGCAACTGCGCGGTTTCCTGCGCATAGGCGGCGGCTTCATCGTGGAGAGCAATGACACCCGCCGCGCGCAGGATCGCTTTGCGCAGCCAGCGCATACCGAACAAGAGGAGAAGGACGCCTACTATGAATTGTAGGACAGGAATGGGAATTGCGCCGAGCAGGGGTCCGAGTGCGAGGATGAGTGCTAGGAGGAGAAGGATGGCGGCGAAGGTACCGGTTAGTGCTGGCCGCCACCCTTGGAACGCTCCGACTGCAAGCACGATCGTGAGGGCCTCGACTGCTTCAACGAATGAGGCAAGAAACGCCGCACCAACAACGGGAGCTGTGGCCCAGGTTATGAGTTCCATACGGGTTCTCCTTCCTGGCATCATGCGCTCCATCATACTCTAAGTGTGGTCAAAGAATTGTGGGTTCGAGCGGGGTGATGGCTTCGGCGGAGTTGAATGACGCGCGGTTCATCTTGGGTGTGACGGGGTAGGTTGTGAGAAGTTCGGCCGGGACGCGGGGGAACAGGAACATGCCGGTCGGGTTGGGTGGCAGCCAGCTCTTGTCCCTGCCAAGCGGCAGGATGATCGGCATTCGGTCGTGGATGTGGCTGACTTCTTCGTTTGCTTTGGTCGTGAGGATGGCGAAATTGACCGGGTTCTTCTCGGCCGTGTCGAATTCAGTCGGCTCGCGCGCGTAGATGCCTGCCATCGCGAAGGGCTCATGATTGTGTCGATCCCGAGGTACATGACGAAGACCAAGTGAGTCTGCTATCAAAGCATTGGTGCGATTGCGTCACGGACGAGAGTTCAGGAGGAGCGCATGCGCAATTTGATCATCGTGGTGATCGTCATCGCGGCCATCGCGGCGGCGTTGTGGTACACGCCACAAGGTCGGAGCCTGCTCAAACAGTTCGGAGTGGCATCCGTTGATGTCGTGGCAGCAACACACATCTCCTAACGTCACCGAGAATTGAAACGAGGCGATCAACCGGCCCTTTCGAGGGCCGGTTTTTTCGTGTGCCAAGTGGCGGGTTCGTTGAACGTCGGCTCGAACTCTCCTGCGCGATGTAGAAGCGGCCGCCGGAGCGTTTCTCGATGGTGCTCTTGGCTTATGGTGAGCGTGTAGCGGCTGCACATATAGGGGTATCATAGCAAAGCTGTTGCGATGGGGGAGACGCGGAACGCGACGGGGGCCCAAGGTGACTCTCTAGAGATGGCGGATTGCATCTCGCGATGCACGCTCTTCACGAAGATGTCGGCTGTCGGGGCAAGAGCAGTCACGGACGTAGGCGACGACGTCGCTATGTGCCAAAAACCGGGCGTGAGCAGCTGCAATAAACTGCGCCCGCATAACACCGTTACTCGATCACCTCATCGGCGCGGGCGAGCACTGCGGGCGGCACGGTAAGACCGAGTGTCTTGGCCGTCTTGAGGCTGATGATGAGCTCAAACCGAGATGGTTGAGCAACTGGCAGATCGGCTGGTTTCGCACCTCGAAGCAGTTTGGCAATTTGGTCGGCAGAGAGCGCGTACAAGTCCGCCAGTAAGATGCCATAGCTTGCAAGGCACCCAAGTTCCACCATTTCTCGAAACTGGCAAATTGCCGGAATTCCAGCAGCAAGGGTGAGCTCTCCGAGACGGGGCCGAAGGTTGAACAGCAATGAGGATGACACGATATTGATACCTGCAACGCTACTTGCTTTGAATTCCTTGAAGGCCGCGTCTAGGTCATCGGGGCCGCGAACATCGACCGTTTCAAGCACAACTCCCAAGCGGGTCGCTGTCTCGACCATTCCCTTCGGCCGGCTGGGGCCGCTGGTGGTCGGATCATTTAAGACACCCATACGCTGGGCGTCGGGAAGCAATTCCTTCAATACCTCAATTCTCTTCGCATCGAGCTCGGTCGCAAGAATGCTCACGCCAGTAATGTTGCCGCCAGGCCTCGCTAAACTGGTTACGAGGCCGGAGCCAACGAGGTCATCCCCGATCATTACGATTGGTAGGGTCTTGGTCGCGACTTGGGCCGCCAGACCCGCTGAATCTCCAGTTGCAAAAATCAGTGTGGCGCCATCGCGGACGAGCGCCTCCGCCAGTTCCGGCAGCCGTTCAAGCTTGCCCTCGGCGACCCGGACATCGACACGAACATTCTTGCCCTCAACGAACCCATGCTTTGCAAGGGCTTCCCGCAAAAGTGGGGCCCGTACTGTCTCGGCCGTGGCAGGACTGAGAAAACCGATGGTTGGCACTTTACCTGCAGCGTCCTGACCGCCCGCCGGAAGAATACTGCAGAAGCAACAAGCCAATGCGATGCCAACAATTCGCATCATTGTCCCACACCAAAGGTACAGACCATTCGACCTTGATCAAAGACATAGCGCATCACGCGGGGGCCCGACGCTACACGCACGCTAAGATTCCTGCCGGTTGTTCGGATTACGGTCAACTGGGGTCCACGGCGATGACGGCCGGCGTATGTCCGTTGACCCTCCGATTTCAGAGGAAATCGCTGCAATGCCAGAGATTTCCGCGTCGTGCCAGCAACAAACTCATGCACCGCAGCAAGCACCAGTGTCATTCGATTAGCCAATAGTTCGCCTGCCAGGCGCGCCACCAAGCACGACAAAAGTAATCCTGTAACCAGACGCGATCGCCGCAGCGCAGCGAACGGGGAAAGTGTGCCAAGAACGGACGTAGGTGCTTCATCGGATCGCCTTGTCGTTGCCAGCGAGCAACAAGGCTTCTTCAGCAGTCCGTTCTGCATCGTGCCCGCGAATCCACCCAGTCGCCGACATCCACTCTCCCATCAGCCGGTCTCGTTCCGCCGCGTTCTCGTACTCAGCACGATAAAAACGGCCGGCATCCCGCGCAACCGCCTGTATTCGGCTAGTGCGTTCAATCCTGAGTTTTTCGTAAGTCTGCAGCCGCTTTGGAATGTCTTTCCGGTCGGCGCTTTCCAGCAACACCGCTAGAGTGAAGCCATCTTCGATCGCTTGGGCGGCGCCTTGGCCAATATGCGGCACCATCGGGTGTGCGGCGTCTCCAAGCAGCGTCATTCGACCAGTTGACCAGTGTGGTAGGGACGCTCGGTCGTAAATTCCCCAACGAAATGTTTGATCTAGCGCGCTTATTGTTTCCCGCACGGGATCGTCCCAGCCGCTATATTCGGCGCCCAGCGCCTTCAGGTCACCCGGAGCCGTCCAAGATTCCTCGGAATCCAAGTCGGTAGGAACAAAGGCAACCATGTTCATGAGCCGGCCGCTCGATACCGGATAACACAGGAAGCTGCGGCCTTTCCCAATCCACATCACCATTCGGCCGCCGACTCCTTTCGCCCATGAAAGCCGCTCGATCGGAATCAAGCCCCTGTAGGCCATGATACCTTCACTCGATGGATAGGTCTTCAGGCCGATCTCTCGTTTTAAGGTCGAGTGTATGCCATCGGCTCCAATCACGATGTCCGCATAAAAAGTCGTACCGTTCGAGAAGGTCAACTGCGCGTGACTATCTGATTCCCTAGCTGTAGATAATCGGTGATCAAGGCGGAGCGAGCCTTCCGGCTGCGCGTTGGCAAGCAATTTCAGGAATTCCGCACGATGGACATTGTAGCCCAGCACGTCAGTCGAGGGGCGGGCAAATGTATCAATCAGCTCACCAAGCGACGTTCGCATGAGGAGGCCGGTGATCGGCGATCCTATTTTCTTGATATCGTCTGAAAGGCCAATCCGCTGGAGGAGAAGCGCGGCGTTTGGGTGGATCGAAACACCAGCGCCAATCTCGCGCAGCACGTTAGCCTGTTCAAAGACTGTCACGTTCAATCCGCGCGCCCGCAGCGCGAGTGCGGCCGTCAAGCCGCCGATACCGCCGCCGACAATGGCGATTTGAAGTCGCTCTGACACCCGCCTTCTCCTGTCGCAGTGCTAGCCAATTTGGCGAGACTCCTTTAAACCCACTCGCCCAGTATATAGTGGAGACCGTGGCTTCGGATGATCTGGATTGACCTATCTCCCTTGTGGGGTCATGAACGGTCCTCGCCGTCGCGTCAACCGAGCGTCAGTTGCACCCCAATTCCGGACTGCCAAGTCCGGAAGTCGGACTCGTGACCTACTCCGAGCTTGCTGTTCGTCGACTCGCCGGTAAGCTAGCCTTGGACAGATCAAAATCCTTTGATGAAAAATGCGACGAGCAAGAGGAGTGGAGAGGATCCTTGACGTCGAAAAGTCCAGTTCTCATCGTCGGCGGCGGGCTTGGCGGACTAACGGCCGCGTTGGCTCTGGCCCGTCAGGAGTGGCCCGTCATTGTCCTCGAAGGCGCGCCCTCATTTGGTGCCATTGGCTACGGAATCCAATTTGGCCCCAACGTCTTTCACGTTCTCGATCGCATCGGCGTGAGCGAGGCTGTGCTCGAGAAAGCCGATTGTCCGCCGGCTCTGCTGATGATCGACGCACTCAACGGCAAGGAAGTAACCCGCGTGCCGACGGGCGCCTCATTTCGCGCTCGCTTCAAATATCCTTACATCATCATCCACCGTATCGATATGCACAATGCCTTGCTCGACGCTTGTGGACGCGATCCTATGATCACCCTCGTGCGCGACGCCATGGTGGTGCGGTTCGACGACCGCGGCGACGGCGTTAGTGTGACAACGGAGGACGGAAGCAGCTTCCACGGCGTGGTTCTGATCGGCGCCGACGGGATCCGCTCGCGCACGCGCGCTCAACTGTTTGCCGATGGCGACCCGTTGCCGAATGGATTTATGGGGTTCCGTACCATAGTGCCGATGGAAAAAGTCACCGCTGAGATTGAACGCGACATCGTGGCATTGTGGGGAGGCCCCGGCTTCCACATCGTGCATTACCCCCTGCGCCACGGGTCGCTCCTAAACATCGTGGCAGTATTCCGACGGTCGACCTATTCCGAGCAAGGCGATATCCGGGCCTATCGTGGGGAGCTCGAGCATGCCTACCGCAACGCCCATCCAACGATGAAGGGGTTGTTGGCGATGCTTGATCTTGAACGGCGGCAGGCGGTTGGCGACCGCGACCCGATCCGGCATTGGCATCGGGGTCGAGTCGTCCTACTGGGCGACGCCGCGCACCCGACTCTGCAATCACTCGCCCAAGGCGCATGCATGGCCATCGAGGATGGCCTTTACCTAGCTGAGTGTATTGCAGCTGCGAATAATGATTTCGAGAGAGCGTTCCGATGCTATGAAGGCGCGCGGGTGGTTCGCACTGCGCGGGTGACACTCGAGTCCCGCTACATCTGGGACGTGTATCATTCCGACGGGATCGCCCGCGACGTCCACTGGCAGGTGCTCGGCGAACGCAGCGAAGTGGATACTTTCAAGTGCCTGGCCTGGCTGTATGACGGATTTACCCTTCCTAACAACGAGATTCGCCCATGACCGGTTCGGGTCAATCGCGTCGGTCTGACCACGTCTTCTACCAAGGAAAACCGGACTCTACCTGGTCTGTTCTCACTTTGGGCGCAAGTCGGTTCTTAGGGATTGCCCGAGGGTGGGTGATGTGGCCGAAGCGCTGCTTGATGGTGCTCTTGTCTATGGCGAGCGTATAGCGGCCGCACATGGGGGTAGAGTAGCATGGCGGAGGTAGCGGCAAGTGTGCGGAGGCAATGATGGCAACAAAAGCACGCGTGCTGCTCGTTGGTTTGGATCCAGACATCGTCGATTACAGCAAGTCGCCAGTACCGGGGCTCACGGCCGCGAAGGTTCACGCTGCGGTGGAGGGGGAAAAAGCCAAGTTGGAATCGCTCGGCTACAGCGTGAAGTCATTGTACGTTGACGGTGGGAAGACCGCGGAGAGTGCCCTGGGTGCAGAAATGAATACGATTGCATCATGGTGGGTGCGAGTCTGCGTATTGTTCCACCTTATTTCTTCTTGTTCGAGAAACTAATCAATGTCATCCACCGGAACGCCCCAGCTTCGACGAAGGTTTGCTTCAATACAAACCCGTCAGACACGGCCGATGCTGTGCTGCGGTGGGTTTGATGAGACCGAGCTAGGGGGTGCCCCTGGACTGCGGGATTTTTCGACGATGCTCTTGTGTATGGTGAGCGTGTAGCGGCCGCACATGGGGGTAGGGTACCACGGCCGATTGCGTGGTAGGCTTTGATGTATGCGTCCGACTCTCGGGAAGCGTGAAATGTTTGCACTCGCGCTTGCTGGAGCTCTAATCGCAGCCGCGGGCTTGCTTTACGGGTCAGGTTATTTGAATCCCGTACCAGTGGCGCCGGCGCCGGTGACGAAGAATCAGACGCCTTCCGCCGTTGCGCCCGAGGCGGTAGCGCCGGATACATCAGTATGGCCAGTCTTACAACGATGCCACGCTTGGGATATCATTTAAGCCTGAGAAGACTCTCGGTGATCGATTGATGTTCTTCGAGCCTCAATAGAGGGACGGGGGATACAGCGGAAGGTGGAGTATTGCTGCGAGAGCGAGTTCCTGCCGGAGGCCGGTGGTGTGCGATGCTGATTTTCAGAGCTTAGTGGTTCAAACCCGCTAGAGTCGCTGATTTGATGCATACAGCGCGTGGCGGAGCCAATGGAGCCAGAGATCATTCAACTGACCATTCAACGTGTAGGAATGGAGAAGATCAGCCTTCGAGCAGAGCTGACCGGCGTGTAGACGATGCTTGTCGGCTGGTGATTGCGTGGCCTGTTGGCAGTCAGGATCGCCATTTCGATGCCACCGACTACTATGAGTGTCTTCGCGAGTTTCGCCGTGTGATCATCCGAAGGATTCCACGTTCTCTGTCAGGGAGCCCGGCCAAACGTTTTCCCCTCTGGGATGGCTCGTCAAATGAGTGGTGCTTGGAAGAGTTACGTGCATACGCTTGGTCAGCCTGGTTCGATAAGCGACCTTGTCGGAACATTTGATCCTGTGGAGGACATTGCATCTGTTGGCACTGTGGACGAGCAGGACGAGTTTATGAGGCGCCCACTGGGCGGAGTTCGAAAAGCGCTCTAAGTCTCAAGAATAGTGCTCGAAGAAGCAACGAGCGGCAGAGGGCACGTGCCGTTCCATGCCCCTCAGCGCGGAGCTTGGCGTGCGCCGGCGACAGCGCGATGAGATTGACGCCTCCGGCCCTGTTGGTGCGGGCAGGTGCCACCGTTCCGAGCGCGACCGCAATTACAATTATAGCAAAGGATGCGCAGGCTCTTCGGGAAGCCGCTTTTGATGATCCAGCGGTAGAAGCGGGGCCCGCCCTGGCGCTTTCGGACGCGAGCGCCGTCGTTGCGACGGTGGTCGACGGTCAAGAATTTGGCGTGGCCCTCACCGCAACAACAGCAGTGCGGTCCGTAGTGATCTAGAATCGCGCGAAACCATCTTGCACGCTGGCGCTTCGCACTCAGGTTCGCACGTGCCCTCCTTTCCGGCGTCCAGAACGCCGATGGGTTTTCGTGGTATCGCTTCCTAATGAGTGCCAGTCGGTGAGGTTTGTTCGCTAGATAGTTCGCACGCGTTCGAGCGTCATTGCAAATCTGGCATTCGTGCCGACGCCAGCCCTTTGCTCGGTTGTACAGCGGAAACTCGGAGAGCGGTTTCTCCCGATTGCATTTCGTGCAAAGCCGGTGCCCAGGACGAACGCGCTCGATCTTGGTCGCACAGCTTTTGCAGAACCCAGATGGCGTCCCGAGCGCGCGTCATACTCGAAGCGGGCTAGCGGCTTCTCTATGCGGCAACGGGCGCAAGTCTTCATGGTGGACCCCAAGGATTGATGTGATCCGCCCAAAGACTGAGTCTGAACTGCTGCGAAAGCCCCACCGATAGGTTGGACACACAAAAATCTTTGCCGCTGTTCAGTCGGCCGATATTTTGTTCCGTGTGGTTGAATAAAGTTTCAGTGGAGTGGATCATTTTCTTTTGCCGAGGGCGTGGCAGCCGCCGCACCAGTGTCGCAATTTGCGACGGCCAAAATGTGCGCGTTCCAAGCACCCAATGCAGCGAGTGTCGGATGTTGTGACATCTCGCTATTTCGACCGTGCTGCAGCCGCGCAACACGCACCGTCGAAAGGAAAATGATACCTAGGAAACGAACGGCGAACCCGCCGAGGGACTGCGTGCAAGGCGAAGGCAGCGAACGGTAAGGGCCGCCGCAGACTGCACGGGGGCGCCCTTGGCAGTGGCGCGCCGTCAGGGTCGCGAAACGGCAATTATCGCCATGGCCGACACACGAAAGAGGCCATCGCGGAGCGGCAATTCATGCGGGCACTCCTGAGACAGTCGCGGGAGCTGCTCCAGCGCGTAGAGGTATCGTGATCGAGTCTGGCGGAACCGGTGCAGCTGCACCGCGACGACCAAGCGGGGGTCATGGCGCGGTGCACCCGTTGCGCGGAGCCATTCTACGAAGTGAGCAATAAACACCGGGTGCGGTCAAAGGCGCGACGGCAAGCCCTTGTCGCGGGATCGCTTCGCTCGGAGCGCACTCGCACCGGATGATTGGAAGGAGGGCGGGACGGGTTCGCACTTGCCGCATCCGGTTGTGCATGAAACAATACCACCTCCCAACAGACAAAGGAGAGCCCCATGCACACAAAGGGTATCCTGCTTGCCAGCCTCATCCTTGGCATCGTCCTGACATGGTCGGCCGCCGTTTCTCCTGCCGCCGCCGGGGGTGACGGCTATGGTTATGGCGGTGGCTATGGCGGCTATGGTGGTGGCTACGGTGGCTATGGCGGCGGTTATGGCTATGGGCGCGGCTACTATAGGGGCTACTACGCACCCTACGCCTACGGCTACGCGAGACCCTATTATGGCTACGGCTATGGCCGTCCCTACTATAATGGTGGCGACCGAGGATACGGCGGGTACGGAAACTACGGCTACTACGGTGGCGGGTACAGGGGTTACGGTGACGGCGGCTACTACCGCGGCGGGTACAGGGGTTACGGTGACGGCGGCTACTACCGTCGCTACTGGTATTGAGAGGTGGCCACACCGCCTCCCTCGTAATCCCCCGCGGGTGGTCCGGCGCCGAGGTTCCCCCTGTAGGGCGCAAGAATTAGAGGCGCGTCGTCGTCATGCGGCTTGCTGATAAACGTGATGAAGCCCTCCGAGCACAGGTATCGCGAAGATCTCTCGAGCTTGACCGCTTCGATGAGACGCGCCTGCTCCCGGTGCGCAGGGCGCCCGTTGTCCCAGCGATCGATGCGGGCGCCAGTCGTTGAAATAGCCGACATATTCGGCCAAGAC
>Ga0075425_100009551_pt1 | contig 10325 bp, 8 predicted proteins | sample SoiMethybrSBSTD4_FD_75300 | JGI IMG/M metagenome (GOLD analysis project Ga0075425, IMG submission 75300) | Bulk soil microbial communities from a Populus tree surrounding site in Tennessee, USA - Soil MetaG P. TD hybrid SBSTD4 | ecosystem: Environmental > Terrestrial > Soil > Tree plantation...
AATGATGCCCATGGGTGACGCAGACGCAATGGCGGACACCATTACGCGACTTGTGGACGACGAGATTTTGCTCCGCAGGTTGTCCGCAAATGCAGTGCGCGATGTGCGGCAACGATTCGACTTGAGCCGGCAGATCGAAAATTACCTGAATTGGTATAAGCAGCTCGTTAAAGTTAGCGCTTAGGACCGAGCAGGGCGCACCGATGCGTTATTTCGAAGCCGAAAGGCCGCAGTGGAAGACAAAATAACCGACGCATTCCTCGCAACGGCCGTATTGCTTCATCGACTTCAGGTTCCAGTGAGACCTCTCGCCAGTACAACGCAGGACGGTTTGGAAAATAACTGCGCGGATCCAAGGCATCCCCTCCGGCAAAGGTATTTGCGTGCACGATGTCCCACCAAAAGATGAATCCGCTTTCACCGACCGATTGATCCATTCGTTTCGCGGTTTCCTGACGAAAGGTATTGTCCTTGATAGAACTGAAGACGGTGCATTGTATACACATGTCAACTTGTTCCGAAGGCCAGTCAGCCAACTCGGCTATCGCTCGATAACGAATCGCCGGATTGACACGGCGGGCGAATTCCAATGCTGACTCTCGAAAATCGATGCCGATAATATTGGCGGGAGTGATGCCGAGGTCGACAAACAAGCGTGTACTTCGTCCAACTCCGCATCCTACGTCAAGTACTCGTAATTGTTCGGCTGGTGTTGGAATCATGCGTAGTGCATGACAAGCCTCCTGCATCAGCCGAATTCTATGCTGAAGTTCCACTTCTCTTCGCAGGGGAGACCAAGTATCACAGCCGGGCGGTTCCATTTGCAGATACAACTTACGAATCGCCTCGATTTCCGTTCTTTCATCTGTTTGCATTTCCATATTCCCGCACCGGCGGTTTAGCCGCTTCTTGGCCAGAGTCTTGAATCTTCGTGGCGACATTGTTGGACAACCGCGCCGATAGGGCAAACGGCTGAAAGTGCACTGCCAAAAGTGCCATTGTCCGGTCCCTCTAACGCTGTGAGAATACGGCCTTCGGATTTCCGAGTTCCCATCGACCTATCCATTGCGGAATCCGCAGAGATCCCAAGAAAGCTTGGGAGTCACGGGGCGGTAGCCTCCCTGGACATGGTTCGAGTGCCACCGAGGACCCGCATCTTTACTGCGTATAATTTCAAACCGACTCATGCACTGCCCCAGGCTTAGCGAGCTGCCTGCGCCACCAAAAGGGAGGACCGGATGGCCGTGGACTGAAGAGAGTCTTCCGTGTGAAAAGTCTCTCGCCGAAGGTCGTCAGTGGCCGCGTATTTCGATTGTTACCCCTTCGTTCAACCAGGGGCAGTTCGTCGAAGAGACGCTGCGCTCGGTTCTTCTGCAAGGTTATCCCGCTCTCGAATATCTGGTTATCGACGGTGGAAGCACGGACAATTCTGTTGAAATCATCAAGAAATATTCTGCCTGGCTAACCTACTGGGTAAGTGAGCCCGACTCAGGCCAGAGTGATGCCATCAACAGGGGCCTGCAACGAGCGTCGGGCCATTTCGCTACGTGGATAAATAGTGATGACCTGTTATGCAAAAATGCCCTTCGTAATCATGCCATCCAAAACAAATTTGACAACAACACAGTATACGTCGGCAATTGCCAGTATGTGGATGAGGACGGAAACATTCTGTTCTCTCATCACGGACGAGTTCATTCTTTAAAGGATCTGGTGAACGTCAAAACGGTTTGGCGCTCAGGTGGGCGAATCGTCCAGCCCGAGGTTCTGTTTCCGTTGCAACTGGCGCTCAACGTTGGCCTTCTGAACCCGAATAATCATTCGACAATGGATTACGAACTGTGGGGAAAGTTTTTTCTTGCAGGTGCGAAGTTTGAGTACACAAACGTCAACTTTGGGATGTTCCGACAGCACCAGGCCCAGAAGACTCAAGATGGTTTGCGACAGACGCGTTCGTTATTGGATGTAGCTGGAAAATTGGTTGCCCAGGCCGCGTGTTTTTCAGAGCAAGCCAAGACTCAGCTTTTGGCGGATCTCGATGCGTACGATACGTCATATCCGTCGGAATATTGGAGAGCGACTGGCCGGCTCGCAAGAATCGGCTTACCGCACGGAATTGTTAGGTCGTTACGTAGAATGAACGCCAGTCTGCAGAAGACAGCGAAGATTTTCTTCAAAAGACAAGCGCAGAAATCTACTCGTGGCTAAGGTGCAAAGTAATATTTGCGTTGTTCTTCCGTATCCGCCCACATATTCGGAAACGTTTTTGACAACGCATGTGGAAAAACTTTCCGCCATCGTGCGGTACCTGAAGCATTTTCCTGTCGATACCGACGCCGCGTATTTCACCAGGGCAAGCTCCGACAGAACGGAGATGTTAAAAGGACGAGCCAAGACCTCACTGCACCGTGTCTTGAATCCTGGAAAGACTATTTATTTGCGGAACTTCCTCCGAAGGCAAAAGGTGAGAATACTCCTGGCAGAATATGGAGGAACCGGCGTCGCCACTTTAGGAATGTGCAAGCAGTTCGGCATTCCTTTAGTCGTTCATTTTCACGGCGCCGATGCCTATTCCAAAGAAAATCTGGCGAATTATCACGAAAGCTATAAGAACATGTTCGCGTATTGCAGCGCGATCATTGCGGTTTCGAAGCACATGGTCGAACAGCTCGTGCGGCTTGGTGCACCGAAAGAAAAGGTTTTCTACAATCCCTGCGGAGTTGAGGTTTCTAAATTCAAGAGAACTTCCTGCCTGAAGTACCCAGCTCAGATCCTCACGGTCGGAAGGTTTGTCGAGAAGAAAGCGCCGTATCTCACGATTCTTGCCTTTAAGAAACTGTTAGAGCGTGTACCCGAAGCCAGGTTGGTCATGGTGGGAAACGGCCCATTATATGAGGTTTGCCGTCAGCTCATAAAATCACTCCACATTGAGCAGGCCGTCGAGCTCAAGGGCATACTGAATCACGTCGAAGTCGCGTCGTTGATGGAACAGTCGGGTGTCTTTGTTCAACATTCACTAGTGCCCGAATCAGGAGACTCGGAAGGCACACCTGTCTCGATCCTTGAAGCGGGCGCCAGTGGGATGCCGGTCGTTGCCACCAAACACGGAGGAATTGTAGATGCCGTGCTACATGGCAAGACCGGTTTTTTGGTGGACGAAGGAGATGTTGATGGCATGGCGGAGTACCTGTACCTGCTGTTAAGCGACCGGGAGCTTGCCAATCATCTTGGACATCAAGCCAGGAACCATATCAGTCAAAACTTCAACATTGAAACCAGTATCGACAACTTGCGGGGCGTACTGGAGCGGTACTCGAGAAATCGCTAAATGGATTTTTCAGTCTAATCTGTGGGCATGACTTCTTAACGCATTTAATTGTGCTGGCACGCAATAACGCAACTTCGAACACAAGTGTCTCGCGGTCTGTGGCCGACGCCCCTTCACGTTTTGCACCAGTCGATCCGGCAGTTGCATCCAACCGAACACGGCCCAAGCTTCTTTTACTCGCTTGGAACTTCCCTCCCGTTCAGGCAATCGCATCAGTGCGCACGTGGAACGTTGCAAAGTATCTGACTCGGCTTGGTTGGGATGTGACCGTTGTCACGCCGAAAACCGAGTTGTGGCGTAATCTCGAAAATGTCGAGAAGGCGCGCGCAGATCTAAGAGCCGAAGGTATTAGGAAAATATCGACGGAGCACGGATGGCGTTTTTTAAGTCCTTTGCACTTGACTTGCCGGAACGATGGCATTGGGTGGTTTGCCGGAGGGGTTTGCCGAAGGCTTTGCAGCGCCGTTGGCATAGACGATGCTGTCGGATGGATCAAAGCCGCCGAAAGAGCGTGCGATCGCATACGTCCCGACGAAGTGGATTTGATTCTTGCCAGTGGCCCACCTTTCTCCGCTTTCACATTAGCTGAAAAGCTATCGAAGAAGTTGCATCGGCCATATGCTTTGGACTATCGCGATCCGTGGACCGTTACGGACATAATTCCTGGACTACAGCATCTGACAATCAGTCGCGAAAGGAAATTGTTGGCGGGCGCGGCGGCCGTAATTATGGTATCTCAATCCTGGGCCGCCGAGCTCAATTCTCGGTTCAACATTGGTTCCAAACTTCAAGTCGTGACAAACGGATATGATCCCGAAGAATTGAAGGAAGTTGAACCACACGATTTTGGTCATTTTGCGATTGTTTACGCCGGAATTTTCTATCCTCCAGAAAGAGTTGTTACCCCCATTCTTGACGCCTTGAAACGACTGGACATTAAAGGCGGATCTCACGAATGGTTTTTTCATTACTACGGTGAGCACAATAGCCACGTTCACGACGAAGCCGTCAGGCTCGGCATCTCAAATCGTGTGAAGTTGCATGGAAGAGTGCCGAGATCCGTGGCACTGTCTGCGATCCGGGGGGCAAATGTTGCACTGGTCATAACCTCTGTTTCCGAGAGTGCGCCCGCGAGAATTACGGGATGGGTGCCGGCAAAGTTGTTCGAAATTCTTGGGGTCGGAACTCCCATTCTTTTGATCGCGCCGCCAGGTAGTGATGCCCAATTGATTGCGGATTCGGGGGGGTGGTCACGTCGCTTCAGCGGAAATGATATTACTGAAATCGTATCTTTCATTGAACAGCAGATGCATGGTGGGCCAGTTGAGAAACGCGACAGTCACCGATATGCCTGGAAGGAAATCGCCGTTTCGTTCGACAAGCACCTGCGGAATCACTTACCGGGCTCGACAGCTCAGGCGATTTCTAATTAACTGATGTCAAGATCAAAAGTCGCTTTTACAAATCACCACGTTTTGAGTGGAGATCTGAGTTGGGTGGTTCTTTCAATGTACTACCTATTCATTTTCTCCATCCCATTTCTCTCAGTGGAACTGGGCTTTGGCAGTAGTCTGTCGAGTTTGGTGGGCTACGTCTTTGCGCTGGCTACTCTCCTAAAGCCGCGCCTTTGCTATAAACGCATAGACAAGGCACTGTGGTTTTTTGGTATCTATCTCTTGATTTACGTTCTGTTCGGGCTGTGGACAATTTTGGATCTGCCGGATTCGAGTGTAGCTCTCGCCAACTTGCAGGCTGTAGTGCGCACGCTGCTCCAGCTGTTTGTTCTGTTTTGGATTTCAACGAATTTGTTGGCGGACGACAGGGTGGCACGCAAAACCTTGTTCACGTTTGCTGCCGGGTGCATCGTTCTTGCGATCCTTCAAACAGCAGGTTTTGCAGGTGAGGTTGAGTCTGTAGAGGGGAGGGAAACTGCTTTTGGCACAAATCCGAATGTAATCGCGGATCTTCTGGGGTTGGGTCTTCTTGCGTTGATTGCCCTCGCCTATGGTCAACAAAAAATCAATGGTAGAGCCCGTGTTCTCTTTTGGCTGTTCTCCGCTATTTTGTTTCTCGGGATTGTACGAACCGGTTCCCGCGGTGCAATCGTTGGTGTCGTGGCGGGATGTAGCGTGTTTGTAATTCAGCGTACAAACCTGTTCCGGCGACTGAGGCTAGGTGTGATCGTGGTTCTATCACTCATTTTTGTTGTTATTGCTTCATACAACATCGAGAGTGTGCGCGAGCGGTGGGAGCGAACCTTTGCTGAAGGAGACACGGCCGGACGCGATGAGATCTTTGATCAAGGCGTGCAAATGTTTTTGGAGAAGCCGATCCTGGGTTGGGGACCGGTATACCACCAGATTGAGCTCGCACAACGGGTGCATTATCCGGGATACGCGAGGGACTTTCACAACCTTTACTTACATCTCCTCACGGAAGTCGGCGTGTTGGGCTCTATGCCTTTTTTTGCAGGAATTTTTCTCTGTTGCTGGTACGCCTGGAAAGCACGTAAAACCAGCCAGGGCATTGCACCACTCGCGATGCTTGTGAACATCCTGATCATAAGTTTGGTTGGAACTCCAATAACTGACCGAACATTCTGGCTGGTGCTGGCCTACGCATGTGCGAGTGCGACCTATCCAGTTTTGACCCTTAGGCAATCGCGGTTTTTCCCGTCTTTAAACATACAAAGAAGAGCCCCTGTGCGGCTTCACTGATTATCAGAAACATTACGGTTATATGGATACACTCACTGCAGAAGCGCAGCAGCACAGAATATGAGCACGTGTACCGGTACATACCACCGACTGTCTTCATGGTTGAGAAACCATACTGTCGCAGCTTCGCTGATTGTGCTGATATGTTCAGCTTCGGTGCGTCTGTTTATGGCGGAACGGGTGGAACCACATGCAATTGAAGATCTGTATCCTGACGCAAACACTTATCTGCAGCCGGCACGGAGCGTCATAGAGCACGGAGCATTTCTTGATTCACACGGCAATCCGATGGTTGATCGTACGCCAGGTTATCCGACGCTGCTGATGCTGCTCATGCTTCTGGTGGGGGATAGTGGTGATCTACACGCGATTTTGGTGGCTCAAGCCGCAATTCTTTCGATAGGCGTGCTTATTTTGTATTTGTTCGCTAGACGGATGCTGCCACCGATCATGGCCTTCATCGGCGCAATATTGGGCGCGCTCTCTCCGTGGGGGGCTGTCCTTGCCGGCGTTGCGATGTCTGATGGGCCGTTCGTATTTGTCTTAGCCCTGATTTTTCTTGGCATGAAGCTCGCGGACGAAACCAAGGCGTTGCGTCCGGCGCTTTTTATGGGCGCGTCAGTGGGATTCTTGACAGGAATTGCTGTACTTATCCGACCGATTTCCCCCCTTGTTATCTTTGTCCCATTGGCGTTAGCGTTCAGCTACGGATTTAAAAGAAGGGGATCTGTGACCCTGCTGGCGGTGGCTATCGTTTGTGCTGTTATACCCGTTGAGTTTTGGGTGCACCGCAACAGAACTGAAGCCCATTTTGCCAGCCTATCTGATATTCCGGGCAAGACTGCCTGGCGATATCTGGCCGCGAGAGTGAATGCGGAAGTTACCGGTCAGAATAGGCATCTCGCTTCAATGGCAGCGTATCAGGAAGACGGTAAATGGGCTTTATCTGCTCAGGAGGCAGATCAAGAACATTGGAAACGGGCGAACGCTGTTTTCCGCCAGCACCCTTTCCTCACTGTATACAACTTCATGCGTAGCGCAATCGAACACGCAATTCATCCCTCTCCCGATGTTTTGTTGCCGGCCAAACTTAGTTTTCGCGGAGATTTCTTCATCTTGGCGGCGATTTGGGCTGCGATGTTGGCCTTGGCCACTTTGGGAAGCCTGTGCTCCTCAGATCCCGCCTGGGATGACGGTGAAATCAATCGCAAGTGGCTGCTGACACTACTTGCCATCTGTAGTTTCCTAACCTTGCTCTCAGGAATCTCGTTCGCTGCCGGTTCCCGTTTACGTGCGCCGCTGGAGCTGGTAATCCCTCTCTTGAGCGCAATTGGGCTTGTCCGAGGAATTCGCGCAATCAATCTGCGACATTCAATCGAGCCTGCGGCAAACCATTCATTTGTACGTGTGATCGAGGCCGCTACCTTGGGTCCCACTCGTTATTCGAAAAGGATTTGTAGTTGATGTGTGGAATTGGGGGATGGCTAGGATGCCTGCCTGACGGAAAAGAACTCGCCACGAGTATGTTGCACAGTCTGCACCACAGGGGGCCAGACGCACAGGGGATTCAGTCCTGGCCGGAGGCAACTCTCGTTCACACGCGGCTTAGCATCATCGATTTGTCTCTAACGGGCGCACAGCCGATGGCGAACGAAGACGGAACTGTTTGGACTGTTTTCAACGGAGAGATTTACAACCACCGACACTTGCGACGTAGTCTGGAGAACAAAGGTCACGTTTTTAGAGGTAGTTCCGATACAGAAGTGCTGCCGCATCTGTATGAGGATCATGGTAGCGGCTTTATCACGAAGCTGCTTGGCATGTTCGCTTTTGCAATTTACGATGCCCGCGACCGAACTCTGGTTCTGGGGCGTGATCGTTTCGGAATTAAGCCACTTTTCTACGCGGCTTCACGCGATCGGCTTGCTTTTGCGAGTGAGATCAGAGCTCTGCTTCGATTTCCCGGCATTGACCGACGGCCCAATAAACAAGCCATCTCCGATTTCGCTGCGCTTTTATACATACCGGCTCCCGAAACATTTTATTCCGGTATTCGAGCCCTCGAACCAGGTGAGATGCTGGAGGCTCGCTTCGAGGGAGAGGGAATATCGTGGAAAACGAGAAAATATCATGCTTGGACAATTGCGCCTGATCTCGGGATGAGCCTCGCGCAAGCAACGGATCGCGCTGCCGAACTGGTCACCGCCGCGGTTGAACGACAAATGGAGAGCGAAGTCCCGTTGGGTTCCCTGCTAAGCGGTGGGATCGATTCTTCTCTCATCAGCGCCGCCGCACAGAAAGCACTCCATGGTGAGCTCCGAACATTCAACGTACGTTTTTCGGATGATAAATATGATGAGACTTGGGCAGCGGGAATGGTGGCCAAACACATTGGGAGCCGTCATGAGTCGCTGGACATGGACGATGTAGGAGGAACGTGGAACCATGTAACTGATCTCCTTTCGCACGCCGGCCAACCGTTTGCCGATACCTCCCTTTTTGCAGTCAATGCCATCTCTAAGCTCATGCGTCGGCGCGTAACTGTAGCGATTTCCGGAGATGGCGGCGATGAAGCGTTCGGCGGATACGATGTCTACTGGAGACTTGCCAGAGTCGCAAAATTGCAAACCTTGCCCTCTTTTTTTCTTGAAGCCGCCGGAGTTGCTATGCGTCCGATGTCATGGTTGAGACTCTCGCCTCGTCACCTTCCGCAGCGGGTTCAAGAGTTGGCCGACATTGATAACACTTCCGTTATCCAAAGTCTTTTCTCCTTCATCAGCGACCGCGAACGCAAAACGCTACTTCAGGATGCTGACGTTCTTCCCGTACGTCGCCTCTTTGAACCGCAGTGGGAACATGCTCTAAGCCCCAGCTTAGATCGAATCGAACGATTGTCCGCGCACGCGACTGAAGTCAATGCACGTCTTGTCTTGCCGGGCGACTTTCTGTTTAAAGTCGATATAGCCAGCATGAAGGAGAGCTTGGAGGTTCGCGTTCCCATGTTGGATGAGGACCTCTTTGCGTTCGGTCTTTCTCTCCCGCAGCGATTAAAGGTGAACGGCCGTACGTGTAAGACAGTATTGCGTGCAGTAGCAGCGCGGCAGTTGCCTCCCGCTGTTGCGAACAAGCCGAAATGGGGATTCTCAATCCCACTCAAGAGTTGGATGAAACAGGATCTGATCGACTGTACCAGAGAAGTTCTCGACGTTGCAGGCAGTCCGCTTGCGGAATTCTTTCGGCCAGAGGTATTCCGGCCACTGGTTTCTGCCTTTTGCGAAGGCCGTTCAATTGATTCCATTCCAAGACAGGAACTTTACCCTCGCGTGATCATGTTGTTGGCTGTTCACCTCGCTCTTCGCAACACAAATTGAAGATGTGTGAACTTTCTATTGCCTAGGTATTCAGCGATAAACCAATGATCAGAGACAGGCTGCAGACTGAACTGGATAAGTACTACGGGTACAATGGGGATAACTGCGTCAGGTATACGCATCGCCTTCGAATCGATCGAATCGGAAAAATTATTCAGCGTTGTTCGAATAGCCATTCAGAATCCAGAAAGCCAAAGGCGTTAGATGCAGGTTGTAACCATGGAGTCTATTCGCTGCTCCTCGCTGAGGCCGGATGTGACGTTCTTGGCATTGATATCAATGAGCAGGAGGTTGCGCGAGCATGCGAATGGGCAGGTGAACGGGGACTGCAGAACAGCGTTGTTTTTCAGGTAGGCGATATTCAACATATCAACAGCAGTGATTCTGCCTTCGATTTGATTGTCTGTTCTGAAGTGCTTGAACATCTTGATACGCCGGAAAAGGGCGTTCGAGAGCTATATCGTGTCCTGAAACCGAATGGAATTGCGATAATATCGATGCCAAATATGGGGTGCCTGTTCGGTTTTCTCCAGTGGACGTACCGCAAAAGCGGAATTCGCTCAGCGTTGGGAAAACCGCCTCTTGATACTTTCCAAATCCAACACTCGCGCTATTGGTTCGGAAATATATTGAAGCTTCTCAAAGAAAATGGCTTTCAAATTGGCGAAAAATACAGCACGTCCCACTTGCCGTATGTTTGGGAGATTGATGCTCTTTTAGACAGATTCATGCGGATCAGTTTTGCTTCGCGCTTGGAGAGTGCCATAAGCACGTTCCCCCTCCTCAGATACCTCGGGTTCAACTTCATAGTGATTGCGAGAAAACCCGCAATCAGGTTTTCAAGCAATTGAAATATCCCGCACCTGATCTAACGAAAGTCGACGGAGTTCTAAGGCAAACGGATTCAGC
>Ga0075425_100009552_pt1 | contig 10324 bp, 7 predicted proteins | sample SoiMethybrSBSTD4_FD_75300 | JGI IMG/M metagenome (GOLD analysis project Ga0075425, IMG submission 75300) | Bulk soil microbial communities from a Populus tree surrounding site in Tennessee, USA - Soil MetaG P. TD hybrid SBSTD4 | ecosystem: Environmental > Terrestrial > Soil > Tree plantation...
GTCGAAGCCGTTGTAGTTGCCCTGGATCACGAGGTTGCCGGAGAACGCGAGGTCCGAATGCGTCGCGCCGAGCGTGCGGCCTTTCGGCGGTGTCGTTGACAGCATCCGCATGTTCCACCCGGCCTGCCCCGCGTCCCAGCGTCCCGGCTTCAAATCGATGCGCGGATCGGGTGACGGCGCGGTCGCACCGACGACCGGCGGGGTCGGCGGCGGCATGACCGCCGGCGGTGGCGGTGGAGGCGGAGGCGGTGTGCCGCGGCCGCTCATGTTGATCGGATCGGCCGCTGGAGCGGCGCCGGCGGGCGCCGGCGCCGCAGCCGGCGGCGGCGCAGGCGTCGATGGCGCGGGTGTCGATGGCGCGGGTGTCGCGGCAGGCCGCGGCGCGCTGGGCGCAGGCGCACTTGGCGCCGCGGCGGCCGGCGGCGGCGCGCTCGGCGTCGCCGTAGGCGGCGCTCCCTTGGCCTTCGGACCCCCACATGCGGGGATGACCACCGCAGCGGCGGCGACGAGCAACCCGACCAGCATCCCGTCGACGATCAGCGATTTCATATGTCTCATCAGCGGCTCCCGAGCATTTGGTGCATCCGATCGATCTCAATCGACTGATCGGCGTACACGTCCGAAGCAAACTTGTAAACCGTTTCATCCTGCGCCGCGCCGTACGCCTTGAACAGCACGTCGACCATGTCGATGGCACCCTGGTGATGCTTGATCATGCCGAGCAGGAACAGCCGATCGAACTCGGGCCCGCGCGCCCGATCGAGCGCGGCCATCTCCTCGTCGCTCAACATCCCCGGCATCAGCATCTCGTGCGTCTCGCCGTTCATCTTCATCTTGTGGCGCGTCGACGTCGCGTCGGGCACCTCCTGACCGCGATCGGCCAGCCAGCCCCGCATCATCGCGATCTCGTCGCGCTGCGCGACGACGATCCGCTCGCAGAGCACGGCGACGTCCTGGCGCGCGCCGTGCGACGGCGCCCAGCCGGCCATGATCACCGCCTGGGCGTGATGCGGAATCATGCCCGACATGAATTCAACATCCGCGTCGCTGTAGGGATACCTCCCGAGACTGGGCGGGGTGGTATGGATCGTCGACGACTTCGCCCCGCAGCCCGCGGCGAAGACACAAAGACCGATGGCAGCCCGTAAAGAACCCCTCATCTGCTCCTCGCGGCGTATGGTAGTCGATTCGGGGCGGGAGGTGAACCTGCTGTCGGTTTCTATTCGGCCCGCAGCGCGCGGATGGGATCGACGCGAGTCGCCCGGCGCGCGGGGACGAAAGAAGCCATAAGCGCCACCAGCAGAAGCGTGACGACGACCGCGGCGAACGTGGCCGGATCGAGCGGTCCGACGCCGTAGAGCGCCGCGCCGAGCAGCCGCGTCGCGAAGGCGGCCGCCACCAGGCCGACGCTCACGCCGATGAGCGCCATCCGCAGTCCCTGCGCCAGGACGAGCTGCAGCACGCGGCTGGGGTCGGCGCCGAGCGCCAGCCGGATGCCGAATTCGCGCGTCCGCTGCGCGACGCCGCACGCGACGACCCCGTAGAGGCCCACGGCCGTCAGCACGAGCGCGAGCGCGGCGAAGAGCGTCAGAAGCAGCGTCTGGAATCGCGCCGAGCCGGTCGACTGCGCGATGATCTCGTCCATCGTCCGCACGTCGTAAATCGCCAGCTCCGGATCCCGGCGCGCAATCGCCTGCCGCGCCTGCTCGACCGCGGCCGCCGGCGTGGCGGTGCGCATGACCAGAAACAGCGTTGTGACGAGTCCCTGCGGGTACGGAATGAAATACTGCGGCCGTCCTGCTTCGTCGAGCGTTCGCTGCTTGACGTCGGCCACGACGCCGACGACCTCGCGCAAGGGCGCGTCCTTCTCCGTCGTGCTCATCGAGGGGCGAATGCGCTGTCCGATCGGATCGCCCGCGGCCAGGAACTGGCGCGCGAAACTCTGGTTCACGATCACCACCCGCGGCGCCGCGTCGTTGTCGGCGGCCATGAAGTCACGCCCGGCGATGAACGGAATGTGCATCTCGCGGAAATAGCCGGGGCCGACGATCCCGAGCTCCGACGATGGGCGGCGCGACTGCGGCGTCGGCGCGCCGGGCGGCTCGAAACTGATGGTGAACCTCGATCCGCCGAGCGGCAGCGGCGCGGCCATCGTGGCCTCCAGGCCGGGCACGCCGTTGAGATCGGCGAGCATCTGGTCGTACAGCGCAATCTGCTTGAGATAGGGATAGCGGCTCTCCGGCACGTTGAACTTCAGCGTCACGATCCGCGACGGATCGAACCCCGGATCAGTGTGCGACAGGCGATAGAAGCCTCGCAGCAAGAGTCCGGCGCCGACGAGAAGCATGACGCCGATGGCCGTCTCGGCGATCGCGAGAATCGAGCGCAGGCGTCCGTGTCCGCGGCCGCTCGTCGCGCGCGCATCGGCGTCGAATCCTCGCCGCGGGTCGGTGCGGCTGCCGGCCATGGCCGGCAGCGTCCCGAATGCGAGCCCACTGATCAGTCCGACGAGCGCCGTAAAGGCGAGCACCGACCCGTCGATCGAGAGTTCGTCCAGGCCGCGCACTCCGGCCGGCGCAATCTGCACGAGCAGCCGGACGGACCACGCAGCGAGAATCAGCCCAACGGCCGTTCCCGCCGCGGACAAGACCGCGCTCTCGGTGAGCAACTGGCGGATGACGCGGCGCCGCGAGGCGCCGAGCGCGAGACGCAGCGCCATCTCCTGCCCGCGCGACGCCCCCCGGACGAGGAGGAGGTTGGCGAGGTTCGCGCACGCGATGAGCAGCACGCAGCCGACGGCGACGAGCAGTATGAGAAGCGGCTGTCGGGTGTCGCCGACCAGGCGCTCGAGCTCAGGCGTCACCTTGATGCCGCGCATGGCGTTGTCTTCGGGAAACTCCTTCTCCTGCGCGGCCGCGATCGCGTCCATCTCGGCCTGCGCCGCGGCCACCGGAACGCCGGCGCGGAGCCGGCCGAGGACCTTGATGAAATGCGCGCCGCGTTGTGTCGTCATCGGATCGTCGCCGCGCGCGTGCTCGGCGACCGTGATCCAGATGAGCGGCGCCGGCGAGCTGATCGGATAGCGGAACCCGGGCGGCATCACGCCGACGATCGTGAACGGCCGCGAGTTGACCGAGGTCGTCGTCCCGACGATGCCGGCGGCGGCGCCGAATTCCGACCGCCACAGCGTGTCGCTGATGACGGCGACGTCGGAGCCGGCGCGCTCCTCGTCGAGCCGGAACGCGCGGCCGATCGCCGGCTGCACCCCGAGCGTGGAAAAGATGTCCGACGACACGACGGCGCCCGGCACGTGTACAGCGCGGCCGTCGAGCATCATCGTGAAGGCCGTCGGATTGTAGGCGGAGAGGTGTTGGAAGCTTCGCGCACGCGCGCGCCAATCGAAGAAATCGGGCCATGAATCCGACACCGATCGAATGCGCGCCTCGGGCCGCTTGTCGACGCCGGACACGTCGACCAGCCGCTCGGGACGGGGAAACGGCAGCGGCCGCAGCATGACGGCGTTGATGACGCTGAACATCGCCGTGTTGACGCCGATGCCGAGCGCGAACGTCGCAATCGCCACCAGCGCAAAGCCCGGCGCCTTGCGGAGCGCGCGCCAGCCGTACTGCACGTCCTGGAGCAGCTGCTCGATCGCCGTCCAGCCCCACATCTCGCGCGTGACCTCCTTGACGACGGTCACGTTGCCGAACTCGCGGCGCGCGGCGCGCGCAGCCTGCTCCGGCGTTTCGCCGCGCTCCACGCGATCCGCGATAGCCAGCCGCAGATGGGACCGGACCTCGTCGTCGAGCTCGCGGTCCTGGCGACGGCGGAGCACCGGCAATTTCATTCAGCGCTCTCCGCGGGATGCGCGAGAATGGACCCGATCGCGGCGGAGAGCTGCTCCCATCGCGATCGCTCCTCGAGCAGCTGGCGGCGGCCGGCCGCGGTCAGCTCGTAGACGCGCGTGCGCTGGTTGCGATCGGACACGGTCCATTCGGCGCGGATATATTTTTGCCGCTCGAGGCGATGCAGGGCCGGATACAGCGAACCGGTATCGACCTGGAGGACGTCGGACGACACGGTGCGCATCGCCTGGCTGATGCCGTAGCCGTGCCGCGGGCCCCACTGGAGCGTCTGCAGAATGAGGAGATCGAGGGTGCCTTGCAAGAGCTCGATGCGGTTGCGATAGCGCGAAGCGGCCATAAGTAGAGAGACTACATCCTCATACGTAGAATGTCTACTCTCTGTTCCGAGGAGACCGGATGCGACTCGACATCCTGCACCTGTGGCGAAACCTTCAGCGCTCTCCCGCCAGCGCGGCCGCAGCCGTCCTCACGCTCGCGCTGACGCTCGGCGCCGGCGCGTCCGTCGCGGCGATCCTCGACGCAGTGCTCCTGACGCCGCCGCCGTTCGCCGATCCGAAGGCGCTCGTCGTGATCGGCGAAAGGCCGGTCGACGAACAACCGGGCGCGGCGCCGCGGGCCGTGCGGTACGGGACGTTCGAGGCCTGGCGCGCGCAGGCGGAATCGCAGGCACGTGTCGAAGCCTTCGACGGCACGAACCTGACCCTCACCGAGCGCGGCACCGCCGAGCGCTTGAGCGCGATGGATGTCACGCCCGGGTTCTTCGGGCTGCTGGGCGTCACGCCGGCACGCGGCCGCACGTTCGAGACGGGAGATGTCGGAGAGCCGCTCGCGATCGTCAGCCATGGCTTCTGGCGCGGAAAGCTCGGCGGCGATCCAAACGTCGTCGGTGCACGCATCGTGCTCGGCGGCCGATCGCACACGATTATCGGCGTGCTGCCGGAATCGTTCGCCTTCGCATTGGAGGTCGCCGACATCTGGCGTCCGTTGCCGATGTCGGCGGCGCAGGCGGCGCGCAGCGGCTACCGTGTGTTCGGTCTCGCGCGGCTCGCCCGCGGCGCGACGCCGTCGAGTCTTTCAACGGCGCTCGAGGACGTGAGCCGGACCTCGCGGCCGAGTGCGCACGCCGTCTCGACGCCGATCGCCACGGCATTTACCGGCGACAGCACGCGCACCTTGACGCTGCTGGCGGCCGCGGCCGCGTTCGCGCTGCTCGTCGCCTTCACCAATCTCGCCGGCCTGCTGATTGTCCGCGCGATCGATCGCCGGCGCGAGCTCGCCGTGCGAAGCGCGCTCGGCGCAGACCGATCGGTCATCGTCCGCCAGCTGCTGCTGGAATCGACGGTCCTGGTCGCGCTCGGCGTGGCGGGAGGCGTGCTGCTCGCGACGTGGCTGACCCCGACGGCCGCGCGCATCGCGCTTGCGCGCTTCCCGATGATCGCCGCGCGCGGGATTGCGATGAGTTGGCGCACCGCCGCGGCCGTCGCCGCCGTGGCGCTCGCGTGCGCGGGCATCTGCGGGTGCATTCCGGCCTTCAGCGCGAGCCGATGGAGCCTCATCGACGTCCTGCGCCGCGGTGCGACACCCTCGCCCCGCGAGCTGCGCGTGCGCCGCGTGTTCGTCACGGGCGAGGTCGCGCTCGCATTCGTGCTGCTCGTTTCGATGCTGCTGCTCGGGCGAACGCTCGTCTCCGTGCTCCACGTGAATCCCGGCTTCGACGCGCGGGGCGTGCTGGCGCTGAAGCTGTCGCTGCCCGGCGCGCGCTACCAGGGCCCGGAGCGGGTCGCCGCGTTTTACTCGGCGGTACAGCGGGCGTTGCAGGAGCGCCTCGGCGCCCGCGCAGTTTCGCTCGTCGACGAATTGCCCTTGACCGGCGATCGCGGTCGCAGTCTCGTGAGCGCCGGGCTCGACGATGGCGGACGCGAAGCGGTGATGCGAAGCATCGCCCCAGGCTATTTCGAGATCATGCGCATTCCCCTCGCCGCCGGGCGATCGTTTGAGGCCGCGGACGCGGCAGGTGCGCCGCCGCGGGCCGTCGTCAGCCAACTGCTGGCGGCGCGACTGTTTCCCGGACGCTCCGCCGTCGGCGAGCGGATCCGCGTCGCCGCGACAACGCGGACGGCCGAGATCATCGGCGTCGCCGGCGACGTCCGTCACCGCGCGCTCGACGAAACCGCGCTGCCGACGATCTATCTGTCCGCGATGCAGGCGCCGTCGCCGTCCAGCATCCTCGTCGTCCGCGATGGGCGGCCGGACGCCGACACGATTGCGGCGGTGCGCGACGAGGTCGCGCGGCTCGATCGCGATCTGCCGGTGTACGGCGTCCAGCGCGTGGACGAGGTGATTGCCGCGTCGCCCGGCGTTCCCGAACGGCGGCTGCTGACGGCGGCGTTCGCGGCGTTTGCGGTGCTGGCCGTGGTCTTGAGCGCGATCGGGCTGTTCGGCGTCGCCGCGCATGACGTCGCCTGCCGACGCACCGAGCTCGCGCTGCGCATGGCCATCGGCGCCAACCCGGCGCAGCTTCTCCGCGCCACGCTCGGCCGCGGCGCGTCAATGGTGGGGACGGGGCTCGCGGTGGGGGCCTTGCTCTCGATCTGGACGACGGAGGCGCTGCGCGGCGTCGTGTTCGCGAGCGGCCGCGCCGATCTCGCCAGTGCCGCCGCCGCGGCGGCTGTGCTGGCGGCGGCCGGCGCGGGCGCGCTGCTGCCCGCCGCGCTGCGCGCGGCGCGGACCGATCCGCTGGCCGCGCTCCGGAGCGAATAGCATTTTCAGAAACGGCGCTGACTCAGCCGTTGGCGCCTGACGCGCGGGGCGATTCCTTCACGGAATCCTGACGGCTTCCTGCTACAACTGAATCTCGATGCGCACGCGACTCGCAGCCGTCTTCGCGGCCGCGGTCGCCGCGGCGTTCGCCGCGGCGTGGACGTCGGCGCGCACCCAGCAGGCGGTCGCCGACCCGGGCGGCACGATTCTCACGCTCTCGACAAACGGCGCGATCGACCATCGCAACAGGTTCTTCCATCCGCTCGGCAAGCAGTTCCCCGTCACGTGCGAGCACTGTCATTTCGAATCCGACGGCTGGGGCATTTCCGCCGAGCACGCACGCCAACTGTTCACGTCCACCGGCGGCCACCATCCGATCTTCACGGCGCCTTCGGCCAACGATTTCCACGCGGCGCTCGCGATGCGGGACAACGCGACGGCCAAGGATCGACAGGTGGCGTACAGCCTGCTCGTCGAGAAGGGGCTCGTGCTCGTCCGCCGCAATTTCGCCGCCGCCGCTGCCGACTTCGAGATCCTCGCGGTCGTCGATCCGTCGCTGCCGAAATCGCTCGAGACGATTTCGGTCGACAACGACGGACAGATCGTGGCCGATGGAACGGCGGGGTCGACGCGCGCCATCCCCGGCGCGGCGTATCTCGAGTACACCGCGCGCGACAACGGCGGCGCGGCGCAGGTGTGGATTCATCGGCGGCCGCTGCCGACGACGAACTTCCGGTTTCTGACGACTGTGTCGTGGGACGGCCAGGACACGCGGCAAAGTCCGAACCCGAAGACGCGGTCGGTGCTCGACGGCGTCCTCGACGTCACGAGAGGCGCGATTCGCGGGCGTCAGACCGGGCCGTCGCTCACCGCGGCGAACGGCCGCAAGTACTCCGACGACGAACTGACGACGGCCGCGGAAGAGGTCACGGCCTTCATGTTCTCGACGACCACGGCGCAGGAAAGCGTCGCGGGCTTCGATCTCGGATCCGACGGCGCCACCGGCGGCGCGGCGAATCTTGCGAAGCAGCCCTTCTACTTCGGGATCAACGACGTGCTCCAGGGCGATTTGACGATCACGCCGGGAGGCGACATCTCGCTGAAGCAGGTGCCGTTCAACCCGGTGGTGTTCACGATCTTCGAGGCCTGGCATGGCCATCGCGACCAGGGTCGCGCGGCCATCGAACGAGGCGAGGCGCTCTTCAACGCGCAGCGGCTGACCATCGCCGACGTCGGCGGCCTCAACGGCGCCGCGATTGCGCTGCCCGATGGATCGACGACGAACGGGCCCGCGGGCGCGATCCGCGGCTCGTGCAGCAGCTGCCACAACGCCCCGAACGTCGGGGACCATTCGACCAGGCTGCCGATCGACATCGGCGTCTCCGACAAAGCGCCGAAGCGCCTCGGACGCGACCACGTAGCCGCGCTGCCGTTGTTCATCCTGAAGCGGAAGTCCGACGGCGTGATCGCGCAGACGACCGACCCGGGCCGGGCCGTGATCTCCGGCCGCTTCGCGCACGTCGGGCAGTTCAAGGGGCCAATCCTGCACGGCATGGCGGCGCGGCCGCCCTTCTTTCACAACGGCATGGCGGCGACGCTCGACGAGGTGGTCGAGTTCTACGACGAACGCTTCAAGGCGGCCTTCACGCCGCAGGAGAAAGCCGACCTCGTCGCGTTTCTGAAGGCGCTGTGATCAGGGCGTGAAGTCGCGAATGCCGTTGACGGTTGCCTCGTCGAGCTTCTGCAGCAGCGCGACGAGCAGCTCCACCATCTGATCGAAGTCCCGGCGGTTCATGATTCCGTTGTGCGAGTGCGTGTACCGGATCGGCACGACGAGATTGACCGTCGGCACGCCGCCGTTGCTGCGCTGCAGCTCCGCGGAATCGTCGCCGTAGCCCTGAACGAGATCGGTCTGCAGCGGCAGCTTCTTCGCCGCCGCCGTCTGCTTGACGAGCTGCGTCAGCTTGCGATTCGGCAACGCGGACGAGTCGTACAGGAAGATGCCCGGGCCGGCGCCGAGCTTCGCCTGCGTTTCTTCCGCACGGCCGGGGAACACGTCGCCGGTGATACCACCTTCGAGCGCGACCGCGATCGCCGGCTTGACGGCGGCCGCCGCCGCCTCGGCGCCGCGCAGTCCAACTTCCTCCTGCGTCGTGATGGTCCAGAGGATCTGATTTGGATGCGGCAGCGTCGCCAGCCGGCGCATCGCTTCGATGACGACGCCGCAGCCGACGCGATCGTCCCAGCCTTTCGCGAGATAGTTGTCGGTGCCGTTCAGCACGGTGAAGGGCGCGTCGGGGACGACCGGATCACCAGGCGCGATGCCCATCGCTGCGACTTCCGCTTCGCTGGTAGCGCCGACGTCGAGAAACAGCGTGTCGCGCGAGTAGACGCGCGTCCGCTCCTCGGCGGGGACGACGTGCACGTCGCGGATGCCGGTGACCGCGCGCACCGGCCCTTTCGATCCGATGATCGTCCACCGCTGATCGACGAGCGCCTGATCCAGCCATCCGCCAAGCATCTGCATCGTCAGCAGCCCGCGCGGCGTGACGCGGCGGATCATGCCGCCGAGCTCGTCCATGTGCGCGTCGACCATGACGCGCGGACCCGAGGTGCCCTGCGTCGCGATGATCGATCCGAGCCCGTCGAACGCTATCGACGAGGCGAGCGGCTTCATGAGATCGACCATCACCTTGCGAATCGGCTCCTCGAATCCCGGCGGGCCCGGCGTGTCGGTGATCTGCTGCAGCATGGCCACTGTGCGGTCCTGCGCGAGGCCACGCGACGGCGCGGCGACGATAACGAGGGCGAGCGCGGCGGCAAGCGTGTGTTTCATGCCGCGGAAGCATAGTCCAATCGGGCGCGCGCCTCTTCGTGAGAGAATGCGCGCGAAAGCGAGGGGCGATGGCGAAAACCGCGAAGCCCGCGAAGAAGGTAAAGACTGCGAAGCGAAACGCAAAGGCCGCAAAGACCGCGAAGGCGGCGAAGAAGGCGCCTCGCAGCGCAGCCGCCGATCCCCTGCTCGCGACTGTCAAGGGCGCAACGCATCGTTACGTCGGCCATGTCCGCCTCGACGTGGGGCCCGCCGGCGCGGCGCGCGTGAAGCGGATGATTTATCCACCGGGCTTTCACTGGGCGAAGGACATGAAGCCGGTGACGGGCACCGACCTGTGCATGCACGCGCACGTCGGCTTTCTCGCGCGCGGCGAGATCCACATCGAGTACGCCGACGGCTGCATCGTCGAGCACAAGGCGCCGCAGATTGTCGCGATCCAGCCGGGGCACGACGGCTGGGTCGTCGGCAAAGAGCCGGTCGTCCTGATCGAGTTCGATTTCGAGCGCGACACGGTGCAGCGGCTCGGCATGCCGGCGAGCCACCAGCACTGAGGCCATTCGCGTGCTGAGTCGCCGCCAGTTCGTCGGCCTGGTCGCCTCGAGCGCATTGCTCGACCGCCGAGACCTCGTCGGAGGCCGTCTCGGCGCCGCGCCGCGCTACGACATCATCATCAAAGGCGGCCGCGTGATCGATCCGTCGCTGCAGATCGACGGCGTGCGCGATGTCGCGATCGCCGATGGGCGGATCGCCGCGGTCGAGGCCAGCCTGTCCGACGATGCCGCGCAGACGATCGATGCACGCGGAAAACTCGTCGTCCCGGGCCTCCTGGACATCCACACGCATGCCGCCCGCGTCGCCGACG